>Ga0208038_1001286_pt1 | contig 14104 bp, 20 predicted proteins | sample June2015DPH_16_1_FD_184714 | JGI IMG/M metagenome (GOLD analysis project Ga0208038, IMG submission 184714) | Peatland microbial communities from SPRUCE experiment site at the Marcell Experimental Forest, Minnesota, USA - June2015DPH_16_100... | ecosystem: Environmental > Terrestrial > Soil >...
GACATCTTCAGGTGTTCATACTTGTCCGCTCTCGACATAAAGGTTAATTATTTCCCTTCCCCATTGTGGGCGTGAAGATGTCCAGCGCCTTCTTTCCGGTCGCCATAATTCCCCCCCTCCTTATCTTCCTCCGTTTTGTAACGGCGTAGACCAGTACGGCTTCCCGTTTTCATCGTACAGCAGGTAGCGCGGACCGCCGGTTTTGCGGTCCGCCTCTTTTCCGTAGCCATTATCGCCACCGTGCCGTATTCTATCGCGGTGTCGAAACTCCGGCGTCCTTTTCTTTCCGATCGATATTTCTTTATCGTCGTGCGCTTGCTCAGACGGCGAGGGAAATTCACCGAGCCGGATCTTGCCCGCAGCTCTCACCGGCCCATTGCAGTTAAGGTCGCCCGGATGGGTCTGTGCGGCAATGGCCGCCGCCTGGAGCGCGCCGAGGGGCGCGCGGGTCGCACCTCGAAGCGCACGCCCTCCGCGCGTTGGAGGTAGGCAACGATTTCGGAGAAATTGCTGGTGGTCGGGTTTCCCTTCGGGCCGAACATGTGGTGGAGGGTCTTCACGTGGATTCCGGTCTGCGCGGCCAACCTAGGAAACCCGACGGTGGCATTGATGTAATCACGCAACAGCTCCTTGCCCAGCGTTGCCTCGCCGGAGAGATAGGATTCGAGGGCGTCGCTAAGCAGCCCTTTTCGAAATGCCGGGTCTCGCCTGGCCCGCGCTTGGACCGTTTCCCTGAAATCTCTGGTCAAAGCCATTTTCATTCGCCTTCCTTTTGATCTTTCTTTCTCCGCTTGTAGTCTTCCCACCGTTCGATCGCAACCCTGACGTCGTTCGACTGCCGTTGTTTCGTTCCGCCGCCAAGAAGGATCACCATCAGCTCATCCTCTTTGCCAAAATACACACGGTATCCAGGGCCGAAATGTATTCTGCATTCGTAGACGCCCGGGCCAAGGCTTTTGGCGTTGGAGAGGTTTCCGAACCCCACCCTGTATAGAGCGGTTGTGACCTTCCGCGACGCCTCGGAGTTCAGCTTGGCGAACCATTCGCGAAAAGGGCTCCGACCGGCGCGGTCGTGATACTCGCGGATGTCGATCATCATCATGGTAGCATAACTTTTACCATTGGTTAAAGAGCAGGCGGATGCCGCCCTGCGGCCTATGGCCTTCATGCGACGGGCCGGTTTTGCGGTCCGCGTCTTTTCCGTAGCTATTATCGCCACCGTTCCCTATTCTGTCGCGGTGTCGAAACTCCGCCCGGTACCATCTGGTACGGGGCTCCAGCGTCCTTTTCTTTCCGATTTCTTTATGACCGTGCGCCTGCTCAGGCGGCGAGGGAAATTCACCGAGCCTGACTTCGCCCTGTTGGCGCGAGCCTTCAACCGAGCGCGGGCACTCCACCCTTTTTACCTGTCACAATAACCCGGTGCGGGCCGGTTTGGTCACGCGCCCGGAAGATTGGTCCCGCCCTGCGGGATCAAGCTACAACGAATACGCCGGCACGAGCGCCAACGAATCCGTCAGCCGACGGACGGTTTGATCGTCGACCGCGTGAGAATGCCCTCCGACGCGCGCGCACGAATTTGATCGCTCCATCAGGGGGCCGAAAAGACGCGGACCACAAAAGCGGACCGCCGCCCGAAGGCTATGGGCCGCAGGGCGGTGGTCCGCGCTTGCACCCGTGCGTGTATGTGGTTATACTGATGGTATGAAAACGGCGATATCTATCCCCGATGAAGTCTACCAAGGCGCGGAGCGTCTGGCGCGGCGGACGAAGAAATCACGCAGCCGGCTGTATGGCGACGCACTCAAGGAGTACTTGGCGCGTCACGCGCCCGACGAGGTCACCGAGGCGATGAACCGGGCCTGTGCCGAGGTGGGTGAAACCAAAGATCCCTTCGTTTCCTCCGCCGCCCATCGCATCCTGGAGCGAAGCGAGTGGTAATCTCACAAGGCGAGGTCTGGTGGGCCGATCTTCCGGCCCCGGTGGGCTCCGGCCCGGGGTTCAGGAGGCCGGTAGTCGTGGTGCAGGGTGACGCACTGAATCGGAGCCGCATTGCCACAGTCGTCTGCGTTCCGCTGACGAGCAATCTCAAATGGGCCTTGGCCCCGGGGAATATCCATCTGTCCGCGCATGTCACCGGTCTGCCAAAGGCTTCTGTGGCCAACGTTTCCCTGATCGTCAGCGTCGATAAGGACCTCCTCACTGAGCGCGTCGGCAAGCTGCCACCCTCCTATCTGGATTTGGTGCTCGCGGGAATCGACACCGTCTTGGGCAAGTAGCCCCAAGCAGGTAGCGCGGACCGCCGGTTTTGCGGTCCGCGTCTTTTCCGTGGCCATCATTGCCACCGTGCCGTATTCTATCGTCCGTCAGCCGACGGATCGAAACTCCGGCGTCCTTTTCTTTCCGCTTTCTTTATCGTCGTGCGCCTGCTCAGGCGGCGAGAGAAATTCACCGAGCCCGATTTCGCCCTGTTGGCGCGAGCCTCCAACCGAGCGCGGGCACTGCACCCTTTTTACCTGCCACCTTAACCCAGTGCGGCCGGTTTGGTCAGCCGCCCGGAAGATTGGTCCCGCCCTGCGGGATCAAGCTACAACGAATACGCTGGCACGAGCGCCAACGAATCCGTCAGCCGACGGACGGTTTGATCGTCGACCGCGTGAGAATGCCCTCCGACGCGCGCGCACGAATTTGATCGCTCGATCAGGGGGCCGGAAAGACGCGGACCACAAAAGCGGTGGTCCGCGCTACCCGCTCCTGACGATGAGCCAAGCGGATGATATACAGGGCGATGCGTACATCAATTCCCTTCTCTTCTCCAGCCAAAAATGTGTGCTTCGTCCCGTCCGGTAAATTGACAACTCTGTTCAGATAGCGTAAGGACCGTGCGAAGAGGTGGACGCCCTGACGCCCCATAACAGCGAGCTTCGCAGACCAGAAGCCATGCCAGAATGGGTCATCATTTGGGTCGGGGATGCCGGTGTAAAACCGCGTTTGGGACAGTCCCCATCCCTGCGCTTGGCATACTGTTATCGCGAGGGCCGAAACGTCATAGCTGGGATAGGGATATCCGAAGGACTCGCGAGCTGCGTGGAATAGATTCTGCCCGTCGATGAAAGCTATGGCGCGCTTCACGGCTGGCTCAGGGGGCATCGGCACGGCCTAAATAAATAACCCCGCCCGAGGCCTTGCGGCATGTCGAGCGGGGAGCAATTTCAATATAAGTCTAGTATATGAGGTCCAGAAGTCAAGCGCTTTCATTTTACAGCCTCGACGACGGCTCGGAGAGTGGCGCACACATTGTCTTTCATGTGTGCGCCCATCAGTGTGTAGCGCGAACCTGAATTTTCAGGCTGGCTGCCGCAGGCCTGCTTTGTAGCTTCCTCCCTCAGATGCGGGTGTTCTCAACGGGCGGCAGTCGCAGGCAATCAATCTCCAGCCCGCATCGGCCATTTGGTTCGTCTGCATCCACCCCTGCATCGTCACGAATGCTCGACCCTTTCCATTCTTCCGCACGCTTAACCAAGCCACGCCCCACGCGATTCATGGCGATGTACTCTACTGTCTGCAGGCAGCCGCGACATGCCGTCAGCCTGCGCGGTCGGTGGGCCGAACGCAACACCGGTCACCCACGGCGCGTCGGGCAATAAACATTCGTGGCCCGGGCTCGCCGTCCGAGATTGTCTCCCCCAAAAGCCGAGGCCTTGAAAAACAGGTCTGCGCTTGCTCTGCTGACGATGCTCTATTCCATCGGATTGCGTCGTCGCAACCCGCGAAAGGCTGGAGTTAGCCTCCGCCACCATTGAAAGCCTTTCGCGGACCCTGTATGATAGCTGGAGGAGCGATCAGGATGGTTTCGTTTTCCGTGAAAGCCCGCGTGAAGCCGGACGGCAGCCTCCAGGTAGCCATCCCCACGGGGCTGCCTGAGAGCGACGTTGACGTTCTCGTAGTCGTACGACCCGTGTGCGCCGCGCGCGAGGAAGGCCCTGCGATAGGCTCGTGGCCCGAGGGCTTTTTCGAAAAAACGTTCGGATGTCTCGCCGAGGACCCGCTATTGCGCGAGCCCCAGCTCCCGCACGAAGCGCGAGAGAAGCTACTTTGACCTACCTTCTGGATACGAATGCCTGCATTCGCTACCTTAACGGCCGTTCTCAGCAGGTCAGAAACCGTCTCGAATCCGCCGCCCCAGAAGATGTTGTTCTGTGCTCCGTCGTCAAGGCCGAACTGTACTACGGGGCGGCGCGGACTCGCGATCCCGAGCGTACACTGGCCCATATTACGAGCTTTGTATCACCTTTCAGGTCCTTGCCCTTCGATGATTCCTGCGCGCACACGTACGGTCGCATTCGCGCCGAACTGGAACATGCCGGCACACCAATCGGCCCGAACGACATGATGATCGCGGCAATCGCCGTGGCGCACGGCCTCACCTTGGTTACGCACAACACTGGCGAGTTTGAGAGGGTCGCGGGCCTGATTTTCACAGACTGGGAGGCGTAGCGGAACGTGTCAATGATTTTGAGACAGCTCCCGAACGAATTTAGTGTAGTTCCCGGGCGGTCGTGGGGCTGGATCGAGAAAATCAGCTTCCAGGATTCCGCAGGATCGACGAGCTCGCATTGACCCGTCTCCCTGCACCCTCGGAATCAGAGTGTTTTCTGCGACGGCGCAAGCTTCGGATCCACTCGAATTGGTCGTCGGTTTGTTGATCCAGACCGCTTCCGCCAGGACCGGTGGCCGTGGCGTTCCCCGCACAAAACCCTTCGGGTGACGCTGGAAGGCTGCCGACAAGGTCACCTTGCGCACCTGCGTGACGGCTTCCACTTCGCCGCCATGGGCCATCGCCGGCAGCCACTCCTCAATCAGCAATCGCGGTCGGCTCATGGACTACCGCCGGAACCCGTCGTTGGCTTTGGCCGATAGTCGCGACGGTCAAGGCAGGCGTCATACGTAACGCGGCCCACCTTGATCCAATCTGTCTTTTCAATTCCTCCTCGATTTCTCGTTGTCGGACTGAACGGGAAGGCAGATGCGACCTTGATCCACCTGTTTTGCTCGCGAGCGATGGCGCGAATTTCCTCCGCCACTTCTGAAAGGTCCTGGTCCTGGCTGAAGATCAAGGCGACATCGAACTCCTGACGATGAGCCAAGCGGATGATATCCAGGGCGATGCGTACATCAATTCCCTATTCTCTTCTCCAGCCAAAAATGTGTGCTTCGTCCCGTCCGGCAGATTGACAACTCTGTTCCGATAGCGTAAGGACCGTGCAAAGAGGTGGACGCCCTGACGCCCCATAACAGAGAGCTTCGCAGACCAGAAGCCATGCCAGAATGGGTCATCATTTGGGTCGGGGATGCCAGTGTAAAACCGCGTTTGGGACAGTACCCATCCCTGCGCTTGGCATACTGTTATCGCGAGGGCCGAAACGTCATAGTTGGGATAGGGATATCCGAAGGACTCGCGAGCTGCGTGGAATAGATTCTGCCCGTCGATGAAAGCTATGGCGCGCTTGACGGCTGGCTCAGGGGGCATCGGCACGGCCTAAATAAATAACCCCGCCCGAGGCCTTACGGCATGTCGAGCGGGGAACAATTTCAATATAAGTCTACTATATGAAGTCCACAAGTCAAGCTTTCATTTTTCATTTTACAGCCTCGAGGCGGATTCGGAAAGCGCCAGCACGGCTGCCCTTACTGTTGCTGATCAAACCGAACCACCAAGACACCAAGTCACCAAGAGAGCCCATCCCCAAGCGATTGACCCATTGATCCATCGAATCATTGATTCATTGAAAAAACCAGGCAAGTGCTCTTCAATGATTCACTGACCCGATGAACCAATGAATCAATTGAGGAGCTCCTGGGCTATCCGTCAGCTGACGGATAAATATATTTCTCTTGACAGCGCCCCGCCATTGTGATAGCCTACTAGTATGGAAAGTCTGAGCTGCGGGGAAGTCCTTTCCTCGCTATCCCAACACCCCGTCCCAGGAGGAACCATGTCCTTACGCAAATCACCCCAACTTACACCCGCGTTGCTCGCCGCCGCACGCCAGAATGCCCAGCATTCCACCGGCCCGCGCAGCGCCGCCGCCAAGCAGAACTCCAAGCTCAATGCCTTGAAGCACGACGGATATGTCGTGCAAGAAAATCACCACGAAGTCGAAAATCGAAATTCGAAAAACGAAAACCGCGAGTCACCAGTCGAGTTTCGATTTTCCAATTTCGATTTTCCGGTTTCGAGTTTCGGTCCTTGAAAGGCTCGAGCGGGCGCAAGCGGGCGTGAGGCGGCGCGCCTTGCAGGCGGTCGACGACTGGCAACACCGCCGCCAGCAGGAGATGGCTCGTGTCACCTTCGACGCCTCCAGCACCAAGTGCTTGATGTCGATCTGCCGGAGTCTACAGATCGAGGCGTGACGCTGAGAAAGACACTTTCTTTTCTTGAACTCGTACGGGAGGAGATCAACCAGCGCACCTTCCGGCAGCGCCAGTACGCCGTACTGGAATCCCTTTACAGAGGTATGATGGGGTGGCGGCCGGGGCTGATTTTCAGTCTGCTGCACCGTTTCAGTGACCCTATGCACCTGCGCGAGCAACAAGAGGAGGACGAGGAATACCGGCAGTTCCTGCTCAAAGAAGGCGCCGACTGCGTGCCGCCGGGCGAGCCCGAGCGCCAGGAACTTCTCCGTCTGCTTGAGGAGGAAATCGCCAGCCTGCGGGAAGAATTCGAATACGCGGAAAAGGTGAATGAGGAGAGGGCGGCGATAGAACGGGACGCCTGCCTTGCCCCGGAGGGGGAGACGTGGAGCATGATGCTGCGCCAGGAAGCCGCCCTGGACCGCTCCATTGATCCCGCAGGCGCGGGATGAGGATCCTGCTGAGGCTGCGGAAGGAATCTACCAACCCCCCGGTCGCTCCTGCTGGTCAGGACGATGGCGGGAGGATGGAGAACATCGAGGAGATCGTCGAGAGCGACATGTCGTCCCAGAACTCGGAGAGTGTGGAAACGGTCGAGAACTTAAAAATGAACGAACCATGCGGGAATGTTGCTGAAAACAAAGGATCGGGTTTGGAGAATCGGGTACAGAGCGGGAATATTATTGAAAACAAAGGAGGTAGGTGGTAGGTCGTAGGTAGGGGAATTCTGAATTGTGAATTGTGAATTATGAATTGCGAGTTGCCTTCTTACTTCTGGTCACCGCCGACTGCCTTCCGATTACTGCCGAATGCCTACTGCAGTAGCAGGTGGTAGGTGGGGAAGAGCACGTTCCAGGTGTAAGGGGACGGGGGAAAATTGAACGAACAATGCGGCAATGTCTATGAAAACAAAGGACCGGATTTCACTAGCCCAGACTGAAACGGGAATGTTATAGAAAACACAGGTACTTACGCGTTAAAGGCGGTAATGTTACTGAAAACACAGGAGATAGAGTATGGGTGGGGGAATTCTGAATTGTGAATTGTGAATGATGAATTGCCAGTCTTTTTACTTCTGGTGACTGCCGACTGCCTCCTGCTTACTGCCCACTGCCTACTGCAGTAGTAGGTGGTAGGTGGGGGAAGAACAGGAGTCAGGATTCAGGATTCAGAACGAAGAACATCTGCTTTCTGCCTTCTGCCTTCTGCTTTCTGCCTTCTGCCTACTGCCTACTGCAGTAGTAGGCGGTAGGTGGGGGAAGAACAGGAGTCAGGATTCAGGATTCAGAACGAAGAACATCTGCTTTCTGCTTTCCGCCTTCTGCCCCACGAGAGGAGCTTTGAACCATGAACTATTTTGACCGACGGTGCTTCCTGAAAGTCTCCGCGGCGAGCCTGTTTTCGGCTAAGGCCGCTCCGTTGCTTGGCGCCGCTGCCCAGCAAGTAACGGCAGGAGAGACTTCCGGGACTGTGCGTATGGAGGGCGCCTTATACGTTTTTGAATGGTCGGTACAGGACGATCGTTTCCGCCTGCTTGACAAGCAGGGCCGACTCATGACTTCGGGGGTGATGCAGCCGGCGATAACCGTGGCCACGGACTCCGGCGGCGGAACTACCCGGTGCATTTCCGGCAAACCCGTCAGTCACGAGGTTAAAGACGGCAAGCTTACGGTCAATTATGAAGGGGTGAACGGCGGAGCGCGCTTGACGGTGATTTGGCGCTTCGACGAAGACGGATTCTGGTTAGACCCGTTCGTCTACCAGACCTCGGCTCCCGAAAACATTGTGGCTGTCCACTATTTCGCCGAGTGCCACGATGGGCGGCCCGAACCTTCTCTCGAGAGCAACTACCTGGTTGTTCCGGGGATCAGTGAATCGTCGGCTATAAGTCCCGTCGTACCACCAGGGATGGGACTGAACGTCACGCTCTGGCTCGGCCATGGCTCCTCCGGTCCGGGACTGCTGCAACAATGGGGCCTTCCCGCGCACTATTTCTGTGGCTTTCATCGCAACTCGGGCTCCGCGACGAAGGGCGCGATGATAGAGCACCTCTCTGACGCTTTTTGTTGCGGCCTGGCGGACCTTCCGGCAGGCGACCTCCTCTTTGAGATCAGGGGCGAAGAGCACAGCCCGATTCTGAATTGCCGAAGCGACCTTTGGAAACACTTGCGCGGTCCCGGAAAACTCGCTTTGGGGGCAACGTGGCGTTGGGCGATTGGCCCTAATTATTACGAAGCGATCCGGCACTATTACCTTGATCTGGTCAGGGCAGGAATCATTGGAGAGAAGAAAAACTCCACGCATAAGAACGCAGTCCTCTTATCCCCTCAATTCAACACTTGGGGCGCGGAGGTGGCTTCCGGCAAAGAGTGGGACCAATTTGACGAGCCACTCTTAATCTCCATCTATGACGGACTGAAGGCCTCGGGGATGCAGCCGGGAATGTTTGTGATCGACGCCAAGTGGGAAGGAAAGTACGGTCTTCTGGAGCATTCCGCCGAGAGGTTTCCGCACTTCGAGGAGATCCTGAAACGCATCCGATCGGACGGCCATCACCTGGGGATGTGGGCCGCCTTCATGCGCTGCGAAGACCCTCGCGACCTGGGCTTGACGAGCGCTCATATGTTGCGAGGGCCGGACGGCAAACCCATTGCGAGGGCGGAGGGCCACATCCGTTACTATCTTCTCGATTTCACTCAGCCGGAGGTTCAAGAAGTTTTGGCGCGTCTGGCCAGGAAGTTTATCCGGCGTTACCAACCCGACCTGGTGAAGTTCGATTTTGGCTACGAGCTTCCAGGGTTGGCCGAGGGAGCGCCGAGCGAAATGAAGTGGGCAGGAGAGCGGCTTCTGGCGAAAGGTCTGGAGGTGGCCGTCAAGGCGATGCGGGAGGAGAATCCTGACCTGGTGGTGATGTATTACTCGCTCTCACCGCTTTTCAACGAGTACTTTGACTTGCACAGTCCGGATGACTTGTTCATGTGTGCCAAGGAATACGATCTGGAGGCCAACCGGCGCCTCTTCTTCAGCGGCCTTCTGGGGGAGATCGGAATGCCCACTTACGGCTCGGGAGGTTACGACTGGTCCACCATGCCGGAAATCTGGTTTGACTCCGCCGTGGTCGGAACCCTCGGCTCCTTGAACAGCTTTTCGGGCGACGAGGAAAACGAAGGGCCCACGCCGGAGCGTGTGGCCAAGTATAACGGTCTGGCGCAACTGCTCCGCGCGTCGAATACCTTCAGCATCCACCCGATTGATGCCGACTACGTCAGCTCCACGCGCGGCGCCCACTCGCGCTCCTGGCTCAGAATTGAAAACCGCGAAGCTGTACTGATGGCATTGCGTAGTTCCGCAGAAGTAGGGCTCGCGTCTCGCTTGCTGTCGCAGGCGCATCCCGCCGCCGCAACAGGGCGTAGCCAGTCCACTGGGGATGAGCCGAAAGTTACCCCCTTGGCGGAAAGCAGCGCCTCAGTCGTTATCGCCTCGAAGACCCCTGAAGGGATCAATCGAGCTTCCAAACTAGCCATTGTTCCCTATGGCGACGGCGAGTTGAAAATCAGTCGCGCTGGGAAGCCAACGGCGCCGGCCGAGATCATCGAACATGTTTGGGGAAACCGCCTTGGAAAGAGCGTAAGTATCCCCGTCAAGGATGGAACGCTCGCCATTCCGCTGCGGGAGCGCACCGAGGATGGCTCCCCCGTGGAATGGATTGAGGTAAACACTTGATGTAGCGGCGAGTTTACCTCGCCAAATGGTGGCGCCCCGATCAGACTGGGACAGGTTCCGCCGCCACCATCTGGCGAGGTAAACTCGCCGCTACTAAGAAAAGTTGGCCAGAGCGCGCATGGCCGCCAAGTCGTCTTCGAGGGGCGCCAGGGGGTTGTACTCGAGGGCTACCGAGCCTCGAAAGCGGTCGCCCAGTTCGTAGATCGCCTTGAAGACGTTGCGGTAATTGATCTCGCCCGTGCCCGGTTCGTGTCGTCCCGGAACATCTCCCACGTGAAAGTGTCCAATTCGGTCTATATTCGTTCGTATATTATCTATCAGATTACCTTCCATGATTTGGACATGATAAATATCGAACAGGAGCTTGACGTTGGGGCTTCCCACGCGCTCCACCAGCTCGGCCCCGTCGCGCACGTAATAGAGAAAGTAGCCCGCGTGGTTGACATAGGTATTCAAAATCTCGATGACGGCGGTGATGCCCTGCTTCTCCAGGATGGGCGCGGCCTCGCGCAGCGCTGCCACCGCGTTGGCCATCTGCTCGGAGCGCGGTATCCCTCCCAGCTCGTTTCCCGTCAAGACCACCAACTGCTTGCAATCCATCTTCTTCGCCGCCTCGATGGAAGCATCGAGTTCGCGGAGGAACGCCGCGCGCTCGCGGGGGTTCACCAAGCCACAGCCGGGCGCCGTCACGCCCTTGTTGGCTACCAGGCAGGCGCAGAAAAGCGGGGACTTCTTTCTTTCCGCCAGAAAGGCCTCCAGCAACGCGGGGCTGCGCCACTCAAACATCTCGAAGGCGTCGTAGCCCAGGCGGCTGAGCAGTGCCATCGCCTCCGGTACGGGCATGCGCACCAGCATGCCCCAGGTAATCGAAAGCCGCAGGCCCTTCTTGCCTTCCGCGTTCCCGCAGGCACGGGCTGTCATCTGGGAAAGCGATAGAGCTCCGGCGGCCAAGCCAAGAAATGAACGACGGTCCATGACAAACCTCCAGAACAGAGCGATAAGCGTCCGGGCGGTGATTATATGCTAAGTGAGAACCGTGAACAATCGTCTGCCTGGAGAGTTGTCTGTCTGGAGAATTTGGCCATTAGCCAGAATCGTAGCCCTCTCCCTTGGGGCGGACAAGAACAAGTCAAAAGGCAAAACGCAAATCGCAAAATGCAAAGCGGCGTTGCCATTTGATCCCGCAAGGCGGGACGCTTTGCCTTTTGACTTGTTCTTCTGGCTGCGCTTGACAGGTGCGGTGGAGGGCGAGAGAATACGCGCTTCCCGCGATGCATCGGCTCGCCGATCATAATGGCGGGCCGATCTTTCGAGGTGATATGTCAGTGCTGGAACTCCGTCCTCTCTGTAGCACCATTGGCCAACCTCATCGTGCGGCGCCGAGAAAAGCAGATTCTTCGCTTCGCTCAGAATGACATGTCATTCTGAGCGAAGCGAAGAATCTGCTTTTGGTTGCGGCTGTGCCGCGCTGTCACCTCTGTGGTGAGAGCTTTTCACCACGGAGGGCACAGCGCGGCCCTTAGCCGCAACCCAAAGACCAAGTTTTCATTGCCCCGCCGCGGCGGGCTGATTGACGCAGGAATGTTCTCTCATTCACCGAAACACCCAAGCACCCAATCACTCCATCGTGTGACCACTGATTCGCCCCATCACGCAATGCTAATCAGTCTATCCCTGGGCCTCAGCCTCATCCTTCTCGCCTGCCACCTTTCCGCCCGCGACCAACGGCTCAAGCGTTACGAGTTTTCCCTCCCCCGCATGGGGACGATCTTTCGCATCGAGCTTTACTCGCCTGACGATGCGACAGCGTCAAAAGCGGCAGATGCTGCCTTCGCTCGCGCCGAGGAACTCGAGCAGATCATGAGCGACTACCGGGAGGACAGCGAGCTCATGCGCCTCGCGCGCGAGGGAGTGTCAGCCCCATTTCCGGTAAGCAACGACCTCTACGATGTCCTGGCGAAATCCATCCGCATCTCGCAGCTTTCCCGCGGCGCGTTTGATGTTACCATCAGCCCGCTGGTGGAGTTGTGGCGAAACACCCGCAAAACGGGACGCTTGCCTGACGCTTCGGAACTGGCGAGGGCGAGAGCTTTGGTTGATTACCGAAACCTCGAATTGGATGCCGCGCGCCGGACCGTCTTTCTGAAACGCGCCGGCATGAAGTTGGATCTGGGCGCGATCGGCAAGGGCTACGCGGCGGACCAGATGCTGGCTCTCTTGCAGTCGCGCGGAATCCGCCAGGCCATGGTGGTGGCGGGGGGAGAGGTGGCTCTGGGAGCGCCTCCGCCCGGTAAGGCCGGCTGGAGAGTTGCCATCGACACGCCCGACACAGGCACAGGCAATCCGCCCTGCGCAATCGTGCTGCACGACGCCGCTGTTTCCACCTCTGGCAATTCCAGGCAATTCGTGGAAGTCGCCGGCAAGCGATTTTCGCACATCATTGACCCTTCCACTGGCTTAGGTCTGCAAGGTGCGGCCAGCACCACGGTGATCGCCCGGGATTCGGCGACCGCCGACGCGCTGGCGACAGCGCTCTCCGTAATGCCAGTCGCAGATGGAATCCGGCTTGCTGAATCCCTTGCGGGCGTGGCGGCCTTCTGGGTCCGCCAAGCGGGTAGTGAATGGAAGCGCTACTATTCACGCGGTTTCCCGCCAGCATGCCTTGGCCCAAAATGAAAATGGCGGTTCGCGAAATGGAGCCGAGAACAAGTCAAAGGGCAAAGGGCAAAGCGCAAAACGCAAATGGCAAAGCCACGGAGCGGACTACAATGATGCAAGAAAGGCGTAATCTGGGAGAGCGTCTGTTAGAATATGGCGCGAGAATCATCAAACTGGTCGAGTGTTTGCCGAATACGCTTGTCGGGCGGCGTGTGGCGGACCAACTACTGCGCAGTGGCACGTCTGCAGGTGCGAACTACGAAGAGGCAAGGGCAGCAGAGTCCAAAGATGATTTTGTCCACAAACTCCAGATTGCCCTGAAGGAGTTGCGGGTGTCCAACTATTGGCTTCGTCTGCTCGTCAAGTCCGGGAAGATCTCGGCAGAGCGTATGGACGACCTGCTTGACGAATCAAACCAGTTACGCGCGATGCTTTCGAAATCCGTTGCAACCGCCTAAGGAAAGGCCAAGGGAAATGCCCATGATGAGCCTTAGTTCCCGGCATCGGGAAGAACAAGTCAAAGGGCAAAGGGCAAAACGCAAATGGCAAAGCCGCAGCAACGACCACAATTATCCAGGAAAGTCGTTCTTGGGGTTTTACTTTTGCCTTTTGCACTTTGCGTTTTGCCTTTTGACTTGTTCTTCCGGCTCCCCCGCGACCACCGCGCCGCGGGCAGAAGCTTACTGCTGAGTACAGACACATGATTTCAGGCCTCAAGAAAGTCGGTCCTAATCTTAGGGATATCACCCTCATCGGAATTGGCATCCTCGTCGGCTTCACCATTCTCCTGGGAGGGAAGGCGGGGATCGACGCCACCTCCTCGGACAAGTTCTGCGACCAGGCCTGCCACGCGCACCCGGAGGCTACGCAGACCTGGATTAAGTCAACGCATTTCACGACGAAAAGCGGCGTGGTCACGCATTGCATTGAGTGTCACCTCCCCGCCGCGGGGCTCGGCTATTACACCGAAAAGGCCCGCCTGGGCGCGCAGGATATCTATGGCAAGACCTTCAAGGATTTGAATAAGATTGATTGGCAATCCAAGCAGAGCCTCGAGCAGGCCCGCACTTTCACTTACGACTCCGCGTGCATTCGCTGTCACGCCAACCTATTCAGCGCCGGACTCTCCAGGAAGGGTGTGGACGGGCACTTGCACTACCAGCGCTCGAAGGACAAGATGCGGTGTATTAACTGCCATCAGCACTCGGGACATTACCGGGGCAAGAAGGCCGAGGAAGCCCAGGATGAGGCGGAAGCTCAGGAGCAGGAACTCGAGAAGTCGTTCCCGCCCAACCCGCAGGGTTTCCAG
>Ga0208038_1001289_pt1 | contig 14059 bp, 11 predicted proteins | sample June2015DPH_16_1_FD_184714 | JGI IMG/M metagenome (GOLD analysis project Ga0208038, IMG submission 184714) | Peatland microbial communities from SPRUCE experiment site at the Marcell Experimental Forest, Minnesota, USA - June2015DPH_16_100... | ecosystem: Environmental > Terrestrial > Soil >...
GCCGAAACCTTGGCCTTTAAAAAGGACCCGAACACATCGTCAAAATAGCTGGATGAGGCGGGCCTTTCACCCTGGACGCTTTGCACTCGGCCAACCTGTTTCATCGACTTCGTGAATCGGATCCAACATCAGGATCGCTTCCATGTCCGTGTACTTGTGCAGCACAGGGCGCTCGAATACGGGTCTTTCCGCGCTGGGAGATCCGGCGCCGACGGCGTGACCGTTTTCGCTCTCTCCCGTCTCTTCCACGATGACGCCTTCTTTTTCCAACTGGCCGACCAGATCCGCCAGGGCGCTTTCGATATTGGTCCGTTCACTGTTGTACCGCTCGAGGAGGCTCTCAACGATTTCCCGCTCCGAGGCTCCGTCCTTAAGGGCGCTCCAAATGTCAGCACCCTCTCGGGCCAGGCTATAATAGCTGCCTTTCTCCAAATTCACGATTACCGCTTCGCCATCGATAATTTCACTGACAAGGTTCGGGCCATTCACCCGAAAACGTCTTGCTGCCATTGTTCCGGACCTCCGGGGGTCGCGATATCGAGCCTGATGCGAACATCGTAGTGTACTACCGAAACACTGTCAATCGTCGAGCGCTGGTTCTGTCAAGCGCTGGTTCAAGACCCATTCTGATAGGTTCCCTTCACCTTGGCTAGCGCCCGAATCATGCGAAGTTGCGCGGGCATGAGCCCGGCGAACGCACGAACCAAGAACCGAATGCGACCGGAGATTGGTAGGGGCCGGCCCGAGTTCTTGATTTCCATATCCTGCATGAAGCTGCGGTGTCTGGACCAACCACTCAAAAAACCGCCGGCAATCTGCCGTAGAGCGCGCGGGTGAAAAAGATAAGACAGATCCTTGTTCAGGGGCCCCTGGTGAACCTGGAGCACAAACAGATTCGTAAGTTGCCTGGCGGTTCTTACCTCCGTTTTTATTGCCAGCCGCTGGAGCAATTCCGCCGCGGGTTTTACGGCGCTGTCGGAGTTGAACACAGGCGGGATGTTCATGATTGCCAGCAGGGGTGAGGCCAGACCGATCGAGGCCACGTACTCCAGGGCGGTCTGGAGCTCTCCGCAAGCGGCTAGTTGTAGGCACCATGCTTCGATATCCAGCACATCGCGCAGCGTCATGTCGGGGGTGAGGTTTTCGCGAAACGCGTGATGGGAGGTAAGAATCAAGCTGTCGGCGGGCGCGACGATTGGGATTGCGCTGCCGAACAGCTCTGCCTCCCTGGCTCGTTGAATGAGCTGCTCGGTTCCCGAGGCTTGCCCAGAGATCCCCAGGCGCCAATGAACATCGATCTCGCACTCGTCGGCATCCCGTAAGGCGACGCTGAAGTTTCCGGCAAATGGGGGAGAGTGACGCATGAAGCTCACATAATCCGGAAACTCGCCTGGCAGGTCCGGCTTGAACCCGAGCGCTTCGAGGCATACCAACGCGGCATTCAAATCCTTGTGGCGGATCAGGATATCGACGTCTCTAATGAAGCGATCCCTTGGGGTGCGATAAAGGCCGGCAATGGCCGCGAGTCCCTTGAATGCTACTGCGGGAATCCCCTTCTGCCGCAATTCGACTAGGGCGTTCACGCCCTTCCGCGCCGACCGGGCGGACCGCACGAATCCGGCGGTCGTCATGCGGTGCAGCGCGGATTGAGCGGAGTCTCCAACATCGGCGCCGAGTGCCGCAACCCGGCGGTTCAGAGTCGGGAGGACCTTCCAGAGAGACGCGAGATGAACCGCTTCCGGCCACTTGTCCAAGCGCGAGAACTCCAGGCTGGTGAATCGAGCCTGCGCGTCATCGGCGAGCAACAGCCGGACGAGTAACTCGCGACTGTTCAGCGGGTTCGCCACGGCTTATATTATAGCAGGGAGACTCTAATCACGAATGAACAAGCTGCCAACCCCGCAAGCCCGGGTGCGTGCCTTGGCGCGCTACATCCGAGGCAGTTCGCTCTCCTGGAAGGACATCGCCGATCTGACGGCTAAGCCTTCGCAGATCGGCAAAGTTTCCGCGGATCCATTGATCCGATTGCGAGTCACCCCCGATGACCTCGGCGAGCCGGGCGGCGCCGTGCGTTTCGTTGGAAAGACCCGGTATCTGAACGGCGCCAGAACCGTGGTCACGCTCTCCGTCGATGACGCGAGGGAACACTTGCCCGCCTGTCTCGATGCCATGGATCAATATGGAATCAAGGCCACTGTCTTCGTCAATGTACCCATGGGGCCTCTCTCCGCGTAGCGGATTCTGGCAGAGCAAACGTCGGTCCGGCAACTGAAGTCACGGGATGCGTCGGCAGGAGGCTATCCTTACGCGGAACGGTTTCGGCAGGTCTATGCCCAGCTTCAGGGGGTGCCGTTGCGGGGCTGAAAAGGGGGTGGGCAGGGGCCTTGTTCGGTAAGGTATCCACAGCAGGAATTGTGCCGGTTTCGGCCCGTAAGTCCTTGCGGCTCAGCGGCCCTCAGCGGCGTTTTCCGCCCCCTTGTCTCATCACGACACGGCACCGCCCAAAATCCCCATCAGCCGCCACAATCATGGCGCCGAATCGACCCGCGAAAGACTTGGCGAGAAAAGCGGGCTAGAAGCTGAGGGCCTGCCCCACCTCCGCGCGGATGGCTCGCACAAATGTCTCGACGGAATAGAAGTCCTTCCGGAGAGCGAGCCGCTGCCGGATGTCCTCCTGTGCAGCACGGTCTCCAAGCACCTGCATGATTTTTTGCGCTGCCTCCTCCTCGGATTCGTAAATCAAGCGCCTATCGTTTCCGACGATTTCCGGCGGACCTCCGCTGTTATGCACAAAGGGGATGCAACCAGCTTGAACAATCTCTGCCACAGCCATGCCGAAATGCTCGTCGATCTGCGCGTGCATGCCGTAACGCTGGCGTGCCGCGAGTTCGGCCAACTCTCCCCGTGAAAAATCCTCGTGCAACGTCACCCAAGAGGAATTGGCTTGCGCGAGCGCCCGCAGAAATACGATATAATCGCCTGCCTCATGGTAAGAGCTCCCCACGATGTGCATCCTGATTTGGGGGAACCTGGTTCGCACTACGCTGAGGACCTTTAGACACCAGTCGTACCGCTTCGCGACATCCAGCCGGCCCAGCATAACAAAGCCGTCCTCGCGTTCTTCCCACGCGATCTCGGGAAATATTCCGGGAGCCGGAGGATGGACCGTTGTGGAGTCGATTCCGTAGACCCTTTTGACCAATCGGCCGGTCCAGCCGGAGTTGACCAGGGTGTGGTTGGCCTTCATGCGATCGAAGGAATAATCGGCGACCAGCATCCACGGGCGGATTTCACCCTTGCTGAAACAGGCGAGTTTCTGCCCCAGGGGCAGGTCGCAGGAAGACCGGACGCGAGGGTACAGATGGGCGAGGAACGGGTAGTGGATGTACTGGATCGCAGGCGGGCCGAAATCACCTTCATTATCGGTGCCCACGACCAGGTCATACTGATGCCGGACTCGCTTGCAGAGCCGCATCAGATAGGCACGTTTTTGAACACTGCCGGGATCCGGATCCAAACCGAGGAATCCGCGCACCACCGGAGCCATGGTTCGGACCTGAAGATCCGAGCCTGTCAGAGAGGTGCCGTAATACCCGTCGAGCAGGCTGAGGTCGACCGGTTCTGAGGTGAGCAGCGTCACCGTGTAGTCTTGCCGCAGCGCTTCGAGGATCCACGCAGCCACTCCGGACCGGCCGCCGTGCGGGATCAGCCGGCAGTGGCAGACCAGGATGCGGGGACGAGGGAGAGGCATCCGGTCAGACATCGAACCACCAGATATACTTGGCTTTGTTGATGAGCACGTTGACCAAGTCCGCCGCCTCCCCAGCCCGAATCTTGCGGTGCAGATAGCGAAGCCGGTGGCGCCATCGCCGCCAGCGATACCCGGGAATGTGAATGGCGGCCGCCGGCCCCGGATCGAGCCCGTAGGTGTTAATCGCGCGCGCTAACCACGGAAAGATTTGATACGCGCCGAGTACGCGGCGGCGGGCGACCTCCAGGGCCGGAAGCCGCCGTTCCCATTCCTTGCTCTCCCGCAGCTTTCCAAGGGTTGCGCAAACGACCGCAGGATCATCCGCGTCGACCCGCAGAAAGGAGTCTTCGGGAAAGTACTGCTCCAGATTCGTACAGCCATAATACAAAGGAACGGTCCAAGCCAGGAAGCAATCGGCCACCTTTTCCGTCCAAAGATGCGGCCCGACGGAGTTCTCGATGGCAAGCGAAAAGCGGTAGGACGCGAGCGCATCCCATTTACGCGGCACCCAGCGAACCCCCCGGCCGAAATGATCGACGAGATCCGGCGCCTGCTCGAGCAGGTAACGTCTGAGCGTATTTCGCCGCTTGTGCCCGGGCAAGAAGGTGAGATTGCTAGCAATCCATGACACGCCTCGGGTTTTTTCGGGGACGGCGGCGGCCACCAACTCGTCATAGGTCAGCCCGACCCCCCAGGGCAGGGCGGGCTGCGAGGGGACATATTTGGGATCTTCGCATGGAATCAGATGGGTGAAAACACGGGCGTAGGGTTCGTGTCCCTCGCGCAGCCAGTCATAGAGGCCGGGCACATAGGGCTCCTGCATGATGGCCCAGACATTTCCAGGCGCACAGCGTGCGGACACGGGATCGAGCTTGCGGTTGTTCAACATGACGAGCAGGTCGCACTCCTCCACGGGGCGGGTGGTGAAGCAGATGCCGTCCCACATCCCCGCTCCGCCGGGGGTCTGCCGCAGAAGCCCGGAACTGTCCCAGTCGGACACGATCCGGACCAGCATGGGCCTGTGAGTCAAGGGTTCTTACCCCGCCGCTGGAATACGAGATCCACCTCAATGAGATGTGAGGAATGGGCGCGGCCGATTCCCAGCAGATCGCAAACCTCGAAGCCCGTTTCTATCTTCCATAGGTAACACTCCTCTCGCTTCCTCCAGGAAACCCATGCTTTGGAGCGTTACCCCTTTTCCTCAGGAACTCAGGCTCGCAATCTCGTCGTCAGCCCAAGATGTCGCCCGATCGTGATACTTCCACTTTCCGCCAACGCCGCGATAGCCGTCGCGCAGGCCGCAGGCAATAGCCCATGCCATGCGGGGCTTTCGAGCGAGCAGGCGCCCAACCATGCGCCTGACGCACAAGGGCGGATAAAATAGATGAAATATCAGTCTGCGACCGAAGGGAAGCAGAGTTCTCGAAAGGATCACACGGTTGCGAGTAGAGTAATAGAAGAAATATGTCGAGTTAGCCGGCCCTTGCCGCCTCACCTTCACGCGATGGGAAGCAATAGCGTTCCTTGCAACGACCGTTTTGTATCCTTCTCGATGAGCAGCCGTACAGAAATCAAGTTCATCGTTATACATGAAGAGGGCGTCATTAAAGTACGCACCTCGCCGCTGGTGAACGGAACGCAGCACGCGACTTCCCACGAGCATCGCAGCGCCGTTCACCAAAGGCGATTCCCAGAACTCGCCCCGGGTCTGGGGTACGCGCCGGCCTCCCAGCACGCGAAAGAAATGCTTGAAGATCGTCCCACTGCGGGCAAACAGGATTGCGCCGGTGTGGTCTGTTACGACAGCCCCTACGACTCCTGCATCTGCCTCCCGATCCACCCCAACCAGCACGCTCAAGCACTCCTTATCCAACACCGCATCGTTATTGAGAAGAAACAGGTAGTCTGCCGGCGCTCGTCGGTGAAGGGCGTAATCAATTCCAACATTGTTTCCTCCTGTATAGCCCAGGTTCTCATCGTTGCGGATCAGGACCAGCCTGTTCGCGGGTGGAGTCCGCTCGAGGGCCGCTTCCGTTATCTCCTCTCCCCCCTGGAGCGCGATTGCGGGCGCGTATTCGGCAAGCACATGTCCGGGACCAAGATTCTCGCGGGCCCAAGCCTTGATCCTTTCCGCAGAGTGGTCCCAGGAGCCATTGTCAATAACCACGGTGAGATAATTCGGGTAGCTGAGCCTCCGGACGGATTCGAGGCATTCCCGCGTATCCTGCCAACCGTTCCAGTTGAGAATCGATATTGCCACCAGAGGACAATTATCGTTCTTTTGAGTTCCCATGTATTATGTCACGCTCTATCGACTTGCCAACATTACAGGGCAGCCGGGTAGTGGTACAGTTTGATGTTGTAGCGGCGAGTTTACCTCGCCCGTTGGCGGCATAAAGCCGCCTCTACATCAAACTGTAGCACTATTGGCCAACTTCATCGCGCGGCGCGAAGAAAAGCAGATCCTTCTCCCGCAAGGCGGGATCAGGATGACATGTCATTCTGAGCGGAGCGCAGCATAGCGAAGAATCTGCTTTTGGTTGCGGCCACGGGGCTGGGCTGTAGCACTAGTTCCAAACTTCTTCGTTTCTTGCGAAGAATTTCTGCGGTCATCGCTTGGCCCAGGTTGGCTGGAATTGCCGATTGTCGATTGCCGATTGTCGATTGCTGATGCACATGGGAAGGAGTTGCCACACCACTTTTTCAATCGTCAATCGGCAATCAGCAATCGGCAATGAAAACCTGGTCTTCGCTTGCGGCCGAAGGCCGCGCTGTACCACTACCGGCAGCCGTCCACCATCTTCCGCAACAAGGTATAGCCCCCTTTATCCTCTCAGGAAGGCGGCAGTGGCATCCAGCAAGCCGGTCCGGAAGGCTTCCACCGAGAACTGCCTTCCTGCTGTGGACAGGTGCATGCGCAAGTTGTGTTGCAGCTCCGGGCTGTCAAGAACCGCCAGGATCTTCTTGGCAGCTTCCTCGACGCTGGAGTAGGTGAGGGCGGCGTGATCGACGATCTCAACCTGTCCACCGTCGTTCGAAACAAATGTTATGCACCCAGCTTTCACCAATTCGGCCACCGCAATCCCAAAGGGCTCCTTCTCACGCGCATGAATACCGTAGCGGTGCCCAGCAAGCAGACGCTTCTTACTCTCTCCGATCAAAGTTCCCTCTGAAAAGACCCAGTCATCGTACTTGGCGCAGAGTCTCCGAAGTTCCCTTCCGTAGGCGGAATCATCAATCTCGCCGACAAGGTGAAGGTGAATCTCAGGATGCCCGGAGCAGCGAACCCTATTGACGATCTCGATGGCGACCTCAACGCGCTTCTCCGGCGCCATCCGGCCCAGGCAGACAAACCCCGTTTCTCTTTCCTCGAAACGCACTTCAGGAAACTCACCTACGACCGGCGGGTAAAGCAAGCGCGACTCGATGCCGAACATTTCTCGGACCACCCTCGCGCTCCACCTCGAGTTCGCGATAACCAGCCCCCTTCCCCAACCCTCGGGGTTGGAAGGCGACACGAATTCGCAAAGCTTCAGGTAGCCTCGCCAAAGGGGAGAATCGCGATACCCCAAGCCTTTGGCGTCGTGCAAAACAGGATCGAAGTTGAAGCGTTGCTCCGGGAGGAAAGAAAAATCCGCGATGCACTGGATTCCGGGCATCCCGAAGTCACAAGGATTGTAAGCACTGATCATCAAATCGAACTGCGGGGCTACCCGCCCGCAGTATCGCTGAAAGAAGCGCCTTTGCAGGACGCAGAGCTTGCTACCGTCCAAGCCAGGGGGCAAACGGACGCGCCGAAGGCTAAAGTCCCCCATCTGAAGAGTCGTGCCGTAGTATTCGTTGAGGCGCGACAGATCAACTGGCCCGCAGGTGATGAGCGAAACGTCATAGTCCCGGCCCAGCGCCTGAAGGGCCCAAAGCGCTCTGGCCTCCGAGCCTCCGGAACCGAACCGCGGATGTGCAATGCCTATCCTCTTGCGTTTCAATCTGTCGCCTCCGATTCGGTAGCGATGATTTGAACCTGTCAGGCTTTTGGGTAAATCTTGCTTTCCACGAATCCAAATTAAATACTCCGCGATCCGGCACGCCGTGCAGATCAACTCTGGGACGGCCCCCCCTAAGAAACCCTGGGGCTGAAAGTCCTTTGAACGCCCCCCAGGCCACCATCGTGCTTCCACTTTCCTTTTACGCGCTTGTAACCGTCCATCAGCCCGTCCACACTGGCTCGGGCAACATCGGGCCTCCTGTACCCCAACGCCCTGAGAACCCGGGCAAGAGTTAACGGGAGGTTACATATATGAAATAATACTCGCCAGCCAAACGGCAGGAAAGCGTCTGCCATTTCCATCCTGTTACGCACAAAGTAGTAGTCATGCCTCGGGCTGACGGGACACCCGGCCGAGCGCCAACCCTTATGCCGGACAAAGCCCCCTCGGGTTACGAAACCGCGATACCCCGCCAAGCTGCTTCGGTAACATAACTCAAACTCCCAACCGTGCCCAACAAGATCGCCTGGTATATGGTGACCGGTGGCAGCATAAAGAGTGTCGAGCACGTCCCGGCGGATGAGCATGGCGCCACCGCTGACCCCTGCGGAAGGCCAGTAATCGACTTCCTTTGCGGGCAGCGGCAAGTCAGCCTTAACAAGCGGACAAAAGAACCACCGCAGAAGCGTCGTTCTTTCGGCATACTGGATTTGCCCGGTTTTCCAATCCAAAATCACTCCGCCAACAATGCCCGCATTTTCTTTCCGGGCGACCTCCACGAGATGGGTAAGGGTATGCTTTTCAGCCTTCGCGTCATTATCCAACAGGAAGAGATAGTCCCCGGGCTGATCTCTTCGCAGGGCATAGTCAATGGCAAGATTGGCGCCGCCGGTAAGTGCGATGTTCTCAGCGCTTCGGATCAACACCGCCCGGCGGGCAGGCAAAGCTGCCGTGATCGCTTGCTCCTGGACAACCTCTCCCCCCGCCCGAGCGACTGTTTCAGGGTAATCAACTAGCAGGTATCCTTCCCTCTTTTCCGCCCACTCCCTTATCCGCGCGAGGGAATCGTCCCGAGAGGCATTGTCCACGACAATCATTAGGTAGTTCGGGTAATCGAGGCGCCGGACGGATTCGAGGCACTCGAGCGTGTCGCGCCAGCCATTCCAGTTGACACTGACGATGACCACGAAGGGGAGGCCTTTCGCATCGTTCAGGTGTTCGCTTTGCTCCATCGCCCTTTCACCTCTGAGGCCAAGACCGGCACGTCCTCGCCGAAGCTCCACCGCGGGATGCCCTATCTAGCCCTCGCCGCCCAGGGAGTCTCACCTCCGATCCCCATCGGCGTTAAAATAAATCTATGTCCCAAATGATGACGCGACTCGCTGAGGCCAACGTCGAGTTACCCGCTTCCGTGCCCTGGAAGGGCACCATGCAATAGCCGAGGCCAACGCCCCCGGCTATTTTACGAATCCCCTTCGGGGATTTACGGCCCAGCGCCTGCTCGAGCAGGTAACGTCTGAGCCTATCTCGCCCCTTGTGCCCGGGCAAGAAGGTGAGAGTGCTGTCAATCCATGACACGCCTCGGGTTGTTTCAGGGAGGGCGGCGGCCACCAACTCGTCATAGGTCAGCCCGATCTCCCAGGGCAGGGCGGGGTGCGAGGGGACATATTTAGGATCTTGGGACGGAATCAGATGGGTGAAAACACGAGCGTAGGGTTCATGTCCCTCGATCAGCGAGTCATAGAGATCGGGCACATAGGGCTCCGGCATGACGGCCCAGACATTTCCAGGCGCACAGCGTACGGACACGGCATCGAGCTTGCGGTGAACGGCGTTCTGGAATTCACGCATGTTCATGGGGCCACCTTCCGAGCTAGAATTTCGCGGTGTGCCGACGCCAGCCGCCTTCCTATCGTGGGCCAGTCGTAGCGCTGCTCGACCAAGCGCCGCGCGTTGCCAGCAAGTTCGGTACGCAGCGCATCATCGCCGAGCAACTGCACGACGCAATCAGCAAACTGTTGCGGATGGTCGGCGACCAGAAGATGCACCCCGTGGCACACCTCGAGTCCGGCACAACCGGCCGTGGTCGAGACCACCGCCCTGCCGAGGGCCATCGATTCCAAAATCTTCAAACGCGTCCCCCCGCCGGCCCGCAACGGAACGACAGTGACCTTCGAAAGCCGGTAATAAGGAAGGATGTCACTTACGTAGCCGGTCACCTCGATGCCAGGTTCCCGTCCTAGCGCCTTTACTCGCGCCGGGGGCGCATGGCCCACAACGAACAGCTTGACGTCTGGAACGAAAGCCCGGATGCGCGGCAGAATGGACCGCGCGAAGAGCATTACCCCATCCGTATTGGGAGGATAGTCCATAACGCCGGCAAACAGCAGCCCGAGAGCCGAAGCGGATTCCGGCAAGGGCTGCAATTGCGCGCAATCCACTCCGTTTTCGATTACCACCGCCCGCACCCCGGGTAGGGCTCGTTGCAGAAGCTCGCGTTCCGCCGTGGAGACAACGACACAGCAGTCGAAGCGCGGGATGTAATGCCGTTCGGCCTTGCTCATTGCGAATGCTTTCAGGCGGTACAGCGCACGGGCGGCGAAGCCGATTTCGAGGCGTGCTATCTGGCGGTATTGCTCGAAACACACATTGTGCAGCGAAAGGACAGTTCGGCAGCTCCCTTGCCGCGGTGCGGCGTCGAGATACGCGCCCAGCAGCGAGTGCTCAACCTGGAAAATATCAATCTTCTCCCGCGCGATGGTGCCCTGGAGTCGACTGACGGCCTCGGCACAGTAGTAAGGAAAGGCCGCGAGGGGGCGCCGCGCCAGGCTGCAGCGGATAAAGCTCACGAGCTGACGGCCGGACAGAGGCCGTGGGAGCGCAAAGGTCTCGATAGATTTGCAGAAATCCCGGAGCTGTCCCACGTCTGTGGCAGCGCCAGGGGGGACCAAGCTGAACAGGTGAATCCGGGAAGTGCGTGCAGCTTCGCGGATAAGATGAAAATCCCGGATTCGCGCACCCCTATCGGGGGGGTACGGCAAGCCTAAGGTCAACCACAAAACGTTCATGTTTTCGATGAGTCGTGGAGGGCGGCGGAGGCGCGCCAGTGGCCACGAAGGTAACTGCCCACGCCCAGCACCAGCCCAAGCCCGCTATACAGGTAGCTGAACCAGCTCATCAGGAAGCTCCGGGCGGCAAACAGAAGGCCGTGCTGTTGGTAGGTAAAAGCCAGGAACCGGTAGTTCAGCGCCACAAACAAGAGAAGGAGCACCCCAAGAAGAAGCGGCAGCCGCCCCACGCGCAACAAAGCCGGCGAAATCAAGATAAGGTACGACAGCGGCACGCTCAGGAGATTGTGCCACTGCAGGTTGAGATCTTTCCTAACCACCCGAGTCTCCAATATCAATTGGGTCCAGGGGATGGCTCGGCCTATAAGGTCGCTCCTGATCAGGCCCTGCAGGGTGTAGCGCTTGCAGTGCGTCACTTGAAGTTCCTTGTAGAGCAAGATCCGATGGCCTCGCAGATGGAGGCGGTGGCCGAATTCCATGTCTTCCATGTAGCGCCACCGCGGATCAAATCCACCCAGCCGAAAAAAGACCTCGCGGCGCACCGCGCCAAAGCCGCTACAGAAGGTCACGGCGTCCGGGTTCGAAGTTTGATGCGTGTAGTGGTGCAGTAGATTTTTGTACCGCGAGAAAAAACCCGCCGAACCACATTCCTTGGTGTAGGAACCGAAGAGGGCATCCACATCGGGCTGCTCCGAGAACGCACGCACAATCATGCCCAGCGTTTTGGGACGGATCAGTATGTCGGCATCGAGGAAAAAAAGGATGCAGCCGTGAGACTCTCTGGCGCCTATATTGCGAGCTGTAGCCGCTCCCGAGTTTTTCGGTAGTTTCAGCAGCGTGCAGGGATATGACCCCGCGACCGCCGCGGTGCCATCCACAGAGCCATCATCTACAACCACAACTTCGAAATCCGAAAAAGCGGACCGGTATACGGACTCCAGACAGGCGTGCAGTGTGCCGGCTCCGTTGCGCACCGGGATCACAACTGAAATCGCGGGCTGGCCGCCGGCTTCAGTCCCTGGCATACTGTTCATGTCCTCGTCCAAGCGATGCTGCCTCGGCAGGCGGGGTCCGGGAGTCCCGTAGCCGAAGGCGATTCACCATACGGATCCCCAGCTTGTGACGAAGTGCCTCTGTGCCACCCAGCAACCACTGGCAGCACCACCAGCGTCGCGAATGGTAATAGCAGAGCACCGAGTCAATGAACTCCTCCCGCTGCAAAGCGCGGTCGTCGCGCATCCGCAACGCCCAGTCGAGATCCTCCGAGCAGCTCACATCCGGGTAGGGGTAACGGACCGCAATCGCCCGGCGAATGGGATTCCACTGGGCGGGGGGACGGTAGTAGGTGTGATTACGGCTGAACATGTCGGAGTACTGCAACGAATACACGAACTCACGCGGGTGAGAGCCGCGAAACGTGATAACGCCGCGAATTCCGAGGCAATCCACCTCCGGCCGTCGCTCAAGGGCGTCGCCAATCAACTCAATATAACGTTCGCTGACTTCATCGTCGTCATCGATGAAAGCCACGAATTCGCCCTTCGCCCGGCCCAGCAGGATGTTCCGCTTGTCACCGATCGGACGCCCGCCGGCGTCTGGGTAGGAGAGAATTTCAACGTCCGAACTTCGCCCAGCATTTCGAATTTGGAATTCCAGGCCTTCTACCAATCGCCAAAAGAGAACTCTGCGGCACTCCAGCGTCGGAATCAGCAGGCTGAGCTGCATAGGATAGTTGATTATAACACGGTGAAACGAGTAAACTTCAACATTGTTCATGAACCTAAAAGTGAGCGAATGAACCTGCTTTACCGCCATCTGCGCAAGCATGCGCGCCTGGTGTTCATGGCGTTGTTCTGCGCGGGAGCAAATCAATTGCTCCTTCTTCTGGATCCGCTCATCCTGCGGCGCATCATAGACGGATATGCGCTCCAGGCGAGACGGATGGATGTGGCCACTTTTTTTCGCCATGTCGGTCTTCTACTTGTCGCCGCGGTTGCCGCTACGTTCCTGGCGTGGCTGGCCAAGAATTACCAGATCGATTTTGTTAACCGCGTGGCGCGGCGCGTGGGAATGGCGATCTACAGCGAGGGGATCGCCCACTCGCTGGGGATGCCTTACTCGGCGTTCGAAGACCAACGCAGTGGCGAGATTATGGGCAAGCTCCAAACGGCCCGCCACGACGTGGAGGGCTTCGTCTTATTGTCCATCAATTCGGTCTTCAGTTCCTTCGTTGGGATCTCATTCCTGATCATCTACGCGGCTCGCATGCACTGGGCTCTGGTTCCGGCGTATCTGCTGGCCGTGCCCTGTGTCTTCTTTGCCAGTGTTTTGCGCAGCCGGAAGGTGCGCGCGATTCAGGTCACGATCGTCCGGGAGTCCGCCCGTCTGGCGGGCTCAGTCACCGAATCTCTTCGCAACATCGAATTGGTCAAGAGTCTGGGCTTGGCGGGCCGGGAGGTCTGGCGCCTGGGTCAACACGGGGACCAGATTCTGGAGCTGGAACTGACCAAAGTGCGCTATATCCGCCACCTCAGTTTCTTCCACGGCGCTGTGGTGAACCTTCTACGGGTCGGCCTCCTCCTCCTCATGCTGTATCTGGTCTTCAGGCAACAGATCACCTTAGGACAGTTCTTTGCGTTGTTCCTGTACTTTAACATGCTCTTCAATCCCTTGCAGGATATGGGCGGAATCGTGCAATTGTACGCGGAGACGGAGGCGTCACTGAACAATGTGCGAGCCATTCTAGCCTCACCTCAGGAAGCGCGCCCTTCCGCGCCCGTTGAGGTGGGCCTCATCGAGACCTTGAGCTTCGACCATGTTGTGTTCCAGCACCACGGGAACCCCAGGCCGGCGCTGCGGGATATTTCGTTTCAGGTCTCGCGCGGAGAAACCATCGCCTTCGCGGGACCTTCGGGGGCCGGCAAGACTACGATCATCAAGCTGCTGCTGGGGCTTTACGCTCCGCGCTCAGGTGCGGTTACGTATAACGGTGTTCCGACTTCCGCCTTGGATCTTGACCGCATTCGCGAACGGATTGGGCTGGTGACCCAGGATCCGCAATTGTTTTCGGGCTCTTTGCGGGACAACCTGCTGTTCGTCCACCCGGAGGCAAGCGACAGCGAATGCCTGGAGGCGCTGCGCCAGGCGGCTGCTTCAGAACTGCTCTTGCGCGCCTCGCAGAGCCTGGAGGCTGTGATCGGCGAGGGGGGGCTGAAGCTTTCCGGAGGAGAGAAGCAGCGTGTTGCGATCGCCCG
>Ga0208038_1001290_pt1 | contig 14055 bp, 10 predicted proteins | sample June2015DPH_16_1_FD_184714 | JGI IMG/M metagenome (GOLD analysis project Ga0208038, IMG submission 184714) | Peatland microbial communities from SPRUCE experiment site at the Marcell Experimental Forest, Minnesota, USA - June2015DPH_16_100... | ecosystem: Environmental > Terrestrial > Soil >...
GCCAGGTGTCAGGTGCCAGGTCTCAGGGGGTCGCGTTTGGGGGATGCGTGCAACAAGTTCTCGCCTACCGCGACCCTCAAGTGTGGCAGAAATGGCGGTTCAAAGAGACTGCGGGGATTCTTCGTCTCCGTCAGCTGACGGACCGACGGACTCAGAATGATACGGGACCGGCCGGCACCTGACACCCGGCATCTGAAACCTGTTCTCAGATGTGAGGCGACGTGGAAGAGAAAACCCAGGCACTGGCAAACGTAGGGACGCCCGCCGAAGCGGGCTTGGCGCCCATCCAGAGCGCCCTCGAAGAAATTCGGGAGAAGTTTAAGGGCTCACCCGCCCGTGGCGGAGTGACGGTCCTTAAACACTTCCCGGCACGAGAGGCACAGACAGCCCAAATTCCAGGGTTTCTGCCCGCCCGGCTTCTGGAGGCGCTCAAGGCGCGTGGCATTGCTACCCTTTACACACATCAGGCGCGCGCGTGTGAGTTGGCCCATGAAGGCAGAAACGTAGTGGTGGTCACGCCCACGGCATCCGGGAAGACCCTCTGTTACAACCTGCCGATTCTGGGCGAGTTGGTACAGAACCCCGAGGTGCGGGCACTGTACCTGTTTCCGACCAAGGCGCTTTCGCAAGACCAGTTGGTGGAACTGAATAGGTGGACGGAGAAGCTGGGAGAGGAGATCCGCACGTTCACTTACGACGGAGACACGCCCCAGGACGCCCGCAAGGCCATTCGCGCTCGGGGAAACCTGGTGATCACCAACCCGGACATGCTTCACGCCGGCATTCTGCCCCACCACACCAAATGGCAGAGGCTGTTTGAGAACCTGCGCTACGTGGTGATTGACGAGCTGCATTACTACCGGGGAGTTTTCGGCAGTCATCTGGCCAACGTTCTCCGCCGTTTGAAGCGCATTGCGCAGTTCTACGGCACCCAACCCCAATTCATCTGCACCTCAGCGACCATCGCCAATCCGGCGGAATTAGCCACTCGCATCATCGAGGAAGACGTTTTTCTGGTGGACGAAAACGGTGCGCCCTCGGCAGAGAAGTATCTCGTGTTTTACAACCCGCCGGTCGTGAACCTGCAACTCGGCATCCGGCGTTCGTATCTGAACGAAACCCGGCGCATTGCCCGCACCTTCCTGGGGCGCGGCCTTCAGACTATCGTTTTCGCCAACAGCCGACTTGCCACGGAGATTTTGGTGACTTACCTGAAGGAGGATTTTTCGCGAGCCCCCCTGGCCCCGGAAGCGGTCCGAGGCTATCGTGGCGGTTATCTGCCGCTGGAGCGGCGCGCGATTGAACGCGACCTGCGCAACGGTCGCCTGCTGGGCGTGGTGGCGACCAATGCTCTCGAGCTGGGCATTGACATCGGAAGCCTGGACGTAGCCGTGCTCGCGGCATACCCCGGGACCATCGCCTCCACCTGGCAACGCGTCGGCAGGGCAGGCCGCCGGCAGGGAACTTCCGCCGCCGTGCTGGTGGCCTCCAGTGCGCCGCTCGACCAATTCATGGTGCAGAACCCCGACTATTTCTTTGGCCGATCGCCGGAACATGGTTACGTCAATCCTGACAATCTCCTTATCCTGCTCAATCACCTGAAGTGCGCCGCCTTCGAGCTGCCCTTGCGGGAGGATGAGAAATTCGGCTCGCTCAACTTACGGCGACTCTGCGAGCACCTCGAGGAAGTCGGCTTTCTGCACCACACTACCGACGGCTGGCATTGGGTTTCGGAGAGTTACCCCGCCGACGCGATCAGCTTGCGCTCGGTCTCTTCGGACAACTTCGTTATCGTGGACACGACCGGCGAAGCTAAAGTGATCGGCGAAGTGGATTTTTCCAGCGCCCTGACCACCCTCCACGAAAAGGCCATCTACATGCAGGATGGCCAACAGTACCACGTCGAGCGCCTCGACTACGACGACCGGAAAGCTTACGTCCACCAAGTGACGAGCGAGTATTTCACTGACGCCATCTCTTACACGAGAATCAAGGTTCTCGAAAGGTTCGACTCGGCGCCCATCGGCCCGGCCAGCAAGAATCATGGCGAGGTGCAAGTGAATACCCAGGTGGTCGGGTTCAAGAAGATTAAGTTCCACACCATGGAGAACGTCGGCGATGGCAAGCTGACGCTGCCTGAGCAGGAGATGCATACCACCGCCTTCTGGCTCACCCTCCCCCGCGACTTGATGGAAAGCCTTCCCTACGGTTCGACAGAGCGACTGGATGGGGTGAATGGCCTGGCCAACGCACTCGTAGCTATTGCCACGCTGCTGGTGATGTGCGACGCTCGAGACTTGGGAGTGGCCGTGGGGGAGAACGAAGAAAGCAGAAGTCAGAAATCAGAAGTCAGAAGTCAGAATGAAGAAGGCAGGATTCAGGATTCAGGCGCGGGCCATGAGTCCAATCCCGAATCCAAAATCCAAAATCTAAAATCTAAAATCGCAGCAGTCGTTGCTTTCGAACCCAACATTTACCTCTACGATAAATATCCTGGCGGAGTTGGGCTCAGCGAACCGCTCTTCCGCATGAGCCAATCCTTGTTGGAAAAGACTCAGAAACTGATTGCAGACTGTCCCTGCGCTTCGGGCTGCCCCTCCTGCGTGGGCCCGATTGGCGAGGTTGGAGAAAAGGGAAAAGAGGTGGCTCTGGAGATCTTGCGAAGGTTGTCCGTTGTCCGTGGTCCGTAGTCCGTTGACTTTTTCGGAATGGAGTTGTGCGGACCCCCTCACCCGGCCCGCCCCGGCTGGTGAAAACGCCGGCGGCGGTCCACCCTCTCCCCCAAGGGGGAGAGGGCTTGAGTTTCTACATTCTCCCCTCTCCCGCAAGGGGGAGAGGGCTTGAGCTTCTACATTCTCCCCTCTCCCGCAAGGGGGAGAGGGCTTGAGTTTCTACATTCTCCCCTCTCCCGCAAGGGGGAGAAGGGAGAGTAAGTTTAGGGGCTTGGCCGCCGCGCACCCCCCTGAAAAGAGGAGCTTCCGCGGGTGCGGGACTACCGACGGCATTGCCCTTCGGGCAACGGACCACGGACTACTGACAACTGACCACTGACTGACTACTGACGACTACTTTTGTGAGTCGTTTTCACAAATGAATCTCGAACAGAAACTCCGCCAGCTTAAGCAGGCCTCCGGATCCCGGGACCGTGACAAGGAACTGGAGCAGACGCTCGAGTACTTGCGACGCCTGGAGAATCCGCAGCCCACCCGCAAGCTGCCAGCCCAGAGGTTTGCCAAGGGGATCGAGGAATACGTGGAGGGCGAGGTGTTGAAGAACTCTCGGGGCGAGTTCTTCCTGGCGCGCGAGGCATTTCCTTTCGGGCGGCCTTACGGGAAGCTCCGCATCGGCGATATTCCTTCGGCGGACCTCAGTCCCCTGAACCTGGTTCTGAGGGATGCGGCGATGCCCGATGCATCGCGGCTGGTTTTCCTGGATACGGAAACTACGGGCCTTGCCGGTGGAACCGGAACCTGCGCGTTCCTCATCGGCATTGGAAATGTCGAAGGCATGAAGTTTGTGGTGCGGCAGTTCTTCCTTCGTGACTATCCCGAGGAAAAAGCCATGCTCGAGGCGCTGGCTGAGGCGCTGGAGCCTTGCCAAGGAATCGTCACGTTCAATGGAAAGACCTTTGATGTGCCGCTGCTCGAGACCCGGTATGCGCTGGCTCGGATGAAATCGCCCCTGGACCGCTTGATCCACTTTGACGCTCTCCACCCCGCGCGCCGCCTGTGGAAACTGCGCCTGGAAAGCTGCAAACTCACTGACCTCGAGGAAGCAATTTTAGGAATCAGCCGGGAGGGCGATGTGCCGGGATCGGAGATTCCGGCAATCTATTTCGACTACTTGCGCAGCGGCGATGCGCGAGGCTTGCAGCCAGTCTTCTACCACAATGCTTTGGATGTGGTGACGCTCGCCGCGATTACCGTGGAACTGGCTCGCGCTCTGGGCGACGGTGGGGCCGAAGCGCTGGGGTCGCCACTCGACCTCTTCAGCCTCAGCCGCATCCTGGGGACGGCAGGCTCGAAGGAAAAATCCATCTCCACCTGCCGTCAAGCCCTGGCGGCGGGACTTCCCCAGCCGGTCGAAAGCCTGGCATTAAAGCACCTCGCCGCGGAGTTCAAGCGAAAGCGCCAGCATGAGTCCGCCGTCGAGTTATGGCTGGAGCTTTCGCGGCGCGAGCCGCCACTGGCTGTGGAAGCGCTCGAGGAGCTTGCCATCCATTATGAACATCACCTTCGCGACCTCCGGCAGGCGCTCGAATTTACTCTCGCGGCTCTCGCCCGGCTCGAGGAACAGTTCCCTTCTCTTGCTCACCGCAACCGATTTGCCAGGCGCATGGAACGGCTGCAGAGGAAACTGGCACGGGCGTCAAGCGCGGTCCACCTCCCTCTGAACTGATTCCGCTTTCACTCTTCAACACGTTCGGACTTGCCGAAGGATTTCAAGATCAGATGTTTCTTCTCCACCGACTCTTGCCCGCTATCTCCCTTGATGGTCACTGTTTCCAAGTCTCCGATCAGGCGGAGGTAATCAGGGTCAGCCGGTTCGTGGCCTGCGCCCCGCTCCACCTTGCCGGAAAAGCGGTAATATCTGCGGTGGATCGTGTTGGTCTTGAATTCCACGTGGTCTTTCTTGCGCGACCCTAAGATAATGTCGTAGCTCAGCACGGCGTCAGATTCTTCTTCACCCTGGAGGACTTCAATGTACCCCTTCAACTTCCCGTCTTCTTCCAGAAGCCCCAAGGTGTCATCGGCGGAAAGGAAATGGTACTTGCCGGTGATGTCGTCGATGTTCTCGGTGTTCTGGGCAGAGCAGCGGCCCACGCCTGCATAAAGAAGCAGAAGCATGGTGAGTGACCACAAGGTTTGCTTCCGATGACTTCCAGGATTTCCAACCATAAGCCGAAACCACCTTTCGGGCTGATGTCTTACACCCAGCAGCCCAAAAGATAAAGGGGAGCTTCCCGATCAGACTTGGGGAGGCCGTACACAAGTTTATGCCGCGTTATCCGCGACCGCAAGAGAGGTCAACCGGCTTGACAGCCGAGTGCTTTTTGGGGACGATGGCCAGAGCCTTTAAGGGCATGTCCAAGTCAGAGGGGGAGGAGCATCGATGGTTTGTTCGGGAGCTTTCACGAAGATCTGCACATTCATTCTCATGGCTGGAGTTTACTTGCCTGGGGTCGTCAGTTCGGCAGCGACCCTCAAGCCCTTGGTGGCGGGCAAGCGCGGTGTAGTGGCGGCAGGCCATCCGCTGGTCGCCGAGGCAGGCCTGAGAATCCTGGAAAAGGGCGGAAACGCTGTGGACGCAGGTGTCGCCACGCTCTTCGCCGCGTCGGTAGTGGAAATGGCCAGCTTTGGCGCGGGTGGCGAGTGCCCGATCCTCATCAAGCTGAAGGACGGTCCGGTGGTGGCCATCAACGGAAATGGGATCGGGCCCGAACTTGCCACCGTGGAGTTCTACGAACACCTTCGCCGGGACGACCCCAGGCTGGTCACCTTCGGCACGATTGGTAACGCTCGCGGCGGGATTATTCCCTCTTTCGGCCCACTCAGCGCCCTCGTCCCCAGCGCCATGGATTCCATCCTCCTGGCGCTCGAGAAATACGGGACCATGAGCCTCAGCGAAGTCATCCGGCCTGCCGTTGAACTCGCCCAAGGGTGTCCGCTTGATGACCATCTGCCGCGGGCTATGGCTCGCACTCAGCCGGTATGGGAGAAGTGGCCCACCACAGTGCGAGTTTATATGCCGGGGGGACATCCGGCGAAGGCAGGTGAACTCTTCGTCCAGGCCGACCTTGCGCGGACCTTCCAAAGTCTGGCTGAGGTCGAGCAGCAGAACGCCGGGCAGGGACGTGTGGCCGCCCTCGAAGCCGTCCGGGACTACTTTTATCGTGGGCCCATTGCAAAGCGGATCAGCGATTTCTGCAAGCAGGCGGGTTGCCTGCTGCGCGAAGCAGACTTCGCAGCCTACCACGCGCGGGTTGAAGAACCTCTCAAGACTACTTATCGAGGCATCGAGGTTTACAAGGTGGGCTTCTGGAGCCAGTCGCCCGTTCTTCTCGAGAATCTCAATCTTCTGGAGGGATTTGACCTCAAGTCGATGGGCCACAACTCAGCGGATTACGTTCATACCGTTGTCGAGGCGATGAAACTGGGATATGCCGACCGCGACGCATATTACGGTGATCCTAACTTCAGCCAGATTCCCCTGAAGCTCATCTCCAAGGAATATGCCAGCGTCCGCCGCCCGCTCATCAATCCGGAAAAGGCATCTGCGGAGCACATTCCCGGCGACCCACTCCATTTGCAAGCGCGCGCTTCTGCGGACTTCATCCGCTCGAGGTACAGCCACCGCAACGGCGAACCTCAGGACACGACTTGCGTGAACGTGATCGACAAGGACGGAAACATGCTCTCGGCTACGCCGAGCGGGGCTTGGATTCCGGCCCTCATCGCGGGTGATACCGGTATCCAACTGACACAGCGCGCGCAGGCTTTTGTCCTGACACCGGGCCATCCCAATCAACTGGCCCCCCACAAGCGGCCGCGCATTACGCTCACGCCCACCATCGCCCTTCGAGATGGCAAGCCCTGGCTTGCGTTCTCCACACCCGGCGGGGACAGCCAGGACCAGACGCTGCTTCAGATCTTTTTGAATATTGTGGAATTTGGGATGAACCCTCAAGAGGCCGTGGAAGCTCCGCGCTTCAACTCCGAGGCGATATACAGCTCCTTTGACGACCACCGCGACCAGCCTCTGGCTCTGGACGTCGAAACTCGCATCAGCGAGGCAGTCCTCAAAGCGCTTCGGGAGCGCGGGCATGTGCTGGTCATGCAGAGTGAATGGGGTAATTCTACGGCGCCCACCATGGTCGAGTACAACCCCACCACAGGCGTGAGCACGGCAGGCGCGGACGTGCGCGGCCATCGGTATGCGCTAGCGTGGTAAATCAGTGGTCAGTGGTTAGTCGTCAGTTGTCAGTCGTCAGTTGTTAGTTGTCAGTGGTCAGTTGTCCGTGGTCAGTGGTCCGTTGTCAATAGGCCGTCGTCCGTGGTCCGTTGTCCGTCGTAAGCGGTCGCCACCACTCGCCGTCAAACCGACTGACCACTGACAACGGACTACGGACTACCGACGTCTTACCGTTTAGCACTCTCGTAACACCCCAGCACTCGCAAGAGATTCGTCACCTCTGCCAAGTGGGAGAGGGCATTCCGGCACCGCTCTTCCTTCAGGTGGCCCAGGAAATCGAGATAGAAGAAATACTCGAAGGGGCGGCCACGGAGGGGACGCGATTCGAGTTTGGTCAGATCAATATCCCGCAGTGCGAATACGCTGAGACACTTGTAAAGGGTGCCGGGAGCGTTCCGGGTGGAAAAGACAATCGAGACTTTGTTGGCCTTCGCTGACACGTGGGCACTCCTGGAGAGCAGCAGAAAGCGCGTGTAATTCTCGCGATGGTCTTCGAGGTGCGTAGCCAGAATGCGGGCCTGGTAGACCTCGGCGGCGATGTGGCCGGCGATGGCAGCGGCCCCGGGCAGGCGCCGCTCAGCCAGCATTTTCACAGCTCCGGCCGTGTCGTAGAAAGGGATTTTCTCGATCTTGGGGCGACGCTTGAAAAACTCCCCGCATTGCGCTAACGCCACGGGGTGGGAGTAAACCTGGGTTACGTCCTTGAGCGCGGTGCCAGGTGGAGCGATGAGGTTGTGGACAATGCGCAGGCTCACTTCGCCGACGATGTGCAGGTCATTCGATAGCAGGAGGTCGTAATTCTCGTAGACTGAGCCTGCCAAAGTATTTTCAATCGGCGCCAGGCAGTACTTTGTCTTTCTGCTCACGACGCTTTCGAAGATGGCCCCAAAGGTCTCGCAAGGCTTTACCGCGATGCGCCTTCCCAGCAGTTTATAGGCGGCTTCTTCACTGAACGAGCCGCGCTCACCCTGAAACGCAATCGTTGGATTAGCCATGGAAAGTGCAGGTCTCCCCTTTCGAAGAGTCGGAACCCGCCGCTCGTACCCTGGCAGCAGCAGGGACGTATTCCTCGCGCACCTCAAGGGCGATCATGGCTTTCACCTTCATGGATTGCCGAGCAGGCCGCGGAAGAAGAAGTCCACGTAGGCGCTGGAGATTTCCTCTTCCTTGACGGCCCCTTCCATGTGGTACCACTGGTAGAGCCAGTTGATCATCCCGAGGACGGCGAAGGCGGCGATATGGGGAGAGAGCTTGGGCGGCATGCCTGACTGTTCCTGCACCCGAGCGATGAGGTCTTCGAGGTACTCGATGTAAGCTCTCTTCCGGGCGTTGATCTTCTTGCGCAAAGTGCCTTTCAAGGAGCGGTTCTCATGGAGGATAACGGTAATCTCCATGTCCCGGGCGCGGACCACTAAATCGATATGTCCAAGGATGGTCCGGCGCAACCTCTCACGCGGGTCCGGGATTTCCTTTACCTTGGCGAGCACGGTCTCATCCAGGATATCCATTCCATAGTTCATGATTTCAAATAGCAGCGTACCTTTGCTGCTTACGTGATGGTACAGACCCGCTTTGGTTAGGCCGACTGCCTCAGCAATGTCCTGCATCGAGGCGCCGTCGTAGCCTTTTTCGTAAAACACCTTCGCCGCAACCTTGCAGATTTCGCGTAGCTTTTTTCGAGCATCAGGCGTTCGAGCCATGGCAGAAAGAATAATACCCCCAGCGCGGCCAGAGTCTATCACAGTATGCGGCAGGCGGGAAGCAGGAGGAAGATGTCAGAGGTCAGTGGTCAGTAGTCAGTTGTCAGTGGGCGGTGGTCGGTTGTCCGTGGTCCGTTGGAAGGAGTAAGGGGCATCGGCAACAGGGTCAAGTCCGTTGCCTATGTCTATCCGGAGCATCCGTCCTTGCGACAGGCGACTCGCCGTGGCGGGACCACGGACGTCTCAGGATCAATGACGGCGTACTGCCTACTTGCTTACTCCCTTCTGCCTACTGCCTACTATCCCTTTGTGGCCCCTGAACCCTGAATCCTGAATCCTGTCCCTTCCCAACCTACCACCTACCGTCTATCACCTACCACCTACTAACTACCTGTATTTTCAACAACATTCCCGCTTAAAACGCGTAACTAGCTTTGTTTTCTATAACATTCCCGCTCTGCTTCCGGCTGTGGAAAACCGGCCCTTTGTTTTCATAGACATTCCCGCGTTGCTCGTTCACTTTTGAAAAATTCTTTTTTCTTTCCCGTCCAGTTGCAGACTTGTTGTCCATGGGAAATGAGGGAGCTCTCCGGGCTTTTTGGCGCCGCTCGAGACATTTTCGAGGGTGGATTTCGCGCCTCGCGCTTGCATTGGAGCAAAATGTTTCCTTGAGGCCATGACCTCCTGCAAGGCTTCAACTGACTATCCTAGCCTACCATTTCTCATTTGTCAAGAGACAGGGTGTCCGCCAAGATCCTCGCAGGGCTGCCTTTCGTAGCGAACTTCGGCGGGAAGCTCATGCGCCGCAGGTGGTCCCGGAAGCGCGAGTCGGAGCGCAGGAAGTCGAGCTCGGGTGCGCTCTTCCCATAGGCGCTGGGGCCCGTTTGGTCGTGGCAAGATTGATTCAACCAATGCAGCGCTTTCTCCTTATCCTTGAGGAGCCCGTACCGGAAGGCGACGTCCAAAGCGGAATAAGACTCGTAGGAGGGCGCACCGCTCCTCTGCCGATTGGCTTCGTAGCCTCTCTCCCTGAGTTGCGCGGCCTTGAGCTGCGCACCGGGCAGGCCCGATTTTGCGTAAGCCGCGGCGATCTCCTCCTGGTCGTGGAGCAGCGCCGGATCGTGCGCTAGGGCCGCCACCTTCCTTTCTTGGGCCAGGGCGTCCGGAACTCGGCCCTCGATCCAGTAGATACGGGCGAGGTCCTCGTGGGGATTGACCGATTGCGGGTTGATTGCGGCTGCTGTTTCCAACTGCTCTACCGCCCGATCATATTCGTGCAGGCCGAGGAGCATGACGCCGCGCAGGTAATTGATTGGCAACGAGAAGGGGTCCAGTTGCCGCGCCCGGTCGTTCTCTGCCACCGCCTCGGTCAGGCGGCCAAGGGTTAGCAGGTGGAGGGAATACCAGTGGTGGGCCATCGCATAGTTCGGATTCAACTCAATTGCCCTTTTCAGCTCCTTCTCCCCCTCAGCGAATTTCCTCTGGTACACACAAGTGATTCCGAGCGATGCGTGGGCTTCGGCGAGGTCTGGTTCGAGCGCCACCGCCCTGCGGGCGTACGTTTCCGCCAGGGGTAGGTCCCCCTTCACGTACCAGCTCACGGAATAGTAATCAGCCAAGCCGGAATAGGCCAGCGCGAAGTCGGGATCTTCCCGCAGGGCCTGCTCGAAGTAGACGCGAGCGCCCACAGCAGTTTCCGCAGTTCTCTCGTTCCAAAGATAACGACCGTGCAGGTAAGCATCGTAGGCGCGCGGATTGACCGCTCGCTTGCTGGTCAGGCGCGTCTCTTCGTCGGTAGTCAGCCGCCCGCTGACTTCGTGGGCGATCGCCAGCGCCGTCTGTTCCTCCAGTCGGATGATTTCTCCGGAGTCCCGCACGTAGGTTTCGGCCCACAGGTGCCTGTCGGTCCGCGCCTCGAGCAATTGTGCGGTGATTCGTACCCGGTTGCCGGAGCGCTGCACCGTGCCTTCCACCACCGCGTCCACGTTTAGCTCCTGGGCGATTTGCGGCAGCGGCTTCTTGGTGCCCTTGTATTGCATCACCGAGGTCCGCGAGATCACTCGGAGTGGCGCGACCTGGCCCAGGTCGGTGATCAGGGCATCGGTCAGGCCGTCGGCAAAGTATTCTTGCTTGGGGTCGCGGGAAAGCTCTTCCAACGGCAGCACGGCGATGGATTCGATGTGCGGCGCCTGTACGGGCGCACGGCTGTGCACCCCTACGTAAGCGGCCAGGCGGCCGCGCAGGCCCGCCACGTTCAGACCGATGAGCGTCGCCAGCAGCATGGCGAGCGCGCCGACCATCGCGGCCACGAGCCAGCGCTTTTGTAGGGGCGTCCCTCGGGGGCGCCCTTGCTGCGGGGGCACAAGGCGCTTCAGGTCGGCGCGAACCTCCGAGGCGTGCTGGTAGCGTAGGTCGCGGTCCTTTTCTAGCGCCTTGTGGATGATTTCTTCGAGCTTGGGTGGCAAATCAGGTTTCAGGCTTAGGGGTGGCGTTGGGGTTTCGTGCAGCAGAGCACCAAATATGGCCGCCGAGGTGTTTCCGCTGAACGCTTGCCGGCCCGTCGCCATCTCGTAAAGCACGCTGCCGAAACTGAAGAGGTCGGTGCGCGCGTCCAGTTCTTCGCCCCGCGCCTGCTCCGGCGACATATAGGCCACGGTGCCGATCACCGTTCCCAAGCCGGTCAGGCTCTCGGGATCAATCGACGACGCGGGCGTGTGCGTTAGAGGCGACGTTAATTTCGCCAGACCGAAATCCAGAATCTTGGCTTGGGCCGTCCCGCCTCGCGGGATGACGAAAATATTCGCCGGCTTGATGTCGCGATGGACGATGCCCTTGCTGTGCGCGGCGTCGAGAGCGTCGGCAATCTGGATGGCGAGGTCAAGCAGGGTATCGATTTGTAGGGGCGAACGGCGTTCGCCCTGCCCCGTTGGGCGCGCGCCGCGCGCCCCTACATCCACCAAATGCTTGAGGGTCTGCCCCTCCAGATATTCCATGTCAATGAACGGCTGGCCCTCGTGCTCCTCAATAGCGTGAATAGTGCAGATGTTGGGATGGTTAAGGGCGGAGGCGGCCTGGGCCTCGCGCTGGAAGCGCTCCAAGGCTTGATGGTCCTCGGACATTTCTTCCGGCAGGAACTTGAGCGCGACGAAGCGGTGGAGCTTGGTGTCCTCGGCCTTGTAGACCACACCCATGCCGCCGCCACCGAGCTTCTCAACGATGCGGTAGTGGGAAACCGTCTTGCCCACCAGGCGGGCGGCAACTTCATCGGATTGGGTCGAGGTGGCCCCGCTCGAAGGCAGCGACCGGGCCGCCTCTTCTAGCGCCTGGGCTTCGATGAAACTTTTGGCTTGCTCGTGAAAACTGAGCAGCGACTCGACCTCGCGGCGCAGCGCTTCGTCGCCCCCGCAGGCTTGCTCCAAGAAACCAGGCCGCTGGCTCTCCTCGCGCTCCAGCGCGGCGTGATACAACTCCTCAATCCGCTGCCAGCCTTCAGGATTCATCGCCCTGTTCACCGCTCAGTTCGCGCAGCAGCCAGGCCTTGGCCAGTTTCCAATCGCGCATCACCGTCTCGGGCGAAACCTTCAGGACTTCGCCCGTTTCCTCCACGCTCAGTCCCCCGAAGTAGCGAAGCTCCACCACGCGGCTCTTCCGCTCGTCAACCGCGGCCAAGCGGTTGAGCGCGTCATCCAGCGCCACCAGATCGGGGCGCGGCTTTTGAGAAACTTCCGGAGCTTCATCCAGAGATACCACCTGTGAGCCCCCGCCGCGCTTGGCGTATTGACGGGCGCGCGCGTAATCGGTCAGGATGCGACGCATCATCTGGGCGCTGATGGCGAAGAAGTGAACGCGGTCCTGCCAGCGCATCTCCCGCGCCTTCGCCAACCGCACGTAAACTTCGTTGACCAGCGCCGTGCTCTGAAGGGTGTGGCCGCGCCGTTCTCGGGCCATGTAACGGTGGGCCGCCTGGCGCAATTGCGCGTAGACCAGCGGCATCAACCTGTCGAGCGCTGCCTGATTCCCGTCGCCCCAGGCTCGGAGCAGTTGCGTTATGTCGTCCCCTGACGGCGACACCATGTTGCCCTCTGAGCCGACCGCGTTTAAACGGTATTCAGCTCAATGTTATCACACCCATTTGGGCCTTCGCACTCACCCCATTGCGGAGGGTGCGCGACGTGGAAGTGGAGGTCAGGGCATTTTTCTTGATCTGTTGCACGCTTCTGAACGTACTGGTACGCAAGGGCAAAGGCCCGGAGGGCCGATCCCGCCCTGCGGGATAGCCCAGGGCGCCAGCCCTGGGTCCAGAAAGCCCTCTGGTTCGCGGGAGCCCCAGCGGGGCGAAAGAAAAGGTTTCGACGCGGGAACTCTCTCCGGTTCTGCCGCCCCTTGCGGGGCTTGAAAGGCGCTGGGGCTTGGTTTCCCAGGGCTTGCGCCCTGGGCTAAGTTCTATCGCCCGCTAGGCGGGCTCCCCGGACCACCCTGCTGCTGCCGTAAGCTTTCACAAATATGTCATGCAACAGCGGCAGGACTCCCACTTTCATGTCGCACACCCTTGGACAGGCAAAAAATCTTTGCGCGCCCTTTACAGTTTTTGCCAGCGGCTCTCGCTTATACAAGTAGAGGCGGAAAGATGCCACTGCGGCAATCGCCACATTCAACTTGGAGGTGAGTTATGAAGTCGACCCGAAGTCTAAAGTCCGTGAGAATCCTGCTCTTGGCGGTGCTGGCGGCCGGACTCAGCGCCAGCCTGGCCAGGGCGCAGGAGTACGAAGGCAAATTCACGCTGCCCTTCGAGGCACATTGGGGTAGGGCGGTTCTGCCGCCTGGCGATTACTCATTCCGCGTCAACCCCAGCCATGAGCCTTGCATGGCTTTGGTTAGTCAAGGGCGGCAAGGCGTGGCGCTCATCATGGCCAACATTGCGGCCAAGGGTGAGGTGGCGGGTTCCAGCACGTTGATCGCGGTGCGCAGCGCGGGAAGCTACCGAATCCGAGCCTTGCGGCTGGCAGAGGCGGGGGTGGTTCTCGAGTACATGCCCCCCAAGGCCGAGCGTCAGCTCCTTGCTCAACAGCCTGTGCTTTTCCAGCGTGTGCCGGTGATCGCCGCTGGGAAATGAAGCTCCTCTTGCCCCCTTCCCTTTCGGGGGCGGACCTCCTAGTGTAGTGTCCCCAACGCTTCTTTACATTTGGCGACTTTGGACATGATTCGTTCGACCGAGGCGGTCCATACAAAGACACGAGGATTCTGGTTGTGATTGTGCAAATATTCCTTGATGGCAGCGATCAGCTCGGGCACGCTTCGAAAAGTACCGCGTCGGATGCGTTTGTCGGTAATTTCCCGGAACCAGCGCTCGACCATGTTTAACCAGGAGCTCGACGTGGGGACA
>Ga0208038_1001292_pt1 | contig 14037 bp, 14 predicted proteins | sample June2015DPH_16_1_FD_184714 | JGI IMG/M metagenome (GOLD analysis project Ga0208038, IMG submission 184714) | Peatland microbial communities from SPRUCE experiment site at the Marcell Experimental Forest, Minnesota, USA - June2015DPH_16_100... | ecosystem: Environmental > Terrestrial > Soil >...
AACGGAGTTCCAGCAGGCGGCGTAGTTGGCAGTGGATCGAGAATGTTGCCGATTGCGAACGGTCCATAAGTTGCGCTCGATGGAGCCATCGTTCCGTTTGGCGATGAACTCTGCACGATAGCAAACTGCTGTGCCGTTTGAGTGGCGCTTGTGTTTTGTACTATCACAGTCGCCACACCAGATTCCTGAACAAAGCCATAGTTTCCAGGAGTGATAGAATTCAAGAACACTACCGGATGGACTGGTCCTACTGCCGCTGCCGTGGCAGAACTGCTCAAGGCAACGTCTGCGCTGGTAACAATATTCTGGCTGATTCCCAACTGCGCCACAACCGTGCCTGGAGTTCCGCCAGTTGCTAATGTGAATGTTGGAGGCGAAACGTATCCCTGCCCACCATTGACCACAGTAGCTGTTATCGCGTTCGCAGCCGTTACGATAACCTGAATGATTGCACCCGATCCTCCGCCGCTGCCTACATTTGCCGCAACAGTATAGGTGCCGATAGTCTGACCGCTACCCTGGGTCAAAACCACCACACTCTTTACCGATGATCCTGAGCGGATAAAGCCAACGGTTCCCGTCTTCACGTTCGCCGCCGTCGCGCCTGAATCAACCTGCACATAACGGTAACGACCGCTATACAGAAGGCCGTTGGTCGGATAGGACGCACCAGCAGCTTCGTCATTTGTCAAGTCGAAGTAGTCGCCCTGATTCAACCCGCCAGCGTTGTACGGGAAGCCGGTATTGCTATCCCCCTGCCCCGACTGGTACGGGGAGTTTACGTTGTTGATGCAAAGCCATGTAGGAAGTGCAGGCTGAAATGGCATCTTAATCTCCTTAAACTACTTCGTTTTTTCCTGTTCCGTCACCTTACAACGGATTAACCGATTGACGTAAAGCCGAAAGCGTATGCATTCTGTCTCGGTTGTACGCAATACAGGTTCGTCGCCAACCGCATAAAGATCGTGTCCACGCTAACGTTGTTCCACTGGCTCGTCCTGCGCACTCCGAAGTTCCATGCAGGCCTGTCCGTTGTACGCAACTTGAACGTCTCAGGCGTCAGGAAGTAAATCGCTTCCGAAGGCTGAATGTTCGCGTTCGATGGCAAACCGGAGTTCGTTGGCGAAGTCGTAACCGATGCGCCTGACGAGTTGACAAACTGAGGAGTCGTATAGGTAATGGTTGTCGTGTTCGATCCAACGCCGTCCACCAAACTCGTGTTTCCAGATGCTCCACCTGTTGCAAGCGGAATGTAATACTGCGCAACAGCCGAAGGAGCCAGAGGATCGGAATAAATCTGCGTACCGTTGAAGTCCAGAGCATCCCACATGATGTCGTGCTTCGTGTTCGAGATGTCTCTGCGATAAGCGTCAAGAGCAATCGCAATTGCCTTGAATCCGAACACGTTTGTGATGCCCAGCTTCGGTTTTCCACCCACCGCCTTGCACTGCGACCAGAGTTGCATCAATGAACCGAAGTTGATTTGTCCCGGTCCTGACGTTGCAGGTGCGGCCACAGTTCCGGTTGTTACCTGTTGTCCAAGGTAAAGCGGTGTCACGTTGATTGCAGCACCTACCGCGCCGTTTCTGGCTTGCTGTCCGTAGCTCTTGTAGATATTGCCATAGAGCGAAGGATCAATGCCGTTATTCAATGCTTCGTCCAAACCGTTCGATACTTTGTAACGGTTATCCGAAACAGTTGGAGACGATTGCTGTCCGTGACGGAATGCATCCATCTCCAGCATTGTGTTGATCTGCATCACCAACGCTTCCATAAAGATCGCGTAGATGTCACAAATCCGCGCAGGACCAGAGTTAATCACACCGCCCTGTCCTGAGCCGTCGTCCATCTCCCAGTCGTCCATCGGGAACCATGAAGCGTAGCCCTTCTCATAGAACTTCAGCTTGTCGGTAATTTGCTGACGGGTCACAGTGATCGTCTGACCTGAATTCACGCCAGCGCCCTGCGGACGACCGTACAGGAAGACTTCCGTCATACCTGCGCCGCCAAGATACGGGTCAGCTACACCGGCACGGCGTAACTCTTCCAAGAAAGGAGTCCCGACGAAGAAGTTATTCCAGACCACCTCTTTGCGGACGCTCTCTAGGTTTGTGGAATCAATTTCGCCGAAGGTTGGATCGGTCGGTGTAATTGGCATTTTCGTTTCCTTTCAGCGATTTACGCTGTTTTTCTGAATCTTCCGCTTACGCTACAACTGCTTGTCTTTCTTCCAAAGCCTTGTGAATGTTGTCCAAAGATGTTTGTCTACGCTCGGCTTGAGTCATCTTGGTCGGGTCTTTGCGCTCACCCGCCTTAGTTGCTCTTTGCAAATCGGAGAACTTCGATGATCCTGGAGGCAACTTCGTATCAGGATTGCTACCGGCCTGCTCCGCTCTCAATCTTTCCTTGGCCGCAAATTCAGCCTTGAGTTTGTCGGTCTCTTCCTTGTACTTTGCTTCCCTCTCAGCTACAGCGGCGGCGGCTACGGCATCGTCATGGGCCTTCGCTGCTGCTAGACGCATCTCTTCTTTCTTCTCCGCAAACTTGAAAATCTGAGAGGCGTAGGTTGCAGGGTCTTTGAACTTGTTGGCCTCAGCCTGCCGTAGGAGTTCGGTAGGCGAGATCGGCATTGGCTTGCCGTAAAGCGTTTGGTACTCCCACTGAATATTCGCCACTGTTCCAAGAGAAGTTCCTAGTTCGTTGCGAACCTCATCAATTGTGAATGTGGGAGTTCCGGGAGTCTTTGGAGCGGGAGGAACTACGGCTGCTGCGGGAGGAATGAATACTGGAGCGTCTTCCGGCTTGATGTTGAGCGTACTTAAATAACTTTCTCTCTGTGCCTTGTAGAACGCTGCTTCCGCTGCTGCATCCGATGCGGCTTTGGCTAATTTTGCCTTTTCCGCTTCCCATGACGCGATGCCGGGATTATAAACATTATCCCGAAAATCCGCCCAACCTCTTTCAGATGCCTCTGCTGCCTCTCTTGCTACTCTGGCAGCTTCGGCGGCGGCTTCCTGTGCCTTCCTATCCGCTTCCGCCTTTGCTGCTAAATCTTTTGCGGCCTGTTCCTTTTGTGCGGCAGTCTGCTCGATATTGGAAACGTAGTCGCCCAGACCCTTCATAGCCTGAGCATCAAGCGCGTCTATTTGCGCCTGCGACCAGCCCGAATTTTTTAGCACTTCGGCTAAAGTTGGCATGATTGTCTATTCTCCCGGATTTTCTTTTTCGTTAACCTACTTGTGGTTGCTGCGAAATCGGAGTCGGCTGAGAAGGCGTAACCATTGCCGTCTGTGCCTCTCCTATCGCCTGTACGACCTTGTTCATCTGTGAAGCAATCTGAGGGTACGCAGATGCGATTTGCTGCGCAACTTGGCTCCATTGGCCGAGCAATTGTTGGATTTGATTGGCTGGACCTTGAGATGGAGGACCACCTTGAGGGCCACCCTGCGGCCCGCCTGATGGTGGAGGAGGGGGAGGACCACCTGCTCCCGAAGGGGGCGATCCTCCTTGATCTGGCGTTGGTGGCATTGCTGGCGTAGCCATTTCGTCTCCGTTAGGGGTTAGTGGCTACCAACTACGCCTTGATTGCGCTCTTCTTGCTGTGACGCTTGCCGCCTCTGCGCTTCCGACCGGAAACCTTCTTCACGTGCTTTTTGCCTGCTACCTTGTGACGGGCCATGATGTTTCTCCTTTGTGTGGGTTACGTTTGTTTGGAGCAAACGAAAATGGCGGCTAGGCCATAATCGCCTAGTCGCCAGTTGTTCCCAATAAGGGGGCCGCGTGCTAATGTGTTGACGCTGCTACTTCTCTACGTCTTAAAAAGGAATAGAACAAAACAAACGATTTGTCAAGCACAAAATGAAAGATTCTTAGTTTTCGCTCTTTATTCTCTGTATTTGGGGGTGAAAAGTGGTACAATGGGGTTGTGGAGGTTCGAGCCTCCGCACACTTAACGCTTAGGAGAGCGCCAAATGCCAACCCCATCTGCTCCATCATACCGCAACCGACATAAAATAAACCTAGAAAATAAGACAAAGAAATGCTCTCGCAATCCCTGTGTTAATGGCGATCCATGGCAACCTTGGGACAGTTTCTATATTGATGACAAGTCCAGTACAGGATTATCCTCCGCGTGCAAGGCGTGCCTCGTCGCCAGTTGCAGAAAGTGGCATGAGGATAATAAAGATGCGGTGAAGAAACGAGCAGCATTACGGATAGCGTCCATACGTGGCGACGATGGAGAGCCTAAGAAAGATAAGAAGTCAAAAGAATGCACCATGTCTGAAGTGAAGCGGGTTCACTCTGATAACGCTTTAGAAAAAATCTGTCCAGACGCGAATTGCCCATACGGGGGTAAACCTCAACCTCTAAATAACTTCTATAAAAACGCAGCGCGATACGATGGGCTTCAAAATTACTGCAAGGAATGCAATAGACGTATAAACGATGAACGTAAAGCGACACGTAGAAAACCAGTTGAGTTCGGCGACAAAGTTTGCACTATCTGCAAAATAAGCCAACCTGTAGATAATTTTACTCCTTCTACTGTCGGAAGAGATGGGCGGTACCCTAGATGCAAGTCTTGTGTCGCCAAACTTTCAGCAGAATACTATACCCAAAATTTTGATTCTGTTAGTTCGCAGAAGAAACACCACCGAACTGTTGTGAGAGATAGAAATGCCGCAAAGTTGCAAGAATATTGGAATTCCTTAGCCTCCGGTGGAGAAGAGAAATATAAGATATGTATCGATTGTGGAGGAGAGCCGCAACCGTATAGCAATTTCCACGTAAATCTTGAATTTAGTGATGGACTATCTAAAAAATGTAAGCCATGTTTAAGAAAGAGCGATAATGACCGCTATCACAGGAACCGAGAGAAAAACTGGGCTAAACATATTGTATCCTCAATCAAAGCGAGGGCACTTAAGAATAATCTATTGTTCAATATAGACGAATCCGATCTACAGAATAAACCGGAATATTGTCCTTTTTTTGGAGTCAAATTAGACTACATGGGAGGACCAGACAGGAGACTGTGGGCGAGTGTAGATCGAATAATACCAAAGATGGGATATGTAAAAGGAAACATTAGAATCATTTCAAATGCTGCTAATTATGCCAAACTAGATGGCGACGATTCGATATTCGCCGCCATAAAGTTATATCACTCTCTTTGACGAACTATAGAATCTTGTCTCCGATGTTAATGAGTTCGCGGATTTGAACAGACTGAGCCTCTGTCAACTTCGTCTTTTGCTCCACATTTATCCCCTGCACCGCTCCATTGTTGTAAAGCGTGATTGATTTTCCGCTAGTCTTTATCGACTTCAAAACATCGTCCAGTTCTGATGCGCTCGCCTCTACGGAAAATTCTGTCAAGAGATAATCTCTCTGCACCTTAACTTTTATTGCCATTCCCTCTCCTTATGTTGTTTGTTTTCTTACAGTTATCAGGATTCCTTCACCACGGTCCTGGGCGTTCCACCTGCCGCACCTTTTTGCGCCAGACGAGGTGGCTTCTGTCCGCTGCTGGGGCGTCCACCTGCGTGTAATCCTCCCGGAGCTTTCCCTCCGCCACCTCCACCGCCGCCTTTTCCTTTATCCTGACCGCCTTCAAGAACCGAAGGATCAATGCCCATTTCTTTCAACTTCATCATTGCCTTGGCTTTGGCAACAATCTCCATAACCTGCAAATCAACCTGCTCACTAAAGAACTTGTCTTTGAGTGTATTGCCTTCGTTCTTACCCCAATTATCAATCTCAAGATTCTCCATGATAAAGCTCCACGGAAGCGGCGCTCCGCCTCTCTTGAGTTGCAACAATAGCATTTGCCTCTGCATCTGTGTGATCTTCAACAGCGTACTCGGCACCGAAATCAGCCGCAGTTTCCTAACGAAATACTTTGCCCTCGTCAGCCTGTCATACATTGACGGCGTGGTGGGATACATATTTCCGTTTATGAACTCGTCAGGCAAATGGCTTGGAACCATGTCGTCAGGATTGAGATCGAACATCTCCTTGGCTATGCCGTCCGGTCCAACGTACTCTATCAGTCTAGCAGCGTCAAACCACTGAGGAATAAGGTACTTCATCCTCTCGCCCAGCTTTTTGTTCGCCTTCTCAATCCTCATCGCAATTCCTCTGGCGATAGGACCGATAGCCCCTACTTCCTTGTCCGCTGTGTCGTTGGCGATATTCAACTTCATGTTCGCCAAGTTGCCAACATCGTTTAATCCTAATTGCGCTAGGAGTTTTTCTGAAAGGTATTTCAGCCAAGTGAAGTCTATATTATCTACCGTGACCGTATCAGGAAGCAGGGATTGAAATGCCTTTGTTGGCTCCTGACCGCCTGCTAGTCCTAGACGAACATCTTCCTCAAATATATCGAAGTGTTCAATCTTTGCTCCCCCGTTGGTGTCAAGATCGTAGCCCATTGGAGGATTCTTTTTGGCCGTCATGGTCTGATCGACCTTGCGCTCATGCTTCCTAATCGTTGTCTGGATTGACGCTACATCCCCTACTAACGATCTTCCTGACGGCTCCCACGCCACATCGTCTACTGTGTATTGGATTATTGGAATTTCCGGGTCCCAGTCGAAAGAAGTACCGTCGTACATAACTTGGTCGAGTCCTGAAGACGTAATGATGAGCCGAAGGTTAGGGTAGATGCGGCAATCCTCCACCATTGCAGGGCGATAGTAAGGTTGGCCATTCTTCATCCCTCCAAAGATTTCCTGTCCTAGCGCCGGTACTTTATAAAACCAGGACGTTCCCTCGTCCCCCATCTTCATTTCCAAGCCAGTTGTATTTATCCGTATGTCCCTAACGAATGTGTACCTTATCTCTGTGTAGAGGTTTCCAAAACTCCTGCTCTGCGTCTCGCCCACTTGCCCATAACGCCATGTTGCAGCAAAATCCTGCCGCTGCGCCTGAATCAGAGATTTGTAGTTTGAACGTCCTACTGTTTGAAGTTTTCCTTGGAATAGAGGAAACCTTGCACACGCCTCGGCAATAGGCATGTAATCGTAAACCGTTACGGAATAGGCATCTTGAACATCATTAGTCTTTGACGGAACCTGCGTAGGCATTACATCTAGGAGTCCTAGCGCATCAAAGATCATCTCCCGTGGGCCGAAATTATATTGAGAGCCGCGAACCTTTGCCCACAAGTAGCCGCAGCCAAACACAACGGCATATTGAAGAACTTTCAAAATTTGGAGGGGAAAATCGCTTTCTAAATAAACCGCTTTGCTTACCCCTGTAAGCATTTCTGCCATTTTTTTGTAATTCGGTACATCGGAACTGAATCCGGCAATTTCACGGACCTCAGCCATAGTCGTGCAAAATTTATTTATGTTATATCGTAACTCGTTTGTTATCAACGATGACCGAGTTTTATCTTTGAAAATTCCATCGAAAACACGCAGATTAGCATTTAGATTTTTATAGGACGGCTGACCTTCAAGCCAACCTTCAGCCTCTTCTACTTGCGAGTCAACCCAAGCGATCTTCTCAGAATCGGATGCTTCCCAGTCGGGAACGCGCCAGCGCACGGTTTCTGTCTGATTTTTAACGGGAGTCTCTACACTAAGGTACACACCGCATCGCTTTCCTCCCGGTACGAGCCGCATCCTCAGACGTGGCTAAACGCATCATAAAGCAAATCGTTCCAATCGTCTACAACTTTTTCTTTTTGCTTCATATCTTTCCGTTAACGCCGACTTTCGTAGGCTTCGGCATGTAAATAGCTTTCTCGTTCGTAAGCTGTTGGATCGTAACGGTTTGCGCTCATTTCCTCAGCCCTGCGCAGAAAATCTCGGTTTTTGTTGTCACGAGCGTTTGCCATCAAAGTCCTACGGTCGCTCCTGATCTGGCCGATGAACTCGGCTTCAATCGCCCCTCTTTGTTCCTGCTGGCGTCGATGCTCAACCCTTTCCTGTCGCCTTTGAAGTTCCGACAACCTCTCCGCTTCATGTGCGGAATTGCAAATAATCTTTTCGTATCCTCGCGGCGCAGGAAGATTCTCAGGCATACCGCTCATGATCTTTCCTGATGCGTCCTTGTAAAACGTAACCTTTTTGCTCAACTGTGCCGTCTTCGTCCACCCTTTAGGCCGAAGATCGTGGGCTACGTCAGAGGCTTTATCGGTCAGGTTGTACCAATGGTAAAGAAGAAAGTTTTTGATTCCTGGTCCGTAAGGAGGACAATATCTGGAGGTCAGCCAGTCGGTTCCTTGCCAATGGGAAACGCCGTCTATTACGTCCTTGTCTTGGAGGAAATAGGTTCCGTTGTAGACAAACCATTTTGATTTTGAGAACCAACAAAGTTCAATATGGTCCTCGCGCCATACGATAACGCGCTGATCTTCTTTTTCAGGAAAACGCTTCTTGACGCTTACCCAAGTCTTCTCTTTCTTGGCGGCAATAACCTGTTCTTTGCGCTCTTTCTTGAGCGCGGCAAGTTCGGCTTGTAATGTGGATATTCTATCGACGGGAGACATGTAGTTCCATCCTTTTCCTGATCTGATCGGAAATCTTGTCCATTGAGTCCGTATGTTCCGCGCAAGCACCCGATGCTGTCTTTGCTCTTGGATTGAGAATTTTTATATCCGCAAGTCCCAACTGCGTAACGCTTAATTTGTTGATGTAGTCAAGGAAGTCAAATGCTTCCTGCGGAATAGCCATATCGGGATAGATGATTATTTCGTCCTGTGCGCTCATTGAATTAAAGCCTTTCTTGTCGGCTCCCATTCCCAATCTTGTATTGTATACGAACAGTCTCGTGCGGATATTTGAATGAATCCGTAGTACCCCGGAGTAAGAGTACCAATCCCATAGCCCATCGGCTGCGATAATGTAAGTTTTTTGCGCCTATACGCCAGAGTTCCCCAACGCTTATCCTGTTTGTAGTATACGATGTCTCCCGCTGATACTGGGAGACTGGTAGGGGCAAGGCGAACATACATATATTGTGCTTTTGGAAAATTAAGGAGTGTCTGTCCATACGCATCCTGAAGCATCTTGAGGGTTATTTGCCCACCATTTGACTCTGGATACACTTCATGCGTTTTCTCAGCCAACATCTTCGGAGCTACCACAGCCGTAGCAGCACCGATTCCTAAGAACTTAAAGAATGACCTTCTGTTCATTGTCCCTCTCCCAACTGTGGCCTGTCCACTTGACCGCTTTCGACCTTCCTCAACTCCGCACCAGGTACGCTAATCGGTGCGTATCCTTCGCCTGTCTCCGACCGCTTAAAGCCCAATATACCACCATTCGGAAGGCCGACAGGAACGTATTCCTTTTTGTCCTTATCAAACCACTCCTGCGTTAAAAACTTCCCCGTATGTGTCCCGTCGAAGTCAATATCCTCGACTACTTCCCCACGCTCCAATGCCAGTTTAGCAACAGGGGTGGTCATTAAATGCATGAAGTTGTCTGAGAATTTCATCTTCCTGACGGCTTCCATCGTTGCCTCATGGCGCTCAGGATATGTCATGTCCGCAGGATTCTTCCGCTTTCCTAGCCTTACATCCTGTTCCTTGCGCTCATAATAATCTCTCTCATCTATCCTGCGCTTCCTGAGTTCGGCGTAACGAGGTTGAATCTTTGTCCACTGGAATTTGTCGAACTTGGATCGTTCTCCTAGTTTTTCAATGTCCCGATTGCCCCAGTAGAAGATCGGTCCCCAAGCGCGATACTTGATGACTAGTTCAAATTCATCCGTTCCCCTGCACTGCACACTTCCAAAGTCCCACACGACCGTTACCCACGGCGTCCAGAGAGCTAGGCAGCGTTCGTACTCGTTCTCGCGCTTTGTGAGTTTAAGGAACTTCATCTTACTCTCCAAACTCTATAACTATCCTCACCGTCAACCTTACAAACTTCATGCATTTGTTTGTTGTTTATGCCGAATAAAGCCACAGAAATATGAAATCCACCACACGGTTCCTTCGCCACAAACGAGTCACCAACCTCAAGCAAAAGAATTTCTGGATATTCCATTTCAATTGTTTTTCTCTTCGACTCTGGTATAGGTAGACCTCGCTCGATTACGCTGTCGCTCATCTCTTCCTCCCCACCATACTAGCCAATCCAGCCTTCGTCCCAAGATGCGCTTCATTAAATGGGGTCATAAGTTCCCGATCTGGGGGAAAACCATCGTTCTCAAGACGAGGCTTGTTGGACAGGTCTACGATTTCTCCGCCGCTGGCTTTGTAATGCTCAACACGATCTGTATCATTGTCAAACACTTTGACTTCAACTTTTTCCCATCCGGCAGGAAGTACAAGCTCTCCCTTCGCTTGCTTGTTTGGATTTAGTTTCCTGATTTCTTCTGCAAGTTGATTGTATTCTACCGAGCAAGGCATGACTTCCTCAACCGCAGACTTGTTCCTGCGGTCATTCCACCACTTGATTATTCCCATTTTCCTCTCCCTCTCACCACTCTCCCACTGAAAATGTGTTCGACATGCATCTTCCCTTGTCCGGGTCTATTTTCTTCTTCACTGGTACATCATAACGCCTTTTCGCTCGTTCCGTGAGAATATCCATATCGTGAGCAGTGAAATATGATTGTGCCGCCGCTCTCACCCTATCATCATGCTGCCCTGCGCGATGCTCCATCTTTGACTTTCCACTAGTCGCATGGCGCTCAAGAGTCTTCAGTTCCTCAATCAACCACTTTGAATATGGAACGTACCAACCTCCGTTCACAGCCTCAACAAAGCGCGTCATGAGGATAGGTACAGACCATGAACTAGACCACCATCCTTCATGGCTTCCTGTTTCCGATTTGATTTTCTTGTTGTCGTATCTCTTTGGTTTGTGGTGATAATTGAACCCCATCATCTTCAATTGGTGTTGGCACGTTTCTCCCGGCCTGCCGATCTGTTCAATTACATATTTCATTCCTCTTGTATCTGGGCAATAAGGTCCGTAGTATGCCCCTAAACAGGCCGCAAATGCCACTACCTGAGCCGCGTTAACCTTGTTCGATGTGAACTCAGCTACCTGCTTATCGGCTTCTCCTTGGTATCTATTATTTGCCACAGACAATACTGTTCTATCCTCATCCTCTTTTCCTAATCCATCGGCGGTATCAATACCGCAGGAATAGTATTGTCCCTTTTGCGGTTCCTCGTAGATCAGAACACGGTCCATTGTGTTTCTCTCTACCTCTTCATCCATGGGAATGAGAGGAATCATCTCCCACTCGTAACGCTGTCCTCTATGAGAAGTCCACTTGACAGTAATGGATTGCTTAGTGCCATCTATTGTCGATGGGTCTGGGTAGAATACCTCGTCAATGTCATGTCCTATCACCGCATATTCTTGTACTTCCTGTTTCCTTTGTCTCCTGTCTCCTTTTATTTCGTAAATGTTATCCTCAACTTCGTCTATTACTTCTTGCTCGAAGATTGGATCATGTTTACCTGTGAGAGATTCAAAGTCGTCCGCTGGCATTTGCGATGCCCAAGTCCTTTGCGTATGATTCTTGCACGCCTGATTGTAGTTAAATTCCCAGTACCATTGCTGATCTACAGGCATACGGTAGTTAATCCCGGCTACTCTCGATAAGTATGGAGTGTTGCGGATATAGGACTCGCAGCGCAATACGTGTCTCCGAGTCGCTTCGCTTGGCCTCCAGCTATTCTCGATTGGGAATTTCCTAATCCAGTCAGGCTGCGGATAAATCTCAGGACACATCGGCCATGGAATAAATACAGGGCATAGCCTAGACTGTCCTTTTGGCCAGTCTTCTTTTGCTGCACGCCATGTGTCGGCAAGCCATCCTGTATTTCCTCCACCAGTTCCCTCCAGAACCATGAACAGATTCTTAGATGAGTGAGCGGCGCGGAATAGACCTTCTTCAATCGTCTTCGTAGGATCGGGGATGTCTGCCAACTCTGAAAGATGGATACAGTTATGAACTGCACACTGATCCGTAGTAAACGAGTGATCTTCATCTTCTACTTCAATATCCCAGAACTCATCGGCATAATCATCCAATGCCGACTCAACCATTATCTCCACACTCTCCCCTGCTGTACTGTAGCGCCAGTGACGTGCCTCCCCGTTACGTAGAGGTTGAGTGAAGTATCCGAACATGGAGCGATAGCGGTATGCAGTCAAACCAGTAAGTGCTAGTATCCATGAATCTTTTCGGACGGATTCATCGTAATCGTACTTATTCTTCGGAACAAAGTATACAGACGACCAACCAAAGCCTAACGATGCTACCAAATCTCTCATTTGGAGAATTAGTTGTTGACAAATCGAAGGAGCTACAACGATATTCCGATCTTCGCAGGTTGAACCGTCTCCTTCTAAATATCCGTTCACAAGACCAAGACAAAACTCTTCCCCTGCACTCCATGCCCAATCAGGTATTGTCTTTTTATCTGTCCTGCCAAAGTTTTCTGCTATCCATCTGGCGAACCATGCGCAGCTTATGGTAATGCTTGCCCCATTTCCTTTCTTCCTCTTAGAATTTATATTTTGTTCATCTCCGAAGTACTCGCGGATACGCCTCTCTCTATCTTCCATTTCGTTAGCGTGAATACTAAACGTAACCTCGGACAGGTATCTCTTTTTTGCGGTGTTTGTTCCGTGGCATGTGCCTTCGGCTAGATAAAATCCACACAGATAACCCAGTTCAGATGTAAGGTTGACGCTGAAATGTACCTTCTTGTCTTCTCGGATTTTCCCGCGCCTGTAAAGATAGGTTTCAAATGATTTTATTTCGTCAGAGATTTTGCGTATGGGATGGACGACGTAATCTCCTACGCTTATCTCTGCGGCTTCCACCCACCCTTCTGTGGTGCAAATGAGATGCTCTGGAGTGCATTTCAATCGACTATAGTTACCCCATAATTTGATCGAACGTGCCGCATCAGGCTCGCGTTTGGTCTTGAATGCCGCCTTTACTTTGACGATTTTCCCTGTGTGTGTGATTACTACGTCGTCCGTGGTAACGCTAGATATTGGCTTAATGAATCCGTTGGCTACTCGGATTAGAGAATCTGGCGCAAGACAACTTGGTGTCCAACCTTGCGCTAATCCTGTCGCCTGCATACCTGACTGAATCGAAAGAACTGAACCGTTAGAATATCCACCCTTCGGCGTCCTATAAGGGACTAACCAGAACGGGCAGCGTTCATACGCTGTGTCAAGAATTCTCTTGATGAGTTGCGATGCTTCCGCCTTAACCGAAGCCATAATAGACTGCGTGTGAGGAAGGAAAAGCATCCTATGTAGGAACTTCAGAGCGGTCTGGGTGGTTATTCCAAGCTGCCGCCCCTTCAATATGAGCAATTCAATAGACACTTGCTTTTCATCAAAATCAGCAATAATCGAATTGTAGATTTGTTGCGATAGTCTGGGCTGAAACTTGAATATTTGTCCTTTTTCGTCGCATACAAAAGCGTAGCGGCTCTCGAAATAAAGGCTATCCAAACCGCAGATAACCTGCTCGTTTTCAATCCATCTCTTTATCTCAGACTTTCTCTTATCGGTAATTGCGTAATTGAGACCTTCAATCCAGGAACCCTTCGTGTTGGAGCCGATCTTGACTAGCTTATTTATACCATCTTTGAACTCATTTACTTCGCTGAGTGAATGGTAAACCGGACGCCAAGCATTTCGCGCTTCAAATTGGTCTAGGTGAGATTCAATGATCTTTTGGCTATACATAAGGTCACCTGACCATCGTCCTCTTACCCCTCGGAACCCACGCAGGAATCAGGCCCATGATTCGCTTGATGTAGGCTGTATCATGGTCGTCCATCTGCTCCAGCAAATCCTCGTGGCTGTCGAATATTTGTTGACCATCAAAGGACAGGAAAGAGGCTCCGCATGTATCGTAGAAGCAGAACTCTCGCGGCCAATCAGGATCGTTTGGGTCCTCTGCGATTTGCTTGCCAAGGTCTATGAACCTAATCATCCTTGCGCCTCCGCATGGACTGGACATATTTTTTCTGGTCTAGGAAACCAACAAGTACATCCGTTTTTAGTGTAGGAATCAAGATTTATGAGT
>Ga0208038_1001299_pt1 | contig 13963 bp, 12 predicted proteins | sample June2015DPH_16_1_FD_184714 | JGI IMG/M metagenome (GOLD analysis project Ga0208038, IMG submission 184714) | Peatland microbial communities from SPRUCE experiment site at the Marcell Experimental Forest, Minnesota, USA - June2015DPH_16_100... | ecosystem: Environmental > Terrestrial > Soil >...
GGGCATCTCCATCCAGATCCAACACGAACTGGAACCCCAACTGCCGCTGCTGCTGAGTGATCCCAGCGAACTCCGGGAAGCGCTGATCAACCTGGTCTTCAATGCGGTGGACGCCATGCCGCAAGGCGGCACCATCACCTTTGTCACTCGTTCCATCAGTGGTCCCATTTCGGAAGAGAGTGAGGCCTCCGAGCGACAGCTTCAGGTCGAAGTGAAGGACAACGGCATCGGCATGGATGAAAAAACGCGGCAACGTTGTCTGGAGCCGTTCTTTTCCACCAAGGCCCAGCGCGGCGGCACCGGACTCGGTCTGGCGATGGTTTACGGAATGATGCAACGCCACGACGGCACCATTGAGATTGACAGTTCTCCCGGCCGCGGCACCTGTTTCCGGCTCACTTTTCCCATTCGAGAAAAATCTTCGCAAACCGCCCGGGGCACTTTGCCGCAAGTCAAACCAAAGCGCTCCCTTCACATCCTCTGTATTGATGACGACGCGCAGGTCCGGCAACTTCTGGACGATTGTCTCACTCACTTCAATCATCGGGTGATGGTTGCCTCCGGCGGGGAGCACGGAATGGAATTGTTCCGCACAGCCATGCTGAAAAACCAGCCCTATGAAGTGGTCATTACGGATCTGGGCATGCCAAAGATGGATGGACACCAAGTGGCCCGAACCATCAAAGCGGAGTCCCCCAACACACCCATCATCATGATGACCGGCTGGGGCACGATAATGAGGGAAGAGGGCGAAACCGCTTTGGAAGTGGACGCCGTAATCGGCAAGCCACCGCGCATGAAGGAACTAAACGACTTGCTTCTCCGGGTTACTGCGTTGGACAAACGCCTCGCTTGAGACGGTCCGGAGTAACCCAAGTCCCCGCCTGCCGGTCTTTTTCCGTGCCGTTTTGTGCGAATGCCGGTAAGTTCAAACTCATGTCACGGATCGTGAAATGGCCGGTGGCGCTTACCATTGCCGGCTCCGATAGCGGCGGCGGCGCTGGCATTCAGGCCGATTTGAAAACCTTCGCCGCGCTTGGCGTTCACGGCGCGAGTGTCATCACCTGCCTCACCGCACAAAATCCCCGGCGCGTTCTCGCCGTCGAACCGTGTTCGCCTGAAATCGTGCGGCAGCAAATGAAAGCCGTGTTCGGGGAATTGCGGCCGGTGGCGGTGAAAACCGGAATGTTGTTTTCAGCGGAAATCATTCGTGTCGTCGCTGATTCTTTCAAAAAGCAAAAGTGCCCGCCGCTCGTGGTTGATCCGGTCATGATTTCAACCAGCGGCGCGGCACTGCTGAAACCGGCGGCGATTAAAATTTTGCGGGAACAATTGCTGCCGCTCGCAATGCTTGTCACACCCAACCTCGACGAAACCGGGATTTTGATCGGACGCAAAATCGCGTCCGTTGAAAACATGCGCGTGGCGGCGCGGGAAATCCACGCGCGGTTCGGCTGCGCCGCGCTGGTCAAAGGCGGCCATTTGCGCGGTTTGCACGATGCGGTGGACATTTTTTTTGACGGCCGGACGGAATTGCTGTTGAGTGCGCCGTTTATCAAAGGCGTCTCGACTCACGGCACAGGCTGCACTTATTCGGCGGCCATCGTGGCGGCGTTGGCATTGGGTTACGAATTACCGCAGGCGGTCGAGGTTGGCAAACGCCATGTAACCGCCGCCATTATGCGGAGTTATCGCATCGGAAGACATTCCGCGCTCGGACATTTTGCCTGAGCGCGCGAAACAGTTACGGTCACCGCAGCCGGAAAAACCGGCTGGTATTGGTCGTCGCTAAAATCACTTGGCTCTGGCCATATAACACCACGGGCTGGGGATTGGTCAGAGCCTTCCAGTTCATGGCGGTGAGATTGGTTGTTGTTTCGACGCCAAAAACTGCCGGCCAGGTTAGCGCGACATTTTTCCCAAACTTCACAAAGAACGGCGGAGTAAAATCGAACGCGAGCGCGTAGGGTTCGCTGCTGCTGACAAAGCCCCCGCCGGCTTTCCAAACCTGCAAATCGTACCTGCCTTGCGCAAGGTTCGGCACAAAGACGTGTTCGACATTGTCCACGGCGCTGGTGCTGGCGGCCACGAGATTGCTGTTGGCGGCGTTGTACAAAAACAGGTTGAGGTTGTTGATGCTGGTTTGATTTCGCTGGCGATTCCAAACGAGGGTGGCTGTGGCGCTGAACGTGGCATTGCTCACGACATTGGTTACGTTAAAATAATAATGAGCCACCGCGTCGAGGGAGGAACTGCTGGTGAGGTTGGTGAAATTCCATCCGCTCAATACGCCGATGGTGTTTGTCGCTTTGGTCGGGGGATGCGCCGCGCCAACGGAAACACTGGCCGAAACAAAGTTGGTTTGCTTCCGGCCGGCGAGTTGTTTGTAGGAATTGAAGACGTTCAACACGCCAGCGCCATAGCGCGCGTCCAATGGCGAGGCGGCCCCGTTCGTCCAATCGGCGGGTTTGACTGCGCCATTCAACAGCAGCGCCTTCACCGTGCGGATGTCCGCGGCGGAATTGGTGTCGCTGCCGCCGTCACCGCGCAATCCCGCCTGCATCAACGCCGCTGCCGCACCCGCGACTTGCGGCGTGGAAAAGCTTGTTTCACCGGCCGGGGCCGTGATGTCCGGCTTGGCCCGGCCGTTGTCGAGGGTTGGGCCGGTGCTCGAACCTCCGCCGTAAGCGCCGACGCCGATCCCGTTGTAACAGGTGGCCGGCGGGTTTACCGCGCCGCCGTTGCCCACGCCAGAAACAAACAATGTATTGTATCGCGCGGCGTAATTGTCGTATAGCGAGTCAATGGTCTGTTGCTGGCTGATGGTGGTTTCGCTGAAGATAAAACTCTGGTTCACCACTGGATCGTTGATATTGGCAGGGTTCGCTTTGTTAATTATCGAATTGAAAAAATAGTTCGCGTCATAATTGTCCACGTGAATGACATTGGTGGCCACACCGCCCGGTATGCCATAAAAATATCCCGCCACCGCGTCCGCATGACCTGATTCGGTATTGATGGAATTCGGATAAGTATTCACCGAGCCTAGACTTGAAGTATAAGTGAAAAGGCTGACCGGTTGTCCCACCCCGGTGGCATTGGGGTTGACCTCCCAATTTGTCGTGCCATTGTCATACGCCTCCGGCTGCGCCACGCGAATGCCCGCGCCGTTGACGTTGGTCGTCACCGCTTGCAACAGCGTGACGCCGATGGTGTCGAGATTCTGTGCGCGGGCGGCCATTGGCCCCAAGAAAACGAAGGCCAGGAGGAATTGTGCGCCGCGCAACTTCATAGGATTTTCATTTTTTGCCGCAAATTTTATGCCCCGATTCCAACCCCATATCTGAAGTTTGAGGCGGTTGCGGATTCCTGGAATATAGCCGCGAATCGTGCCAAAGCAAATCACAGCCATTTCCTTTTAACGCCGCAGCGCTACACTGCCAGCATGTCCGACACACTGGTTGTCAACGAAATCTATCTGAGCTTGCAGGGCGAAAGCACTTTCGCCGGGCTGCCGTGCGTTTTTATCCGGCTCACCGCCTGCGATTTGCGCTGCTCGTATTGCGACACCGCCTACGCCTTTACCGAAGGCAAAAAAAAATCACTCGAAGAAATATGCACGGAAGTCCGGCGACTGGCCGCGCCATTCCGACCGCCCCTCAACCCTCAACCCTCAACCCTTAACTCCGTGCCCTTGGTTGAACTTACGGGCGGCGAACCGTTGCTCCAAAAAAATTCCCTGTCGTTGATGAAACAGCTTTGCGACGATGGTTTCATTGTGCTGCTCGAAACCAGCGGGGCGCACGATATCTCCCCCGTTGACCCTCGCGTCCGGCGCATCATGGATCTGAAATGTCCCAGCAGCGGTGAGGCCGAACGCAACCGTTGGGAAAATCTCAGGCATCTGAAGCACAACGACGAAATCAAGTTCGTCATTGGCACCGTCGAGGATTATGAATGGGCCCGGCGACAAATCATGGAACACCGGCTGAATGTGGTATGTCCCCTGCTCTTTTCGTGGGTGCATCCACTGGCGCCGGAGCAACAAAATAAATCATTGAAAAAGGTTCCCGCCGGCCAGACGCCGGTTTCGCGGCGCGAGTTGGCGGAAAAAATCATTGCCGATGCGCTGCCGGTGCGGTTTCAAGTTCAGATGCACAAAATCATCTGGCCGCCGGAACAACGGGGAATTTAATCAGCCACCGATGAAACGCAGATTGAATACAGAAATACGCAACCGCGTTTTCTCCCTCTCCGCCAACGAAGTTGGGGGAGCGGGCCGGGGTGAGGTGGCGCGTGAAACTCAAATCCCCTCGCCCTATCCCTCTCCCCGCTTGGGCGGGGCGAGGGAAAAAGCATCCCGCATTTCTAAATTCATCCGTGTCCATCCGTGTCCATCCGTGGTTAAAAAATGAAATCGCAGCAAACCATCCAACTGCTGCGTGATTACGAGTCGCGCAACATTGTGTTCATGGAGCCGGACGGCTCCTGGCCCATCATTTGGGAACGCGCCCAAGACGTTTACGTTTGGGACGCTGATGGGAAAAAATATCTCGATTTGACCGCCGCATTTGGCGTCGCCGCCGCCGGTCACGCAAACCCGCACGTCGTCAAGGCCGGGCAAACACAAATGTCCCGGCTCTTGCACGCCATGGGCGACGTGCATCCGCACGCGCGCAAAGCGGAACTCGCCCGCGACTTGAGCCGGATTACATTCGAACGATGGACAAAATCCCCAGACTCAAGACGCCAGACGCCAGACCCGGTTTCCGGCAAAGTCATTTTCGGCAATTCCGGTTTTGAAGCCGTTGAGTCCGCGTTCAAAACCGCGATGCTGGCCACCGGCAAACGCGGGGTGATTGCCTTCGAGGGCGCGTATCATGGCCTCGGCTATGGCACGCTCAACGCCACCCACCGCAATTTTTTCCGCAACCCGTTTCATTTTCAACTTCGCGAGTTTGGACACTTCGTGCCGTTTCAAAAAAAATCCGCCGACCTGGCCACCGTGGATTGGGCCATCCGCCGGATTTTTCGCCGCGAACATATCGGGGCGATTCTGGTCGAACCGGTGCAGGCCCGCGGCGGCATCAATGTTCCGCCAAAGGAATTTCTGCCGCTGCTGCGAAAACTTTGCGACGAACACGGTGCGCTGCTGATTCTCGATGAAATTTACACCGGCTTTGGCCGCACCGGAAAATGGTTTGCCTGCGAACACACCGGCGTCGTGCCCGACCTCATCTGCCTGGGCAAGGCACTCACCGGCGGTTTCCCGCTCTCGGCCTGCATTGGCCGCGCTGACCTGATGGATACCGCGTGGCCGGCATCGCGCGGCGAGGCGATTCACACCAGCACCTTCCTCGGCCATCCCGTCGGCTGCGCGATGGCGTTGGCACAAATCAAGGAAATTGAAAAACTCGAATTGCCGGAACGCAGCGCGGGACTTGGCGAATTTCTGCTCGGCGAACTGCAATCGAAAATTTCAAATCCGAAATTGCAAATCGCCGTCCGCGGTCTGGGTTTGATGGCTGGCGTCGAACTGCACTTGTCCGACGGCAGGCCAGCCACTGACGCAGCCATGCAGGCCATTAAAACCATGTTGCAGCGCGGCTTCATTCTGTTGCCCGAAGGGGAGTATGGTAACGTCATCAGTTTCACGCCCCCGCTTACGATTACCAAAGCGCAATTGGCCAAAGCCGTCAGCGCGCTCGCGGAAGTCCTAAACCACGGATAAACACGGATGGACACGGATATAGAAAACAAATCTTTACGCGAATTCCGCCAATTGTCGCGAATTGTTTGAGTCTGTTTTTTTAATTCGTGCCAATTCGCGCAATTCGTGTAAAAGCTGCTTTCCCGGTGAAGCTTTCGGAGATGCGGAAACTGCTGGCCACGCGCGGGATTCAACTGACAAAATCCCTCGGCCAGAATTTTCTGCATGATGGCAATCAACTCCGGCGCATTGTTGGTGCGGCAGAATTGAAAAAAACGGATAAAGTCCTCGAAATCGGGCCGGGGCTGGGTCCGCTGACGGAATTGCTCCTGCAAAATGCGGGTGAAGTTTTGGCGATTGAGAAAGACGCCCGGCTCGTTGAATTTTTGCGCGAACGATTCCCACACGTTTCGGAGGGGCGAGTTCCACGAGCCCCAAATTCTGCAAGCGCAAAAGATCGGGGACTCGCGGAGCTCGCCCCTCCGAAATTTGTTTTGCTCCACGCCGATGCGCTGGAGTTTTTGAAAGTGGGACAGGCTTCCAGCCTGTCGTCTGAAAATAAATCAGAGACAGGCAGGATGCCTGTCCCACTTGATTGGTACGATTGGAAGCTCGTGGCGAATTTGCCCTACTCCGTCGCTTCAACCATTTTTGTGGAACTGGCGCAATCGCCCAAACGACCGGAACGGATGGTCGCGACGCTGCAGCTCGAAGTCGCCCACCGGCTCATGGCCAAAGCCGGTGACGAAGATTACGGGGTGCTGACGCTGCTGCTTCAGCTCGACTACGAGCTGCGTGGGTGGTTCAAAATTCCGGCAGCCTGTTTTTTCCCCGCCCCGGACGTGGACTCCGCGTGCGTGGTTTTGATCCGCCGTGTCACGCCGCTTTTGCCCGAAAACCAGCGTGCCACTTTTGTGAAAATTGTGAAGCGGGCGTTCTCGCAGCGGCGGAAAATGATGTTGAAACTGTTGCGCGAAGATTGGCCGGCGGAAAAATTGACGCAGGCATTTGAAGAATTACACATCTCCTCCCAGGAACGCGCGGAGAAATTGAATCTGGAACAATTTGTGGCGTTGACAGGAAAACTTTTCAGCAATTGAATCTTGATTAGAGTTGACACCACGACCCTTCAACATGCTTAATCGTGTAAGTTCGGCTCACTCAGTTGAGCCGGGAAAACAGTAAACGAAATTCGCAACAATCAAAAACTAAAGGTATGAAATCAAACAAGCTGACTATCGCGGCCATCGCAGTTGTGCTGGCGTTGTGGGCTTCCAACGCCAAAGCACAACCTATAGGTCCTGAAGTCGAACAATTCACAAAGCTCAACTTCAGCCTTATTGCCGAACAGCAAGTGATTTTAACTCCCGGCGTTCTTGAAGGCACCATCAAGACTTCAAAAATCACCAATAAGGAACTCTTGAGTTTTTTGGCGACGGCCTTAAACACGAACTGGCCTGCTGACGCACAACTGGCACTGAGCGGTAGCGACATTTTTGTCGTGGACAAAACCGGCACGAACCCCATTTTTAACTTAACCATGGGAATATATGATGTTCGCAACACTAATGTTGTTTACTTTAGCGTTGATTATGACGCCACACTTTTTTATTTGGACAAAAGTGTGTCTCTTGAGAAGGCCAACGAATTGACGCCTTCCGGGACGGTAACTCGATTCGGGAAGATTTTCTTTCATCTCTTCAATGAACAGAATGGAATCACCAACACGGACCTTTATTTTGACGGTCTCAATACAACCAAGTCCCGTTCAACTACGGTTATTACAACCAACCAAACCATCCTGCATCAGACCATCAATGAAGAGGCACCAGTCACCGGCGATGGCACATTTAATGATGAATGGACCGTGGTAATAGGCAAGGTGACCAGCTCAGAAAAGTGGGAGCTATCTGGAATTGCGCCACCGCCAATTCTGTTCACCAATACAATACCATTCACCAACATATTTCCATTCACCAATATATTTATTATTACCAACAGACCACCAGGATTCCATCCAACAACGAATCCACCGCCGCCAATAATTATCCTCAATCCGTAGGCAAAAATGCAAATGCCGGCGGGTAGTGTCATCGCGCCGCGATGACTGCGTCTCATGCAGCGGCGCAAAGGAAAAGCAACCGAGGCTGTTCCGCCCTACGCAAGCGGGGGACGCCATAGCGCGGCATCCCTGCAAATTGAGTCACCATCAAAAGCAGGTCGTTCTTTCCAAGGACGATGGCGGGCAATAGGATTTCCCGGTACGGAGCCAACTTCAGTTTTGTGAACGAGGAAATTTTTGATGTCGTCAACGAACGCGACGAGGTGGTTGATGCCAAGCCGCGTCGCGAGGTGCACCGGCTCGGATTGAAACATCGGGCAATCCATGTGCTGGTGTTCAATTCGCTCGGCGAAACTTTTCTCCAAAAGCGCTCGATGAAAAAGGACCGCGAACCGGGCAAATGGGATTCCTCGAGCTCAGGTCACGTGGATTCCGGCGAGGATTACAACGCCTGCGCGGTGCGCGAATTGCGCGAGGAAATCGGATTGATCGTCGCAAAAGCGCCGGAGCGTTTGTTTAAAATCGCCGCGTGCCCGGAAACGGATGCGGAATTTGTCTGGGTCTATCGCTGTCAGGCCGAAGGGCCGTTTCAACTGCACCCGGACGAAATCGAGCGCGGCGGATGGTTTGCGCCGGAAAAAATCACGCGCTGGATTGAGGAAAAGCCGGGGGATTTCGCGAGCGCATTCAGGCTTATCTGGCAAACGTTGAACCGTTAAACCATCGACAACAGGTCAGATTGATGAAATATGATGGGGTGGATGAAGGCCAAAATTCCTAATTCCTAAATCCGAATGACTAAATAATTCCCAATGACCAATCCGGAATGCCCGGGCGCGGAGAATTATTTTGTCATTCGGGCTTTGTGATTATTTAGTCATTATGGCTTAGTCATTCGTCATTCAAGGGATATGCGCTTTTCATGGGAACACCCCTGGCCCGGCCGGTCTTAAACCAAAACAACCCATTACCGATCCGTTTCGCGCCTTTACTTGCGGCAAAAATGGAGTAGTTATTGGGCCATGGACAATTTTCTGGTTCCCATTGTGGTTGAACAAACCGGTCGCGGCGAGCGGAGTTGGGATATTTATTCGCGCCTGCTCGTTGACCGCATCCTTTTCATCGGCACGCCGGTGGATGACATGGTTTCGAACATCATCATCGCGCAGCTTTTATTCCTGCAAATGTCCGATCCGAAAAAGGACATCCATCTCTACATCAACTCGCCCGGCGGCAGCGTCACGGCCGGGCTGGCGGTTTACGACACGATGCAATATCTCACCTGCGACGTGAACACCTATTGCGTCGGGCAGGCGGCCAGCATGGCCGCGGTCCTGCTCGCGGCGGGCACGAAGGGCAAACGTTACGCTCTGCCGAACGCGCGCATCCTCATCCATCAGCCCTGGGGCGGCGTGCAGGGCCAGGCCAGCGACATCAGCATCCAGGCCAGGGAAATTTTGCGGCTCAAGGACCGGCTCAACGAAATTCTTGCGAAACACACCGGCAAATCCGTCGAAAACATTGGCAAAGACACCGACCGCGACAATTTCATGTCATCCGAGGAGGCCAAAGCTTACGGCCTCGTGGATCAAGTGGTGCAGTCCCGCAAGGAAATCGCCGGAACTGTGGAGAAAACCTCGGTTGTTTCCTGACGTTTTGCGCCAGACCTTCTCATAATCTGAAATGTGAAATCTGCATTTTGAGATGGCCCGTCCGAACAACATCACCATGTGCAGTTTCTGCGGCAAATCGCACGCCGAAGTACGCAAGCTCATTGCCGGACCGGACGTTTATATTTGCGACAAGTGCATCATTCTTTGCAAAAACGTTCTCGACCGGGAATTCGCCGCCGCCGCCAAAAAGCAGCAGCCGAAGTTCACCGTTCCCAAACCGGCAGCCATCAAACGGCAGCTTGACCTTTATTGCGTCGGCCAGGAACACGCGAAAAAAACCCTGGCCGTGGCGGTGCATAATCATTACAAGCGGATTCAGCCGGAACCGGCGGCAAAAAATGAAGAGGCCGGCAAGTCTTCACCCCAGCCGCACGCCGACGTTGAAATCGAAAAGAGCAACATTTTGATGATCGGGCCGACCGGCTCCGGCAAAACGCTGCTCGCGCGCACGCTCGCCAAAATTCTTGATGTGCCGTTCGCCATCGCTGACGCCACGACGCTCACTGAGGCCGGGTATGTCGGCGAAGACGTGGAGAACATTATTTTGCGGCTGCTCCAAAACGCCGACTACGACGTGAAGCGAGCCCAGCGCGGCATCGTTTATATTGACGAGATTGACAAGATTGCGCGCAAGGCGGAAGGCCCGTCCATCACCCGCGACGTTTCGGGTGAAGGCGTGCAGCAGGCGCTCCTGAAAATCCTCGAAGGCACGGTCTGCAACGTCCCGCCACAAGGCGGACGCAAACATCCGCAGCAGGAATACATCCGCGTGGACACGACGGACATTTTGTTCATTTGCGGTGGCGCGTTCATCGGGTTGGAAAAGGTCATCCACCGGCGGCTGGGCCGGCACGTGATTGGTTTTGGCGCAATTGGGGAAGCGCAAAAAAACGCCGGCGCGGCGCGCAATGAAATTCTCCAACACGCCGAACCGGAGGATTTGCTCAATTTCGGCTTCATTCCCGAATTTGTGGGCCGGCTGCCGGTCGTGACGACGCTGGCCGAATTGACCGAAGAGGAGTTGGTTGCAATTCTCACCGAGCCGAAAAACGCGCTGACGAAACAGTACGCCAAACTCATGGCCATGGAAGGCGCGGAACTGGAATTTACACCGGACGCCCTGCATGAACTGGCGGCGCAAGCGCTGAAAAAGGGCACGGGCGCGCGGGCCTTGCGCGGGTTGATTGAAAAATTGATGCTCGATTTAATGTATGAAGCGCCGGACAACGGCAGCATCATTCACGTCAAAATCACCCGGCCGGTGGTGCTGGGCGAAAGCAAACCGATTGTGCGACGCAAACAGGACCAGGCGGCGGCGTAGTTTCTACCGACGAAACAAATCTTCGACCTTTGTGAAAAACGAAGGCGAGCGCAAATGGTTGATGTACTTTGCCCATGAGTCTTCAGTCCTAAATTTCCTTTCAACCCGATCTTCTTCGCCGCGCATTAATTTCAAAATCTGATTGTCTTCATCTTTGTCCAACCAGAAACCGTGTTCCGGGCAACAATCGAGTTGTAAATCGAAAAACCGATAGTCGAACCGCTTGAGCGCAGCGGAACAAACCGGACATTTAAGTTCGGTCTCATGGCTGACAAGATAAAGCAAACCCTTGTTCGCATCATTATTAAAAGCCTCATCTTCCAACTGATCCAGTTCGGCCGGGGTCAGCCACATTCCCTGACAACTCGGACAGGCTTCGACTTCCACCCCACGGTCATTTTGGGTTTGAAGATCGATGTTGCACTTTGGACATTTCATTTTGGCGAGGATACGGGAATCATTTGTATAATTGCAACGCTGCGTTCATCGTACGAATTATCGCTCGCCAATATCTTCATTCCAAAGCTCCGGCTTGGCCTTGATAAAATCGCACATGAGTTGGATGCACGCCGGGTCCTGTAACACTTCGATTTCCACGCCCTGCGAGCGGACGTATGCCTCCGGGCCTTGGAACGTCACGTTTTCGCCGACGACGACCCGCGGGATTTTGTAGAGCAAAATCGCACCGCTGCACATGGGACACGGTGAAAGCGTCGAATACAAAACACAACGCTGATAAACCGACGCCTTGAGCCGTCCGGCGTTTTCGAGGCAATTCATTTCCGCATGGTGAATCACGCTGCCGTGTTGCACCCGCTGGTTGTGGCCGCGCCCGATGATTTTGCCGTCCAGCATGAGCACCGAGCCGATGGGAATTCCTCCTTCAGCCAAACCTTTTTTGGCTTCCTCAATCGCCGCTTGCAGAAATGCATCCACACCCGGATTCAAACACGCGAAACGAAAGGTGGCAAGACCGTCCCGGTACAATTCCCGTCCGATTTTTTTTGTGCTGGCCTGCTTCACCACCTAGCATCCCTACCGTTGTGCAAAAGCGAGACGCTGACAAAACAATCATTGCTGACCGGCGGTGGAGCTGGCTTTTGCGTCCGGGTGCCTGGTTTTGGCTGGCGCTGGCGCTCGGAGCAGCCATCCGCTTCTACCTCGTGGTTTTTACGGAAGGCACGTACGATGTCGGCATCTGGCAGGAGCATGCCGCCGGGGTGCACAAACTGGGCCTGATCGGTTATTATCATTTCAATCAGGACATGAACCATCCGCCCTTCATCGCCGTGGCGGCGGCTTTCGCCGGGCAGTTGGCGAATTTCACCGGCATCCCCTTTCGCATCCTGTTGCGGGCCCCCTTTGCCCTGCTGGACGCGGGCACGACCCTGCTGTTGCTGGGGTTGTGGTGGCACAAGCCCTGGCGGTTTGCTGTGGCGGCGTGCTACTGGTTGAATCCACTGTCCCTGATTTTCTCCGCCTATCATGGAAACACGGATTCCGCCGTGGCGTTTTCCGTCCTGTTGTGCGTGTGGTTGCTGTCGCGGGAAAAAACCATCGCCGCTGGCACCGCCTTGGGGGCAGGTTTTTGGATCAAGCTTCCCGGCGAGCTGGCGATCCCGGCATTGGTTTTCTTCATCCCCGGATGGCGCAAGCGGTTGATTTTCCTTTTCGCTACTGGAATGACCGCCCTGCTCACGTATGTGCCCGCGCTCATCCAGGACGCAGGGATTATCCACGCAAACGTTTTCGGTTATCGGGGACAAAGGTTGCAAACGACTGCTGACATGCCCGTCTGGGGTCTCCGGGTTCTCATATCTTCCTTTTTGCCGGCGCCCGACGAGTGGCCGGCGAGTGGCATCCGGCTGGCCAATTTTGTTTTACACCACAGCTGGTTGATCGCCGTCCTGCTATTATTGCTGCTGGCCTGGCTGCGCCGGTCGTGCCGTTCTGCATCCGAGGTATGCGCCACCATCGCGGCAAGCTACACCATTATTTACGGCTTCACGGACAATTGGGCCTTTCAATACTTCGCTTGGTCGGTCCCGTTCTGGTTTTTTGTCCGCCCGCCGTTCCTCATCCCGGCCACGATCCTCGCCGGCGGTTACATCTATTCGCTTTACTGGTTTTTATGCGGCAACCCCTGGCTGTCCGGAAAGTGGGACTTCATTGGCCACCCCGCCTGGCCGGAAATGGTGATGGTGTTCAGGAACCTGGCCATGTTGTTCTTTTTCGTCAGCGCCTGGGTGTTTTTGATTTCCGCCCTCCGGGAGCAAATCGTCACCAGGTTCAGACCGCCGAACGCCGGCAGCCCGGGCAACCTGGCGTCCGCAAACGAAGGGAACTAAAACGCCTTGGCCAGACATGAGGCGCCGACCGCACGTACGGACCCTGGCTTGTTCCGGAAAATGCCGGAAGTAAGAGATTCCCTGCGTGCTGTTCACCGGGCGAAAATCTGGCGGATCACGTCTTCAATGGGCACTTCCTGAATGTCAATGTCGCTCACTGCCAAATCATCGAGCAGCGATTTGCAGACGGCGATGACGCGGTCACGTTTGACCTTAAACCTGATGGAGCCGGCGTTTTTTTCAACGACTTCACCGTAGCGCGCCAGATTTTCCGCCGGATAATCGTTCGTTTTTTCGCATTGAATGGTGACGAGTTTGAAATCCGCGAAACGATCCACGATTTCGCTTAATTTGCCATCAAAGAAGATTTTGCCGCGGTCAATGATGATGACCCGGTCGCAAAGCGCCTGGATGTCGGCCATGTAATGGCTCGTGAGCAAAATCGTCGTCTTTTGCCCGGTGTTGTGACGGCGGATGAATTCGCGGACGATCTTTTGCGAAACTACGTCGAGGCCAATGGTCGGTTCGTCGAGGAACAACACCTTGGGCTGGTGCAGCAGCGAGGCGATCAATTCCATCTTCATGCGTTCGCCGAGCGACAGTTCACGCACGCTGATGTTGAGCTTGTCGCGGACGTTAAGCATTTCGCTTATTTCGGTGACGGTGCGCTCGAAGCGGTCGGCGGGGATGCCGTAAATTTTCGCATTCAGCTCGAGCGATTCGCGCGCGGGCAGGTCCCACCAAAGCTGGTTTTTCTGGCCGAGCACGAGCGCGAACTGGCGGCGGTAGCCATCGGCGCGTTCCCACGGGACGTAACCGAGCACACGGGCCGAGCCGCCGGTGGGATAA
>Ga0208038_1001300_pt1 | contig 13963 bp, 14 predicted proteins | sample June2015DPH_16_1_FD_184714 | JGI IMG/M metagenome (GOLD analysis project Ga0208038, IMG submission 184714) | Peatland microbial communities from SPRUCE experiment site at the Marcell Experimental Forest, Minnesota, USA - June2015DPH_16_100... | ecosystem: Environmental > Terrestrial > Soil >...
TCCCCGTAGAGTGCCTGGCTGCCGGTCAAGAACCAGCATTCAAGAGTCTCATCGGTCTCGTTCACTGTGAGTTCCTTCTAGATTGGTCACTGACGGCCATTTGACGCCGACTGCCGCAAGCCGACCGTTGGTCGGCCGGATAGCCTAGTGTGGCCTTTCTTCGTGGCCCGCCGACAGTGCACATGGGCGTGACTCAGCTCGGCTCGACCGGTGCCACGAGCACTCGAACGGAAACCCTTTTCGTGAGACCGAAATGATAACGACGGACCCGGATCGGGTCAAGGGTGCAATGTCCCCATAGCCGGCGGAGCCAGCGGGAGCTCCGGGATTCACCCTCTCAGGAAAAACGACGCCTCGATGCAAGGTCCCGCCTTGTACGGGCGGGATAGGCAACGCTGAGCATCCTGTGACGACGTACGTGGCGCACTACAACGAACACCGCCCGCATCGAGCACTGGGTCAGCAGGCTCCGGGAACCTTCGCGGTGCTGCCTGATCCGATCGACGAGCCAGACCCAGCACAGTTACGGCGAAACGAGATCCTCGGCGGCTTGATCAACGAATACCGGTTAGCTGCGTGAACTGGGCGGACGAGATTTTCGGCATCCACAGGGAGCTTGGCGCGCTCAAGCTGTGCAAGCGCACAAAATGGACGACACTGAGAAGAGGAGAGGGCCAGGCGACGCCGGTACAGACCGCGGAGCCTCGGCGGGCAGAAATGTCGTCGCGCTCCTGCCAACGCCGCCGGCGGACCGGGTGCTGGCTACGTGAAGGCGAAGCCCGTGCACACCGAGAACAGCTGCTCGAGAGACCCCGGCCACCCTTCGGCCAGCCTGGCGGCCAACCCCGCTCCGCGCAGATCGGCGTGGCCGCCCGAGAAAAGAGCCCCACGACTGATGTCGGCGCCCGCGCCGGCGCCCCCTTCGTCCTCTTGACCCGACGAGGACGGACTACTAACATCTCAAAACTGCGAAAAGGTTTTCGATACGAGAGAGGCAGTTCGGGTCGCAGCGAGAGGACGTCCAGTTGACATGAGCAGCGTCGTGACGATCGACCCATGTCGCGAGCTCGGCAGCCTCGACCGGCGGGTCTTCGGCGGATTTGTCGAGCACCTCGGCCGCTGTATCTACGGCGGCCTCTACGACGAGGGCTCCCCGCTGAGCGACCCGCGCGGCTTCCGCCGCGATGTCCTCGAGCTGCTCAAGTCGATGCGTATCTCGGTGCTGCGCTGGCCGGGAGGGAACTTCGTCTCCAACTACCACTGGCAGGACGGCATCGGACCGAAGGACGAGCGCCCGGTGCGCGCCGAGCTGGCCTGGGGAGGGACCGAGTCCAACCGCTTCGGTACTGACGAGTTCGTCGGGTACTGCGCCGAGCTCGGCGCCGAGCCGTACATCTGCCTGAACATGGGGACGGGCACCCTCGAAGAGGCGCTCGCCTGGCTCGAGTACTGCAACTCCGCTCGGCCGACTGGGTGGGCAGACCGGCGCCGGCGCAACGGGCACGAAAGGTCCTTCGGGATCCGCTGGTGGGGACTCGGGAACGAGATCTACGGGACCTGGCAGGTCGGTGCCCTCTCCGCCGAGGAGTACGTCGCCGAGGCGACCCGCTGGGCGCGGGCGCTGCGGATGCTCGACCCGAGCATCCACCTCGTCTCCTGCGGCGAGCTCGGCTGGACCGACTGGGACCGCAAGGTGATCGACGGTCTCGGCGCTCTAGTCGACCTGCACTCGATCCACCTCTACACGGGCAGCGAGGACTATTGGACCAACGTGCTCTCGCCGCACGCGGCGGAGCGGGCGATCGCTACCGCCTCGGCGCTGCTGCGCCGGACAGCGTACAACCAGCGCCTCAAGTACCAGCCTCGCCTCGTCTACGACGAGTGGAACGTCTGGTACCGGGACATGAAGGGGGGGCTCGAGGAGCGCTACGCCTTCGCCGACGCGCTCGCCGTCGGGACCTACCTAAACATCTTCGTGCGCAACTGCGAGTGGGTGCGCATGGCCAACCTCGCCCAGCTCGTCAACGCCATCGCCCCGATCGTGACGACCCCCGCCCTCGCGGTCGTCCAGCCCATCTACTACCCGTTCCTCCTGCACTCGAGCGGCCACCTCGAGCTCGCCGTCGATGCCCACGTCACCGGCGAGACCGTGCCTGCGCCGGCTGAGGACCTGAGTCGCTGGCCGCACCGCATCGACGACATCGCTCCCTTCGCCGTCGTCGACGCCGCGGCGACCGTCGACGCGCAGCGCGAGCGGCTCGCCGTGACGCTCGTCAACCGCGCCCAGGTCGAGACACAGTGTGAGCTCGAGCTGCGCCGCTCAGTCTTCACCGGGCAGGCGCGCATCCGCTGCCTCACGGCCAGCGACGAGCCGACGGGTGTCGAGGGCGTCTCGTCGGCGCATCTCGACTCGGCAGAGGAGGTGACGAAGGAGGCGAAGCTCCGCCTGACGCTGCCGGCAAGTTCGTTCGCGCTCGTCGAGGCGGACATTGCACCGGACTGATGACGACCACCAGCTCCGCCGGTGCGCAGGGGGCGCGAGGTCCCGGCGAGCACTCCGACCACAGCAGCGAGCAGCCGGAGGCACAGATGCAGTACCCAGAGCAACACGAAAGCCGCCCAGCGGGGCGGAAAAGTGAAAGGAGAGCAAGTTGACATACAGGAGATACGGATCGAGCCGGGCGGCGCTCCCGCAGCGGGCGTTCTCCACGAAAGTATTGTGCGGCGCGGCCTTGGCGGTGGCTGTGTCACTTCTGGGCTTGACGCCCGCACTGACGTCGGTCTCCTCGGCCGCCTCACGCACGGGGCCGACCTACAGCACGAAAACCACCTCCTACTGCAAAGCGGGAGCCACGCCGATCACCTTCTGGGGATGGGTCCCGGGCATCTACAGGGTGGTGGACGTCTTCAACCAGACTCACCCGAGCATCTGCGTTGACTACGTCACCAAGGTGGGTGGTTCGGGCGAATACATCCCGCTGCTGAATGCCTTGAAGGCGAACTCCGGTGCGCCTGACGTGGCCGAGATCGAGTTCGACGTCCTGCCCGAGTTCGAGGCCCTGCACTACACCGTGGACCTCTCGCCGTACGGCGCAGGGATGTACAAGAACGACTTCGTCAAGTGGGCGTGGGGTGAGGTGACCGAGGGTAGCAACATCTGGGCGATGCCCGACGACGGGGGCTCGATGGGTCTGCTCTACAATGCCGTCGACCTCGCCAAGTACGGCATCACCAGCCCGCCCGCGACATGGGCTCAGTACGCAGCCGACGCGCTCAAGGTGCACAAGGCCAACCCGAAGGTCTACTTCGGCGACTTCGCTGCCGGCGACGGGCAGTGGGTCCTCGCGCTAATGCAACAGGCCGGCGCGTGGCCCTTCGCGTGGAACGGTGGCAGCACGGTCACGATCGACTTCACCGGACCCAAGGAGATGGCGTTCGCCAACTACTGGCAGAAGCTGGTGAGCGAGGGCGCCATCGACCACGCGAACGACCCGTTCACGAGCAGCAGCCCCTTCTTCGAGGGGCTCAACTCGGGCATCTACCTCACCTGGCCGACGTCAGCATGGGGCCCCTCGTACTTCGCCAGCTACGTGACGAGCGCCTCCGCGGGTGACTGGGTCCAGGGCCCGCTGCCGGGCAGCGCCACGTCTTCCGGCAACTGGGGAGGCTCGACCTACCCGGTGTTCACGGAGAGCAAGCACCCCGCACAGGCGGCGACCTTCGTCGAGTGGCTCGCCGCTTCGCCAACGGCGTGGAAGCTCGAGGTCACCCCTCCGTCGCTGCTGTTCCCCAACTTCAAGCCCGAGCTGAGCCAACCCGGGCTGCTGAAGGAAACCATCCCGATGCTGAAGAAGGGCACCTCGCTGTTCGCGGCGCCCGCCAAGTCGGCACCCGGGATCCCGCCGATCAGCTGGCCCCCGTTCATGACGTACTACCTCAACAGCACCACGGCATGGGCGTCGAAGTTCTTCGATGGCACGCAGACCATCCCGCAGTACTTCCAGTTCCTGCAGTCCACGATGGTCACGTACGCCCATCAGGAGGGCTTCCAGGTCAACACCTAGGAAGGCTTTGTGAGGCTATCGCTCGGTTTGAGGAGCTGGTGATAGGTGCTCCACGAGCACTCCAAGGAGGGCGGCGAGGGGCTTCGGACCCTCGCCGCTCCTCTGGGTACCATTAGCTGTCCCGCGACAAAGGGGGCGAGCAGCCGAACAGCCTCGACTCTTGGGTACTGGTCGGATGTGGCGCTGCAACGGTGGAGGCGAAGTTGAGCCAAGTCGTTATCGGGGGGGCACAACAACCCATCTCAGAGCCGTCATATCGCGAGCTGCCAGCGGCGCGAAGGTGGGCCGCGCGGCGACAGAAGGGGTTCGGGCATCGTCGTGACCGCCGAGGCCTGTGGTTCGTTTTGCCCTTCTTCGTGATCTTTTTCATGTTCCTGGTGGTTCCGCTCGGCTACTCGATTTACACGAGCTTCTTTACTACGCGGATGATCGGCGGCACCGTCTTCACCGGGTTCTCCAACTACACCCAAGCCCTGGAGTCTGGGGCGTTCTGGTCAGGCATGGCACGTGTGCTGCTGTTCGCCGCCATTCAGGTGCCCATCATGATCGTCATCGCTACATTTTTTGCGGCGATGTTCGACATGGGCGTTTCCCGCTTCGGTGGTTTCTTCCGGGCGATCTTCTTTCTTCCTTACGCAGTCCCCGGTGTGGTTGCCACCGCGATGTGGGGAGGCATGCTGCAGACAAGGGTAGGGGTGTTCGTGCGCATCTTCGAGGATCTCGGGCTGCCTGACCCGAACTTCTTTGGTGCCAGCCACCTTCTCGGGGTCATCGTACTTATTGCCATCTGGGAGTGGACCGGCTTCACGATCATCCTACTTTACACGGCGCTCAAATCGGTCCCAAAGGAAGTCGTCGAGTCCGCAATCGTCGATGGCGCTAAGTTTAGCCGGATAATAACACGCATCAAACTCCCGATCATCCGGCCCGCGATCATCCTAGTAGTGATCATCAACGTGATAGGTGCCCTGCAGCTCTTCACGGAGCCGTACCTGCTGTCGCCTATGGCGCCCAACATCTCGGCTAACTACACGCCCACCCTGTACATGTACAACGAAGCCTTTTCGGCGCAGTTCTATAGCTACGCAGCAGCTATCGCTGTGGTGCTGGCTTTCGTCATCATCCTCATCTCTACGGCCTTCCTGCTCTCGCAGCGCCGGAAGGGGGCGATCACATGAGCACCGCAACCATGCCGGACAGCACTGCCGCGCCTCGGACCGAGCGCCGGACGCACAAAGAGAAGCCCGACGCCTCCGCACTGCGCATTTACGGTGTACGGCGAAGGACCGTGAACCTAGTCATGCTGGCGTGCGTGGTTTTCGCCGTGTTCACCCTCATACCGATCTGGTGGATCATCGTCTCGTCCACCAAGACCGTGCCCAACTTCAACTCTACGTTTGGCTTCTGGTTCGCCCGACCCTTCGAACTGCTGTCCAACTTGAAAGAGGTCTTCTCCAACCAGGAAGACGGCTCATACCTGCAGTGGCTGGGCAACACCGCAATTTATGCGGGCGCCGGAGGCGTCGGCGCGACAGTGTTGTCCGCGATGGCTGGTTACGGATTCGCCCGCTTCGACTTCCGCGGCAAGAACGCGTTGTTCGTGTTCGTCATGGGCGCCCTTCTCATCCCGCTCGTCGCCTTCGCCGTCCCGCTCTACCTGGTTTACGCCAAGGTCGGCCTGGACAGCACGATGCCAGGCATATTCATCCCGTTCATGGTCAGCCCGGTCAGCGTGTACTTGATGCGCGTCTACGCCGGGGCGTCAATCCCACGAGAACTCATCGATGCGGCCCGTATCGATGGCGCCGGGGAGGGGCGTATCTTCCTCCGGGTTGCGTGGCCGTTGATGATTCCGGCGCTCATCACGGTGTTCATGCTCAACGTGGTCAGCTCATGGAACAATTTCTTCCTTCCGTTCATCATCAACAATAACAACAATCTGTACCCGCTGACAGAGGGCATGCAAGTGTGGTTCTGGCATACCAATATTTCGGGAAGCAGTGAGAACTTCACGGTCCTTACGATGGCGGGCTGCATGATCAGCATCCTGCCGCTGCTCTTGATGTTCATTGCGCTCCAGCGCTATTGGCGGGGCGGGCTGCTGCTCGGCGGCCTCACGGGCTAGGAAGTGCATCGCCGGATGGCCGCGCCTTCCCGCGGCGCCCTTTGTCCACGGGCTGTGAGCGGGCGCGGCGGCGCGACGCACAGGACGAGGCACGGCACCATCCTGGTCACCACCCCCGTTGGCAGTGGGTCGGTCTCAGTTCAAACTGACCCACTGCCAACGGCTTCCGCAAGGCTGCTTGGTGGTCGGGCACCGGCCGGCGGCTCCTCCAAAGAGGCATGAGCCGCGCTGGTTGGGGCCCCCAGGGACTGCAGGGGAAAGATGAACGCTCAGAGCATGACCATTGCCCGAGCTGGCCGCAGCGGGCCGTGCGGCCTCGGACCGGCCCGCTCCACCGCCTCGGGGCTAGCCGTCGCCCTCTGCGTGGCCCTGGGTGCGCTTGGCTGGGCCGGGGCCCTGAGCGCGACGGCGGCCCCCAAGAGCGCCAACGGCCGGACCGTGCCTCTACCAGGGTACGTTTTCGTCCACGACCCGAGCATGACCAAACAGGGCACTACCTGGTACCTGTTCTCCACCGGGGACCCCCAGGGCGGGGTGAACAACGGGCACATCCAGATCCGCGAGTCGACAGACCTGACAAGCTGGAAACTGATTGGCACGGTGTTCCACAGCACGCCGACATGGGTGACCGACCAGCTCGGCGCCCCCCCAACCAACCTGTGGGCACCAGACATCTCCTATTTCGACGGCTCCTATCACCTGTACTACGCCGCCTCCACCTTCGGGTCTAACACGTCGATAATCGCCCTGGCCACCAACGCTACCCTTGACCCGGCCAGCCCCCGGTACCACTGGGCAGACCAGGGCGAGGTCTTTTCGTCCCGCGCTGGCGACGATTACAACGCCATTGACCCCGCGCTGGTGACAGGGCCGAGCAGTTCGAAATGGATGCTTTTCGGCTCCTTCTGGAGCGGGATAAAGCTATTCGCCCTCAACCCGGCGACCGGGATGCCGGCGTCGGAGCATCCCCAGCTGTTCTCTTTATCCGAGGCGCCGGCGCCGGACGCCGAAGAGGGCGGCTACATCGTGGCCCACGGCGGTTACTACTACCTACTCGTATCCAGTGGCGCCTGCTGCAAAGGGATCGGGAGCACGTACCAAGTCATCGTGGGGCGGTCGTCCCGGGTGACCGGCCCTTATGTCGACCCCAACGGGACAGCCATGACGGATGGCGGCGGCATGGAGCTCCTCGGCAGCGACGAGGGGATGATCGGGCCGGGCAGCCCGTCCGTCTACGTAGGCGCGGGTGGTGACCTGATCGACTATCACTACTACGACGCCTGGGACGAGGGCGACCCTTGGATCCAGATCCGCCGGCTCCTGTGGACAGCGGACGGGTGGCCCGTCACTGGGGCGCCCATCGTGCCCGTCCCTGGGGCGCCCCTGTCCACGCTGGCCCCGCTTCGGGGAGGTCTGGCCCACTTCGATCACCGAACGCTTGACCGGCGACATCCCCTGAAGGGTGCCACATCACACGCGGCCGCGTGACAAGGACCGAAACACCCGTGGTCTTCGGACGACGCCATCTCGAGCAGCTGCTCACTACCTACGTGAAGCACTACAACGAGGAGCGCCCGCACCGAAGCCTCGGGCTCGAAGCACCCGGAGGGCCACAACCTTTAAGAGCACTGAGCCCGAAGCCGAGCGAGATCGGACGCCGTGATCGCCTCGGTGGGCTCATCCACGAGTACTACCGAAAGGCTGCCTGAACCTTTCGATCGCGGACTGGCTGATCGCCAGTCCGTTCAACCGGCGTCCTCGGAGTTACCGGACTGAACGCGGCGATGTTCTCGCGCCATGCCCTTCGCGGATCGGCGAGGCAGATCCAACTGATCATGGAAGTGAGCACCATAGTCACGGAGAGTCACCGATTGTCAGGTGCCACCCTTCAGGGGCACGGGGTTCTGTTGTTCACCATGCGACGGTCTCCCCGCGATAGTCGAGGTATTGAAGCCCGCCGCGACCGTGCTGGGCGTCGATCACGTTGACGAGGTTGGGGATGCTCTCGTCGATGGTGAGGAGTGCGCCCGGGCCGCCGAGTCGGGTCTTGACCCAGCCCGGGGCCATGAGCAGCAACGTTCGGGGGTCGGCGTGGTGGCGGGCGGCGTAGCTGCGCATGAACATGTTCAGCGCGGCCTTGGTGCCACGGTAGATCTCGAAGCCGCCGCGTTCGTTGTTGGCGATGCTGCCCTGTCCGGAGGACATGACGGCGATCGTGCCGTTCGGTGCGACGAGGTCTTTGAGTGCCTCGATCACCCGCATCGGGCTCAGCGCGTTGGTAACCATAAGCCGGGTGAACTCCTCGGTGGAGATGTCGGCGATGGTGTCCTCGGGGTTTCTGTTGGCGACGCCGGCGTTGACGAACAGCAGATCGAAGGTGCGCGAGGCGAGGCGGTCGTGCAGGTCGACGATCTGCTCAGGGATAGTGATGTCGATGTGCTCGATCTCCAGCCGTTCGGCGGTCGTGCCTTGGAGGTCGTGTAGCTCGGTTCGTTGTGCGCCGCGAACCGTCGCCACAACCTGCGACCCACGTTTGAGGTATTCCCCGGCAATGGCGAGTCCCAGCCCGCGGGAAGCACCGATCAGGAGGACGGTGGTGTTTGGAGATTTCTGGGTCAACGTTGTACTTCCTTTCGGTTGCCGTTGTTGCCGGCAGATGCCGAGGCGGGCGCGACGAGGTTGAACAATGTCGCGGCGTTGTGGTGCGCCACCTTCTCTTGGTCTGATGAGTCTGGAAGCGTCGAGAGGAACGCCTCGATCGCGTTTGTGTCGATGCGGTGGAATGGGTAATCGCCCGACAACACGATCCGGTCGATGGTCGTGACCTCGAGTGCGTGGCGGAGCAGGCGTGGGGTGAGCATCCCGCTCGTGGCGATGTGGACGTTGTCGCAGATGTAGTCGGCGACGCGGCGCTCGAGGTGGGTGGTGACATTCGACAGGCTGTCGATGCGATCGAGTGAGGCCAGCAGCATCTCGCCCCAGTGGCCAAGCACGATCTGCAAATCGGGATGGCGGTCAAAGGTGCCCCGAAGGATCAACCTCAGGGCCGCTGTTCCTGCCTCTACGTGCCATCCCCAGCCGAACGTCGCGAGCGCGAGATCGGTCATCGGATCAAAGCCGCTGTACGCAGCATCACGCACTGCCTTTGCAGGGATCTGGGGATGGATGAACACCGGTTGCTGCAGGCGGGACGCGGTCGCGAGCAGGTCCTCGTAAGCTGGGTCGTCGAGCCAACGATCGCGGCTGCGGCCGTAGGTCATGACGCCGACGTGGCCAAGGACAGTCGCGCAGCGTTCCAGCTCTACGACGGTGGCGTCGGGATCGGGCGTAGGGAGCGTCGCCAGGGCCCTAAAGCGCGTGGGGTGTGCACGAACCGCGGCCGCCGCGGCGTCGTTGGCCTCCCGGCTCAGGACGACAGCTTCTGCGGCCGGGAGCCCTCCCGTGCCTGGTGGCGCGATCGAGAGGATCTGCATGTCGATTCCTGCCGCGTCCATCGCCGCGATCCGACCGTCGCCAATGTCCAAGAGGCGGGTCGCTATGTCGCCCCGAGCGTTCAAGGCCAGGCTGTCGTCTCGTGTCTCGGCGGGTTGCTGGTCAAGCGCTCTTGCGATCGCCGGGGTAACCCAGTGTTCCTCGACGGTGACTACGTTCATCGCGTCCTTTCTCGGCGCCGCTCGAGAGCAGGTTGGGGGATCCCGTCCGGGCACTTCGCTCATGTTCTGTTGAGTGAAGTGTAGCGCCACTCGCTCAACAGCACTAGAGTGAGTTCGTGAACAGACTGCCCACCAGCCGAGATGCCAAACGTGCGGCGACGGCACAGCGGATCGTCGAAGCCGCCCAACACGAGTTCGGCGAACACGGTTTCGAGGCCACCACCATTCGACAGATTGCCAAGCGGGCAGGGATCGACCCCTCGCTCGTGATCCAGCACTACGGCTCGAAGGACCGCCTCATCGCAGTCGCAACCCGACTCGACCAGGACACCCCGGAGAAGGTCTCTGAGCACCTCTTCGATGTCCTCGACGTCCGGATCGGCGCCCTGCCTCCAGAGACGCGGGCGGTGATGCGGTCGATGCTCACCTCCCCGGCGGCCACAGCATCGGTGAAGGCATACTTCGACGAACGGATCGCGAACCTGGCGCAAGCGATCGGCGGGCGCGACGCCGAGCTTCAGGCTGCGCTCGTCGTGAGCAGCATCCTCGGGCTCACGGTGGCGAAGCACTTCCTTAAGCTCGATGCCCTCACCCACTTCCCTGACGAAGAGATCGCAGCGGCCGCCCGGCCGTGGGTCACCGCCGGACTCCCTCCGGAAGCGCAGCAGCCGCCAACCGTCGAGCGTTCTCGATAACCGACGGGGACGATGATTCCCGTTCTTGTCGAACCGGGCCGGGCCGACGGCTCGCTTGGACGCGGCAGGTCCAACCGCCATCGGGCAGGATGGAGGGGTGCCGAAGACCTACAAGCTCGGACCTGCACGACGTGCAGTCAACATAGTGATGGCCCCGATGGTCCGTCTCGGCATCGGCGGCAAGTCGAGCTACCTCCTGACCACTACCGGCCGCAAGACCGGTCAAAAGAGGACGACGCCGGTCACCCTGGTTGAAATCGGGGCTGAACGGTGGCTGGTCTCGCCGTACGGAAACGTGAGCTGGGTTCACAATGTGCGCGCCTTGCCCGAAGTGTCGCTCCGGCAAGGCAGCAGAACTGAGGAAATGCATGCCCAAGAGGTCGGACCAGAAGCGGCGGGACCGGTCCTTCAGGGCTACCTCCGAAAAGTGCCGGTGACTGCTCCGTTCTTCGATGCCAAGCGCGACGACCCGGTGGCGAGGTTCGTGGAGGAAGCACCCAAGCACCCCGTCTTCAAGCTCATCGCCGTGTCCGACGCGCCCTGAGAACTCGGGGCCTTCATCTTCCTTCTCCAACGTCATGCTCCAAGCCACCAGGTGGACCTCACCTACACCTGATCGTCGTGGCACTCCCCCTGGGCGGCGCGCCCGCTGATGAACCTGTCAGGGTCCTCGCCGAGCTGGGTCATGGCGTAGGCCCACATGGCCCTCGTGGCAGCCTGCTGTTCGTCCTCGGTCATGGCGAAGTAGCCCACGGGGAGTCGCAGGAAGAATCGTCGGTCTCGGTTTGGCATTGGTGTCCTCTCCATCGAACTCGGCGTTGGCACCGTGCTCATGAGCCGGTTGCCGCAGGGTCATCGGGCCGAGTCCCTAGCCTGCTCTGGATGGCTCCATGGCGAGGATACTGGTCGCGGCGTCGCTCGGCGGCGGTAATCAAACCCGTCTCGTGCCTCAGCGGGTCCTCAGATGGATGGCGACAAATCCGGGGTGTGGCCCTCGCGTCTGTACAAGGCGACGATGGGAATCTGGCGAGTAGTCATGGCTCGGTAGAGCGCAACTGTCCGTTGGCAGCAGCGAGACGCTCGAACAGGACGGTACGTTCCTCACCGGTCATGACGACGGCCGTGGCCGCGAACACCTCCGAACCGACTTCGACGGCCACCTCGGGTCTGGCAACAAGGTTGTGGTACCAATCGGGGTCCCGGGGAGCACCCCGGCGGCTGCGCAGACGACGTAGCGTTCTCCATCGACCAGGTAAGCAAGGGGCGTGGTGTGAAGCTGGCGGCTCTTGGCACCCGTCGTGGTCAGCAGGAGCAGCGGGATAGTGCGCAGGTCCAGTTAGTTGCAGTCGGAAGCCCTGTGCGGAAAGGTCCAGTTCTCACCGGTGGTCCCGTCCTCGACGCCACCGTGGTCTAGCCAACCCTCGATAGGGAGGTTACCGAGCACTATGGGCAGAGCTTGGGCAAGTTGCCGATTCGTCAACTCCCATCCCAGGGTGATGTGCGGGGTCCACTCCCCAGGCTCGAAATGCGGCCAAGGGTCGACGGCGAGGAGCCGGACTGCTTCACAAACTCGACGCTGTTCATCGAGTAGCGCATGATTAGCCACGCACGCCAGATACAGAAAGCCTCCAGGAAAGACGCCTACGGCCTCTACCAAGAGTCGTATCGGTTCTTGCGGCACTGACATGACGGCTTCGAGCGAGGCATTCACCGGTAGGTCCTCCGCCACGATAAAAGAGACGTGGGGCCGGTGGAGCCGATGCGTGTGGGTTGCCATTGACGGCACGCCCTCGGCCTCAAGCGCTGCCCAAAGTTCGCGGATTCGGCGGCTGGTGGCGATGTCGGGCCACAGCACCGTGCCTCTGCTCACCGGCGCAGGCTAACGCGCGGCCGCATATGGGAGCGAGAGAAACGAGCGACCGGTCCCATCACCCCAGGCTTGACGCAGGGGATGGCGGTCATGACCATTACGGTCTTCCTCGACGCGCTGAGCGTGAACCAGCTCCCTGAGACCTTTACTTCACGTATGCCAGTACAACGAGGCGGCGGCTGTTCAGGTCCAGAACCTCGCCGTTCCTGCCCTCAAAGCGTGATGAACTGAAGCCAGCCTCGGAGAGCCACTGCCGGAACTCTGGAACCGTCGGAAGACGAACCGAGAAGACGTGTGTCCTAACGCGACCATCTCGAACAATCATTCGTTCCGTCTGGATGCCACCGAGGTCGGGGTCGAAGGTCGTGCGGTTCAGTGTCATATCGTCACCGACCTGTTCGATGCTGGCGAACGGTGACGGTGTGAAATCGCGGACGAACCCGTCACGATGAATCGTCTCGATGAGCAGGCGGCCGCCAGGGCGCAGCACCCGACGGAACTCGCTCAACACTCGGCGATTGTCGTCGTCATCGAAGTAGCCGAACGACGTGTACCAGCACACGACCGCATCGAAAGGTCCGTCCATGGGGAGTTGCCTCATGTCGCCCGACTCGTAACGCACACTCACCCCGGCCGCGGACGCGTCGTGGCGCGCCTTGTCAAGGAAAAGTGCCGAGGCGTCGACTCCGGTGACTTCGAGGCCCCGCACGGCGAGCAGGTTGGAAATCCGACCGTGGCCGCAGGGAACATCCAGGACGCGCTCTCCTGATTGGAGACTCAGGGTGTCGATTATCTCGTTCGTCTCGGCAAGGTTTCGTTCTTCGGTCAGGTGCGGCAGGTAGAAATGCAGGTAATCCTCACCGAACGTCGCTTCAAAATCGAACCGAGGCATGGCCGAGGCTACCAAGGACTCCCAGGCGCGCCTTCGACAACCCTTTCCCAGCGAGCAGGGTGACAGCCGATGCCGATGACCACAAGCACGCCGACGATGAAAATCGCGACGGGGTGCCGGACCGTGCGCATCATGCAGCCCGCAACGAGTCCAGGATGGTCCTGGGCACTATGCCGTTCCCTGCCAGACCCATGGAGAAGAAGACGGGCTTGTCACGCCCCGGCACGTTTACCCTGAGAACGAGGATGGAGTAAGCGGGCGCGGTTGCTGGGCACGCCGTCAGACCGTCGAGGACCAAGCAGTGAGGCGAAAGGTTGAGCGTCACCGTCGGCTCGGTACGCAACCCCGAGTCGACCTGGACCCCGTTCTCCGGCTGCTGGGGAGTCGGTGTCATGCGGGGGCAAAAGGGCACGAGGAAAGGACGGGCGTCGGTGCTCAATGTCACTGTCGTGCCTACAAACGCCACGCCCTGTGTATTACAGATGGCTCCTAGTGACGTGTCGGCGTGAAGCGCTGCTGTTTTCGGTCACCGCCGACCAGTAGCCCGCAAGTCGCTCGAGGATCTCCTCGGCGCTCTTGTGCCAGACGAACGGCTTCGGGTCCTCGTTCCACCCTGCCGCCCAAGCCTCGATATCCGCGGCGAGCGCCTTCACGCTGCGGTGCG
>Ga0208038_1001301_pt1 | contig 13963 bp, 15 predicted proteins | sample June2015DPH_16_1_FD_184714 | JGI IMG/M metagenome (GOLD analysis project Ga0208038, IMG submission 184714) | Peatland microbial communities from SPRUCE experiment site at the Marcell Experimental Forest, Minnesota, USA - June2015DPH_16_100... | ecosystem: Environmental > Terrestrial > Soil >...
CGGACGCCTCAAGCTCGCTACCCGAGGGTGTTGGCGGCCCGAGCAGGGCCTCCCCTCCTACTTGCGATTGCTCCCCGTAGAGATTGCCCGTTTCACACCGGACTTGACCGGCTCGTCTCTGTTGCTCTAATCGTCACGCCCAGGGGCGTGCCGGGGCGTTACCCCGTACGGCGCTCTGTGGAGTTCGGACTTTCCTCCCCCCTGTTGCCGGGGCGGCGGCTGCCCGGCCCGCAGGCCAGTACACTGTGATGAAAAGACTAGGGGTAGTTCCTGCCGGTACTTGGTAGCGATTGGGCGTCCGGTATCGGAGCCGTCCTGGCATCCTTCTAACGCCCCACTCCACGGCCTTCCGGCTGGTGCAGTTTGCCACGCACCCTTTCCCGCTACGGTCACTACCCCGAGATGGGTGGGCGGCATGTTCTCCTGGGCACGCCCCTGTACACCGGAGGTGCCCGTTCCATGCATCTGTGTTGCAACACGGACCACGCCGCCCGCAAGCTAAGAGGTGGATACACGCCTTAGATAGTCAGATTCATGGTATCCGTCCACTGCAATTACCATGTTGCCCCTCGGCGTACCCATGAGGGCTATAATCCAGGCATGCCCGGTGCCATCCTCAGGAGGGCCTGCAAAGTAGTTCCCCGACTTTAGGACCTCGTAATAGACCATAACACCTCAAGCTTGGTGGAGGCGGGGGGAGTCGGACCCCCGTCCGAAGAGTTCCACGACCAGGAGACTACACGCTTGTCCGGTTCCTTCTTTCCTTGCTGCGGACCCCTATGGACTCCGGCAATCACAGGACCCGCCCGCATGCCTTGTCTCGCCACGGGCACGGCAACTGTCCCATGGCCAGCCCCTCCATCGACGCCTGGCCCCCGCCCGAGGGGCGGAAGCGGGGCAGGCGGCCTAGCCTAAAGGTTAAGCAAACGCATACTGCATGTTGGCAGTTGCTATTCCCATCCCTGTCACGGTCGGCATGGGGCCACCGGCGTGCCTCCTAGCTATGGGCGCTCCCGTCGATACCGGTACGCCCCCACAGACAGTCTAGCCAGAGCTTACGGTGAGGCCAAGGCATTTCGCATCCTTGTGAGGAAGCAAGGCTGCCCACAGGCCCAATATGGTTGCGCACACGCCATCCGTACCTGTGCTCCTACACGTTCCCGAGGGCTTTAGCCCGCCTCTCCGTAAGCCCTGGCCGGGCAGAGCCGAGGGGATGGGGGCTTGGACCCCGGATGCTTCCCCCCGCTCTATAGTATACGCTGGAAAGTTGGTCCCGGCGCTGGGAGTCGGACCCAGTCCATGCCCTAGTCCGGGGCTTATGCAGTTTATAAGACTGCTCGTTCGGCCGCAAACTTCGCCGGGCAGAGGTTGGTAGCGTAGGCCGGACTCGGACCGGCTAATGCCCTGGTTGAAGGCCAGGGGACTCGGGCCACTTCGTCTTCTACGCCATAGTCAAACGGGGCGGCACGGCCGATGCCGTTCGACTGTCGGGCCTGGCTGCTAGGTTGCTCCGCCCCTCTCTTATAAGGCGGCCTCCCGGTTTATCCCCCGTGGTGCCCTTGTCCCGATGCGCTCGCCGGAAGCTCAGGGGGCCTATACCCGGCTCGCTCGTGCCCTGCCCTCGTGCCGTCCCAGTCCTGGAGGTGCTGGCAGGAATCGAACCTGCGCATAAAGGCTTTGCAGGCCTCTACCTTACCACTTGGCTACAGCACCCGAATCTTGGAGGCCCGGGGGGGAATCGGACCCCCGCATAGCGGTTTTGCAGACCGCCGCCTTTCCACTTGGCTACCGAGCCTTGCCGAAGACGCTCTCTACGTCCCCCTCGGACATCCCGAGGGTCCCTACGAACTCCTCCGGCCTGAACAGGCCGGACTTCACGCCGCTCCGCCACTCTGTGACATGCCAGTCACGGCTGGTCTTGCCCTGCATATAGTCGCTGAGGAGGGAGGGGTCGGAGCACCGGTCGGGCTGTACGCCCCCGGACTCCCACCGGAGCATCGCCTCCTCGGGCGACGGGCCGTCAGGGTCGGGCCCGTACCTCCTTCGGCCTCAGGAAGCTGCCCGAGCGCCATAGGAGGTAGTTGTCAAGCCTCTTCCTGTACCTCTGGCTGACCATACGGCTCCAGTCTTGGTAGGGTAGGCGGGAGTCGGACCCGCAATCTTCGCCTTGAGGGGGCGACGGCTTATCCTGTTCGCCTACTACCCCAGGAACTCTTCCAGTATCTCCCTGGCGTCCCGGCGTGCAAAGGAGGAGCACTCCTCCTCGAACGCCACGGCCAGCCTGTCAAGAAGGTCGTCCAGCCTGTCCCTGGGGGCATCCCCGCACCTTATGGGCTTGCCTCCCCCAGGGGGGACATGCCTGGTGCCATCCGAAAACGGCCAGCCCAGGCTACAGAAATGGCAGCTCATAGAAACTTGGTAGCGTCGGTGGGATTCGGACCCACGATTTGAGCCTTGAGGGGGCCCCGTCCTAGGCCGCTAGACGACGACGCCATGCCCTGCGGCGATGGGCAGCGGCCTCGCATCGGCCAACCCGTTCCGTGGCCTTCGCCTGCAAGTCCTTCGCATCCGCTGCCAGCTTGCAGCCTCCGCAGAGTCCTGGTGGCCTCGGGGTTGCCCCTCCGGCCATAGCTTGGTGGAACCGATGGGAGTCGAACCCACAACCCCTAGACTGCCAGCCTAGTGCTCTCCCAGTTGAGCTACGGTCCCAGTATTGGTGCGTCCTGTAGGAGTTGAACCTACCGCTTCTTCCTTGTCAAGGAAGCTGTCTGCCGCTGGCATAAGGACGCCGAGCTTGGCGGTGAGTACGGGATTTGGACCCGTGTTTCTCGCTAGACAGGCGAGTGTCGTAGGCCGGGCTAGACCAACCCACCGGAACTTGGCGGGTACGACCGGATTTGAACCGGCGACCTCCACATTGACAGTGTGGCGAGCACTCCGGGCTGCTCCACGTACCCTAAAACCGGACCCTATTATCCCGCTCTCGGGCGGGGGCCGTAGCCGGGGCGGCACACAGCTTTGGTTGCACTGTCCCGTTCATATGCCGCTATACTTGGTGGAACCGAGGGGATTCGGACCCCCGACCTCAGCATTGCGGGTGCTGCGCTCTCCCAACTGAGCTACGGTCCCAGGGAAATTCGGGGACTCCGGGTGGTTAGTCCGTCGTCCCGCAGGTCCAGTCTCTTAGGCCCCTTTCGGGGGGGCCACCACAGCCCCCCGTCCGGGGGCCTAGAGGGCTGAACCGTTCTTGGAGCGGGTAGCGGGACTCGAACCCGTCTTCACGAGCTTGGAAGGCTCGGGCACAACCCTTATACCATACCCGCAGTATCTTCAGGGCAGCTTTGCCACGGCCAGAAAGTAGCGACTGTACGCCGGTTGCTACGCCGAACGTCCAGCCGGTAGCAACTACCCTCTGACCATCGCAAAGCTACCCCGGACTTGGAGCGGGCAACGGGACTCGGACCCGTTTCGCTGGCTTGGGAAGCCAGGGCACAGCCCATATACCATGCCCGCTGAATCTTGGTGGAACCGAAGGGATTTGAACCCTCTTTTCCTGGGTGCAAGCCAGACGTCCTCCCAGTTAGACGACGGTCCCACGTTGGCCATGCCCGGTGTCAGGGGCTTTTTGCGGCGTAAGCCATTTCGCCTTTGGACACCAGCATGGCCCAGAGCTTGGAGCGGCCGATGGGATTCGGACCCACGACTTTCTCGTTGGCAACGAGACGTTCTACCGGGCTGAACTACGGCCGCTCGATGATGGTGCGCCGGGAAGGATTTGAACCCTCGGCCTCTCCCGTGTGAAGGGAGCGCTCTGGACCGGGCTGAGCTACCAGCGCACGGAACTTGGTACCCCCTGGGAGAATCGAACTCCCCGCATCCTGTTTGTAAGACAGGCGCTCTGCCAATGAGCTAAGAGGGCAGAAACCCTATAAAACACGAAAGGCACCCTTTCGGGTGCCTCCGGGAGCCAAAAGCTGGGGCCTTTTCTACCCAGCGCCTCCCGAAGGCGAAGTATCGCCCTCACACCCGGCGGCCACTGCCGCTATGACGTCCACTTCCGATATGTGTAGGGCCAGCATCTCCGCTCTCTCCGTCTATATAATACCCCCGGTAGTCGGGTTTTTGCAGGATTTTCTATCTTGCCCTGGCAAGCGCCAGGACCTCGGGGGTGCAGGGCACGCTGGTGAGGGCCAGGCCCGTGAACCCGTACCCCTTATACCCGGCCATGGCATAGCATAGCCCGGTCCTGGGGTCCTGCCCGTACTGGAGGCTCCCCGCCATCTCGTTGGCATCGACCTCGGCCGCCTCGGGGGTGCATGCCCATGCGAGGGAGAAGAGCAGCAGGATGGCCGCCAGCATGCCTGCTGCCCTAGTCGTTCTCTGCATCGCCCTTGCCCTCCTCTTCTTCTATGTTCTTGATGTGCTGCCTAAGCTCGTCGATGGTGAATGTCCGGGTCGTCCACAGGACGCCCTGGATGAACCCTATCCACCTGTTGGCCTTGGCACGGTCGGGATGCTTGCCGCCGAGGTGCCTGAGCATCTCCTCCGCCATCCAGGCGGCGTGCATCAGCGGCGGGCCCCCCCTGAAGGAGCCGTACACCATCCCCTTCAGGGTCTTGCAGTAGAACTCAAGCAGCCTGCGTTCCCTGTCCATGCCTGGCCTCCTCACGTACCTTCATGAGAATCCTGCCTAGGTGGTTATGCTTCTCCCTGCCCTCGCACCTGGGGCACGAGCATGCGCCCCAGAAGTTGTCATGCCAGTAGTTCCCCTCCACAAGCTCCTCGTCCCCGGTGGCCAGGAGCATCTCCCGGAGGGGGGGGTAGAGGCTGAACTTCTGCCTGACGAGGTCCTCCATGACGCCGAGGCTGACCTGCTCCCAGTCCTTGCGGAGGTGGCCCTGCGCCGTGAGCCTCCTGGCCAGCTTCTTGGCCCCGCCTGGGGTAATCCCCGCCTCCGGCCCGAACAAGAGGCGGGTGCCCGGCTCCAGGAACTTGGCCGCCTGGTAGGCGTGCTCCACGGAGTCGTACGCCTGCCCGTCCAGGCTGACAGGGCAGGGCCAGTAGAAGTTGGAGCAGAACTCCAGCCTTCCCCGGAATGCGGCCTCACGCCTCATGGTGCTGGGACTCCCCCTTGCTGTTCATGATTATGTAGGGGGGCCTGACATGGGCGGCGAAGCTGGCGGATATGGCAAGCGCCATGCGCAGCCTGTCCGTGGCATGCATCGCCGGGAGGGCCGCCAGCGCCCCCAGGGCATAGGGGCTTCCGCACCCTATGGCCTCGTACCCCCCCTTCCTCTCGAACACCTGGAGGTCGTTCTCGACCCGGAATACCCTGCCCTGGAACCCGACCAGGAATATGCCCCCGCTGCCGGGGTCCTCGTGGCTGACGGAGTACCCCCCAGCCATGAACGCCTTCCTGACGGCGTCCACAAGGTCTATGGTCATGTACCGCATGATGTCGTCGCCCAGCTTGGGGTGCGGGACCTCCAGGCGGTGCTGGAGGAGCTGGGTCATCCTCAGCGAGCCGACGGCCCCTACAAGCAGGGGGCCGTTCCTGAATATCTTGGGGTTCTGGAGGACGACGATGTCCTCCCCGTCCGACGCTGCGCTGTCGGCCCCCATCCATACGATGTCATCCTTCACTACCGCTGCTACACAGGACATTCGTCCTCCTTGGTATGCCCAGGAAGGCGACCTGCCTGGCTGTTGTCCTGGGGGGCCACTCTAGCCTAATACCGGCCTTGCGGAGGGTGGCCGTCACGTCCACCCCGCCCGCCTCCGGGCTGTAGTCTGCGGCAAAGTCCTCGTGGCCGGGCTGCACGAGGAAGGCCGCTACCCTGTTCCTGAGGTGCTTTCTGGCCCGGGGCTGCCAGTACAGGCAGTTCCTTAGTTGGCGCTCCGTCCACTTAGGATGCCGTAGATGCATCTTGAGGATATGCCCTGCAAGGTCGAACTCGTTGACGACGGCATAGACGGGCCTGGAGAGGTCGAGCCTCTCGCCGAGGCCTGGGCACGGGGGGCATCCCGGCTTCCTGCCGAGGTTGGGGCACCCCCTGGGGTGGCCTGGGTAGGGGAGCCTGCACAGCCTAGCGGCATCGCAGAAGAAGACGATGTCCCTTAGCTCTGCCACCATGCCTGTCAGTAGTCCTCCTCCTCCCCCGATGATGGCCTGAACTCCTTGACCCTGACGCCCGGCACGGTGTGCAGGAGCGCCGAGAGGTGGTGCCCGGTGCCTGGAAGCCTCGCCAGGAAGGATATGGAGAAGAGGTCCCCGTGGTCCTCCAGGACCATCCTTCCGACCAGTGCCCCCTTGCGCCGAAGGATGCCGAGAACCCGGCAGGGGAGTATGGGGTCCCTGTCGGTCTCCAGGGACACGTGCCATGTCCTGTCGGCCCCCACAGCGCCTCCCCTATACTATACCCCGGTGCGGGCTGGGTGCCAGGGCATATCTGCTCGGGCACCCATGTGTTGGCGGGTACGGTAGGAGGGTTTTTGCTGCGGAACTTGTCATAGGGAAAGGTTCATCTTGCTTTCGCTGGCCCTGAGTGCGCTTGCATCTGCACCCGAGGCGATGGCTATGGTGGGGATATCAACCTCTACCCTGGCGATGCGGCCGGCCGGGACGAACACCCACCTGCCCTCCTTCTCCAGCTTCTTGAGCATGCCGAACTGGCCGTACGAGGCCATGGCCTTCAGAATCTCCACATCGACGGCCTCACGGGAGGCTGCGGGCACACGGAACTCCTGCACCTCGGTGGTGCCGTCGCTGTAGGTAAGGTTAAAGCTGAGCCGGGTTTCCATGTTACTCCTTTGCTTCCGGGGGGAGGCTGGGGTCTGTATAGGGGCCGACCGTCCCTGTCCTTCCCCACTGGTCAAGGACCGGGAGCAGCCTGGACGTCAGGTCCGGGTGCATCGGGTCGAACCACCGGTCCGGCCCGATGTTGACCCATACGACCTTGGGCCTTACGTCCTCCGGGAGAAGGTCGAATAGCGACCGCTCCCCCACGACGGCTACGACGTCGGCCCAGTCGAACAGCATCCTCTTGGTCGGCTCCGAGGTATGCCCCAGCCCTACTGCCAGGACGTCACGCTGCCCGTGGTTGAGCTTGAGCAGCATCGCCAGCGATACCGACCTGCTGTTGCCGCCGTAGCAGCAGCAAAGAATCTTCATATGTCACAGATAGGGAGGTCAAGCATCTTTATGGCCTCGCTCAGGCCGTATGCCTCCCCCCTTTGAAACGCAAGGTCGTCCTTTTCCTGCGTAGTCGCTCTCGTCCTTCCTGACACCAACCGGAACAGGTCTTGAAGCTCCAGGACGCCCTTCAGTGTAACGAACACTTTCTGGTTTTGGACTGATTTGTCCGTTCCCATTTTCGTGTCCTCCTTCCATGGCATAATACTTACAGCTCGCACATCCCGTTGGAGCAGGCAATCTCCTTCATGGCCGTGGTCCGGTCGTCCTTCTCGAACTCGGAGAGCCTGGACCAGTCGAGGTGCGGCATCTTGGCCGACGCCTCCCTGTACTGCCCCTCGGTTATCTCCGTGTAGGGGGCCTGCTGGTAGATGTGGTTGGTATGCGGCAGGAACGCCACGCCCCCGACCTGGTCGAAGTGCTTGTGGACCCATGCCCCGACCTCCAGCCACTCGTGGTCACGCACGTAGATGGTGCAGCTAGGGTTGTGCTCCGTCCAGTGCAGGCGGTAGGTAAGGTACATCTCTAGCTGCTCCACGGCGGTCATGGAGTCCCTCATCCTGGAGCCACGGGGGGAGGATACCGGGAAGAAGAACACGTCCACGTCCCCCGGCTTGGTCACGTCAGGCTCGTGCGGGACGCCCGTGGCCTTGAGGAAGGACGCCACGGGGTTCTTCCTGTCCTCCCGGATGGCCATCATGCAGAAGGGGGAGTGGCTGCCGTGTATGCCGGGGGAGCAGTGGACAAGGTGGCTGACCGTACCGCTCGGCTTGTTGCAGGTGACGGCGGCAGACGGGGGTATGCCTATCTTCTCCGCCCACTCGGCGTTCACCGCCACGGCATGCCCCCTGAGCCTGTCGAGCAGGCCTGCGAGGTTCGGCCCGTTCGTGGAGGTCAGCGGGTTGTCCATGATGCCGCCCAGGCCGACGCCCAGCAGGCGCTCCTCCTCGGCGTTGTTCTGCCAGTCCTTGCGCAGGTAGCGGAACCTGGTAAGCGTGGCCTGGAGGGTGCCGAGGATGCTGGCAAGGCGTACCTTGCGCATCAGGCCCTCCTCCGTGTCCTCGGGGCGCACGATGACCTCCGTGAGGTTGCACAGGCCCTTGGAGCGGAGGATAATCTCCCCGCAGGGATTGAGGCCGAAGTCTATGTCCTTGAACTTCCTCCGGCCGCCCAGCGACGCCACCTTCTTGGTGGCCGCCTCACGGTTGTATATCCCACGCTCCCCGGAGCGTGACTCGCAGAGGGACAGCCACTCCCGCATGAAGACGACCATCTCGGGCTTCTCGGTGTAGACGGCGGAGTTGTTGGCGAGGGCACGCTGCTGGTTCTCAATCCACCACTGGCCGTTCTTGGCGTTGCGCATCCGGTCGTCGGATAGGTTGGAGAGGGATATCATCGCCGACCGGCGTACACCGCCAGAGACCACGATGTCGGCTACCATGCACATGAGGTCGTGGCACTCGATGCTGGTCAGCTTGCGGCCCGCTGCGCCCCTGAACAGCTCGACGGTGAACTTGAACAGGCGGCCGAGCGGCTCCGGGCCGGAGGCCCGCCCGCCGAAGGTCTTGAGGATGGAGCCTGCCGGGCGCACCAGGGAGAGGTCCCACCTGGGGACCAGCCCCCCGTACAGGAGGGCGATAAGCTGCCTGAACCCGGTCGCCCAGCCTATCTTGGAGTCACGCACCTTGATGACGGTGTCCTCGTCGTAGAAGCTCTCTGCTATGGTCGGGAGGCACTTGATGTACTGGCGCTCCACGGAGAAGCCGAGGCCGACGCCGCACATGCTGATGTACATGGCCTCGTCGAAGCAGCGGGGGTCGTCGATGGCCATGTAGGCGCAGTTATAGCCTGCTATCTCGTCCTTCACCAGTGCCCTGCCGGCCGTCATCATGGCACGCATGGAGGGCATGACCTCCATGCGCAGGATGGCGTCCTCCAGCTCCGGTCCTATGCCACGGTGCTCCTCCGGGATGCGCTCCAGGATGAAGGACATGTACCTGCGGACGGTTTCGGGCCAGTCCTCCCTCCTGCTCTCCTCGGGCAGCCACCTGGCGTACCTGGACTTGAAGATATAGGACTGGAACAGCGACATCTCGGCGCTCTGCGGCGTCGTCGTAGGCATCGGCCTCTCCTCTCGTCTACCCTGCTGGACTGCTTCCGGGGATTGAGTCTCCGTAGGGCATCTTCGTGCGGCTGATTAAGGGGGCGGTATTGGCAGGACGGTGTAACCGGCGGGTATACCGGACGGGCGGATTTTGGCTAGCCTCTCGCAGATTTCAAGGATGCGTGGCACAAAGAGTTCGGGCATGGGAGGGAAAATAATTCTTGGGGGTACGGGGTCGTGTCTCATCGGCGTGTCTTGCCTCTGATAGTACTCACTTTTTCTCATAAGTGTTGGGGCCGAGCACGTCGAGACTATCCAGCGGCCGGAAGGGCTTCACAGGCCTCATGTTGTTCCACCGAGGAGGAGGCTGTTTGGGGGAGCGCCTGGAAGAGGCCGACCTGTGGGCCTTGAGTGGCGGTGCCTCGGGGACCTCGGGTCCGGGGGCGGGGGTCCCCGGGTCCAAGCTCAGGCCCTCTACGAGTCTATCCAGCCTGGCCGCCTTGCACGGACAGTCAATCTCCCTCCACTTCGGGAGCTGCTCCATGCGGGAGCCGTTGCCCTTGCACATGGGGCACCCCCCCATGCCGTACCTGAGGGTACGGTCGGGCCACCACGGGTGCTTCCTCGGGTCATAGCCCTGGGGAACGTCCTCTACAATCTTCCTGGCAAACTGCTTGACCACGCCTACGGATAGCCCACGGACAGCGAACATACGGAAGGGCTGGACGTCGGGGTCCGGGTGGAAGGAGAAGTGCATCCCGTAGCGGAGGCGGGCCGCCTTAATGGTCCCCTGGGCGTCCTCTACATCCCGGTCCCATGTCTCCCATAGAACGGGCCTACGGGGCTTGGGGGGCGGGGAGTCCTTGCCCAGGCCGTATGCAAAGTCGAACAGCGCCCTGCCAGCGGCAGCGGCATCGGCGGGGGCATTCTCCGGGATGGGCCTGCCCTCGGCGAGCAGCCATGCGATAGCAGTGGGGGTACAGCCCTTCGGGGCGCTTGTCCAGTCTTTCTCCCACGGCCTTGCCTTCGTCATGTCGCTAGGCATTGGCCCTCCGCCCCCGAGCTGGTGAGCTGTTCTCTTGATGCCCCTGTTTTCTCTTGTTTCTCTGTTCTATCTGATAGAGAGTCCGCATATATCCCGCATGTGTCCCGCATGTCTTCCGCAGAGGTCCCGCATGTGTCCCGCAGAGGTTCTTCAAGACCTCCTTCGGAAGGTTCTTCACATCCCCTGAGGGCCTCCTTATAGCTTATTATGTTGCATGGTCTTAGGGCAATCTTACCTTCGTCACATCCTACGACATAACCACATGCATGAATCGGGTAATTCTGGTCGTGCAGGTAGCGTTTTGGGATACGGATGTACCCGCATTGTGCCAAAAGACGGACCGCTCTCTGCACTTTTGCAAGGCTCGGCCTGTCCTTCTTGTAGGGCCATAGTTCCTGGCGTATCCTGGATGCAGACGCCATCTTCACGGTCCCCGTCTTCCATCCGGCATTGGCCCATACCCAGCACACCACCATGAACATGGTGGGGGTTATGTCCCCCTCCCTGAGGCTCTCGAAGAACCCCATAGGGACATTGGCATAGTAGTATCCCCCCTCCGGCACCTCCACGTACTCTATCCTTCGGTTTTTGTAGTCCGCTGTGCTTGGCATCCTAGTAGCTCGGCATCTCGTCCGCCATGTCCCCGAAGGCCCGCACCTCTGCCGCCGCCTGCGCTATGGCTGTCCTCTCTCCCGATGCGTCCTCGTCCTTCAGGGTGAACGCCCCGGTGGGGGACAGCCTCATCGTGGCGGCAGGGGGCTGCCTCCCCTCACGCTTCTTGATGCATGCCACCTCAATCTGCCCGCTGGCTTTCATGTCGTTGTCCGACCAGACGGTCAGGATGAGGTCCATATCGTCCTTAAGCTCGCTGTAGGTTCTGATGGCCTCAAGGGTATAGTGCCCCTGCCCCTCCTTAAACTCCCCCTTCATCGCCTCCTTGTACGACTCCTTGGTAATCTGCACCGGGCTTACTATCATCAGCCCCCTGGCCTCGTCGAAGTTCCTGCTCATCTTCTGGATACGGTGGATAAGGTCCCTCATCCCCTGGTCCTTCCAGCGGGGGTCGCCCGGTACCTCCATGCGGGTGATGTAGTCCAGTACCAGGAAGTCGTACTCGTTCTTGCTGTTGTAGACGGCCATCCAGTCGGCAATGGTGTCCCAGTCACGGGAGGGGAACTCCTTTACCTCCAGCTTCCCCGGCAGGTTCCTGCGGCCCTCCAGGTCGTAGGTGACCTGGCGCATGAACTCGACATCCTCGGGGGTGACCCGCCTGTCGTCCCATGCCTTGGGGGACGGCAGCACCCTGCTCTCGTAGTCCGAGTGGGAGGAGTGCAGGTAGGTCATGGCGTCCCACACCTGCTTGGGCGTGTGCTCGGTAGAGACATAGAGGCCGTTGGCCCCCTGCTTCAGCCAGTTGTAGGCTATGAAGTTGGCCAGGGAGGTCTTGCCGTCTCCCGCCTGCCCCACTATCCCTATGAACCTGAGGGCCTGCCGGCCGACTATAAGGTTGCTGTCCAGGTGGGGCACCCCCAGGGCGAACCTCCCGGTCACCGCCTTCTCGTCCATCCTATCGGAGAAGCCCTCACGCACCGCCTGCATGTTCTCGTGCAGGAAGCCGTCCACGGGGGGGGACTCGTCGGCGAAGTCCTTGGTCCACTGCATCCTCAGCCACTTCATGGCGGCGGCAGGCCCACGCTCCTCCTTCTTCTCCCTGCCCTCACGCCACTCGAACGCCGCCAGCCCGTTGGCAATCCTCCCGGCCTTCTCGTACAGGGCGGAGTGCCACTTGCCCCTTACCTTGGCGAAGACCGTCTCCAGCAGGACCAGGACATCCATGCCCCGCAGGGACTCTACTGGAGGCTTCCACCCCTTGAGCAGCTCTAGCTGCTCTATCGCCTTGGTCGAGTCGTCCTTCCCCTCCTCCCCCTGGGAGAACTCCTTCAGGTAGTCGGGGTTGTTGACCACGTAGTCTTCCACGGCCCCTGGGCCGGCAGGCAGGGAGTTGAACTTCTCGATGTACTTCCATACCGCCCTGAGGGTGGCGCTGGTCACCACCTCGTCGCTTTCCGGTACCCAGTCGTATATCTTGGAGAACTGCACGGTCCAGGCCAGCTTCTTCTTGTTCTGGAGCACAAAGGGGTATAGGTCCTGCGTGCAGAGACGCCGGGTAAGCTCAGAGATGTACATCCGGTCCCTTCCTGGCTCTGGCGGGGTTCATTGGCATATACTAAATACCCTCCGCACGGCAATCCCCCGTGCCGGGGCTTCCGGGGCCATCTGTGTATGGCGTCCAATACCGTAGAGGTCAGCCTCCTCCACTACAGGTTCCGCTTCAGGAGGCTGGACTGGAGGGAGGAGGCGGGACTCAGCCTGGACAAGGACAGAAGCCCCCTCCGGGCCGTCCTGTCCCACGCCCTCTGCGAGGTGTCGGGCATCTCCCCCTCCTCCCCCGAGGAGGCACGCAGGGTCATAGACGCCATCCCCGAGGCCATAGCCGTCCGTGTCTGGAAGGTGTACCGTGGCTCCCTCCCCCCTGCCCGCAGGTTCTCCACCTCCGGCCTCTACCGGGCACCCGAGCCTTCCGCCTATGCGGAGCGCCTCATGGAGGAGGAGCCTCTGGAGGACGAGGCCCACGACCGTGCGGTAAGGGAGATGGAGAGCCGCTTCGGGAAGCAGGAGGTGGCGGAGGAGGCGGAGCTTAGCAGGAGGGTGCTGGAGTCGGCCCGCAGGGGCAGGGCAAGGATTCCCCCGGCTACCCCGGACGGGGGGGCGCATGGCAGGTAGTATCTCACGTGAGGTCCTGGGGACCCTTCCCCCGCCGTCCCCTGGTACCCCCCCCTCCCGCTGGCTCGGCGTGTCCCCCTCTGCCGACTCCAGGCTCACCCTGGGGGCGGAGCTTGCCAGGAAGTTCGGCGAGGGGGTGCTCCGAAGAGCGCCTGCCCAGCACGTGCAGGCGGTAAGGAAGGCGGTCACCGAGGCCTGCGGGGAGATTATCCAGGTCGGGGCCAGGGTACGGCCGCTGTCCATAGACGGTGCCCCGGCCGGGTGGGTCAGGGGGTTCCACGACACGGAGCGCCGTACCCTTGCCCGCTGGCTGCCGGACCACCGGGAGTTCGTCTTCCGCTGCCTCCTCCTGTCCACCACCCTGGGGGAGGAGGCCATATCGTCCCTGTCCTCCCTTGAGGTCACCCGCCTGGTCAAGCTGGTCATGGCCATGGGGGACAGGGACGCCTCCCTCTACCCGTACCTCTCCGCCTTCTCTACCACCAGGGAGTCCGAGTTCCTCTGGCATAGCGGCGGGGACTATGCCTCCTTCAGGGGCCTCTCCATCCCCCTGCCGGACGGGAAGAGCATGACGGTCCTCTGCCCGTCCGACCATGCCCGCCTGTGGGCCTCCCTCTGTACCTACCGTGAGCAGGCCAAGGAGAGGCTGGACGATACCTGGAACGCTGCCCTGATAATGCGGGCATGGGCAGGCAGGTCCGTGGACGGCCTCGTGGCCGAGCTTAGGACCGCCACCAAGCAGCTACGTGTGGACGCCCCCGAGCCCTGGGAGAACATCGTCGCCACCCCGCCCGACAGGGTGCTCGACGACGGGTGGGCGCACCTGGAGAACATGGAG
>Ga0208038_1001310_pt1 | contig 13928 bp, 10 predicted proteins | sample June2015DPH_16_1_FD_184714 | JGI IMG/M metagenome (GOLD analysis project Ga0208038, IMG submission 184714) | Peatland microbial communities from SPRUCE experiment site at the Marcell Experimental Forest, Minnesota, USA - June2015DPH_16_100... | ecosystem: Environmental > Terrestrial > Soil >...
TGATCCAACCCACCGCGATGTAAGTGAGAATATGGCTGAAGTCGAAGCCCTCGATCGTGGAACTGTGTTCGTAAATGGCTTTCCAGATGAAGTAATAGACCGTGACGTAGATGAAGTAGGTTACGATGCCCGTGTAGTAGCGCAAGCGGTAAGCGAGCGTATTGACGAACCCCACGCGGACAAACTCCGCATACACCCGCCAGAAACGCTGTAGCGCTGGCATCCGCCGCTGCCACAGTGTGGGGGAATGGACGGCTCCCGCACCCATCATCCCACCTCTCCACTCAGGTAGATCCGCTTCACGATATCCTCGATAGGTTCTTCCTCGACAAAGATGTCCCGCACCTGGAGTTGGTTAACGAGGTTGCGGATGACCTCGGCGGTGGAATGCTCGTCGCGGTCAAAGCGCATCAGGTAGGTGAGCTCGTCAACGCGCTCACAGGCAATGCCGTTGCTCGTGATCTGCGCCAGCCCCGCCATCTGGGAGCGGTCCTTCAAGAAGAATTTCACCTGGTTGTATTTGGCCAAGCGCTTTTTCATCGTTTGCAGGTCACCGTCGAAAAGGATGTGGCCCTTGTCGATGATGATGATCCGCTTGGAAAGCTCCTCGATGTCGGAAAGGTCGTGAGTGGTCAGCAGGACCGTTGTCCCTTCGCTGCGATTGACCTCTTTCAAGAATTCCCGGATGCGGTCCTTGGCGACGACGTCCAGGCCAATCGTAGGCTCATCCAGGAAAAGCAGGGGCGGGTTGTGAAGCAGCGATGCCGCCAGGTCACAGCGCATCCTTTCTCCAAGGCTGAGCTTTCGCACCGGGGTGTGAAGGTAATCTTTCAGGTTGAGAATCTCGCAGAAGAAATCCAGCCGCCGGCGGTATTGCAGCTCTGGCACTTCGTAGAGTTCTTTGAGGAGTTTGAAGGATTCGATGACCGCGATGTCCCACCAAAGCTGCGTGCGCTGGCCGAACACAACCCCAATGTGCTTCGTGTAACGCCGCCGGTCACGGTACGGCACATAGCCGTTGGAAATCACCCGGCCGCTGCTGGGGACAAGAATCCCTGTCAACACCTTGATGGTGGTGGACTTGCCCGCGCCATTCGCCCCGATGTAGCCCACCATTTCACCGGGGTTGATAGCGAAGCTGATGTGGTCCACGGCGCGAATGGTCAGGTGTTCGCGGACAAAGAGGTCTTGGATCGCCCCCTTCACGCCTTCGCGGCGGCGGAAAGTGCGGAACTCCTTCGTGAGATCTTTTACTTCAATAATAGGCGGCATGACTGAGGGGATTTCTTCGCCCGGGTACTTGCGGGCCACATCCTCGCACCCCTCATTCTAACAGATGCTCAGCCTAACTTGAACGGAACGCCGAACTCGGGTAGTGCCTCAATTAGAATCTTGTGGTTTCAGGGCATTGACCCCCTCACCCCCTGGCCCCTCTCCCCCAAGGGGGCTGAGCGTGTCCCACATCTTTGGCTGGACACCGCGGGTGCCCAAGTCGGAAATATAGCCCTCTCCCTTGGGGAGAGGGTGTCCGGCGACGGCGCTTTCTCCAGCCGTCGCCGGACGGGTGAGGGGTTTCTTCCGCTCGCAAACCATCTTGTCCAGCTAAAGCTTCGCCTCAGCTATAGTCTCCCTCTGCCCGTGCGGCCCGCCCCTTGCGGCGCAACCCAACCGAAGCTCAAAACGCGACATCGTCCTCGTGGCGCGACCGGACGCTGAAGGCAAAGGTTCGCCACTAGTCTCCCCTGCAAAACCGGGTTGCGGAGTACTATTGCTTTGCACAGCGGTGGACGACCGAGGCACTACGGAAGAGGTTGGTTCGCGAAACTGAGCAAGAGACCCCTCACCCGTCCCGCTCCGGCTGGTGGAAGCGTCGGAGCGGGACACCCTCTCCCCGGGGGAGAGGGCTATTGATTCAGTTCCACCCCCCGTGTCCAGCCAAAGATGTGGGACACGCTCAGCCCCCTGGGAGCGGGCTAAGTTTCTGACTTCTGCCCCCGTGTCCAGCCCAAGATATGGGTAAAGACCAGCTCCCTTTTGGGGGAGATGGGCCGGGTGAGGGGGTATGGAGTCGAGGAAGTCAACGGTTACGCCGTCGCTTGAATATTTCTAAGCTCGGCCTTCTTCGCCGCCAATTGCTGCGCCTCCGCTCGTCCTTTATAGAAGGAGTCGAGCGGATAGCATCCCGAGACTAAACCATGGTGCGGGGCGTTAATGCAGTCGCTGAATGTCCGGCAGATTTTTTTCCGATCCAGCCGGCCTTTTTCCAGCACGTCAGCCGGCAATTCCGGATAGGCCAGCATCATTCGCCCGAGACCCACGAAATCTGTCCATCCTGCCCGCAACACCGCCTGAGCGAAGTGCGGGAGATAGTCCTGAAAATACGTGCCGCCTGAAGAAACGAAAACCAAGTCGGGTGCGGACCTCTTCAATTCTGCAGCTGCAACCCACATTCGGGCGGCCCCTGCGAGCGGGTCTTCGGGCGGCAGATAAGCGTCCCAGGGTGGAAACAATGCCGGGCGGAGCAAATGCGCAGAGTAGTAGCCGCTGCCGGCGCTGATGTTCACCAGGCGCACATCCAGGGAACGAAGAAGGGCGAGCAGGAGTTTCGCCTCCGCGAGATCGGGGCGGCAGGGATTTTGGACATCCACACCGAAGCCCCATGTATACGGAAGTTGACCGGGCGCTTTGACGGGCACTCCCCGGCCGGTTTGAGGGTCCGGGACAAACGGAATGGAGTCATAGGCGCTCACTCGGACCCCGATCTCAAGAGCAGGCGCCGAGGCGCGGACGATGCTCACCAGTTCCCGCAAGAAGCGAGTGCGATTTTCAAATGAGCCCCCATAGGGGCCAGGACGATGATACGCACTCAAGAACTCATGCCCAAGGTAGCCGTGGCAATGCTTCAAGTCCACAAAATCGAAGCCGCTGTCTTGAGCAAGGCGCGCGGCCCGGCCAAAAGCCTCGACAATTCGGCCTACCTCGGCATCCGAAACCGGCGGCGTGCTGGCTGACGCTGGATATCTTACATCCAGAATCGGGTGATGATAGGCAATTATCGGCTCCAGCCGTGTTTCCGCATGCGGCCGGCAGAAGCGTCCCGAGTGTGTGAGTTGAAGGCCGATAATAAGGTCTCGCCCTTCGCCGAAGCGTTCGCGGTGAGCCTGGACCATCTGCTGACGCAGGTCAGCCAGCGACGGGGCGGTCCGCTCGTTCAAAAGCAACTGGTGCGGGTTCGCACGCGCCTCAGGGAGCACCGCCACGGCTTCTCCTCCCCAAATCAGTTTGGCCCCGCTGCGGGCGAACCGCATCCAACGCCGGCGGGTCAAATCTGACGGCGTACCGTCCGTCTGGGCGTCCCAACCCTCCATGGGTTGTACGGCAAAGCGGTTTCCAACCTGGCGCCATCCCTTATGCCAGGGAAGTTGGAAGGGCGCGGCGAGCGGCGAGTTAGGAGCGGAGAGGATGGCATCGTCAAAAGGAACCTCCCATCCCAGCCCCTTGATATGAGCCGCCAATTCAGCAGCCGTGCGAAAACTTGCCACGCGAGGATAGGTAGGTTCGGCCATTCGGGTCAAATCATAACATGGAGGAGTGTATGGGCATCCTGTGCCTGCGACTTCTCTCCGTAGCACGAGCAGTCAGCTTCTTCTCGCGCCGCGAAGATTTCTCCTCGTGTCATTAGCGCCTCCGTGTCCTCCGTGGTCAGAAGAGACTCAACACAGAGGTCACTGAGACGCTCCGTGTGCTCCGTGTTAAAGCTCGAGAGGCACAGAGGACACGGAGGCTCTCGTTTCGGTTGCGCCCAGCAGCCGCACTACACCGTTCAGAATGACATGCCAATAGCATCCTCGACTATCCCGCTGAAGGGCGACCTTCAGACCCGGCGGGGGGAGATTGCGTAGACCGTCGCGGCGCCCAGCACCCCCGCCAGAGTCATGATCGCCCAGGCTGCATCGTAGCTTCGCGTGGCATCGAAGATTCTCCCTGCCAAAACAGGTCCCATCCATTGACCAACGGAATAGCCCATAATAATCAAGGCCAGCAACTTCCCCAGCCCGCTGATTCCAAAGCATTCAGCGGTAACGAGGGGGATAAGCATATAGTCTGCCCCCATCGCCAAGCCGAAAAGCACTGCGAAACCCCATGCCGCCGTCGGCCGGCGTGCCAGGAAAAGCAGTGGAATGCAAAGCGCCGCGAGAAGGTAGAACAAAGCCATCACGTTTTTCTTGCCAAAGCAGTCTGCACAATAGCCGGCAATCACCCGGCCAACAAGACTCGCCATCAGCAGCACACTCATCACGCGGGAGGCGTAACCGGCGGAATATCCCTGGTCGCGGAGGAAGAGGATGAGGTGCTGGATTACAGTTCCAATGGCGCCGATAACCAGCGTGCAGCCTGCCAGGATCAGCCAGAAGTTTAGCGTACGCACGGCGCGGCTCACCGTCACCTCCGGCTCGTTACCGGCTTGGGCTGGCGCCGTAACAGACGATAAACCATCCGGGTTGAGACCCAGCTCGCCGGGTGTGGAACGCGTCACCCACTGGGCCACTGGAAACAGTATCACCACGATCGCAGCGCCAAGGATTTCAAACGCGCCACGCCAGCCGACCCGGTTTATTAAAGTGTTGATCAGGGGCGCGGAGATTACACCGCCCAGGCCAAGGCCTAGGTACGCATATCCCATGACGCGACCGCGTTTGGTTCGGAACCACATCGAGACCAGGACTTGGTTGGGAATAGGCCCGGCCAGCGTGTAACCGACCACCTCGACGACGCAGAGGAGGTCGTATTGCCACAAGTGGGACATTCGTCCCATGAAGACCAGTGACAGACCTAAAAAGCCGATGCCCCAGCGGATGACTTGACGCGGCCCGATCCGGTCAATGAGCGCTCCGGCAACGAGGCTAAACAACAACCCCACAAATACGAACCCAAGGAGAAACCCCTCAGTGGTCTGGGCGCGCGTGAACCCGAGTTCGTCAACGAGGGCAGGGTAAAAAACAGGAAAACCATAATAGAGAATACCCACCGCAAAGAAAAGATTCAGGAAGGCTGCGAGAGCAACCCACCAGCCGTAATAAACTCGCTTTACGCTCGGACTCTCCATGTCCTGTTGTCAGCCGCGAGTTGTCCCGCCGCGGCGGGTCAGCTATCAGCTCTCAGCCTTTGAAAAAAGGGGGCTGGGGGCAGCTTTGAATCTTGAATTCTGAGTTGCTTTGTTCTCTCTTACCACCGCCCACTGCCATCTGCTGTTGACGAACCGCAGGTCCATAGAACGGGACCTGCACTGCATCTCCTGAGTTCTCGGGCAGCAACGAGAACTTCAAGCATGTCCGTCCACTTCGTTGGCTTCCACCTGCTGCCTACTGCTTACTGCTTATTGCCTGCTGCTTATTGCCTACTGCCTACTGCTTACTACCCACCATGGCTGGAATCCCGCTCAGCGGTATGGAGGATCCCCCAACCGAGGTTCTGGGGCGGTATACCAAAAGTTAAGGGTAAATCTGAAACGGAAATCCCGGTCGAGACATTATGCATCAATAATGAGGATGGGGTTCTCAAAATCGAGACAATTTGTGGAACTTTTCGAAGCTCTGAAGGGAATACCTAACGATGGTAGTGGACCACAGGGAGCTCATCAAGATTTGTGTATCCGGCAGGAACGCTCTATAATTAATGGACCCAGTTTGGTCGTTGGAGGCGGTATGAGACACGCACGGTCACTGTTGACGCAAACGGCTCTGGCATTCGCATTCGTCCCCTTTTTCTCTCTAATGGCGGCGGGGCAACAAGCAGCGATTGTCCCTGCGCGCATCACGCAACCTGTGGACATGGAGAACCTCGTCACGCTGCGAGGGAACACCCATCCCCTAGCGCGCCCCGAATATGACCAGGGCGCCGCGCCTGATAGCCTGCCGACGGAACGGATGCTGCTCGTATTGCGGCGCTCGGCGGAACAGGAAGCTGCATTACGGAAGCTGCTGGATGAGCAGCAGATCAAATCCTCGCCCAATTATCACATGTGGCTCACCCCCGAGCAGTTCGGGCAGCAATTCGGCCCCGCTGATGCGGACATTCAAGCAGTGACCGGTTGGCTTACGTCCCAGGGCTTTCAAGTCAGTCATGTGGCAGCGGGCCGCACCGTCATCGAGTTTTCCGGCACAGCGGGACAGGTGCGCGAGGCGTTTCACACCGAGATCCACAAATTCGTGGTCAAGGGCGAGGAGCACTGGGCCAACGCGAGCGATCCGCAGATTCCTGCCGCCCTGACGCCGGTGGTGGTCGGCTTTGCCTCGCTGAACAATTTCCCCAGGAAGCCAATGCACCGCCTCCTGGGCACCTTTTCCAAGTCGAAAGCCACAGGCGAGGTGAGACCACTCTTCACCTTAGGTTCGAATAACTATGCCGTTGGCCCGACGGATTTTGCCACCATTTACAACGTTACCCCGCTCTATGCGACCATAGACGGCACTGGGCAGACAGTTGCGATCGTCTCGGATACGAATATCAACACGCAGGACGTGGCGGACTTCCGCAGTTTGTTCGGCTTGCCGGCAAACGTCCCGCAGATTATCCTGAATGGTCCCGACCCGGGGATCAACTCGGACGAGACTGAAGCCGACCTCGACGTTGAGTGGGCCGGCGCGGTCGCAAAAGGTGCGACCATTGACCTTGTGGTCTCAGAAACAACCGAGGTTACCTATGGGGTTGATCTCTCCGCCCTCTACATCATTGATAACAACCTCGCGCCGGTCATGAGTGAGAGCTACGGCGCTTGCGAGGCTTACCTCGGGAATGGCGGCAATACGTTCTACAGCACTCTGTGGGAGCAGGGCGCCGCTCAGGGCATCACTATAGTTATCGCTGCGGGCGACTCTGGCTCCGCCGGATGTGACAGCGCGCAGTTCGGCGAGATTGCGGCGCAGTATGGCCTGGAAGTCATTGGCACCGCTTCAACGCCGTTTAACGTTGCCGTCGGCGGGACGGACTTTAACGATATCAACAATTGGTCTACGTACTGGTCCGGGACAAACAATTCCACCACGCAATCCTCCGCCTTATCGTACATTCCCGAAATGACTTGGAATGACTCGTGCGCGAATACCGGATCACTGACTGGCTGTCAGAATGGGGTATCGAGCGACGGCACAGATCTTCACGCTGGCAGCGGTGGCCAAAGCAATTGCGCTGCATCAACATCGACAGACTGCACTGGAGGTTATGAGAAACCTCCCTGGCAGACCGGAACCGGAGTGCCAAGTGACGGCCTGCGCGACATACCGGACGTGTCCCTGTTCGCTGGCGACGGTATCGTCAGCGGCAGTTTCTACGTGATGTGCGAGGCCGACGCACTCGCGGCTGGCGAATCCTCCTGCGATGTGACCGCTGCCACTACGTCTTTCTTGGGCGTGGGGGGAACGTCCGCGTCAGCGCAAGCCTTCGGTGGCATCATGGCACTGGTCAACGAGAAGTACGGCCCCCAGGGCAATGCGAATTACGTCCTGTACCCGATGGCGGCGCAGGCCGCGAATAATGCCACGTACTGCAATTCGAGTGGCGCGGTCAGCAATCCTTCCTGTATTTTCTACGATATACAAATAGGTAACAACTCGGTGGCGTGCGATCCCGGCTCGTACAACTGCAGCGATCAAACGGGCAGCGTCTACGGCGTCCTGGTGGTGAATCCCAGCAGCACTCCTCAACAACTGGCGTGGCCCGCTGGCGGCGGGTATGACCTTGCCACCGGCATCGGCACGGTCAACGCCTATAACTTGGTGCAGAACTGGAAGTCCACCTTCACGACGACGGGAACCACACTCTGCATGGGAACCCCATGTACCACATCCCCGATCGCCATCACGCACGGCACGCAGGTCAACTTCACCGTCAACGTCACTCCTGCTGCCTCGGGCGATGTCTCACTCGTCGCGCCAGTGGGCAGCAGTCCGAGCAACAGCACCGGCATTGGCCCCTTTACGCTGAGCAGCGGCGCCTTTTCCGGCTCGACCAACATGCTCCCCGGCGGGACGTTGTATAATCTGACGGCGCATTATGCGGGTAACGGGACCGATGGGTCGAGCGACTCGAAGGCGGTCCAGGTTACGGTGAACCCGGAACCCAGCAACACGCTTGTCCAGTTGGTTACCGAGGACTGCAATGGGAATATCACTTACGGCGTAACAACGGTCCCATACGGATACATCCTCAATTGTTCCGGTGCTCTCTATCTTGGATACTGGTTGCGCGTGGATGTGACAAACAGCTCGGGTAATCTATGCGCTCCCCTCAGTTCGACCGGCGCTCCCACCATTCCCACCTACCCATGTCCTACCGGACAGGTGACGGTGACCGAACAAAATGCGGCGCCACCCGACCTGGGCGCGCCCTCCGGGACCACCCCTGGCACCTACACCTTGAACAGCCAAGGTAATGCGGAGGATCAGTTCATCCAGCTTCCTGGTGGAACATACACGCTCTCCGCCCGGTACCTCGGCGACAACAGCTACAGCCCAACAAACCCAAGCCTACCCGCCACCGATGGGATTACCGTCAATAAGGCCCTCACCAGCATCACCGTCACAGCGAGCAGCCAGACCGTCACATCCGGCCAACCCGTAACCCTGACGGCGACCGTGAGCACCTTGCAACCCAGTGGTGTAGGTAGCATTGGCTTCGCGCCATCCGGCGCTGTGCAGTTCCTGAACAATGGCAATTCGATGACCGGCCCTTCATGCGGTTCGCCGTGCACCTTGACGTACACGCCGGTCAACGGTTCGGCTAGCGCTTTCGCCTCGTTGACGGCAACCCTCATCACATCTTTTACCGACAGCGCGAGTATCACGGCGCAATACGTCGCCGATTTAAACTATTCGGCTTCAACGACCTCTTCGGCTACCACAATCACCATCTCGACCGGCACACCCGACTTCAGCGTAGTAGCAACCCCAGGCACCCCCACATCCCCAGTCACCATCCTGAAACCGGGCGACTCTGGGACTTCCACGATCTCTATAACTCCATCCAACGGCTTCACCGGCACAGTCAGCTTAAGTTGCGTGATCTCAACAGCGACCCCCATGACAGGAGGCACTTGCTCGCTGCCTTCTCCCCCCACAATAACCCCGACCACTACTACGACGCTCACGGTGAACACAGTCGCTCCATCGACGGTGATCGGTCCATTTAACAGTCCGCGTTGGTTGCTGCCTCTCGGGGGAGCTATTTTTGCTGCTTTCTTCCTGCTGCTCATCCCGACAAAGAGACGCCGATTGAAGCTGGCCTTCGGGTCGCTGTTCCTTGTTCTGCTGGCCGCAGCCTTGGTCGCCTGCGGCGGAGGTGGCGGTGGCGGCGGTGGCAGCACCCCCCCCAGCGGCGGCACGCAGCCGGGCAGCTACACAGTTGTGGTCACGGGCACCAGCAGCGCCGTCACTGGCACACGTAGTGCGAACGTCACAGTGACTGTGGAGTGAAGCGGCGTCGCGACACGAGCCAGAAGTCAGAACGTATGTGGTAGGTGGTAGATAGTAGGTGGGGAAGAACATCCTTCCCCACATACCGCCTACTACATACCGCCTACTACATACCACCTACCAAATTCCATCTGCTGGCCACGATTTGCCGGGGTAGAACGGCACCGTGCCTCCGCAAAACACCACAACCCACACTCTCCTTCCGCTTGCTAGCCAGGGTACCGCCCTTGATATCAGGGGTGTCAGAAGTCAGGGGAAAAGAAAAAGAGAGCAATTCAGAATTCAGAATTCACAATTGCCTCAGCCCCCATCCCCCCTGAAGGGAGATGAGGACCAGGCAAAAGCAGGCTTTGCCGACATTAACTTATTGCCGACCAAAGGTACTCTTGACTTCGGGGTCCACCTCCAACAAGCTCCATGGGGTTGCTGGTTCCCTCAAGCAACTCCCCTCGCCCCTGCGGCGGGAGAGGGTTTTCCCTTTGTGGCAAATGGGCGAGGCGGAGCTTCAATTCGATGCGGGTTGTCCCAGGCCAAGTGATTTCGCAGTTCTCAGTGAAATGCGTCAGATCCGCTGACTTCCCCTCGATCTGTTTGCCGCTCCAGGGGAGCCGATGGTAAACGTCGGAGGAAAGGATCTCCATGGGAAATGCCAAAAGAACGCTTCTTTTTCGGCTTGCCAATGAGAAAGCCCTGCCAATCTTGGCCCTGGTAATCGGAGCCCTGCTTCTTGTGGCCTGGGGGTCTGCCGTGAACCCCAGCATGCCCCCTGTGACGACTGTGGCGGCGGCGGAGAATTCGCCGGCGACAGTGGCCGATCATACTCGCACGAGCGATGCGGCCACAGGGTTCGCGAGCATCAACGATTTCGAGCGGATCATCTACGTCAGCCCGACGCAAAGCGTCACGAGCATCGGCCGAAATAACAACGTTCAGAAGCGGGCCTTCATGAGCGCAACGATCTACTACGAGCCGGCCATGCGGGTCCAAGACGTCGTTCGCTATGTGGGCAGCGATACCAATTCGGCATACGATTTGGTGGCCATGCGCTGCCGCCCGCGCGACCCCACGAAAACTCAGGCCAGACTCGCCACTTGGCCGAACGTGTTCAAGGCCCTCGTTGACGACTTAGGGTATACGTCCACGGCCTGCCCGGCCGCGGCGGGCGACACGGTGGACAAGAAGGTGTACTGCGCCGCGTCGAGCTTTTCCGATCAGTCCGACACGCAGGTGCCCTTGACACTGGCGGCAACGGTGAATGCCGCCGTAGCCCTCTGGCAGCTCACGGGCGGTGCATTCCAAGCGACCGGAAGTACGTCCGGGGCGAACGTCCTCTACGACCTTTACGGGATTGGCTACGGATTCTCGGGACTGGGGTTTTCGGTCAAGAACAGCTATCTTTCCGGCCATAACGTGTCTTTGACATCGGCCCAAGCCCTAGCGCAGTCCGTGGTTCCCGAGTATTTGGTGATGAACGTCACGCTCGCCGAGGGGGGGTGCCGTTGCATCCGGGTGAAACCTTATTCGAACCGTGACGAGCGATTCATCGATTGGAACCGCGTTTTCGAAGTGGGATCGGAATACTCATGCACTGTGCTCCACCACTTGCCCTGAGGCGGCATCGAGGGCTTCGATGGGCCGGTGACGGTTGACGGTAGGTACGTCTGAACCCCGAAGGGGTTAAAAGTGAGTAGCCGTGGGCAAAGGCGCGGGGTTTTGCGCCCGCCGCCCACGGATGGCGCGCCATCCAAGTTTCCCGACCCTGAAGATGCTCTTCATTCTGACTCCTGACTTCTGACTCCTGACTCCTTGTTTGGCCCCCGACACCTGAAACCCGACACCTGAAACCTGCCTTTCTCCTCCTGACTCCTGCCCTTTCCCTGCCTGCTCCCGCGCGCCGTGGCGGGGAGTTGCGGCTTCTCCAGATTTGTCCTGGCGGCGTTGCGGCCATCTGCCGGGTCCCCGAAAAGACCTTGAAGAGCCGCAGGTCCAAAGACCCGGACCAGCGCTGCTAGCTTTTGCTCGCGCAAATCACATTCATAGGGATAGAATTAGAGAGCGATGCCGACGGTTCTCAGATAATGAGGAGTTGGTATGAGTTCTTTGGCCGTTGAAGTCCAGGAGCCACGGGGTAAATCGGTAAAGGTCAGTGACGAAGGGCTAACGGTTGATTTGGTGGATGGGCGGACCATTATGGTGCCTCTGGCCTGGTTCCCCCGTCTTTGGCATGGGACGCCGCAGGAGCGCAATCATTTCGAAATCTTCGCAGACGGCGCCTGCGTCCACTGGCCCGATCTGGACGAAGATCTGACGGTTGCGGGCCTGTTGGCGGGGCAGCGCTCGGGAGAGAGCCCCCAATCTCTAAAGAAATGGCTGGACTCTCGAAAGACGAGAAGTAAGCGGCGGGGATGACACACCGAGATGCGGCGGCTTACGCCGACGAACGCCGCCTGAGCGGGTAGGGCCCTTGAGGTGAGCATGAGGAGAGTGACTATCCTCTGGCTGCTTTTCTTTACGCAATCAAGTCTCAGCGCCGCCTCACAAGATCGCTCCATCACTTTCTCGGGGGAAGCCTCTGAAGGCCAGACCTTCCGCAAAAGCATCGGTAATGGGCTCGACTTTGTGTTGATGCCGAGTTCAGGTTGGAGTACCGGTTGGACCATTGAGGTCTCACCACAAGGTAAGCCATCCGACCCTGAGTGCAATGATTTTGTCTGGGTGGTCACGCCGCCGTATCGTTTCCAGAATTCGCGCTACCTTGACACTGAATACGGCATAATTGCTCAGGAGGCGGTGCGCCGGTCGCCGAGAGAATTCAGTTTTGTCATGAGTTGCGCCGACTTCATGATGGAACGCCGACGGGTTGACCGGGTGTTGTGGCCTTACACCTACTCCAAGCAAGAGGTGGACGACGCTCTTGCCAAGTTGGGGGAGTCTCCCTTGGGAAAGGGACGGCTGTGGATTGAAGACTCCAAGATCACTCCCGGCCATGAATCCGGCAGCGCCGAAGAACTCGGAGCGATTCACTGGATAAAGTTCAGAGTTGAAATCACCTTTCCGGCAGGGTCTCCGCACCACCCAAAGCCTTGACCGTTTGGTGGGAAACCTTGCGGGATGTCATCCTGGGAAGAAAAAGTCGCAGACCTAAGGAACGAGTTTAGGCTGTAGTAATGGCGCTGCCGGGGCAGAGGGCATTTTGACAATGTGACACAAAATGTGTCACGATGACGTCATGCCTAACGTGAACATTCGCCAACTCAGGGACACGCGGCGGCTGAAGGCTTGGCTGCGCGCCGGCAAGACGGTGGAACTCCGGGAGCGAGACCGGCTTATCGCCCGCATCGTTCCGGTGGCCTCGCCTGCAAAACCCCGCAAGTATCCCGACTTCGCCGCCATGCGCCGGGAGATTTTTGGCGACCGCATCCTTCCCGGAGCGGACTTGCTGATCGAGGAGCGGGAGCGATCACGCTATTGAGCACCTACGCCGATACGAGCTTCTTCGTTTCGCTCTACATCCCAGATCGGCACTCGCCCGAGGCCGAGCGCCGAATGTCCTCCCTTCCAGTCGTGTGGCTGACGCCCTTTCACGTGGCCGAGTGGACCCATGCTGTCGAACAGCAGGTGTTCAGGCGGGCGGTGTCGCGAATCGAAGCCGATCAGTCACATGAGCGATTTCAGCAGCACCGGGAGAGCGGCTTGTGGGTGGAAGTCGCTCTGCCGGAATCAGCCTTTGACGTTTGCGCCCAACTGGCCCGCCGTCACGGAGCCCGCCTGGGCCTGCGGACTCTCGACACCTTGCACGTGGCCGCGGCGCTCGAGCTGAGGGCCGAGCGCTTCTGGACCTTTGACGAGCGGCAGAAGAGGTTAGCGCGGACAGTGGGCCTGAAAACCGCCTGACACGGGGAAGAAGGACTGGGTGCTGGTTTCGGGTGTCAGGTGTCTGGTAGGTGGTAGGTCGTAGGTGGGGAAAAGCAGGATTCAGGATTCAGGAGGCAGAAGAGCCGGGGGCAGGTCGCAGAGGAAAGGGGAAGGGGCCAATGCTGAATTATGAATGGTGAATTATGGATTGTGAGTTGCCTTCTTACTTCAAGCCACCGCCGACTGCCTTCTGCTTACTGCCTACCTTCAAGCGAGCGGTGCAGGTCAAGCGATTAGAACAAAGGCGCCACCTGCTGTATTTCTCAGAACGTCCCAGCAGGTGGCGCTTTGGCTTTTTCAGTGGAGGTTACAAGGGAACACCTTTCATGGAATAGGAGCTGAGAACGCGCACATAGTTAGCCCGTTGGAAGGCGGCTGGGTCGGCCACGGCGCGTTGGCTCATGCTGCCCTGCATTTGACGGATGGATTCGTATTCGTGTTCTTCCATCCAGGCAAGCATGTCTTTGCGCAGGGTGGCGAGGTGGCCGATGCCGTTCCGAAGCAGTGCAGAAGCCATTGCCACCACGCGCGCGCCAGCCATCA
>Ga0208038_1001318_pt1 | contig 13854 bp, 13 predicted proteins | sample June2015DPH_16_1_FD_184714 | JGI IMG/M metagenome (GOLD analysis project Ga0208038, IMG submission 184714) | Peatland microbial communities from SPRUCE experiment site at the Marcell Experimental Forest, Minnesota, USA - June2015DPH_16_100... | ecosystem: Environmental > Terrestrial > Soil >...
ACTTGTTAACCAGCAGGTGGTCGCCGATCAACAGGGTGTTCTCCATCGAGCCGGTGGGGATCTTGAAAGCTTGAATGACGAAGGTGGTTCCGAAGATGGCCAGGATGACCGTAACCACCAGAGATTCAAAGGTGTCCCGCGTCGAAGATTTCTTATAAGGTTCAGCCATTTCCTACAGACTTCTCGCGCAGGCGTTCGAGTACGATTCGTGCCGCTTCCTGTTCGGCAGCCTTCTTGCTTGTCCCTTGCCCACGCGCCACCACGTTTTCACTCGCCAGCACTTCCACGGTGAAGGTTTTTTGGTGCTCGGGCCCCGTCTCCTCCACAACCTGGTACTCTGCCGGCGACTTGCGAAGCGCCTGAAGATGTTCCTGAAGCGCAGACTTATAATCGACCGAAAACAACTCCTCCCCGGACGCGGCCAAATCCGCCGGAAGAATAAAGCGCGCGACGAACCCCTCTGCCGCCTCCAGTCCGCCATCTCGGAAGAGCGCGGCCACTAGCGCTTCCAATGCGTTCACAAAGAGCGCAGACTTGTTACGCCCGCCAGTCTTCTCTTCCCCTCGCCCAAGCCGCAGATAGGTTCCGAGTTCCAGACGCGCCCCGACTCGACTGAGATGCGCCGCCGCCACCAAGCGCGACCGCGCCCGAGTCAGTTTTCCCTCCTCCCACTCAGGAAAAGCGTTTACCAATGCAACACTCACCAGGAAATTCAAGACCGCATCGCCCAGGAATTCAAGTTGCTCGTTGTCTCGACAATCCCCGGGAGTTTCCTGCGCGTAGGAAGAGTGAGTGAGTGCTTCCAGGAGAAGCTGGGGATTCTGGAACCGGTAGCCGATTGAATCTTGCAAGCGATGAAAAGGATTCTCAGTCATGCCTTCAAGGCGCTACACGATCTAGAGGGCACTGGCGAGTCCGCGATCTCCCGCCGACTCCCCGACCCAGCGAATCCCCTGCGCCATTCAGGGTTCCTGGAGGCTGCAGCCACAGGCTAAGGTTTTGGGGCGGCCGAACCCTGGGCCTTCCTCTTTTTCAGTTCCTCGACCCGCTGATCGGCGTAAGGCTTAATCATTGTACCCTGGCCAATTTCGCTGGCTTTCGTGAAAGCTCCAATGGCATCGTCCAACTTGCCATCCAACGTATAAGCCTCCCCCATACGGTAGTAATCACGGGGATCGGGACGGTCGATGGTCACGGCGGTCTTGAATTCCTGCTCAGACTTCGCCAGCTCATCTTTATCCGGGCCAGCCAGGGCCTCGGACGCCAAGTCAAGGTGGACCATGCCAAGAGATCCGTGAACGGCAGAGGCAATCTGGTCCAAGCGCTTCTGATGATCCACATCGGCCTCATTGGGTTGCTTCGGAAGCTGCGCGATAAGCTGCAGCGCACGACTGGCCTCGCTCACTGCTTCCTGAAGAATCTTGTCTCGGTCGGCCGCGTGGTTGTTGAGGTACTGTGGCTGGGGCAACATCCCGAGGCTCATAATCAAGCACATGATGTTATCAGGTTTCAACTTCAAGCCTTTTCCAGTGTACTCGATGACTTTGTCCGCATCACCCTTTTGTTGATAACCATTTGCGCCGTAAAAGTAAACATAGGTGAGTAAGGGGCTTTCGGGATACCTTCCGGCGAAGTCTCCCGCAAGCGCAATAGCCTTATCAGGGTCCAACTCGCCCTTGATTGCGTCGAACGCCTGAACTTGCTCTTTAGGGATATCCAAAGTCCCGGCTTGGCCTGGTCCCAACACTATCCTTGCCATTTGCGCACGGACCTTCGGCCCCGCACGTCGGACAGCCTCCACCACCTCGTCTGTAGCGTTCGCCTTGCGGAGCTTTTTCTCGATGTCCGGAGTCATGTCAAAATTCACTCCGCGCTCCTTCACATCCTTGATCACTGTTTCCGCAGGGACACTCTTAATTTCCTTCGTCACTTCCTTCTCGGTCAACGGGACAGGCCCCTTCGCGTGGCTCTCTGCGATTATCCCGGTCTCGCCTCGGCTCTGGGCCTGCATCTGGTCCTTGGTCATTTGAGATGTCGCTGACTGGGACGCGGGTGTCGTCGGGGTCGGCGCCCCCGCCTTTTGCGCGTAGAGAAGACTGGTAAAAGCGAATGCTGCCAATACCCAAAGGATTCGTTTGATTCTCATAATGGCTCTCGATTCTCCAAATTCATCTTGTGCGATTCCACATCAGATGCGTTGCGCTGAGCGTACAAGAACGACGCCCAGGTGTCAATCACACGTAACACGGCTCTTCTCAATTATGAGTTTCTTCCTTGGAGCCGAACTGTTGTGCCTCGCCGGCCTGTACGGCCCGCAAGGCCATAGGATAGGCGGCGGCAGTTAACGACGCCGCGCGGTATTGGGCCAGCGCGTCATTGCGCTTTCCCCGCAGGTCGTACAGTCGACCTAGATAAATGTGCGACCACGTCACGAGACGGAGATCGCGGGCCGTTTCCAGGGTTTTCTGGAAATACTCTTCTGCCAGATCCGGCTTGCGCATGTTGCTCTCCACGACGGCCAGCCCGAAGAGGGCACGCTCGCTTTTGGGATCAGTTTTCTCGAGCACCTCCTGGTAAGCCAACTTCGCGTCGCTGTATCGACCTCGGTAAAAAAGGTTGTCGCCTTGATCGAGCAACCGCTCTTCCTCTGTCTTGGCAGCGGGCGCGGCTGCCTGGACGGGAGGAGTGGGCGCGGGGGCAAACGTAACCTTAGCAAGCCTCTGCTCCTCTTCAACCGGGTGAATCCCATGGATCATTTGCTCGTAAAAGACGGTCATTGAGGCCTCTTGCTTCTCAAAGACTGCCAGAGACTCGTAGAAATAACGGACCAAGATCAGACCAGACGCCGTCATCTCCTGCAGACTTTTCTCGGCTTCCGCCTGTCGGCGCTTGTCGAGGCGCAATTCTGCAGCCCGGATCAGGCATTCGGTGACCAGCAGTGGAAAATCCTCCTTGAAAGAAGAGGCCAGAGCAGGCGCGCGGTAGGCCATTCCGCGCAGCCGGGCCTTTTCATTGATCTCCGGGGCGTATTTGGCGGCGAGGGGATCCAGGAGAAAGTGCAGGTACTGGTGACGGATTTCGTCCATCTTCGACTGCCTCGAGGCCGTAACCACCAGATAGTAATCCATTCCGTAAATCCGCGCCTGCGCCTGCTCCGGCGCCCCTAACAGGTCAAGGTCGATCCGGTAGGTCCGCCCCAGATACCCGCCCACGGGAAGGCGGAAGTAGACATCCGTCATGAAAATGGCCTGGCGCACGGCAGCCGAGTATCGAAGCTCCGCTGCCTGGTAGCGCGCCTGCAGTCGAGACCAGAGCTCATGGAGTTTTGCTTGTACGTAAAAGGTTTTTAAGAGCGCAACCAGTCCGGATACTGCCTTGGCATCCGGGGGAAGGTCCGTCTGAGGAACCACCAATTTGAAGTCCGGAGGCGGCCCCAGCAGAAGGGCCAAGGAAACGTATTGACCAAGGTCCGCGCCAGGGTCGCCCTCCACGCGGTGCTCCGCGTAAAAGTTCTCCAGCCTTTTCGCCACCGGCGCATGGGCTTGCTCCAGATACTCCCTCGCTTCCTCGCGCGTATTCTCTCCCGTCGCAAGGCCAAGACCAGTGTCATATCCGCCGGCGTTGAGCGCCGCCATGACGCAAAAAACTTGCTCGCTCGACTCCAGAATGACCTTGCCCTCCTGTTGCTGAGCATGGGCCGATGGTACGGCTAGCAGCAGGGCGAGCACACCTACCCCCAGGCAGAGACACTTGTGGGGCCTCAGCCTGAGTAAGGCAGAAGAGAACCAATCACACCAGACGATGGGATACGGGGAAATTGAAGGGACAGCCTCCAAAATAATCGCCACCAAACACTCTAGCCTCGGACTGTGATTCGCCGCAAGGAGAGGACTACCTGGCCATCCGTGGGCCTGCCAAACCAAGTCGCGGGCTGGAAATTACTGAAGTAAATAACCCGGTCAAGTTGGTGGATGAGCTCCGGGGAGGTCCCGCCGGATAATACGCGATACCCCATCGCCCGGCCACCCGCGTCGACGTTGACCACCAGCACCGGCTCGTCGCCGGTGTTGAAATCAAATGGCGCCAACTGGCGTACGCGGGGCGGCGTCACAAAAGCCAGGGGCACATCCGGAGTAGTCGTAGCCGGCACAACCACTGAACCCATGATCAGGCAAAAGCAAATGACCGCCGCCAGTACCCCGCCCGAGGCTGGCAAGAGCATCGGCTGAAGGGCGTTATCCATCCACACCCGTAGCCGCTCGAGCACATTTCTATGCAGGCCCTGGGAGACCTCAACCCTCAATCGCAAGGCCAGTTCAGGAGGAACTTGACAACACGACATCCCGCGCAGGTCCGCCTGCATGCTCTCCCACACTTCCAGCTCGCGCCGGCAGGACCCGCAATAGTTCAGATGAAACCGGATAGATTTCAGTTCCTGGGGCTCACAGAGACCATCCAGGTAATCCGAATAGTGATTCCGAATTTCAACGCATCCTTCAAACATGGGCTTTGCCAAAACAACTCACGAGTTTCCCGCGAAGCAATTGCCGGCCCCGCCTCAGACGGGATTTCACGGTTCCCTCCGCCATCCCCGTCACTTGCGCAATCTCCTCGTAGGCCAACCCCTCAATTTCCCGCAAAACCACTACGGTACGATAAGGCTGGGCCAGGCTGGCGAGCGCCCGCCTCAACAGTTCTTGCCGCTCCGCTTGCTCGAGGAGCCGATAGGGAGTTTCAGAGCTGGCCCGCGCTTCTGCCGCCGACAAAGCAACTTCCGCACCCGTGTCGTCGATGGAAAGGGGTTCGTGCCAATGACGCCGCATCCAACCGCGCCGGTGGTTTGAAGCCTCGTGGACGGCTATTCTGTAAATCCAAGTCTTCAGAGTGCTGTCACCGTGAAACTGCCGAATTCCTTTGAAGACCTTGATGAACACATCCTGCAAAACGTCCGCCGCCTCAGCCTGGTTCTCGAGAATGTGCGAGACGAGGTTGAAGACCGGGTTCTGGTAAACTCCCAGCAAGTAAGCGAAAGCCTCTTCGGAGCCTGCCTGCAACTCCGCAACCAAGGGCGCCTCTTCATTGATTGCGGGAAGCACCCGCTCAAGCGCCATCCCCACGGTTCGCGCGGTGTCCATTACGCCCATATGATACCACTTCCCCGCTCCGACTGCAAGACCGCGCTTGCCTTCCTGGTCATTCCTATTGACACCAGGGGACGGAAGTTTGTTCCAAAAATACTGCTCTATTCGTGCATTGACAGCCGCTTCCCGCCATGATAGAAATTGTATGTCAGACTGAAGGGCCTGTGGCGCAGTTGGGAGCGCGCATGACTGGCAGTCATGAGGTCGAGAGTTCGAACCTCTCCAGGTCCACCAATCTTTGCCATGGGTTAGCGGTCAAAGGTAATTCCAAAAAGTACAAACTGGTACAATCACGTCATCCACAAAGCGTGCGCCACCTTAGAAGCTGCTTCCCGCTTCTCTTCCGACACGGCATGGGTGTAAACATCCAACGTGGTTCGAATGTCGGCATGGCGTAGCAGTTCCTTTTGGACGGCTGGCGTTGCTCCAAGTGAGTGCAAGAGCGTCGAGTAGGTGTGCCTGAAGGTGTGCCAGCCGATGTTACCGATTCCCGCTTTTGTTGCGGCGGGTTTCAGGTGATCGGCAAGGATGCCGTCCTTCCACGGTGGTTTGCCGGTTGCCCCGGCGAACACGTAATCCGAGTCTCCCGAGTAAACTACCCGTGCCCTGTGCTGGAGAAACGCCTCTGCTAAGTCAGGGTCGAGAGGCAGGGCGCTCTCCGAGGCTTCAGTCTTGGTGGGATTAACATCTCCCCCCACAACGCTCCGCTGAATCTTGACTGTCAAGTTGTTGAAATCAATATCTCCCCACCGCAGGCCCAGGAGTTCGCAGACCCTTAGGCCCAGGCAGGCGATTGTTATCACCATCGTCTTGAAAGGTTCGCAGAGTTCTCCCAAGAGAGCCTTGAATTCTGCCGGTGTGAGTGCGCGCGGTGTCTTGAGGCGTTTCTGCGACTGCCGTACCAGAGAAATGGGATTCTGTTCAACCATCTTCCAGCGAAGAGCCGCTTGATAGAGTATGTGAAAAAGGGTTCGAACATGGGATTTCACCTGCCGGGAGTGCGGGTAAGCGTCAAGCCAGTCTCCCACGGCCAACGCTTCTACGTTATGGACGAATTCGGTTCCCCACCTTGGCTTGATGTGGTTTTCGAAAAGTCCGCGATAACCCTTCTGCGTGTGTTTCCGGCAATGCTTCGCCGCATGTTCTGCCATGAACCGCTCTATCAACGCCCCGACCGTAACGGCGTGAAACTGCCTTTGCGGATTCTGCGCGTTGATCTTGATGCGAAGGTGCTCAACGGCCCTTTCCGCGTCGGCCTGAGTCGGGAATTTTTCAACCGTTCCAATCAACACTGACGTTGGCTTTCCGTCTTCCAACCAGCGGAATTGCCAAACGTTCGGCCCTTTCTTCCGCTTCCTTACCGTCAAATTTCCGTACTGATATCGTGCCTGCATGGTTCCTCCATTCAAAATGAAGTTGCCGTGCGGCACGGTTGGCTGTTTGATTGTAGCCTTGAGTTGATCCAGGCGTCCAGCGTTGTTGCGCGATACCGCCAGAACTTACCAACCTTTAGCGCTGGCACTTCGCCGCGCTTCGCCATCCGTTCAAGCACTTTCGGATGAATCTTCAGAGCCTGTGATGCTTCCTTGCTGGTAAGAAGTGTCTCAATTCCACTTGGCATGCAGTTCAGAACCTCTCGGGCAGCTACAATTCAATGTCCGTGCCCCATGAAGTGGTTTATTAGGAAACTGTCCCCCATTATCACCTTCATCCTAACGACGGCTGCGGGCAAACGGCTGGAACGCTTCGAGCACAGCCATATACTCGCGTTTTGATTCACGACTTGGCTCTCGTGCCTGCGCGCCGAGAAGAAAGAGTTCCTTAGGATGGGTTTTCGCCACGCGATCTCACGGGAGGATACACCTCGGCCTGGCTGGGCGGCGTGGTATAGAGAATGAGCTTGCCGCCGAAAAGCCAGAAGATACCAACTCCAGGTTCGGGTTTTGCTCGTGCGGTCATTTCTTCGGGTCTGGGTCGTCGCTTTCTCCCGGCTCTTCCTCCTTCAGCAGCCCAGCTTGCTCCAGCATGATTTGCAGGACGGGCGGCATGCAGTGCTCGTCCTTGAGCTCCTCGTGGACGGGGCATGCCTTCATGCCGTCTGCGTTGTGGCAGTAAGCACGCAGGGTCACGAGGTTCTCGATAGCGTCATTTCCCTGCAGGCTTCTTTTGATCCTGTGATGGACCTGGAGATTTTCGAGCGAGCCGCACTTTTGACATCATCATCCGTCGCGCTCCAGCACCTGCTTCATCAACCGCCGGTAAATCTGCTTTCCCAGCTTGATCCGCTTTACCTTCGTCAGCATTTGCTGGCGGTCCCCACTTCCCTGCCCCCGCTTTGGCCGGCAAGACCTGCCTGATACTCCCGCGGCGGCAGATGCACAAGGCGGTGAATCACCATCCAGATCTCCTCCGGCGTCGACTCTTCTCCCCTCCCCGCCAGAAAATCCGCGCACACCAGTTTCAGGCAGTACCCCCGCGAGCGCTCCGTCCCCACCATCCGCGAGGCCACGTAGAGAGCCCTTTCCACCACCGGCAACTGACTGCTTGAAGTAAATCATCTCGTAAGGCTCGTAGTCTTCCCGCGTGAAGTACTTGTGCACCGCTTCCTTCAGCTCCTGCTTCGTCGACTCCTGCGCCCTGTGCAACCAGGTTACACAGTCAAATCGTCGCCCTTCACTCCTCGCCACTTTCCCCAGTTCCAACGCCTTGGACCAGCCCAGGTCTTCGATCTCGGGCGCCGGAATCTGCCCCAGGTGGTCATGGATCGACATGAGGTAATAGGCCTTTCGCCGGGAGTCCGGGAACTTCTCCTCCAGGTATGCTTCAAAGCTTTGGTATCCCACCATCCTGCGCCGCTCCTCATTCCTGTCACCTACCCACAACATACCTGGCAGATTTGAATTTTCCCAAGGTTTTTGGGTCAGGCCGCCCCCCAAGCGCCGAGGCCCGCCCACGCGAGTCAGTTGCAGAAGACGCACCGGATACTCCCGCGGCAGCAGATGGACAAGGCGGTAAATCACCATCCAGATCCCCTCGGGCGAAAACTCATCTCCCCTCCCCCGCCAGAAAATCCGCGCGCAGCAGTTCCAGGCAGTACCCCCGCGAGCGCTCCGTCCCCACCATCCGCGAGGCCACATAGAGGGCCCTTGGCACTGCTGAACCCAGAGAAAAATCTCTCGGTTAGGGGAGCGAATCTGTTGCACCCTGTCCGCTACTGCAACCCTTTAGTTTCAGTAACTTGGCTCTCCTTTTCACCCTCCTGACCGTCAGTTAGTGTTGCGCCTACCCCGTTTGGAAACCAGTCGGGTAGCGAGCCATCTCGAACAAAGGATTCTCGTTGCTCCTTCGACAGGCGCTCAAGTAACTTCTTGGGGCTCTTACCCTGCGCCTGCTCTATCACCTGCTCCTCGCTGTTGATTTTGGCGTATGCCTTGATGGCTGAGACAATTACCGAACCATTCATGGGAGTAAAGTCCGCTCTCTCGATTATCCGTTCGAGAGCCACCCTGATATTCCTTTGGCGTTTACCGAAAAGGCCGAAGGCGTGAGCGTGCCGATACTGGGCATCACGACTGACGTCGTATTTCTTGCCAATAAGTTCGGTACTGCCCCAGCCAATAAAAGCCTCCTCAATTTGCTGGCGATAGGGGGACGAACAGATTGTGCATTGGGCCTTATGCCGCCCGAGGTTCACGCTACCATCGTCATTGTCCTTAAGTTGCTTCTCATCGTTCATAGAATTTACCTTCACTTTCGTTTGAAACTTCTAAGGGGGGTGAAATTTGCCGGCCTGAAGGGGAACCATTTTCGCCGGTGGGAGGGGTCCCGGCGTCCTTTGTGGGGCAACCTATTGCTATTTTCGGAAGTCCGGCGGGGGGGATAAATCCAGTACTCGCGCAGCTTGGTGGTCTCAGCGCGAGTGCCAGCCTAGTTGAAGAGCAGGCCAGGATACATTCGGCAAAGTTAGCCGGCGATTCCCTTACACTGGCGCGCCATGCTCCGGAGATGTTTGACACCTACCACCGGCGCAGCGCCAACAAAATCTCAGGCGGTGCCCGCGTGCTGTACTCGGTGGAAGACAGCCCGGCGCTGGTGTTGAATACCACGGCGGGAATGAAAGTCGTGCTTTGGGACCCGCCAGATCTTTCGTCCAAGGAAGATGTTCCTCTCAAGGATGACTGGGGAGGCAGTGGCGCTACTTATGCCCTAACTGGGTGAGTTCGATCAGATCTTCGAATCGGAAGCGACAACGGCCGGCAGCCATCACCACAAAGGGATCAGGCACCCTTAAATCGGTAAAGCTGACAGGAATGGAGGCTTCCGAACCCGAGTCGTTGCGGTAACTGACGCGATCATCACCCCAGTCTCTCCGGAAGAACAGGACCTCAAACTCCCGTCCAAACAGGGGATGAAAAGGATGGGTGACGCGGAAGCGCTGGGCTTCGCCGCTCACATCGGGTGTAATTGATGACTTCCTCTTTGACAGCCTGCCAGAAGGATATATGGCGCTGATCTTCGGATCCAAATATACCGTTCAAAAGTCCCGAACACGCCAGGAGGCCGACGTGGCCTGCGTGCAAGGGTGTGAGAGGCCGGCCGGTGGCGGACACGGGCTCAGCAAAGAGAATGCGTCCCGCCTGTCGATACGCCGCTGACTGCGGGAGCAGATCCTCGATCTCATCAAGAGGCAGGCCACGGTAGACCAGTTGAGCTGGTCCGCTCACGGGCACGTCGTACCGCGCTTCGGGCTCAGAAGGCAGGGCCGGGATTTGGGAGGGATTCCTTGCCAGGCTGGCGTGGTAAAGTCGTGCCCTGGTGATATCGCTGTCCGTAAGACATTCTCTCTCGCGCCGGCTTCGTCGTGCTCCGATCACCACCACCTGCTTATAGCGCACACACTCAGAAGCTTCGAGCCGGTAAGCCCGGGAGTCGCGGAAGTGCGATGCGAGAATCTGGCTGCACTCAGCCAGTCTCTCCGAGGGTATGACCAAAACCAAGATACCGGCTGGCTTGAGCCAGCGATAGGTGTGGCTCAGGAACGATTGCTCTGTGCGGTGACTGTCAGCCGGCCCAAGGGCCCAATCGTAAGGTGGATTCAGATATAGGAGGCCAAAGCACTCGACCGGGCACTGCAGTTCCAGCGTATTTCCCTGGACGATGTTGGGAATCCGCTGCCTAGCTTGCTCAGTGCGATAGGCATCAAGCTCGATACCGTAGCGAAGCACCTGGGCTCCACCTGTAATTGTCTCAAACGCTACGCCATCACCGATACACGGGTCGAGCGCGGACGACGGAGCATCTGGAAAACAGAGTAACCTGCGAATCCGCTGGGCTTCGGACAAGGGCAGCGGGTAGAAGCCGAGTCGACTTTTGCCCTGAAAGCGCACCGGGGACCTCCTTTCTCTGAAGAGCCTGCACACTCATCATGGAGAAGATCATTGGGACTCTTCCTTCTCAAATGGGACTCAGGCGGCCAGATGGGGGAGAGAGTGTGAAGGATGTCCTTCGCGGCAGGATCAGATGCCAGCCATTTCTCCCAGAGGGAGGGGGTTTTAGGCTGCTACGGATGTTCACCGCGCTGGCGGAATGCCTCTGTGACGGCAAGCCGTCGCTTTCTAACGAGGTTTGCGGCGCTCGGGCAGCTTTTTGCGCGTGTCTACACGGGTCTCCATCTGGGGCAGCGCTTTGGGCAACTGGATGTCCAGAGCCTTAAGCAAAGCGCCGCAGGTGGCCCCGGGCGTGGGTAGGCGCAGGCAACTGCCTCCCCCCTCCACTTTCATTTCGGTCGAGACCAAGCTCTGCAGTTGATGCAGACCTTCTTCCACGGTGACGTCCAAGGCCGCCCAAGCCCGGCTCAGTTCCCGCCGGATCAGGTAGGCCAGCATCACCACCAACACGTGGCCGCGGGTGTGTTCCGGCGTACGCACGTAAATGGGGCGAGTCTCCAGGTGCGCCGTCTTGCAAGTGCGGAAGGCCTGCTCGACTTCCGCCAAGTCCTTGTAACGCTCATGCACCACCTGCTTAGAAGCGGCGCTCTGGGGCAGGTCCGTCTTGATCACGTAACACCCGTCCAGACGAGAGGCTTCTTCCAGGGCTGCTTCGTCCCCCCTCAGCTTCAAGCCCCGCCCTTCGCTCTCCACTTCCAGCCAAGGCTCAATTTTCAACTGGGCGAGTTTGGCGCGCACCCGCTCTTCCGCCTTGCCTACTTTGGCACGAGGGTGCTCGGCCAGATAGCGGTTCTGGGCTAGGCACAGTCGCTCCACGCTGGCCCGCTTGTCGGCGCGGGAAGTGGCGATATCCGCGGCACGCAGGGGATTCCGCCGCAGCACGTAACGCACTCCATCCTCCTCCACCTCGCACACCGTCGCGTCAAACAACTCCATTTGCAGGATGCCCGCCTTGAGCAAGGTCTCGATCTGGGGCTTGGTGATGGCGGTGATGTAGTGAAACCCCGCCTGCGCCAGCTCCTCCACCTGGGCGCTTTTGATCATGCCTCGGTCGCCCACAAAGGTTGCCCGTTCACAACCAAAACGCTGGCTCGCCTTCTTCACCTGCGCGCCAAAGGTCTTGAGGTCCCGCGTGTTCCCCCGGAAGACTTCGGTGGACACCGGCTCGCCCTGCTCGTCGCACAACAGGCCGATGACAATCTGTTTCTTACCTTTCTTGCCGTCTCGCGGGTAGCCGTAGTCCGCATAGGCATTCTTTTCCCCTTCCAGGTAACTGCTGGTCACGTCGTAGAGAAACAACTGCGGTTTCTTTTCCCCTCGCCGCGTCGCAAACAACCGCTGCTCGATCACCTCCTGTTGCTCGCTGAGCCAAGTGAGATTAGCGTACAGGTCGTTCTCGTCAAAGCCCCGCTGGATTCCCAGCACCGGGCAGGCCGCATGCACCTGGGCCAAGCGCACGGCGGACAAGCGCGAGCCCTGCTCCAGTACCCGCGCCAAGACCTGCCACAAGGCCAGTTGGGCGGCGAAGGCAGGCCCCAGGGCTTTCAGGATACCCAGGCGCTGGGCCACTTCATAGACGGTCCACACCGCTCCTACGGAGGGACCCTGTTGGAGATGGATCTTATCCAGGGAGCCCAGGGCTGCCAAGTCGCCCTTGAATTTCAGAGCCAGTTTAATGGCCGCGATCTCCTGGGGATCACAATGAGTGAGGTTGGCGATGTTGCGCTTGCGGACGTGCTTACCGTCACGGTAGGACTCGCGGAGATAAATCGACTGATAGATTTTGCCGTTGGCGGAAGGCCAGAAAGCGTATGCGACATGCATGTATACATAATTAGCGTAAATCTTCATAAAGTCAAGGGGAAAATGCAGAACAATCAAATTAATACATGTCTACACAATTGAGCCAAAATCACGATCAACCACATGAGAATTGGGAACTTACCTCAGGAGACTAGGGTGAACATCCGATAGATGCGGTCTTCGAGGGAGACCGGGGCGACTGGGCCGTAGAAGTGAAGACAAGCAGTTTCGATTCCCACAAGCTAAAAGGGCTTCTGGAGTTTTGTCGTCGGAATTCGAAGTTTCGGCCCTTAGTCATCACTGCGCCTGGTGACGAGCGTATCGCTTATGGTCACGGTTTGTCGGCCATTAGCTGGAATGAATTCTTGCTGTCGGGCCCTCCTTCTTCAGATAAGACCACAGGGTGACCTGAAGGTGCCTGCGCTGAAGCAGAGGGGGTGGCTCTCTGGAGTTGCCGTCTAGGGGTTAGGACGTCAGATTCTCGATCTGAAAACCCGGGTTCGATTCCCGGTAGCGCTACCAAATCCACAACTTAGTAGTTTTTCCGCATAAACAAAGGCGATAATTGTGATTATGGAGTCGTTCTTCCTTGTCTCTTGGGGTCTCGCGAGTCTATGCCGTGCGCTATAGCAATGGACAGTATATGGACAGTAAGATTTCAAGAAACAGTGCGTCGGTGGGCGGGTCTGAGCTGAACCGCGGTCGCGTCTGTTTCTTTTGCCGGATACTTTCTTTGTAGAAGGTGAGCTGACTTCGAATGGCCACCAGCATAGGTCCCAAAGAGGCTCGGTTGCGGAGGAAGGCCGAGACAGTGCACGATCCGATGGGACGACCACAACGTGCTTTGCCATCCGAATATCCAGGATTCTCAAGGCAGACGGTTGGCGTCTGCCAGTTTTGCCGAGCCTCCGCAATTTGGAAATAAAACGCATCGATTCGAAACGTTTCGTCCGATGCGGGTTGACAAGCGAATGTGTGTACAGCAAAATAGAACCTCATGCAGACCTTATTGCAGAACGTAGAAGCACGGGCAAGGATTTATGTCAAGACTCATTATGCTGAACGAAGAGCGACGCCGAGCCATTCATGAGATAATCAGCCACGAAGGAAGAGGTTTAGTCAAAGAACTTGCTGGGCGCTTGCACACGTCGCAGGTGACGATCCGGAAGGATCTCGAAATCCTCCACAACCATGGGCTGGTCCAGCGTACCCAGGGCGGCGCGTTGCCCGTGCAAGCCGGAGCGTTGCTTGATCCCAGCTTGCGAGAAAAGGAAAACCAACATCGGAAGGAAAAACAACGAATCGGCAAGGCTGCGGCGGACCTGGTCAAGGAAGGTGAGTCCGTGCTTTTAGATTCAGGGACCACGACCACGGCAGTTGCGAGGGCCGTGCGGGACCGCGGCCGGCTGACCGTCATTACCAATGCTGTGAACATTTCTGCAGAACTCTCCGGTACCCCCATT
>Ga0208038_1001327_pt1 | contig 13764 bp, 12 predicted proteins | sample June2015DPH_16_1_FD_184714 | JGI IMG/M metagenome (GOLD analysis project Ga0208038, IMG submission 184714) | Peatland microbial communities from SPRUCE experiment site at the Marcell Experimental Forest, Minnesota, USA - June2015DPH_16_100... | ecosystem: Environmental > Terrestrial > Soil >...
CACCGCGCTTGGAAATCCCGCCAAGTACGCGGGATTCCCACTTTTCCACCGCCTCGGCTACGGGAGATTAACAAAACCGGACATTTCACTTGCTACAAAAACCGGACATTTTAACTTGTTAACAACAGGACCGTTTTTGTAACTGGCAAGCACAATGGGCCGCTTTGATTACCTCGTTTAGGCGAAAGGGGCAGTGTCGGCGTTTTTTCATCGATCTCGGCTCACGTGCATGGCAATTGACGAAGTACCCACTTTGCTCCTAAGATTTAGCGGCGTGGTTCAGCCAATGTGCAAATCTTGTGTTCAAGCTGGCTGAGAAGAGAAGTGCCCCTGGCTGCATGCAGCTCCGGCGCTGAATGTGCCTTTCGAGAGTGATCGCCATGAACTGTGGCCTTACAATTCGTGATTCGGCAACCGTAGACTTCTTGTGTCTCGGCGCGCTTGTTCACCGGCTCGACCCAGGCATCATTCCTTTCCGCAAGGCGAACCAATGCCAGATTCACGTCAGCGGCGGTGAATTCAATGTGGCCGCCAACCTTTCGGACTGTTTCGGCCTGCATACGGGTATTGTTACCGCGATGGTTAGGTATCCTATCGGCGACCTTGTCGCTGATAGGGTTCGGGCCATGGGTGTGACCCCGTTCTATAAAATGTTCCAGCATAATGGCGTCAATGGCCCCAATATCGCTGCTGTCTATAGCGACCGTGGATACGGTGTGCGTGCGCCCGTGGTCTTTTACAACCGGGCGAATGAGGCAGCGGCGCAACTGAAAGCAGGCGACTTTGACTGGAATGCAATTTTCGGCTCCGGCGTACGCTGGTTTCATAGCGGCGGGATTTTCGCGGCTCTTTCTGATACGACGCCTGAGTTGATCATTGAGGCCATGCAGGTCGCGAGGAACTCCGGGGCTGTTGTCTCCTTCGATTTGAACTTCCGGGAGAAGCTGTGGAACTTGTCGGGTGGTCAGGAGCGTGCCCGCCAGGTGATTGGACGCATTCTTAGAAACGTCGACGTTCTCGTCGGCAACGAAGAGGATCTGCAAAAAGGGCTTGGGATTACCGGCCCCGAGGCGGCTGCGACATCAAAACTCGACCCGCGCGCCTTCCTGGGAATGATTGATAGGGTTCTGGAGCGGTATCCTCACATCAAGATCATTGCCACTACCTTACGTGAAGTCCATTCTACGAACCGTCACGGCTGGGGCGCTGTGGCATGGATCAATGGTCAAACCTGCATGTCTCCGCAATGTGAGCTCGACGTATACGACCGTATCGGTGGCGGCGATGGTTTTGCGTCCGGATTTTTCTACGGGATTCTCGTCGGGGAGTCACCCGAACAAGCGATGAAACTCGGATGGGCACATGGTGCGCTTCTTACGACTTTTCCCGGCGACACGACAATGGCGACATTAGAACAGGTCCGAGCCTTTGCGCAGGGCGGGACGGCGCGCGTTCAGCGCTGAGCAAAGATGAAACAATGCCGTTCAAACCGGGAGGTTCGAAAGTGAGCATCGTGTTGGCGCCGGCGTCTTTCATGACCGGGAAAGGCCACCCGAATTTCGATCTCTCTCCAGCCGAACTGCGCGAAATTCTTTCGGAGGCCCTCTCCACAATCTCTTCAGGCTCATCTGTCTTAGCAATTGTGGCAGATAAAACGCGGGACGATAGCACGGATATTTTGTTCCCTTTGGCGGCCCAGATCTTGGCAGATCGCAAGATTGCGAAATTTGATGCTCTCGTCGCCCAAGGCACCCATGCGCCAATGAGCGACCGGGACAAGCGGACAAAGATCGGAGCCGTTGGCACAGCACAGATGCCCGGGCTCAGTCACATCTTCGACCACGACTGGGCGGATCCAGAAAAACTGGTGACGATCGGCGTTTTGAATGCTGCACGCGTGAAAGAGATTACCGGCGGGTTAATTGACAGGTCGATAGAGTTGAAGGTCAACCGACTACTGGCCCCTGGACTCTACGATACTGTTCTGATCTTCGGAACAACTGCTCCGCATGAAGTTGCAGGTTTTTCTGGCGGGGCAAAATACTTCTTTCCCGGCGTGGCCGGACCGGAACTGACCCACGCCACGCACTGGTTAGGTGCGTTAGCAACCATTGAAAATGTCATTGGCCGGGTGGAAACACCCCCACGCCATCTGTTCGAAGCGGCGGCAGATTTTGTGCCCTCCCGGGTAATCTCGCTTAGCTCAGTCGTAACGCGCGACAGTGGCCGACTCCGTACGCACGCGCTTTTTTGTGGGGACTTCCGGCAAGGTGTTCGAAAAGCGGCCGATGTGAGCCGCCACGTTCACATCAAATACACCGGGCGAAAATACAAACGGGTGATTGCGCTGCTGGACGAACACCTCGAGGATCTGTGGGTTGGCGGCAAAGCGAGCTACCGCCTTGGCCCGGTGATCGAAGAGGGCGGCGCATTGATTATCTATGCCCCGCAACTCACCACTTTGTCTGAAACCCACGGCGCGTTGATCAACCGATACGGTTACGCCCCGCTGGAGACGATCCGGGATCTGGTGTCGCACTCGCAAGAATTGCAGCAGAACCTTTGCGTGGCCGCTCACCTTGCGCACGTCAGTTTTGCGGGGCGACGCCTCGCCGACGGCACGATCGTGCCGCGTTATTCGATCACCTTGGCCTCGGCGGTCGATCCAGACACCTGCCGGCAAGTGAATCTGCGCTATATGGACCCACACGCTTTCCGTCGTGAAGATTACGAGACCGACCCTGACACTCTGATCGTGGAACAAGCCGGACGAGATCTGTACCTGGTTCAGCCTCTGGAAGCCTAGCAGCCCGTGGCAGAAGTGATTGGTTCACATCGCAAGCGAAATAAGAATCTCGATGTGCGGGCCGCGGCAGCAGATGAGCCACGGCAGTGGTACGCCTTCCTGTCCTGTACGAGCCAAAACCGCGATCCAGAACCGCAAAAAGGCCAACAAAGCATCGGCCGATGCGCCCTGCAGACCGCGCGGCGTGCCCTTGCCCAGCAACTGCCGCATCACCAGCGACAGATTGAATCCGCCCAAGTGAATCAGCACGCGCTTGAGAATATTTTCCCGCCCTCGCAAGTGCACGCGCCGCATGCCACCCGTCTCATAGGCATGTGCGAAGCTGCGTTCCAGCAACTCCCCGCGCCGCCGCAACAGTTCTTTTCCGTGCTCGCCACGAATCCGCCGCCGGTTGCCGTACACCGCTTGCCGCGCTTCTGGTTTTTCTTTCCAATTGCGCTGCCCGCGATCGGGCTCCGAAATGTACGTCCGAACTTCCGCGTCCGCCAGCGCCGTCAGCGTGTCGTTGCTGTGATACCCCTTGTCGCCGACCGCCTCCACCGGGCCTTCCGGATGCACGCGTTCACCCACCTCTTCATTATTAGTGGCGCACGCCACCTCGGCGATGTGCTCGCCCGCCTGCGGCAGCGTCTCCAAGATCGTGGCCGTATCGCCCGCATCTCCGGCCGCCACCGTCACCGCCACCACCGCGCCCGTTTCCAGATCCGCCGCATGTTCGGCCTTGTACGCCAGGTGGGTTCGTCCGTCTTTCAGCTTCGTGATGCGCGCCTCTGGATCGTGCGGGTTCACCCAGTCTTCATTCGATCCCTTCCGTGCACGCTTGCGATCTAGCTTGGCCAACTGCTCCCGCGTGGGCGTCGCGATCCCCGATTCCTGCGCCAGTCGCGTCAGAAACTCCTGATAGCCCTCGCCTGTGTCGCGCCGCACAATCGAGCGCAGCGCCGCGTTCGCCTCCAAGGTCGTGCCATCTACGCCCACCGTCTTCCCCTTCAGCAGACCTTTCTCCGCCAGCAACTTCAGCACCCAGCTGAACACCGCTTGGTGGGTTTCCACATCGATCAGCCGCCGCGTGCGCGAAATCGTCGAATGGTCCGGCGGCATCTGGTTCAGTCCCACTCCCAGAAACCCGCGCAGCCCCAGGGAATCCGACGCCCGCCATGCGATCCCGCGCTCGCTATCGATGCCTTCGAAATACCCGATCAGCAGCAAGCGGAAGTATCGCCCCGGCGCCAGGCTCGGCCGCCCCATCTTCTCCGCGTAGAACTGAGAGCATTGCTGCTCGACAAACTCGTCAAAGCCGCGCCCCTCCAGCAATCGGTTGAGCTGTTCATAGAAAGGATGCGCGACCGTCCGGGGTAACTCCGTATGCGCAATCCAAAGCTGTTCTTGCCGTCGCTGCTTCTCTCTTCGGCCCATTCCCATGCGCACATTCTACGAACCTGCGCTGTGGCTCACACAATACTTTTTCCCAGGAATCCAGACTTGCACCACGGCCTGCTAGGAAGGCTTCGAGGTGTGTCTCTCTGCCGCCCACAAGTCCATTCATTGCGGTTTCAAGGTTGACATCAGCCCGAACTTTGTCGGCTGGATTAGCTGCGCCCGGATCCACACTACAAGGGCAATACCCTCGAGTCGCCCGGTGTGGCCCACACGGAAATCCTTTCCTTCCGCGACAGGCTTGCCATTCAGCGTCAGTGACACTCCTCCGCTCCCCCAGCCATCGATGGCGAATGCAGGGTTCATCGCCTGTGATTTCTCGCCAGCTTCAAAACTGAACTGAAGGCTAGAGCTCGCCGTGGCCAAACGGTGCAAGTGATAAGCGCGGTCATCGCGGCTGTAGCCTTCGCTGGCGAAGTCCTCTCCCGACAGTTTCAAGTCAGGCGGCTGCAACCGTTTTCCTGCCCGATGACACAGTGACAAAGGATGCAACTAGAACAGATTCCAACACATGCGCTGCATCAGCATGGGTATCCCCCTCAAAAAGCTCTGCGCCATCCTGAAATTTTCAGCTTGCCTGGCTGAATTCTCGTGCCTTAAGGGTTGTGATAGACCTCTTGCATCTTCGCCCAGGATTTCTCGCCAGAGAGCGGGATCTGCATGGGATCGGTCACCGACAGCCATTTCTGATTGCGCGGCTCGGCCGACAGTTTCGCCATGTCGGCCTTGTAGTCGGTCCCGGTGTACTCGTAGTAGCCGAAGAGGTAGTACTTCCCGTCGTCGAGTTGATGGATAAAAATTGAGAAGTTATGCATGTGGTATTTCGTCAGCAAGTCACGGACTCCGGCGTTCGAAGCCGCGTGCAGAGCCTCATAGGCGCTGATCTGATCCGGCTTGATTCCGATGACCATACCGATGCGCTGTACATGCGAGCCTTCACTGTGGGCGTAGAGTCCTGCTGCGCAGACTGCGGTTGCGACGGCCAGCGTTGCCACTATGATTTTCTTCATGGATCCTCTTAAGTTTGTGAAGAGCGCTAGCTTTTCGGCTCACGCCACTGTTCGGGGAATTTGTCGGTCAATCCCCACTTGCCCATTTCGAAGTTCTTGAAGCCTACTTTCAGGGCCGGTGATTCTGGGCTGACCTGGAAGTTGCGGTTCTTGGGATCGACAAAAAGCGGGTCGCCAAAAATAGAATGCTGGTCAAAGCCAAGCTTCTGCCATCCCGCAAGATCATAGCGCTGGGCGTTGCGTTTACCCGCTTCTGACCGCAGCTGATCGACCACGGCCTGGAATTCTCCGCCGACACAGTAGAAGCAGTTGTTGTCAATTTTTTCGAACCACGGTCCCACGACCGGCGGGGCTATTACTGAATAGACCATCTGCGGCCACCACGGCAAGCCATCGGGCCACTTTGTATTTCCTGGATCCATCACGGTGATGTTGTTGAAGTACTGGTCGTGATTGTCATTGTTTCCCACATGGAAGCAGGGAGCACCTTTCGACAAGTACCAGATGTTGTTGTACACCTTGCGATAGGCGCCTTCGCGCAGCTTCATACTGACGCCGCCGACCGAGATGTTGTTGTAGATTTCGTAATTCGAAGCGCCATCGTCCAAGTCGAGCCCCCAGCCTGATTTCTCATCGAAGAAGTTGTTGCGAACGATGACAGGTTCCATGGCATCGACCAGGGCTTCCCAGACATCAAGGCTGCGGTCCGCGGTGTATGGTGCGTGGGATTGAGCCAGGGCCCACCCGCGATCGCGTCCCCACGCATTGAAGGGGCCGTGGTCGCTGGTTTCGCGAACCGTGTCGTGGGTCTGGTTGAACTCGATGACGTGGCCGCCCCAGGTTCCGTCCCCGATGCAGATCGCAGCCCGCGGCATGTTGTAAACCAGGTTGTGACTCACCGTAATCCGCTTGGCGCGGGAGATGTAAACTCCGGCAATCTGCTTCCCGTAGAAACCACAATCGTGAATGAGATTGTTGCTGGCCTGGCACTCGTAGGGGAACGCGCGCTGCGTGCCGTTGGTTTTTTCCAGGTCGCCGACAAAGCAAATGGCGCTATCGCCGGTTTCGGTGAATTTGCAACCGGTCACAGAAAACCCGCGGTTGTAATTGTTGACGAACACAGCATTGCCGCCGACGGCGTCAAACCAGCAGGCCTCGATCGAGCAGTTTCGCGTTCCCTCAGCGAAGACGGAGCCGCCGCGGTGAATCGCCCAGTCGCTTAGGGATGGGACGTCGTAGGGCTTGAGGTAAGTCGTCGTAGTATGGGCGATGCGGAAACCTTGCAGGGAAATGTTTTGAACGGGATTTTCTTGCGTGCCGCTAAACCGTATGGCTTGTTCGAGGACAGGGACTTCGACCACAGCAGCCCGCAAATCGGTCTCTCGCTCAGGATAGTAGTAGAGGATGTTTTTCGTTTTGTCGAGAAACCACTCCCCGGGTGTATCCAATTCCTCGAATACATTTTCGATGAAGAACCGTGAGCGCTCGTTAAGAACCGCGGGACCATAGCTCCACTTGGCGCCGATCTGTTGACCGCCGTCACCGAACCAGATCGAATTGGTGCTAAAGTCTATGCCCTTTATCTTCCATTGTAGGTTCCCCCAATAGGCCGCCTGGAAAATGCTGATCTCCGCATCTTCCGGGTTTGCCCATTTTTGTTTTGTGAAGGTGGCGGGATCGAATCGGATACCTCTGGGAGCTTGGGTGGAGAATGTCATGTCTTCGTCAGCCCCGGCGTAAGGGTTTGGCGTGCCGGCCGGGATCGGACCTGCGGCGTGGATGTATCCGGATTTCCCCGGCTCGGAGGGATCGTGGTTTGGATAACGAGCGCGGATTTGCCGCTTTCCATTGACGCAGAGTTGGGTAAAGTCTGATCCTGTTGGCACCGGCGTCATCGCGATCCCGTTCTTGTATGCCGACCAGCTGCAGGACAACTTGCGGCCGCCGCTAATGGTAACTGATTCGCCGGGTTCAGCTGCGTAGATGACGGGAGCTTCGCTGCCGGAATCTTCAGGTCCAAATACGAGGGGACTCTTCAGGTAATACGTGCCCCCGCGGACCAGGACCCTGATGGAGACCGAAGTTCTCTTTGACTCCCGGACCGCTTGCTGCGCCCGGTGGAGGGTTGCGAACGGTAGCTGTGAGGTTCCCGGATTAGTATCATTCCCTGAACGTGAAACGTAGAAGGAGACGGCTTCGCGCGGCTGGCCGTCTGCTAAAGCCGCAAGAGCATCAGTGTGAACACGGGCCGTCGCCGCAGCAAACGTCGCACCGCCAGTCAGCTTCAAGAATTCTCGTCTTTGCATAGTATTTGTATAACAATGGACGGACCAAATCGTACAGATCTTCGCTCGACTAATCAAGAGCTCAGAGAAGTTCTTTTTGTGTAGAGAGAGTTCACAAGGAGAAAAACACATCGATCGGCTCACGGCCACTGGATGGTCCTTTAACAGGCTGCTGAAAACTTGATCTGCGCGGCTCATTCCTCCTGCTGTTCTCGTCTTTCTTGGTGCGGAGGAGTCTTTGTCCCGAGTCATGGGTCTGCCGGGAGGCTCAATGCAAGCTCAACCGACACACTTCAGACGCGAGCTAGGCGGGCTGCACCGCCGCTCGGCTCAGGTTCCGCATGCGCACCAGGTTGTGAGCCGCAAGGCCAAGAACGAACACTCAGTCTATCTTGAAGATCCCACTCCGCATCGGGTTCTGCAGATCATTCCACATCTGATTCGGCAGATAATTCTGGGTGCTGCCAAGGTTGAAGCCGCTGGGTTTCAAAACGCTGTCTCTGCGTTGGGCCGCGGATTTGTGCTCCTTCACGAACAAGAAGCTGAGGATCTTGTTCCCAAGCCGCCTGCAAACTGGCTGATCGAGAAGTGCAGGTGTTTGCTTGCACACGGCACTCCGCGATCGGCGCAGCAGCACATGCACCCGCCGATACCCGAAGCGCGGCCGCTGCCAAAGCCTTTGTGCCAAGTCGTGCGCTCGCTCAATTGCGCTTCCGCCGCGCCGTTCGTGGTTCTGCGCCACGTGCGGAGTCTGCAGATTGCGGCAGCAGCACCACCTATGTTGCCGACGTCAGGAGTGCTTTGGTGTCGGCAATGTGATCCAGCATCTGGCGGCGTGCTTCTTCCGAATTCCGCCCCTGAATCGCCGCATAGATTCGCTTGTGAAAAGTCAGCGGCCGGTCGAGGGGCACGCGTGTGGAAAGTTGCGACATGCTGGTCAGCAAGTTGCGGTGGATCACTCTAAACAACAGGTGACAGATACGATTGCCGCTGGCGCGAAAAATGCATTCATGGAATGCGAGGTCCGCGTCCAACCTCTCTTGGTTCGTCCGGCAGTTCTCCATCGCCACAATCGCCTTTCGAAGCGCGATCAGGTCCTCAGCGGAGGCCCGCTGTGCTGCCCGGGCCGCTAGTTCCGGTTCGACGATCATACGCGTCTCCAACAGTTCATGATGGGAGAGGTCGTCTAAGAGGATGAGAAAATCGAGCGGCTCTTTAAGAGTCGATTCGGCGCTGGCGCTCAGATACGTCCCATCGCCCACCCTCTGGGAGAGCACACCCATTATCTCAAGCACTTTCAGGGCCTGACGCAATGAAGCGCGGTTTACGCCAAACTCTTTCGCCAGTTCACGTTCAGGAGGAAACTTTCCCCCTGGCACAACGGCCCCGGTCGAGATAAGGCGCTTGATCCTCTCGAGTATTTTGGCCGTAATCCGGGTGTCAGCCGGTTTCTTGCGGCGAGTCTGTACTAAAGTTGCCATATGCACGACAAGGGGTGCGACGTTGTCCTTCGGCGAACAAACAACGAGCAGTTTTCATTCTAGCGAGATTCACACAATTGGTACAGCAACTCACGAACGGCTATATTTTTGCTGATTCTTGGACGTTTACCGCAAAACAGCTTAGCACGCGGCCGCTCCTCACGTCCTTCCAATGCTCATCCGGGCAACGTGTAGCGTCCCTTCGCGACGGCACTCTCTCCATGGGCGGCGCCGACTGTAGGAAAAACGCTCTCAAGCACCCAAGAACGCCGATGACTGCCCGACCATAAACAAGAACCAATTCGTACTCCCGAGCGGCTGAACCGGATTATTGGAGAGCTTCCCTAACGATGTGTACTACGCCTTCTCGCCTTCAATTCTGAACGCCCATGCCACTTTACAGGGCCGTTTCGCTTCATCTTGAAGTGCACTTGGAATCTCGATGACCAATCCATCAGCATTGTCTTCGTGCCATTTCAATGGTTCGTTCACACCGAGCAGGGTGATCCTAGTACTTTGCCTTGCCCGAACGGTCCTCAACCTGAGACTTGGACCCGGCCACTGCGGACAGATAGCGTAGAGCGCTCGACCGTCTTTGCTCCGAGTAAAACGAATCGGGCCATTTTCTCCGTTTACAGGAGGCTGTTTGCCATTGTCGGGCCGAGGTTCGGCAAAGGAAACGTCTTCACCCTCTTTCCACAAATCACCCGGACGCGGCCTTGTTTCGTAGATCGCCTCGCCATTCACCTTCAGCCATCGGCCAACTTCCTGCAGTTGATCCATGGCCGTGGGACTGAATCTGCCATTGTGGTCCGGACCGATACCGACCATGAAATTGCCGCCCTTAGCCACTGTGTCGGCGAGATTTTGGATGATCCACCTACTACCCTTGTAATGGTCATCGGCGCCGCCATAAGAAAAACCCTGGCCTAACGGATAGATTACGAACCAGGGTATGTCCGTCGTTCCCTTTCCCCCAGGCACATAGCGCTCGGGGGTGTAGTAGTCACCGTAATTACCGATGCCGCGTGCGCGAAACATTACATCCGGCTGAAGCTTACGGAGCGCCAGCATCGTCTCTCGCAATTGGGGCCACACCTCTTTCCCCAGCCACATGTCCAGACACACCATATCGACCTTGCCGTAGTTCGTCAGCAATTCCGTAAGTTGCTGACGATGATGCGCCATCATCCGCGCTTGTTCCTCCTGCGTAGAATCTGGAATGCCATACAATCCCGGCTGCAGTGGATGGTAGCAATAAGGACGAAAGTCCGCGTCGTACCAGTTAGGGTGAGAAAAGTAGAGATCAATCTTCAGCCCATGCTTGCGACCCGCATCACACACTTCTCTTATTACGTCTCGCTTGAACGGCGTCTCCATAATGCTGTAAGCCAGGTCGCAACTCTGGAGTTTGGGTCCCCCGGGTGCCGTCCAGTCAACACGACTTCTTACTCTCCTTTTCGTGTCATACATGGAGAAACCTTCGTGATGATTGCAAGTGATTGCAAACATCCTCATCCCATTGTCTTTGAAGAACTTCATACATTCATCAGCATTAAATCCCGAGGGGTTCCAAGTTTTGTATTGGTCCTGATATTCCTGCTTCTCCGCAGGCGACAATTTTAGAAATGGCCAACTAGTGTTCCACCACTCCTTGATGGAGTACAGCCCCCAGTGGATCCGCACGCCGTACTTGATGTCGCGAAACGCTTCGAAGGCAGACTCGGAAGCATGCCGGTATTCCGGACCTGGTTCGTTAACGTAAGCTTTCACCGCTTGCCACTGGTCGTCTGATTCCGGTAACCGGATGTTTCCCTTCGGAGGAACGTAGTCTTCGGTGAGCACCGAAGTCGCTAAGGTTCTTGCGAACATTCGATTAATTGGTTTGGTAGCCATCACAGAGGCTACCCCCAACCCCTTCAGGAAGCCTCTTCTCGTATTGTCGCCCCACACAGTTGCACCTCCTGGTTTCTGACTAATTGTTGTGATGTCCTCAGGTTTCCCGACTATTTTGCAAAGGCACTGGTTAAGTGCACGCCACAACATTAAACGGTGGTAGAGGATGTCATCACACAGGCGTTGAACGGTTCGGCGCCAGAGCACAACCAAAGTGAGCCCATGAGGTCCACTGCCGACTATGTCTGGACTAGAATCTGTCGTCTGCCCAGAGCTTTTCTCGAACGAAACTACTGCCGTTTTGGGGCGTTGCATACAGTTCATTCCGCGCGGCGTTCCGATCGCGGCGCAATATGCTAAGCAACTGACGGAAAGTAGTCGTCGAGTAGAGCGGCTTCTCAGCTACAACCCTAGTAGTCCCACTGCTTGTCGCGCACGGGTTCCAGAATCTTCTTCACCTCTGCTACGAGTTCTAAGTCACATGGTTCTTCATGCCATTGAACGTTGCGTCGCACTGATTCAGGATTGGCGGAACTGAAAAGAGTAGTCGGAAGCTTAGGGTTTTGGCTGGCAAACTGTAGTGCCACCTTGGCGATGGAAGTCCCCTGCTTTCGGCAGAAATCGGCAGCCGCTTTAAAGACAGCTCGATCCTCAGAATTGGCAGGATGCCACGCTGCCGGCCCGCGGTCTGTCAACAAGGCGCTGCCGAATGGAGAACCATTGATGATTCCAATTCCCTTCGCCTCAGCAAGAGGCAGCAGTTCTGTAATTCGCGTGTCGCTCAGGCAGTAGTGGTTATGAACTAGGCCCGCGTCCACATCAAGAGAAGAGAAAATTCTCACCCAGAGATCTATCGGATAAATTCCGAAGCTGACGCCGCCTATACGCCCTTCCTGTTTCAACTCCAGCACCGACTCATAGCCTTCAGTAAGAGCCCAAGTGGTATGCTTGCGCCCCTGATATTCAATATCGTGGATGTGAATCAGATCGAAATAGTCAGTGCCCAAGCGTTGAGCACTCTCCTCGATCGACTTGCGAATCCGAGCGCGTGAGTAGTCGAGTGTGTCTTCGCCGTAAGTGCCGGGCTTTGTATACTTACCCACTTTCGTCGAGAGATAATACAAGTCGCGCCGAACGCCACGTAATGCCTTTCCCAGAACCGTCTCAGAGACTGTGCCTGCGTAGGCTGGCGCCACATCGAAGTAGTTGATCCCGCATTCCAGTGCTACATGTACAGCCTTGATGGCTTCACTTTCATCAACAGAACGGAAAACGCCACCAAGAGATGAAGCTCCGAAGCTCAGCCGGGACACCCTCATCCCGGTCTTTCCAAGAAGGCTGTAGTCCATAAAAGACCGTTCCCTCACATCGAGGCTCTGGACGACAAATCGCGAATTATGCAAGCTGCGTAAAGGCCGAGTGGGTGTTCGACCACACAAACAACTGCAGCGCTTCTGCTTCGTAGAACTCAACGCTGGACAGCGTAGTGCTGAAGTGTACGCAAACGGGCGAACCCATACTGGAGCTCGACCCTGGCTTGCATTCTATCCATCACTATCTTGTACTTCCACGACCGCTTTCATCATCCCAACTTTTTCAGAGAGTTCCTTGAACCGCGCAGGCACTTCGTCGAGATTGATCCGATCAGTAATCCAAGGCTCGGTATTAATCTTGTTTTCTTCAAGCATGCGGATAATAGATGGGAACTGTCCGCAACTGTTTCGGCTCGCATAAATCGTGATTTCCCGCCGATGTAGCAGCGCGTCATCAATTCGTACCGGGTCACGCGTCAAGCCCACGAAAACAAGCCGCCCTCCAGGAGCTACATAATTCAAACTATCTGCCATGACCTTGGCATTACCCGTAGCGTCCAATACCACATCAGCTAGTCGGCCATCAGGAGTAGGTAGGGCTTCTAGACCCAATTTGTGTGCAAAGTGTCTGCGCCAATCGTTGGTTTCTATGACTGCCACTTTCGCCCCGATGGCCGTAGCGAACTGACTTGCCGCCAGTCCGATGGGGCCGCCCCCGACCACTAGCACATCTTCACCCGCCCGCAATTGGCTTCTTTTTACGGCATGAGCCCCAACTCCCAACGTCTCCACCAGCGCGAGTTGATCGAGCGAAAGCAGCTCTGATTTGTGCAATAGCTCAATCGGGACCCCTAAAAAGCCCTGCATGCCTCCATCGACATGTACACCGAGCAACTGAAGCTGTTCGCAGCAGTTCGTTCTTCCCACTTTACAAGTCCGGCATTGGCCACAACTGATGTACGGTTCGATGGCGCATCGATCGCCCGGGCGGAGTCCTCGCGTATTCTCGGGCACTTCCACTATTTCGCCCGCAAGCTCGTGTCCCAGGACACGTGGATATGTGTATATTGGGTGCCTTCCAGCAAGAGCATGGAAATCGCTTCCACAAACCCCGACTCGATGAACTCGAACCAGGGCTTGTCCACTGGAAGGCACTGGGCGTGGGACCATGACGTCGACAAACTCGCCCGGAGCATTCAGCAGAATTCTTCTCATAAAATGATTCCTCGCAAGGTGGCTAGTCGGAGATTTACTTGTATTGGTCCAGCCATCCGCCGGTGTGAATTGTAGAGCAGCATCTATTGTCCGTCAAGCGCTACTAGCCGGCTCCCGTCAGAAACTCCTGGAATTCATCAGCGGAATACCGATTCAAAAGGGCCGAGCACGGATCATCCCATTCCTGAAACCCCCCGCGTCAAGCCATTTAAGAATGTAACCTTGGGGCCGCTCGTCGAGACATTGGAAATGTAACCCTAAACCCGCCGTCGTCGCGGCTGTGGGAAAGTGCGAATCGCGCGCTTTTTGCGCGATGTGCAA
>Ga0208038_1001337_pt1 | contig 13663 bp, 26 predicted proteins | sample June2015DPH_16_1_FD_184714 | JGI IMG/M metagenome (GOLD analysis project Ga0208038, IMG submission 184714) | Peatland microbial communities from SPRUCE experiment site at the Marcell Experimental Forest, Minnesota, USA - June2015DPH_16_100... | ecosystem: Environmental > Terrestrial > Soil >...
CCGCGCCGCCCTCGACGCCCTCTACGCCAGCGACGCCCGCGCCGCCCGCGACGCCCGCGCCGCCCGCGACGCCCTCTACGCCAGCGACGCCCGCGCCGCCCGCGACGCCCGCGCCGCCCGCGACGCCCTCTACGCCCGCGCCGCCCGCGCCGCCCGCGCCGCCCAAACGCGAAGGCAGTTGTGCGAATGGATGTTGGCTAGTTCCTGGTTGTATAGCTTAGGTGACGTGTCATGGGAATGCACGACGTACTTCGGGGCTATTACAGAGGAGGTGAAGCGGTGGAGCGAGCCTCTCTACCGTGCGTTCCTGGCCGGGTGCGGGTGCGTCGTGTGGACCGGGACATGCGTGTACTGGGTGTCCAAGCCGAAGCTGTTCAAGGAACAACCTCGACGCCTCCACCGCTCCGACGGCCCCGCCTACGTCGGGGACGACATGGACATGTACTTCTGGCATGGCGTGCTGGTGGACGAGCATGTCGTCATGAGGCCGGGAGAAATCACACTCACCGAGATCGCCAGGGAATCCAATGCGGAGGTGAGGCGGGTGCTAATAGAGCGGTATGGTCCGGGGCGATACGTTTTGGACTCTGGCTTGACGCCGGTGGCGTCTGACGACTGGGGCACGCTATACCGTAGCGAGAAGGACGGGTTGAACCTGTGCGTGCTCAAGGTAATCAACGCGACACCGGAACGGGACGGCACCTACAGGGACTACTTCCTCCGGTGCAACCCGACATTGTATGGTGGCCGGGCTGGCATGGAGCCGCGCGCGGCGGTAGCCTCGACGTGGCGCAAGCCCGACGGTAGCCTCGCGTTCGACCAACCCGAAGACTACGACCCTTGCTTGCAAACGTAACAACAAAAACCAAGAAACGACAAACAGATAGTAATATGAAAACTTTGAAAGAAACAGGCGGGCACGCCCGCCAAGGCGACGTTCTAATCCGCCGGGTGTTGGAAGACGCTCTGGCTCCCAAAAACAAGGTGGCACCGACGCTGGCCATGGGCGAGGTGACAGGCCACCACCACAGCTACAGCGGTGCCGTCACAGCCTACGCGGATGAGGACGGGGCGCTGGCCCAGGTGCTCGACGTGCCGCGCGACGAGCCGCTGACGCACCAGGAGCACGGGCCGGTGCCGACTCCGCCTGGACGCTACGAGGTGCTCAAGCAAGTCGAGGACACCGGCGCGGAAATAACGCGGGTAGCCGACTGACTTATGCGCCAGATGTCATTTAGCGCGACTTGGCCGCAACTCCTAGACGGAAGCAAGGATGTCACCCGGCGTCTTGGGTGGGGCAATCTAAAGCCCGGCGACAGGATTCAGGCTGTCCAGAAGGGGCAAGGACTCAAGAAGGGCGAGCACGTCGTCACAGGACCAGTAATCCAGTGCGTTAGCAACACACCTGAAAGGGTGGACTGCATCATTATGGAACCGGGTCGGTCCATCGGTGGGCGAAGCGAAGTCGCCAGGGAAGGGTTCCCAGATAAGACGCCAGAGGAGTTCGTCAAAATGTTCTGTAAGATGAACAACTGCCATCACGACACGATAATCAACCGCATCGAATTTCGGAGGGTGAAATGAGTGTTGACACAACAGACCCTATGACCGAATTGCACCGCGAAATTGAACGGCTGACAGCAGAGCGCGACACCGCAAATCGTGAGAGAGATGATGCGCTGAATCGGCTGGCTCAGGTGCAGGGGATGCTAACGAACCTCATGGCACGCAATGACGAGTATCTCCAGGTACTGGACCAGCGTGCTAAAGCCCTCGATGCCGCCTTGGCCCGTGCGGATAAGGCAGAGCGTTCTGCGGCGGAATTGCGCGAGGCGCTGGAGCCTTTTGGTTGTGAGACGTGCAAAGGCACGCACCTTTACACCTTCGAGGGCCTAGATGCCTTACAGGAGAAGGCCCATGCACTTGTAAGCATGACCCTCCACAGCCATGCCCACAATGTCAGATGTGCCCCCCTGATCAAAAGGCTCTTTACGAACAGCGGGAAAAAGCGTTGTCCTCCGACGCCGGCAAAGGCTACGTCCGGGTCGAGAAGCTGGAACCTATTCTGGCTTCTTTACACGCTCTAAAATCTCACCTATGGACTTTCGGGGTTAGGCCAAGCCTTATCGAATTGGAAATACTTAGGCTTGACACCATCATCAAGGAGGCAGGGAAGTGAGCGAACCAATCCATATAATCAGCTTGGGAGCGGGTGTCCAAAGCAGCACCATGTCTCTAATGGCTGCCGCTGGCGAGATAACCCCGATGCCGACCGCCGCCGTCTTCGCCGACACCCAAGCGGAGCCTAAGTCGGTTTACACTTGGCTCGACTGGCTGGAGAAGCAACTGCCGTTTCCTGTGCATCGTGTGACGGCGGGCGCGCTACAGGATGGGGCCTTGCGCGTTAGAAAGTCGAAAAAGGGACTGCTCTACAACGACGTGAAGATTCCGGCCTTCACACTTTCAAGTGACGGGAAATCTGGCGTTATAGGACAACGCAACTGCACGGAAGATTACAAGATCATCCCCATTCTCAGGAAGCTGCGCGAGATTGCTGAGGTTCCTCGCGGATGCAAAACGGTCATGGTGGTCCAGTGGATCGGCATCAGCCTTGACGAGTCGCTCCGGATGAAGGAGTCCCGCAATCTGTTTATGGAGAACCGATGGCCGCTAATTGAGAAGCGCATCAGCCGGTCAGACTGCGTTCAATGGATGCAAAGGCGGGGCTTCCCCAAACCTCCACGGTCCGCCTGTATCTTCTGTCCGTTCCACAGCGACCATGAATGGAACCACCTCAAGTCTGAGGAACCAGAAAGCTTCGCCCGCGCCGCTGCCTTTGAGTCACGGCTCCAGATGTCACGGTTCCAAGAGAACCTTTCTATGAAAAGCCGGATGTTCTTACACGCCAAGCGCGTGCCATTGGGCGAAATTGATTTTTCTACCGAAGAGGAGCGCGGCCAACTGAACATGTTCAACAACGAATGCGAAGGCATGTGCGGAGTGTGACTTATCTTTACACCATCATCGAGGAGGCAAAGAAGTGAAAGACAACGGAAACTCACCGGCGTTCCCATCACACCAGCCGTTCAATTATTTGGGCATTACCAAGCGCGAACTGTTCGCGATGGCGGTCATGAACATCATATCGGACCCGGAAGGGGATGGTAACGTGATCACGCTGGCGAGAGCAGCGGTCGTTATCGCCGACGCGCTCCTGGACGAGCTCGCGAAGTGACTTATGAACAAACCCTGCACCCACGACAAGCGGTTCCTGATGGAATCGGAAATTACCCACCAAGCCTACTGCACCGTCTGCGCGGCGGACAACTGGCGAGAGGCTTGGCAAAGGCAGTTGGCTATCACCCAGGATTACGCCGACATCCGGCCGCTAATGGACATGCACTCGCCCCCCGGCACCAAGGTCATGTTCTGGTTTCCGCATCACGGATACGACCACGACAAGCCGCAGTTCAAGGACCTCGGCATCACGCTCGGAACCGTCCTGACCGTGGAACACACCGAAGTTGGGAGTTGCCACGCCTACATCTTCCTGAATGAGTTCCCAGGGGAACTGTTCAACCACGTCAACTTCGCGGTGCCCACGGCGGAGGACATCGCGGCGGGGAAGTTCGTCGCGTCGAGCTTGAGAAGTCGGAATGAAACCACACCATGAGCACGCACCATCCATTGATGCCACTATGACCACCACCCTCGAACGTTCTGCCGTCTTCTCCCACGACCGTCTCTACCGCTACGAACTCTGGCGCCGGTGGGGGCAGGGACCCTACTGCCAGTTCGTCTGTCTGAACCCGTCCACCGCCGACGAAGGCACCGACGGCCCCACTGTCCGCCGTTGCATACACTTCGCTCAAGACTGTGGCACGGCGCGTTTGTCATGACCAACCTCTTTGCCTACAGGTCCACCGATCCCGGCATCCTTGAGACCATCAGAGACCCCGTCGGCCCTGAGAACGATTCAACCCTCGTGTGTATCGCGCGGGATGCCGGCATCGTCGTCGCAGCCTGGGGCGCGTTCAAAGGGGTCCACATATCCAGCCGGCGAGTCCACGTCTTCAGCCTACTACGCGAGGCGTTCGAGGGCACCCACAAGACGCTTCAGTGCCTCGAAAAGACCAAAGGCGGACATCCGAAACACCCCCTCTACTGCCGTTCCGGACTGATCCCCACACCATACCCATGACCCCAGAACAACTGTCCGTCACCTCCCACTCCACCCCGCACCCACTCCTCCTCGTGCCCCTATCGCTCCTCACCGTATTCTCCGGCACCCCCATGGCCCTCTGGTCCGTCCGACTCAGCATCGAGCAGTGCGCCAAAATCAAGAGGGCCTGGAAACGCCTATGAAACCCCAATGCCTGTACTGCCAATGGTGGCACCCTGTTGAGTTCAAGGAAACCCATACTGTCGGCCCCGTAGCCGAAATCCAGGGTGTCCAATCCAAGCTCATCCCCATCTCCGGTGAGTGCCGCGCCCAGGCTCCGCTCCAGGTTATGGTCGGGGGAACCACCGCCTTTGGACGCGGACACTGGCCGTATAGCCAGGCCAATGGGTGGTGTGGCCAGTTCAAGGAAAGAACGCCATGACGGCCTACTACAACGAAATCAACCCATTCGCCGCCCAATGGCTCCGTAACCTCATCGCCGCCAATGTCATCCCTCAAGGCACCGTTGATGAACGCTCAATTAGAGATGTTTCCCCCGCCACACTCGACGGCTTCACCCAATGCCATTTCTTCGCCGGCACCGGCGCTTGGCCAATCGCACTTAGAGCCGCCGCCTGGCCAGACGATAGACAAGTTTTCACGGGAAGTTGCCCCTGCCAACCGTTTTCTTGCGCTGGACGCCGAATGGGAACGGCTGATAGCCGCCACCTCTGGCCCTATTTCCGAAACCTCATCGCGCACCGCCGCCCTCCAGTCGTCTTTGGCGAACAGGTTGCGTCAAAGGATGGCCGCCTTTGGCTCTCCCGAGTACGTGCTGACTGCCAAAGAATGGCCTATGCAGTCGGGGCCTCCGATATTTGCGCTGCGGGCGTCGGGGCACCACATATCCGTCAAAGGCTGTACTGGGTGGCCAACGCCAACTTGCGGGGACGACGAGTGGGCTGGCCCGCGCGCAATGGCGAGGTTGGGAACCAGCCAAATGAAGACTTACTACCAGAGACTTCGGGATGCCACGACCTCGGCGAGGGACTGGCGCGACGGTCGTGCATCCCAGGAGACGATGGACCGCAATGCCCGGCCCCCGAACGAACAAGCGGTGATGCTGGCGGGGTGGACAACGCCACGCCAGAGCGACCCCAAGACGGGCCACGAATACTCGGAGAATATGACGGGCAAGTCCCTGCCGATGGATGCCAGCCTGGTTTCTGGTCTGACTCCATCTGGCACCCCTGCCTCGACGGCAAATTCCGCCGCGTTAGCCCTCAACCCCAATTTTCCGTGCTGGCTCATGGGATTCCCAGAGATTGTCAGCAGTTGCGCTCCAGGCTCGAACTCCTGGGCGTTGATCCAATCTCTACTAACCGGATCATCACCCTCGCCCGAAAGTATCGCGTCGGCTGTCTCCGAGGCTATGGGAACGCCATAGTCCCCCCGCTCGCTACTCAGTTCATTCGCGCCGCCATGGATTGCATTGACTATGCACCTAACCAAAGCTGAATCCGAAACCCTCCGGCTCCTCTCACTCGGCCTTCAAAACAAGCAGGCGGCAGACGTGCGGAAGGTAAGCGTCAAGACAGTCGAGAAGCACCGGACAACCATCTGCCGCAAGCTGCACTGCGAAGGCGCGGGACTACTGCCGCTAATCGAGTGGGGAGTCAGGCTCGGACTCAGACCGGAAATCAGGAGACACCAATAATGAAGCCATTCAAACGACTCCAGCAAAGCCTTCGAGACATCGGGCAAACCGCTTGGCTCGCACGTCAACCAGCGTCCATCCGCAAGGGGTTAGCGCGGGGCAAACTTAAGGTCAAGATGCTGGCTGGCGGAAAGTTCATCGCGGAGAAGTAGCCATGGGCATCACCCAACAGCAATACCTGGACATGATGCGTAGGCTGGAGACTTCGCCAACCAGATTGGCTCCGAAAGAGGACGATGCGGAGCGCGAAGTCGGGCACGGCGGCCTAGTTGAGAAGTGCCTGGACTATGCGGACAAGCAATGGCCACCATGGCCGCATTGGGGCGCGCGCACGGACAAGAAGAGCACCCTGGGCGTTGGCGTCCACGACCAAACGTTCGTGCTGCACGGCGGGAAGTTCCTGTGCGTCGAATTCAAGGCCAAGAATAAGAAGCGGACCGAGGAGCAGCAAATCTGGGCTACGCGCATGGCGATGGTGGGAGTCACAGTCTGGGAAGTGCGGAACTTTGAATGGTTCGTCGAATTGGCTAAGGAAACAATGGAGAAACAATGAGCAACGGAAAACGATTCCCCCTATCCGACGCCGAAGCGTTGGCTGTGCGCCTGCTTGAGCAATTAAGCCCATGCTGCGAGCGCATCGTCATCGCCGGCAGCATCCGCCGCAGGAAACCTGATGTGGGCGACATAGAGTTGCTCTACATTCCCAAGACCGCCGAGGTCCCCGATGGGCTATTCGACCAGCGGACAATCTCTCTGGCCGAAGCCAGTATCGATCAACTCGTGAAGACGGGTGTGCTTGAATTGAGGCCAAGCAAAACCGGCATCTACAGTTGGGGCCAGAAGAACAAGCTGGCGGTCCACGTCGAGAGCGGCATTCCCGTTGACCTGTTTGCAACAACGGTTCCGAACTGGTGGAATTCCCTCGTGTGCCGAACTGGCGGCAAAGATAGCAACCTCCTAATCACCCGGACTGCCCTATCTCGCGGGTGGTCTTTTGAATCTTACGGATCGGGATTTAGGCGATTCAACAACAGCGATCACCATGAAACGACCAGCGAGCGCGATGTGTTCGAGTTTTTGGGATTGCCATACAAAGAACCGGAGGATCGACTATGACCGACGCACAAATCGAGAAGCTGTTCAAATTCGCCGGGATGCCGGCGCGGGTGTGGCTCAACGGAACCGAGACTTGGGGACCGTGGGACCTTGAGACGGCTCACAAGGTTGAGGCCAAGCTGAGCGAACAACAGCAGCGTGACTATGCACACAGGGTATTGCCCAACGTGTGCAGTCCAGATAGTCCAGTTTCCTTCGGCTACCGAAATGCGATCTTGTCCAGCGCGGAGCAACGGGGCGAGGCGCTGTTGGCGGTGATCGAAGGGAGAAGCGTATAGCACAAAATCAACACCGTATTTATGACCAAACCAAAATCCAGAATAACCAAAATCACTGTCGCAAGGCTGTACAACCTTGGACGGTACGAACATGTCCGCTACGAAATCTCCGCCGAGGTTGAACGTAGCGGCAAACCCACACAGGTCTTCGTTGATCTGCTGTCCACGCTTTGCCGTCTCAAGCCGGTGTCGAAGCCGCCGATGTACGATTCCGCGGTTGCGGCGCTCGACAAAGCGGAGGACACCCTTTCGGCTTACGACAAGGAGCACTTGGAAGAGTATCGCGAAATGGTCAAAGACTACGCAGCGGCGCTCGCGCTCCGTTGGGAAGCGGTCAAGAATTAACCGGCTGCTGTAGTCGTAATATAGGTAAAACTGATCGGCAACCTGAGATTAAGGATGTTGCAGCCATCCTGGAAGCCATGCGAGCCGATTCAATCCCCGAAGGTAAATCGGAACGATGGTCAGTGCGAAAGGTGACTCTGGAAAAAGACGCAGTTACAATGCCTCAAGGAAAGCTGGTGAAACTACCTGCGGGAAGATATACGAAGCTCCTTTGCTACACGATGAAATGCGCTATGAGAGGAGGCGAGACCGTCATGGAGGACTCGCCGCAAGAGCTTCAAACGCACCTGGAATTTGCGATACGTGCGCGTGGGCGGGTGCTCATCACCGGCCTTGGCTTGGGGTGTGTGATTCGAGGGTGCCTCTTGAATCCCCGCGTCGAGCACATCACCTGCATCGAGAGGTCCCGAAACGTAATGAAGCTCGTTTCCCCATATTTGCCATCGGACCGACTGACAATTATTCACGCGGATGCCATAAAGTGGGTTCCAAACCATACCCACGATCAGTTTGACTGCGCGTGGCATGATTTGTGGACAAACACCGAGGAAGGCGAGCCGCATCTGCAAGTCTGGCACAGCCAACTTATGGCCACTCTAGTCGGCCACGTTGGCTTCCAAGGCGCATGGGCATTTCCGCGAGAACAAAGAATCGCATGGCGGAAGTTGGCTCCGATTTTGTGAGCAAACGGAAATCCCGCTCCTTGGCGAGAGCGGGATAAGTTTCCACACATCCACTAAACCGACGTGCGGACCCCCAAGTTGAGGAATGGTGCGCCGGCCCCGAATCGAACGGGACAAACTGAACGGGAGCTACCCGTCGCGCAGCCAATCTCTCCACTTGCGGCGTGTTCATTCCTATTGCCGGGCATGGCGGTAATTCCGTCCTCCTTCCTCCGCAGATTTGCCCGTCTGAAAGAATCAAGCGACCTTTGCCGCCGCCACCCAAGCATCGCTCTGGAGCTTCTTTGCCGGGTCCGAGCGGAATGTCGCCCAATCAGGCAATGGGTCTCCATTGAACGCCTTGCCGCCTACAGCGAGGCAGTAAGTCTCGTATAACTTGTGCGCCTTCTGCTCTGGAGTTGGAGGGACTGCCACTGGATTCTCCAGGGCACCGAGAACATCATCGAGATGCAGACACTCTTTGAGGTTGGGGCAGGGATCGTTTTGCGCCGTCATCGCAATGTGGCCATTGCAGTAGTCATTGCCGGCGGTGGCATCATAAAGGATTCCGACAATCGGCAGGCCATAGCCAGGGAACAAAACAACCTTATCCCCATTATGGGCTTCTCTTCCATTTTTGTAGTGCATAGTTTTTGTATGTTTTACTGAAATCAATCAGGGCAATCCACTCGGATCGCCCCACCATTCCCCTTAGCGGCCCTACCCGGATTAAGCCTATGGCACCGCAGAAGGACGGGGAGAGAAGTTACTTGGCGGCGGTGGCCGCTGCGGTTCCCATCGCCGTCCCGATAAGCGGCCCCAGGGCGTTAATGATGGACACGACGCCGGTGCTGGACGCACTATCCGTCGCTCCGCCGACGTAGATTGTCTCTGTGCCGTTGGTGCCCGTCCTGACGACGACCTTATTCACGCTCGAACTGGAGTCGAGAAAGTCGCAAATGGTGACAGTTGCGCCGGTGGGAGTTACCATCGTCATGCGGGCACAGCCGATCAGGCTGAGGAGTGCGACGGGGATTACAAGTCTGCGTAGCATCGTTTTCATTTTGCGGCGTTGATGGCGTTGATGATCTGCTGTTCGGTTGCGGTTAAGTTCGTCACCCAGGCGGCGTAGTTCGTTCCCCCGGTCTGGATGGCGGCGACAGCGGTATTGCACGCAGCATTGAAGGCCGCCACACTGGCGTTGATGACGCCAATCTGGTTTGTGGAAACCACGCCAGAAGTGGCGGCGACATTGTAGGCGGCGTCCGCAACATCAACGACGGCCTCAGCGGTTTGGATGTCGGCGATGGCCTTGGTGCTGGATGATGCGGTGGTTGCGCAACCGGAGCCGATTGCGGTCAGGATGCCGATGGGGATGAGGATGAGTAGTCTTTTCATATACAATTAGTCACGACGGCGAGGGTGGAGGGACGGGGCTGAAATTGCCAGGCTCGACGCTTGGGTCTGCCACGCTTGGAATCGCTTGGAGGTCCGCATTGAGGTCGTCTGAGGAATAGCCGCTAGGCGACCGCCCATTGGCATCGAACCAGGCCGGGGCGTCGAGGGCGTAGGCTTCATCCCCGCACGCAGCCCAGAAATCCCAGGACATGCGCTTGATCGCCCCCCAAGTAACGACCGTCATGCCGTTTCCGTCGTAGGCCACGGCAAGGACACAATGACCATTGTTCGGGTTGGGCGTCCAGATAGCTCCCGGCGTATCCCACGGGTTCGCTAGTAAATCCTCGCCTTGGAGGACTGAATCCGGCAGGGCAATACCGACGTACGCACAGCCGAACAAGTTAATCGCGTCCTCGACCTCGATGACGCTGGCTGCATTGAGAATGGCGAAGTCATTGAGCGGGTGCCCCGCAAAACCGTTGGCTTTGAGGTATGCCAGCACATCCTGGAGGTTGCAGCCGTCATCCTCAGTGCCGGGATTGAACACCCGGTAAAGGGAAAGCACTTCCTCCGCGCTCGGAGTCCAGAGGGCGCCCGCGTTGGATGTCCAAGTCATCCAGGCGTGGCCGATGCCCGCACAGGCGCAGTCGCCGAATCGGTCGTTCAGCATCATTTCCCAGGCCGACACCTTTGCGCCCCAGTTGGCTGCTGGCGGGGCTGGAGGGATGCCGGGGGATGTAGAGGAGCGGAACCTGCTTGAGAATCGCCTGGTATCAGGCCGGATGCCGCAAAAGGGCCGTTTGCCGAGTCGTTGGATGGGCATAATCAGGCTTTGGATGAGGTTGACGGTTGTGGTGCGGGTGGTGCGGGTGGTGCCACGGGCGTAGGCGGAGCGGGCGCGGCGTGCGAACTGCCCAGGAACGGCGCGAGGATGGCGTTGATGCCCCCGGCGCCGCACAGATAAGCCCTCACGATGCGGCCCAGGATCATCAGCAGGACCACCACAATCAGCGCCGTGTGCTGCCAGGACGGGGGTAGAGAATCGAGAAGCTTCTGGACATCGGGAGGAATGCTGTTCGTCATGAGACTTTATTCCTGATTCACTTGAAAGGGCTTGGCATTGGCTTTCGGAAGTACAGACTGTGACTCAGGCCCAAAAAAGTCAATCCTAAACTCGCATTCTTGGCATCCGTATTTGTACGGATAGACATTCTCAAAGGTTTGAGATAGACTTACTCCATGACGCTGACTGTCCAGATCAAGCTCCTGCCGACTGAGCAGCAAGCGGTGTCGTTGCGAAAGACGATGGAGACGGTCAACGCTGCCTGCAATCGGCTCTCGGAACTGGCCTGGTCCAGAAAGGAATTCCGGCAGTTCCCGATGCACCGGCTGTTCTATCGGCAGATTCGGCGGGAGTTCCCCCTGTCGGCTCAGGTGGTTATCAGACTCAACGCCAAGGTGGCCGACGCCTACAAACTGGACCAGGCTATTCAGCGCGAATTCCGAAAGCACGGTAGCGTCTCCTACGACTGCCGCATCCTTGATTTTCAACTCGCGGCATCGACGGTTAGTATTTGGACAGTTGACGGCAGAATCAAGGGCCTGCCTTTCACATGCGGCGAGCGCCAGAGAAACCTGCTCCAATTCCCCAAAGGCGAGTCGGATTTGATTTTCCGCCATTGCCAGTGGTTCCTCAACGTTTCGGTTGACGTGCCGGAGACCGGCGAGAAAGAAGCCCTGGGTTGGCTTGGCATTGACCTTGGTTTGGTCAACATAGCCGCCGACTCGGATGGCCGGGTTTATGGCGACGCCGCGAAGGTTTCGGGCATCCGCGCTCGACGTTGGCGGCAGAGAAAGCGCCTCCAACGAAAAGGCACGCGCAGCGCCAAGCGGGTATTGCGCCGGTTGAGCGGGCGGGAACATCGCTTCGCCCGCCACGTCAACCACGAGATTTCCAAACAGATTTGCACCACGGCTAAAGGCACCGGAAGAGGAATTGCTCTTGAGAATTTGAAGGGCATCCGCTCCCGCGTCTCGGCTCGCAAAGGCCAGCGGCGCATCCTGCATTCCTGGGCATTCGACGACCTCCAGCAAAAGATCGCCTATAAGTGCAGGCTTGCCGGCATCCCCCTCAAAAAGGTCGATCCTCGCAACACAAGCCGAACCTGTCCGGCGTGCGGCCACGTCGCTAAGGCCAACCGCAAGACGCGGGACTTGTTCGACTGTGTAGCGTGCGGATTCACCGGGGCCGCCGACCATATCGCAGCGCGAAACATTTCGCGCCGGCCCGCTATAGACCGGGCACACGAACGTGATGGAGCAAGGGCACATGTTCAATTTTCCTGACTAAGGAAGTAAGTCTATTATCCACGTACTCCATGTTGTCCCTAAAGAATGTGCGTGTCAGGTAATGACACTCAACGGTGGACCCCATCCAGCTTAATAGTCCAAGGCTTTTTCATCATTCTTGCCTTCATACATCCCCGGCCACCACACTGGATTCTTGTGTCTTTTTCGGCTCATGACTGTGTAACCCCATTGGGTTGAAAATTCGGCTCTTGAACCGGCTGTCCGTTTGAAAACTTAGACTGCCCATCGTTCTTCATCCTTTTTCGTTCCCTTTCCTCACGCTGCCACAAGGTCTTTTTTGACCTGCGAATCATCCGAGCCATCTCCCGCTGATAAAACTCCCCATTGATAACCAGCCACCCACCCTCAACCTCCAGCAACCGACGCCCCTCGTAAGGCTGCTCGTCCACGCTTTTACTGTCCGGGCTAAGTAGCACTTGTAGCGATTCCTTCACCAACCGCGCGTTCTCCATCGGGTCCGGATGAAGGTTTGCCTTCTTACACAGCCGCCTCAACGGCATCCTAACCACGTGGTCCCTTATGTCTTTGTTGGATAACATCGTCAAAAATAACACCCTCACTTCAAGCTTCTCCTCCCAAAGTGACGAATCAACTATCTGGCTCCATATCGGCGCCCATGTATTCATGCACGCCAATTTCGGAAATTCCAACCCCCTTTGTCAACAACAAAATGTCTTCAACGTCCACTTTGTCCACTTTGTCCACCGTGGACACCTGTGGACTAGTGAGGAAAAAGTGTGGACATAAGAGAGAGAAAGGGGATCTGTCTGAGCGTAGCGAAGACTTCTTCATCCCAAACCAACCACTCCTTCCTCCTCCTCATCCCAGACTTTTCTGGACATCTCCCCCTTGTCCCGGACATCCTCCACCTCACCAACCATTCCCTCCTCCCTCCTCCCTCTCCTTTGCCCAAAATTTCACAGAATTTTTTGAGAATCCGTTGACGCGCTCGGCACCCGGTCAAAGAGGCCCCTGCCCCACCCCACCCCCCCTGGTCCCGCACATAGGCTCTCTTCCGGCCCCCCCCCTCCCCCACCCGGCACCTGGCTCGCCGGGCCAAAGGATCAGCCCGACGACGCCAGGTGAGACGACCAGGACGAGCGACGGCGGGGGAGTCCAGGGGGATTCGGGACAGCCGGAGCGTGCTCGACTAGACGAACGATTAAGCTGGTACAGCAGTTGGGGCAGAATGAGGGATTCGCACCGTTGCAGCGCAGTCACTTACACAGACATGGACGTCGACCGTCTAGGCTAGCACACCACTACTACTCACCCAACAACGACCCGCTCCCCTTGCGCTTGGTTGGGGCCTCGGGTCGCAGGCTACCGGGTAACGGCTTGTCCAGCAGGATGCGGAGTCGCTCCCCTAGGACAGCGAGGGCGCGGGTGAGTCGGTCGATGGCTAGCGGGTCGGGGCCGGGAGAGCAGCCGCACGCCGCACAGGCTGGCCGGTGCGTGGTGAGTTCCGCGGTTAGAGCGTCATCCACCGACTTAATGTGGGTACGCACACGTGAGATTGCGAGGGTGGTGTCTGTGTCACCACATGTCGGGACATCCTTCGGGGGGGCAGGATTTTGGGGGTTTTGGGGTTGAGATTTGGCTTCGCGGGCTTCGC
>Ga0208038_1001341_pt1 | contig 13644 bp, 9 predicted proteins | sample June2015DPH_16_1_FD_184714 | JGI IMG/M metagenome (GOLD analysis project Ga0208038, IMG submission 184714) | Peatland microbial communities from SPRUCE experiment site at the Marcell Experimental Forest, Minnesota, USA - June2015DPH_16_100... | ecosystem: Environmental > Terrestrial > Soil >...
CAGGCTTATTATCAGGGGCCGCCTCCCCAGGCTTATTATCAGGGGCCGCCTCCGGCTGGCTATCCGCCTCCGCAACAGGCCTATTGATTGCCGGCGGGAGCCGGGGAGAACTGGTTATGAAGGTGCGGACCGGCCTAATCGTGGCCTTGACGACGCTTAGCCTGATCATGGGCTGCGCCTCCAGTCCTTACGTGGGTACCGGCGCACTCCTGGGGGGCGGGCTGGGGGCCATCACCGGAGCGGCCATCGGCCATAACAACCCCTGGGCCGGGGCCGCCATTGGCGGTCTGGCCGGCTCCGCCCTGGGGGCCGCGGGCGGCTATGTGTTGCAGCAGGGGCAAACCAGCCAGCCGCAGCCCGGCCAGCCGCAGCAGGGGTATTACTACCCGGCCCAGCCGGATCCCGGCGCGGCGGCCCCGCCCGGCTATGGCTACGACGCCCCGGCGCCTGGCGCCGCCCCCGGTCCGGCTTACGGTGACAACCGCGGCAACCCGGCGGCCCCTCAGGGGCCCCAGGAGAGCGCCGCGCCACCGCCGGGATCTTACTACAGCCAGGCGCCGCCTCCACAGACCCCCGGGATGGCTGAGGCCCCGCCCGGCTATGGCTACGGCGCCCCGGCGCCTGACGCCGCCCCCGCCTCGGCTTACAGCAACACCTGGACCTCGGTGGACCCTCAGGGGCCCCAGGGGAGCGCCGCGCCGACGGCGGAACCTTACAGCCAGACGCCGCCTCCACGGGACCCCGGGATCCGGGCGCCCCTGACCAATGGCCAGTATTACCCTCAAGAGTAACCGTCGCCTGCCTTCAGGCGGGCCCCGCCGCTCCCCGTCCCTTCCTAGGCAATGGAAAGGGCAGGGACCGGCTGAGTTAATCAGGGGACGGCGAGCCGTGCCCTTATTGCTCCCCCGCTATCCCCCCCCGGCAACGAGGGAAAATTAGTTAGCCTCTCGCCCGGCGCCCAGTCTTAGTACCCGATTTCATAAATCCGATAGCGTATTTATTAACGGCAGGGAGCAACTGATTAATTCCCCCTCACCCTAACCCTCTCCCCCATTGGGGGAGAGGGGATAAAGAGCCAACCCTTGGAATGCTCCCTCTCCCCCCGGCGGGGGGAGAGGGCTGGGGTGAGGGGGGGCCGGCAAGAAACGTTACCGGATTTAAGAAATCATGTACTCAGGCAGGCGAGACGCCTGCCTTACCCCCCACCTGCACCGGAAATTAGTTAACAGCTCACCCCCGGCTGTGTTATGATCCTTTCCGGCCATCGGCCAAACAAACGTCTCATCCGCGGGAATGACTTTGGCTGCGCCGATCCTCTTCCAGGAAATCCCCCTGGCCGCGGTGGACCTGGAGGACCATACCTTCGTGGTCCCCGACGGCTCCGATTTGACCAGGCTCCTCGCCTCCATGGGGGAGGTGGGCCTGCTGGCCCCGCCCTGGCTGCGGGCCCGCGCTGATGGCCGCTGGCAGGTGGTGGCCGGCCTGAAACGCCTGAGGGCCGCAGCCCAGCTAGACAAAAAAGACAAAAAAAGTTGGGAGAGACTGCCGGCCCGGACCCTCCCCGCCTCGACCCCGGAGTCCCACTGCTTGCTGGTCGGGCTCTACGACAACGCCTTCACCCGGGGGTTCAACCTGTGGGAGCAGGCTACCCTGGCCCGGCGACTCCTGGACCATTGGGACCGGGCCACGGTGGCGGGCAAATTTCTGCCATACTTGGGATTGCCGGCCTCCAAGGCTCATCTGGAGCGGCTCCTTCAGGTAAGCGCTCTGGAGCCGCCTTTTCAGGAATTGTGCGCCCGAGGCCGCCTGGCCCTCACGGCCGCGGCCTCGCTGTCTCAGTGGCCGTGGGCGGACCGGGCCGCGGCCTTATCCTTTTTTGCCGGGCTGCCCTTCAGCCAGAGCAAGCAGGAGCAATTCCTCGAGGACGTGGAGCTCCTGGCCCGGCGGGGGAACACCTCACCCGGGGTGATCCTGTCCCGGAAGCAACTGCGGCACCATCTGGATGACCCGGCCCTCACCCCGGTAGAACGGGCCGAGGCAGTGCGGCGGCTCATGCGGGGCTGGGTCAACCCCCGCCTGAACGCCGCGCTCACCGCCTTTCAGCAGGCCTTGGGCCGCCTGGGCCTCAAAGGCCACCCCCGGGTTCGCCTGCAGCCGCCCCCCGCGTTTGAGGGCCCCGATTTCCATCTGGAAATCAAATTTCGCGATCCCCCGGAGCTGCAAGGGCTGCTGGCAGAAATCGCCCGTCTCAGCGCCCAGGAAGAGTTTAGCGACCTGACCCGCCTGTAAGAACGCGGTATTAGCTGCGTTCAGTTTCCCTTCCCGCTCATTCTGGGCGTTAAAGATAGCTGGAATGACTGGGAATTTATCAAATCCTTAAAACCTTCCTTATCCAGCCCATATCTGCATTTTTCCCTGGTCCACCGATAAGTCTCCCACCTGGCAACTTTGATCCGGCTTACCGGCCTCACGCGGAGATATGCCGATCTGGGCCCTGACCCATAAGTTTAAAGATATTACAAAGTTACGCTCTGAGAGCCCTATCTGACTCTGCGAAAATTTCACGAGCAATAAGAATTTTTCTTATGGGGCAAGAATAACGCGGCAAATCGGCTGAGCTTCATATCGGGTTCACATGATATTCTTGGCTTCGGCCCAGGGGCTGGAAGCGTCACATTAGTGATTATTTGCAAATAGTTATTAAAATGAAATCTTCTGGCATTATAATTGCTTATGAAAATGCAATTGAAAGGGAGAAAACCCATTCTTTCATTGCCGGCAGGTCATGATTACTCATATCCCACAAATTTTCAGTAGCTTGGGCTCTAGGCTCCTTCTCCTCGTCTTGCTGGCAGTTCTGCCGGCCCTGGGATTGATTCTAGATTCCGGTAGGGAACCTGCCAAACAGCTTTTGGGGGCGTTAGCGCCTTGCCCGGCAGTGCGTCAGCCGGATACCGGCATATCCTCGGCTTTATTGAAAAGACTGATGGACCATAACCGGAACTATAGCATCCAAGATATGTCGCAGTCAGACGATCTCTAGTCTCTATCAGTTATTGGAGCCTATTATCATAATAATGATGCAATAACAAATGTTAAAATAGGTATCGATATGAAAATTAGCAACCGCATATTCATAACGATTGGTGTCATTTATCTAGTGGCTTCAATAATAATTGTCGCTTTGGTCAATTATAACATGCGGAAACAGGCGTTTATAGAAGCTGAATCTAAAGCGCTCATGTTACTTAACCATAATCTTGCCGTCCACGAGTACTTACAGGAATTGAAACACAAGCTGTCTTCCTGGAGTGAATCCTTTCGGCCTCCGGATTATTTTGACCCCACCTGGATGTCATCTACCTACGCCATCCGCCAGATTAATCATTATTTCGTATTATTGGAAAAGGCTAAATATTTTTACAAAGAATGCGCCATTAACGCCCGCACTTCGGAAAATGAGGCCAGCCCGCATGAGAGGGTCTTCCTGGAACAACTTGCCAGAGATCCCAAGTTAGTAGAACGTTCCGAAATTCAGACCCTGAACGGCCAGCCTTTTTTGGTGATCATGCGCCGGGGATTAGAGATGAAGAAGCCCTGTCTGCAATGCCATTCCACCCCTGACCGGGCGCCGGGCGACCTGGTGAAGATCTATGGCCCCACTCGCAGCTTTGGCCGTCTGGAGGGGGAGGTGATCCACGCCATTTCCATCCGCATCCCGCTGGCTGAAGCCTATGGACAAGCTAACCGCCTTTCCTGGCATCTTTCCGGGATTCTTTTGGCCCTGCTCGGCTGTCTGTTTGCCAGCCAAACATGGATCGGCAAGCACTTGTTGTTTGATCCTATGGCGGCACTTCGCCAAAAAGCCCTGGAGATCGCTCAAAGTGATGCGCGGCTGGGAGAAACCATCCCGGTGCCCCCGAGTCCGGAACTGCGGGATTTAACCACGGCCTTTAACGCCATGTCCCGCAATCTGCGGCAGGGTCATGACTTCCTGGAAGAACGCGTCAGACAACGTACTGCGGACTTGAACCAACTCAATGAGCGCCTGGAACAGGATATCCTCCAGCGTCAGCAGGCGGAGGAGGCGCTGCGGGAGAGCGAAAAGACCTTAAGAGGGCTGCTGGACGCTAACCCCGAGTCGTTATTGCTGGTAGATAAGGAACTGACAGTGATAACCGCCAACCAAACTACTGCCCAAAGATTAGGTAAACGACTTGATGAACTAATAGGTGTCAGATTATATGACCTTTTTTCCAGAGACCTATCAAAGCGGAGAAGGCCATATTTTGATGAGGTCATCAGAACAGGCCAGCCGGTCCAATTTGAGGACATCCGTGAGGGCATTAATTTTTACATCTATGCTCATCCCGTCCTGGATGCAGCAGGAAAGGTGTCCAGGGTCGCCATCTTAGGGGTTGACATCACCGAGCGCAAGAGGGCGGCAAAGTCCATTAAGGAAAACTTGCGTTTACGCCAGCAAATTCTGGATACCATACCCAGCCCCATCTTTTATAAAGGCATCGATGGCCGGTATCAGGGAGTAAACCATTCCTTTCTCCAGTTCCACGGCAAGACCATAGAGCAGGTCTTGGGCAAAACGATAAACGAGGTTTTTCCCAAGGAAATTGCTGAAAAGTATTTATGGATGGACCAGGACCTCTTCCAGCACCCCGGTATCCAGGTTTACGAGTTCCACAGCTATGACGCCCAGGGCCAGAGGCGGGAGATGTTGGTGCATAAGGCTACCTTTCTGGACAAAGATGGGAGCATTGCCGGCCTGGCGGGAATCATGATTGACATCACCGAGCAAAAAAAAGCCGAAGAAGAGCGCCTGCGGTTCAGCAAGCTGGAATCCTTGTCTACCCTGGCCGGCGGTATCGCCCATGACTTCAACAATATCCTCACTGCCATACTTGGCAATATTGGCCTGGCTATGCTGGATGGCAAGATAGAAGACCGGGTCCAAGAAAGATTGGCTCGAGCAGAACAGGCCTGTCTCCGGGCTCAGTCTTTGGCTCAGCAGCTGCTTACCTTTGCCAAGGGCGGCGCGCCTATCATCAAGAGTATTTCTATTGCTAAGTTATTAAAAGAGTCCCCCATTCTGGCGTTATCCGGTTCCAAGTCTCGCCATGAAGTGTCAATCCCTGACGATCTCTGGTCAGTGGAGGCCGATGAAGCCCAGATCAATCAAGTTATTAGCAATTTGCTAATAAATGCTGACCAGGCCATGCCCAGGGGGGGCATTATTAAGATAAAGGCGGAAAATAGTTTAGTGGAAACAGGATCGAATTTACCTATATCAAAGGGTAAATATGTTAAGTTTGTCATCGCCGATCAAGGGATTGGCATCTCCCCAAAAAATTTAGATCAAATATTTGACCCCTATTTTAGCACCAAACAAAAGGGAAACGGATTGGGCCTGGCGACGGCTTATTCAATTATTAAAAATCATTCCGGACACATACAAGTAGAGTCCCAGTTGGACGTTGGCGCCACCTTTCATATCTACCTCCCTGCCACAGACAAAGGAGTTCCTGCCGCTGAACCAGAAACGGTAAAACCGACTATGGGGCAAGGGAAAGTCCTGGTAATGGACGATGAAGAAATGGTCAGAGAAGTTTTAGGCGGGATGTTGAGCCGGTTGGGCTACGAGGCGGATTTTGCCAACGATGGTTCTCAGGCCATAGAAAAATTTGTCCAGGCGAAGGAGGCCAATCAGGCGTTTGATGCGGTAATTCTTGATCTGACTATTCCCGGGGGCATGGGAGGCAAAGAAGCAATACAGGGTCTCCTTAAGATCGACCCACAAGTGAAAGCAATAGTTTCAAGCGGCTATTCAGATGACCCGATTATGGCTGATTTTCGAAAATATGGGGTCTCCGAAGTCATTGCCAAGCCGTATCGGGTTTTGGAACTGAGTAAGATATTGCAAAGAGTTATTCCTGAGAAAAGAGCAAATTAAAGATTTCTGCTAGAGGTGATCGTAGCCTGAGACCTCCCAGGCAAAATCCGGGGGCAAGTCTAAGAGCTTTTCTGCCATACTTCAATACCAGAACCCGGCGGCTACCTGGGGTCCATATCCAGTCAGGGAGTTATTACCACATTTATTACCACATTAAGGAGTTATTACTCATTTTTTTCCAGGCGCCGCCATTTGGCGTCCCGCCCCTTGCCCAGGATCTCCAACCTGCCTTCTTCCCGCCAACGGTTCAGGATCAGGCGGATGGTTTCGCGGCTGACAATGGCGGATGTTGAAAAATATTTTCAGGTATATATTGAAATATATAAGGAGCATAAGCACATAAGACCTGAAATGGGGTAGTTTATCGAGATAAATGCTCACGAGCCCCCCCGGCCCTCTGACCCCAACTTGCTCACCTGCGCCGCGGTAATTAACTTAATAATAAATTCTGGGCGAGCCCCGGGAGCGAGCGCCAGCCGGCAGGCTTACCCGGACCATTTTTGGACAAAGGAATCCCCTCATGGCAGAACCACGCCCCAACCGTTTGCTCGAGAGCGCCAGCCCCTATCTGCAGCAGCACTCCCATAACCCGGTGGATTGGTACCCCTGGGGTCCTGAGGCCCTGGAAAGGGCTCGCCGGGAGGACAAGCCCATCTTCCTGAGCATCGGCTATTCCACCTGCCACTGGTGCCATGTCATGGCCCACGAATGTTTCGAAGACCAGGCCATTGCTGCGGTCATGAACGAGCACTTTGTGTCCATCAAGGTGGACCGGGAAGAGCGCCCCGACCTGGACGAGACTTATATGAACGTGGTCACCGCCCTCACCGGCCGGGGCGGTTGGCCCTTGAGCGTCTTTCTCACCCCGGACCTGAAGCCCTTTTACGGCGGCACCTATTTCCCACCGGCAGACCGGGGCGGCCTGCCGGGGTTTCCCCGACTGCTCCTGGCCCTGAGCCAGGCTTACCGCAAGAACCAGGAACAGATCCAGGAGCTGGCCCGCCGGGTCATCGCTCATCTGCAAACCCTGGGAGAGCTTCCCGCGGCGGCGGCCGAGCCCTCCCGGGAAGTGGCGGATCAGGCGGTGCGACGCTTGCTGCAGGAGTACGACCCGGTCCACGGCGGGCTGGGCGGCGCCCCCAAGTTTCCCCGCGCTCTGGAGCTAGGCCTTATCCTGTACTATTACCACCTTTCCCGGGACCCCCAGGCGCTGGAGAAGCTGGGCTTTACCCTGGAGAAGATGGCCCGGGGCGGCATCTACGACCAGTTGGGGGGCGGTTTTCACCGCTACGCCGTGGACGCCGCCTGGGTGGTGCCCCACTTTGAAAAGATGCTTTACGACAACGCCCTGCTGGCCCCCATTTACCTGGCGCACTTTCAGCTCAGCGGCAGTCCCCTAAGCCGGCGGGTCGCCGCCGAAACCCTGGATTTCGCCCTGCGCGACATGGAGGCTGCCGATGGGGGCTTCTATAGCGCCTGGGATGCCGACAGCGAAGGGGTGGAAGGCAAGTACCACGTCTGGAGTCTCCAGGAAGTGGCCGCGGTGGTGGGATCAGACCTGGGACCAGACCAGGCGTCCCTGGCGATCGCGGCCCTGGGGGTGACCGCGGCCGGGAATTTTGAGGGGACTAACGTCCTGACCCGGCCCCGCTCACTAGAGGAGCTGGCCGCGGCCTTCTCCCTTAGCCGCCCGGAAATGGAGCAGCGCCTGACCGCGGCCCTGGAGGCCTTGCGCCGGGCCCGGGCCAGGCGGGTGCCTCCGCACCGGGATGACAAGATCGTGGCCTCCTGGAACGGTCTGATGCTGGCGGCCCTGGCCCAGGGATTCCAGGTTCTGGGGGAACGGCGCTATTACGAGGCCGCGGCCCGGGCGGGCCGCTTCTTACTGGCGGAGCTATTCCGGGAAGAGCGGCTCCATCGAAGCTGGCGGCAGGGCCGGGTGAGCGTCCCCGGTTTTTCTGAGGATTACGCCCACCTGGCTTACGGGCTGCTGGAGCTTTACGAAGCCGACTTCGACCCGTCCTGGCTGGCGGCCGCCCGGCGTCTGGTGGATCTGCTGGATGAGTTGTTCCTGGACCCGGTTTCCGGGGTCTATTTCCAGGTGGCTCAGGATCAGGAGGCGCCATTGCTGCGCGCCAGGAGTATTTATGACCAGACCCTGCCTTCCGGCAGTTCCATGGCCGCCAGGGTTTGCCTCAAGCTGCACCGCCTTACCGACGAAGACCGCTACCGGGAGCGGGCCCTGGCAATCCTCCGGGTCCTCCAGGTTCAGGCCCGGGAGGCCCCCTGGGCCTTTGCCCACCTGCTCTCCGTGCAAATCCTTGGTCTCACCCCGCCGGTGGACCTGACCCTGGTGGGCGCCCCCGGGGACCCGGCTATTCAGGAGATGCTCAAGGCAGCTTACCGTATCTTTCTCCCGGAGCGGCGCCTCCTCCTGAAGAACCCGGCAGACTCCGCCGCCCTGGAGGCGGTGGTGCCCGCGGCCGGCGCTTACAGTTTTCTCGACGGCGCCCCGGTGGCCTATCTCTGCCACCGGTTCACCTGTCTGCCGGGGATCCGGGAGGCTCAAGAGCTGGCGCGGCAGTTGGCCCAGATCGACGCCGGTCTATAAAGTGACAGCAATCTTCCCCAAAAGCTGAAAGCTGACCGCGGAAAGCTGAGAGCTATCATGGAGGTCACACCGACCGGAGAAACGCCAAAGCCACCGCCGCCGCCAGGCAGATGACGATTACCAGGGCGGTCACCCGGTTAAGCATCTTAAATTCCATGGCAACCACCTCCCCTCACTTACAGAGAAAAATATTCAAAATGGATGCGGGAGTCGGCCACTGCCAGATCCCGCAAGATCGGCACCAGACTATGGATCAGCGGCGGCGGACAGCAGAGAAAAAAGGAGGCCGTCCCCAGACGCTCGCCGCAGAGGCGGGCCAGCTTTTCCCGGTCCAAATGGCCTTTTTCGCCGGGCCAGGCCTCTTCCGGCTGGCTCAGGACATGCACCACCTGAAGTTTGGGTCCTCTCACCACCTCCTCCTCCATCCTGGCCAGTTCCTCCCGAAAGACGATGTCGCTCTCGGTCTTGTTGGAGTAGAGCAGCAGGACCCGCCTCTCCGCCTGGGTATCCCGCATATGGCGCAGGTTGCTCATCAAGGGGGTGATGCCGATCCCCCCGGCGATAAAGACCAGATCCCGCGCTTGGGGATACAGGACGTAAGAGAAGCGTCCGAAGGGGGCTTGAATGGCGGCGGTATCGCCAACCCTGGTCTGGCCGATGGTAATGGTGAAATCCCCCGACTCCTTAATGGTGGAAGCATGGTAGCCGGGCTCGCTGGGGCTGGAGGAGATGGTGAAATGGTGTTCCTCCACCGGCAGCCCCCGGCCCCGGAACAGGGTGACGAATTGGAACTGGCCCGGCAAGAAATCGAACCGCCTCTCCCCCGGGGGCGGGGCGAATTTGATGGTCCAGACCCTGGGGCACTCCTCGTGGACCTCCTGGACCCGGTAAAGATGATCCCGGAGCAGCCGCGGCCTGACCAGGCAGTGATAGCCGAAAAGCAGGAGGGCCACCGCCAGGAACACCAGCCAGAGGACCTGCATGGGCCGTACCCTGAGATCTTCGCTGGCGTTCCAGCTGTGCAGAAAGACTAGGACCAACACCAGGGGCGCCAGGATGTCATGGATCAGGCGCCAGGTTTCGTATTTGATCCCCAGCCGCGCCCGCCAGAGGCTTAGCCCCACATGGATGAGCAGCAGCAGGAGCGCTGCCTTGGCAATCAGTATGTACCATTCGAGGTCGAGTCCAAAGAGTAAATGCCAGCCCCCGCCGCCCAGGGCCATTAACGGGGGATGCAGGATCAGGAGGATGGCGGCCACGGTCCCCATGCGGCGGTGGAACGGGAAGGTGAGATTGAGGCCGAAAGGCGCCTCCACCCAATGGAGGCGGGCGGCCAGGACCACCTGCATGATGAGAATCGCAAAAGCCAGTTGGGCAAAGCCGCGGCCAACATTATAATAGAATACGTCGTCGGTCTTCAGGTGGAATGCCGCCACCACCAGTAAAGGCAAAAGGATAACGGCCAGGTACAGGATGATCCGGGATCGGGCGGCGTTCATGGAAGGGTCGAATCACAATCCGAGTGGTTGCATGAAGGGTAATAATCTGGGTGGTAATAGGGATAGTTGTACCCGGGATTGGAAGGAGGAGGCCCATAAACCTCACCCGAGGCGCAGGCCGCCACCAGCCACAGGCTGCTCAGTATGAGCCAGGCTATCGTTCTCTTTAATTTTGAGGTCACAGTGAGTCGCTTCTCCGCCATCATAAAAACCCCCACTCTCCCATAAAGGGCAGGCTAAGGATTGTTGAACCAGTTTTCAGAGGTTACAGATATTTTCTGGACCGAAGATAAGTACCAGAGGCGCCAATGTCAATCCCCGCCAGGATTCGCCCCATCGGAAGCTTGATAGTACTTGCCGGGGCCAATGGCAGATCCTGGGGGCGGACACCTGGGGTCCGCCCCTGCCTCCTGATCCAGATGTTTCCTTACCGGCTAAGGATGGTCTTGCCCCTTTGGGCAGTTATGCCTTATAATCGGCCCGAGCCAGGGAGGACTCACTAATGGACCGGGATAGCTTTCTGGGTTTAGTGCGGGTCCTGACAGAGCAGGTCATCGCCGCGGCCTGTCCCGAGAAGTTGGCCGATTTCGCCGACGATTTCGGTGATTTCACCTTGCAGGCCGGGGCCTTGCAGGTCTGTGACCGGCTGGCCTATCAGCCGCCCCCGGGCTCGGGCCTGGACACCACCCTGGTGGCCGGCATGTTTTTCGAGGTCTTGCTGGACGCCGCCCGATTGCCTGCCGGGCGCCGGGAGCGGGTCTCCTTTGTGCGGAAAAGGGCCAAGGATTACCTGGTCAACCGCCTGGCCGGGCAGATCACCCTCTCCCAGTTCTACCGCCTCCTGAACCTCATCGAAGAGCAGGTGGGGCATTATTTTGAACACTTGACGGATGATTGGACCGCCCCGCCCCGGGACCGGGAAGCCGCGGCGCCCTCCCCGGAGCCGGAGGCCATTGACGGCGAGGCCTTGCGCCGGGCCCTGTCTCGCCTGTCCCTGTCTCTGGAGGGCAAACGCAAGCTTACTTTCGAAACCCTGTGGGACTTTCTTCGCCATAGCGGTGGCCGCTGGTTCCGGCTGCTGGATTTTGAGGCGCACTTCCGGATCAATAAAAAGACCGCCTGGGGCTATCTGAACCTGCTGCAAAAGGAGGGCGTCCTGGAACACAACGGCGAGAAGGCCAACCGGGTGCGCTACGCCGTGGCTCCGGCCTTTCGGGCCGAACCGGAGAAGATGCTCCCCAGCTAACACTCATAGAGTTTCGAGTTGTAGGGGCGACAGTGGCACAGGCTTCCAGCCTGTGATGGGGTCGCCCAGTTTCGAGTTTCGAGTTTTCGAGTTTTGTTTCTGTTTTTGGAGAAACAGCCCCCCTAATTCTAGCCGAGATTTGTCATCAGGTTCCTCATCAGCGGCTAAATTACCGCATTGCTCATGAAACACCTCAGAACCTTGCGGCGGGGCCGAGGATTTGGTCAGGGCCAGGGCGCCAAATTATAAAAAGTATGGCGAAAGCCGCCACCAGGGGTTACATTAAAACATTGGGGAGAGTTATTTAGCAAGCGCCGTTGGCCAGTCGCCCACCTCAAGCTCGTGAGCCCCTCTTGCGCCAATTAGATAACCAAGGAAGATTTTCATGCCCAGAGGAAAAGAACCCCCCAAAGTGGGGCTAAAATTGGAAATCACCGTGATTCCGGCTAAATATTTGGGATGCACCCTGGCCGAGATTGTGCGGCAGTTGGGAAACGGCCCGCTGCTTTGGGCCGGCGGGGCCGGGCGGGCCCAGGGGATCAAGTTTGTCTCCTATGAGATCAAAAAGAAGCGGGGCCGCAAACCCAAGCCCAAGGAACAGCAGCAGCTCACCTCAGCGCCCGCCCGGGGAGGCGCCGCCCTGACCTCGATTTGACCCCGCACCCCTGGGGTTAAGCAACCACCGATGCCCACCAGCAAGATCGTCATCCGGGGCGCCCGGGAGCATAATCTCAAGAACATCGACCTGGAGCTGCCCAGGAACCGGTTTATCGTGATTACCGGGGTCAGCGGCTCCGGCAAGTCCACCCTGGCCTTCGACATCCTCTATGCCGAGGGCCAACGGCGCTACGTGGAGAGTTTATCGGCTTACGCCCGGCAGTTCCTGGAACTCATGGACAAGCCGGACGTGGAGTATATCGAGGGGCTTTCTCCCGCCATCGCCATCGAGCAGCGCAGCGCCTCCCGCAACCCCCGCTCCACCGTGGCCACCTCCACCGAGATTTACGATTATCTGCGGGTCCTGTTCGCCCGGGTGGGGACCCCCTATTGCTACCGCTGCGGCCGGGCCATCTCCTCCTTGAGCGTCCCTCAGATGGTGGACCAGGTCATGGGTCTGGCGGAGGGCAGCCGGATCACCGTTTTGGCCCCGGTGGTGGTGGACCGCAAGGGTGAGCATCACAAGCTCCTGGAGCGCCTGCGCCAGGAGGGCTACAGCCGGGTGCGCCTCAACGGCGACATCCTGGAGCTGGAAGAATTGCCGCCCCTGGACAAGAACCGCCGGAACACCATCGAAGCGGTGGTGGACCGGTTAGTGGTCAAGCCCGACCTGGGGGCCCGCCTCACTGACTCCCTGGAGTTGGCCCTGAAGCTGGGCGACGGCCTGGTGCGTATCAATGTCCAGGGCGGCGAGGAACTATTGTTCTCCGAACGCTTCGCCTGCGACCACTGTGGGGTCTCCTTGCCGGAACTCACCCCCCGGCTCTTTTCCTTCAACAGCCCCCAGGGGGCCTGCCCGGGCTGCAGCGGCCTGGGCACCAGGCTGGTCATCGACCCCGACCTGGTGGTCCCCAACCGCTCGCTGAGCCTCCGGGAGGGGGCGGTGCGCCCCTGGGCCCAGCGCCACTCCCTGCGCCACCAGCAAATGCTGGAGGCCCTGGAACAGCATTACCGCTTCTCCATTCATACCCCCTTCAAAGACCTGGCCCCGGAAGTCCAGGAGGCCATTCTCTACGGCTCCCAGGGAGTCCCCATCAGCTTTTTCCATGAGCGAGGAGGGCGGCGCTTTTATGAGGCCAAGAGCTTCCCCGGGGTGATCCCCCTGCTCCGGGAGCGCTATCGGGAGACCGATTCCCCCCTGGTGCGGGGAGAGATCGAGCAGTACATGGGGGTGCGCCCCTGCCCGGACTGCGGCGGGGCCCGCCTGCGGCGCGAAGCCCTGGCGGTGCGCCTTAACGGGGCCAACATCAGCGAGGTCACCGGCTTCACCGTTTCCCGGGCCCTGCGGTGGTTCGTCAGTCTGGACCTCACCCCCCGCCAGGCGGAGATCGCCCGCCGCATCCTCAAAGAGGTCACGGAGCGCTTGGGGTTCCTGGAGGAAGTGGGCCTGGACTACCTCACCCTGGACCGGGCCACCGGCACCCTGGCCAGCGGCGAGGCCCAGCGCATCCGGCTGGCCACCCAGATCGGCTCCAAGTTGAGCGGGGTCCTGTACATCCTGGATGAGCCCAGCATCGGCCTCCACCCCCGGGACACCCGGAGGCTGCTGCGCACCCTAAAGACCCTGCGGGACCTGGGCAACACCGTGGTGGTGGTGGAGCACGAC
>Ga0208038_1001346_pt1 | contig 13604 bp, 25 predicted proteins | sample June2015DPH_16_1_FD_184714 | JGI IMG/M metagenome (GOLD analysis project Ga0208038, IMG submission 184714) | Peatland microbial communities from SPRUCE experiment site at the Marcell Experimental Forest, Minnesota, USA - June2015DPH_16_100... | ecosystem: Environmental > Terrestrial > Soil >...
AGGGCGTACCTCCGGGTCGAATCGCCGGGTAGGATTCGCCTAGCGTTCGCCCTGCGTGTGCTGTGCTCATGCTTGGCCTTCGCTGTTCGTTCGCTGGGTTGTCGCTAGGTCCAGGCCGAGCGTTCGCCTAGCGTTCGCTTTGGGCTCTCCCTAATAGCTTGGATAGGTACAGTTGTTTAGGCACACTGCTGGGATGTCCTTTGTTATCAACATTGCTTAGGTAGAGTTCGTACCTAATGAATCCCTTGGGGCTCAAGGTCAACGATACGTGATCATACATGAGATAAGGTAAACTATAAGACACCTTAAGTCAACATGAGATAAGGACTTAGCGTTCGCCTAGCGTTCGCCTTGCGATGCGCAAGGGGAATCGCCGTGCAGAGGCGCGGGGAAGATCGCTTAGGAAATGCTAGGGCGAACGTTTGGCGTAAGCTATTTAGATGCTAAGGGATACGAGGAAGAAGGCAAGGCGAAAGCTTAGACTAAGACCATGCCAATGGCTATGCGTTACAGCTTGTAACAGTAAGATCAGGGATTCCATAGTGTTACACCTTGTAACACCGTAGCACGTTGCATTGTCTATTTCAACGGTGATTCCAGTTATAGGTACATGAAACTGGCATGCTAGGCACAACGGTGAGAGATGCACTGCAGAGGCACGGCGGGGAAGCTAAGGCGAGACGCACGGCAAAGGCTTTGCCTGTCCCTCTGTCCTCTCCTTCAATAGGCTCCCGACTTGTGGGTCCGAATGCATACGCACAGTGTACGCTTAGAGGACTGCTACGAAGAACATAACCAGCCCGACTAAGCAACCTACGACTAACGCTAGGCGAATAACACCGATAGCGAGATCGCCAACAGTGGAATCCGCTGAAGCTACGCTGGTTGTTGGTTTGTACTCGGGATGTGCTGCTTTCCACTCTGTGAATGTCATATGCACATCCTATAGCCTAGCCAATGCCTTGTCAACATAACCGTAGTAACTAATGGTAACCTGCTTGGCTAATGCTTGGCGCTGTAGCTTTGATCCTGTCCCTTGTGGCAGCCCTAGCCAATGGCGCGGCTTTGCAATGCATATTGTACTGAAAGCCTTTGTTATGAATGAGATAGACCAAGCAATAGCACAGCGTCTGCTATGCTTATGAAAACAAAGCAAATATAATTGTTGACATGTTTCTAGGCTTCAGGCATAATCACTTCAGTTAGATGGTTCATTGACAACAGAGAGAGGAAGCCCACAGGGGAGAAGCAAAGCAAAAGCCCCTGAGACGGAGGCTATATGATAATCGCATTCGGATGTGGCATCGCAGTCGCCGCAGCCAAAATGCCACCAGAACTATACGACGAACTCCTAGCCGCTCACGACGAGATCAAGAATCATCCGAGTCGGCTACGCATTCGTGAAGAGGCTGTGGCAGAGGCCGTATACGAACGCCAGCAAGCACAACTTACACGACTGTATGAGAAGATGTCCAAGATTAAAGGTGTCTCAAAAGACCACCTGAGTGGCGTGCGCCACGCGCTGAGCATGGCAGAGTCTGCCTACCATGGCTGGAAGAACGGCTTCAAGGGCGAGCGCATCCAGACCGCTGTGTCCGAGCAGGAGACCGCGCTGATGACTCTGCACCAGATTCTCCGTGAACAACCCCACCGCCAGCGCGATTGCGACACCTTCTGGCCTATTTCCTATCACATACAACCTTGACTGGATATCGAGTCCCGTGGTAGATAATAGCATGATGACAGAGGAACTCGAACTCGAAGGTTACGACGCTCCCGAAGAAGTCTCCGGCAAGAAACTCGACAGCCGTGATCGCCGGGAGTGGGTGAACGCTTGCACCGTAGCCTAGCCGCTCACGACGAGATCAAGAATCATCCGAGTCGGCTACGCATTCGTGAAGAGGCTGTGTGGCAGCCCTAGCCAATGGCGCGGCTTTGCAATGCATATTGTACTGAAAGCCTTTGTTATGAATGAGATAGACCAAGCAATAGCACAGCGTCTGCTATGCTTATGAAAACAAAGCAAATATAATTGTTGACATGTTTCTAGGCTTCAGGCATAATCACTTCAGTTAGATGGTTCATTGACAACAGAGAGAGGAAGCCCACAGGGGAGAAGCAAAGCAAAAGCCCCTGAGACGGAGGCTATATGATAATCGCATTCGGATGTGGCATCGCAGTCGCCGCAACACTCGATCTAATCGCTGAAGCAGTGCTTCGCATCTGGCTACTTTGGAGGAATGCATGCAAACCCTAGTCGCTCTGGTCATCTTCATTGTGACTCATCTCAAACGTTTCTAAGCCATTGCGCCGTATATGGCGCACAGGAGGATCACATGTCTGACCCATTGAACAGCACAGACGCATACAGCGAAGCGCTCGCTACTCAGAACGCGGGTGGTTTTTGTCAACACTGTAACTCTACTTCGGGGCATTTTAGGAATTGCCCCCTGATTTGTAGGGCCACAGCCGAAGCGCGCAGCGCAGAACGCTCCGAAGCAGATCACCTCATTCTGCATGCTCTAGGTGTCAAATGGTAGTGACTGAGACTATCGCAGAGCGATTATGCCGAACAAGAAGCCGCACAGCGCGGTACCTGCTGCTAGACGAAGCTGCGCTGTTCGGTGCACAGGCTGTTGTATGCATATTGCTGGAAGGCAAACTAACCTTGGCAGAAGAGAACGACAGGCTTCTGCATAAGGACACGGAGACTTATGACACACGCGCTACATATCGTCGCTAGCATTGTCCTACAGCCATCTGACCTAGTGTTTACCGCGCTATTCTTTACGTACCGTGCGTACGCATGGTTGCAGCGCGGAGTGGAGAACCTATGAAAACCACCGCAGTGGATGAGAGCGTTCGCAAAGCATTTACACTAGGTTCGTTCCTTGGAGTCACTGAGCTGATCGAGAAAGGCTTAGTGACTCCTGCACAATTCATAGACTCATGCATCCGCATCAAAACCGAATACGAAAAACAGAAGGAGGCCACTAAATGAAAACCATACTTACACTGATTCTCACGGTGATCCTCATATGGATGGTAGGGTGCACCGTCCTGTTCGTCGGTGCAGGAGCTAGCATACTGAACCAACACTAAGGAGATCGCCATGCATACCAAATGGATGGAACAAGGGGTATTGAAACGCAAGGACGCAGTCAAGCTTGGTCGATACTGGACCGCGCTAGGTCCACGGTACAGCTTTCGCATTGAAGACCTAGGCCACAAAGGTCACGTCAGAGCATATCTAAAGATCACACGGAGGATCAAGTAACAGGGTTGCTGCCGTGAATGCGTCACTGAAAAAGTCAACAGACAAGCCACCAAAAGGAGACCACCATGCAATTAGAGATCAAAAGTCGCTTTACATTAGATGTGATATTCAAAGCAGAAGCCGAGAACATCAAAGCAGCTTTACAGCTTGCAGTAAAGAGCGGAGCCGACCTGCGCGGAGCCGACCTGAGCGGAGCCGCCCTGTACGGAGCCAACCTGAGCGGAACCAACCTGCGCGGAGCCGACCTGAGCGGAGCCGCCCTGTACGGAGCCAACCTGAGCGGAACCAACCTGCGCGTAGCCACCCTGTACGGAGCCGACCTGCGCGGAGCCGACCTGAGCGGAGCCGACCTGTACGGAGCCAACCTGAGCGGAACCAACCTGCGCGGAGCCGACCTGAGCGGAGCCGCCCTGCGCGGAGCCGACCTGAGCGGAGCCGACCTGAGCGGAGCCGCCCTGTACGGAGCCAAGGAAGTACCTTTGCTTGCGGCTGCACAGTCCTCCATTGTTCCTGAAGAGGGGCAGATCACAGGCTGGAAGAAATGTCAGAATAGCGTATTAGTAAAGTTGCTCATTGGAAAGAATGCAAAGCGCAGTAATGCAACAAGCCGCAAGTGCCGTGCTGAGTACGTCAAGGTATTGGAAGTCATTGGCGCTGAAGTTGGCATAAGTAAGCACGATAACAAAACAGAATACCGTACTGGTAAGATCGTGCGTTGTGATAACTGGAATGAAGACCGATGGGTTGAGTGTGGCGGTGGTATTCATTTCTTTTTGACTCGCATAGAAGCGGAGAATTACTAAACGCAACTCTGCGTGATGTTGGCATTAAAGGCGCGCAATGGCAAACTCAAAATGTAAGAGCTGTGGACACTCGTATGATGAGCACGCTGGTGACGAAGCGCATAAGCAGCACTGTACAAAATTTACGCGGCAAAGGAGCACTATGAAACATGCATGGATACTGGTTATTCTCACTGCTACGTGCGTTGCACAGTTTACAGTGACCAACCCAAGCAAGATCGGCCCACAGCAGGAGTCCATCTATCGCACGTTGTACTTTGCGAGCGCCAACATGGACACGCAATGCAGCGCAACATTGCCAATGGTACAGGACATGATCAAAGCGTTAGAGGGGGACCGCGTAAACTCTGACTTGATCTTGGTCGGACATGGCATTTTTGAGCATACTATGGTTGCCGCGTTTACAGGCAATGGAGGCAATGTCCCGGCTGGATATATGATGGTCATTGCGGATAATGGCGCATTCTTCACGGATAAGACAGCGAAGTCTGTAGAGCGTGATGCGCCGGGGAGTGCAACGTTTGGAGGCCCTACTGGTTACTATCTGGAAGTGGCGCATAAGTACCGTGGAGGAAGCAACGCAGCAAAGGTGGAAATATTGTTACATGAGCTTAGTCATGCCGTGGGAGTAGCCGAGCATGACTACCATGACAGTGCTGCAGTAGATCGCAATGACAAGCGCATCCTAGACAACTGTGGGAAGGTGCTGAAACTTGCTGAGAAGTACAAAGGAGTGCTATGAAAAGAATCTGGTGCTGGTTGTTCCATGGAAAGTTTCGCCGTCGCTGGTCGGGCTACGACATAGACGGGACGGCTTGCGACAAATGCCTTGAGTCGTGGTGTGATAATGGGTGCTGCTACGAGACTTTTCAGAAACGGAGCACGTCGCGTGGCTCTGACGGCCGAAAGGACTGAACGTGGGAAGGAGACCACCATGCCCGATTATACGCCTGTTTCTACAGCTGCCTTACTCGCGCTAGCTGGGCTAATCCTCAAGCGAGCGAGGCTTTCACTGCCATGCACAAGCCGCGAGCAAGCCCTTCGCATTGTCCAAGGCATACGCCCTGCACCGCCAAGGAAAGCTAAGCTGTACATCAAGCCAATCTATGCACTCTGTTGTGTGTGCTTTAAGCCACTCATAACAGGGACACTGGTGGACCAAACAGGCACACACCACATTCAATGTGAGGTGACGTAGCTGTTGCGCAAATCAACCAAAGGAGACAATAATGCTTGACATACTTGTGTACATGTACGTAATCATTGCCTGTGCTGTGGGCCTGACCGTAGGGATAACCCTGTTCGTATTCGGGATAGTAGGCATTATAATTGGAGGAGAATAGTATGCGAGCATCCACGTTAAAAGGCTTGATCCATGCCGCGCTGTTCGGCCTTGCTGTTTACGAAGCAATCACATCGGAAACAAAGGCGCGTAAGATTGTGAACGGCGCAGCGGCAGGTTGGCATCTGCACGGTACGGTGTATCACTTTTTCTATGAGGAGGACCAAGATGAAAGAGCATGAGTTAAACCCTAGCAAGATCATTGGGGAATGCGCAAAGTGCCGCCATTGTTATGACATCTGCCGCAACGGGCTATGCTGTGATGTGTGCGGAGGCATAGGCATCCGTGGCGCACACTGGGCAGATACCGAGGGGCCAGTCATCGACTTGGACCCTGGGGCAACGCGGGAAATTATGTGGTTGGAGAAACTTTACTCACTACCATCAAAGGAGACGCGATGAACACATGGAAACTGATCTATAAGGAACCTGAGTACATCCACAGTGGAGTCAAGGGCTTCACTACATAAGAGGATGAACCCAAATGAAAAGATGGAACAATTACCTGGACTTCGTAATGGGCATTGTGTACGTTGCCGTGTGGATCGTTGCGGTATACACGTACGCAGGAGGACACTAATGGACAAACGAACTGGACGTGACCAATGGATAAACGCTCGAATGAAAAAGTTGCTTGCCGATGCGTTCTGCCCTGCATGGCGTGGGCAAGGAAGCCAAGCGTACGGAAGTGCATCTGTGCAAGGAATGCGAGGAGGAAAACAATGGAGCGGAGCAAGTACGGACAGACGACGTATAAGGCAGAAGCGGACGCCGCATTCCCCGAGGGATGCGCGTGCGGTAACAACGGCGGTGGCGATTGTGACTGGTGCAGCATCTACTACGATGGCCCATTGTACGACGAAGAACCCGCCGAAGACAGCCCTTGGGACGAGGAAGATTACTACGACTTCCCCGAGGACAACGAAGACGGACTGTTCGATCCCATGGAGAAAGAGGACATACCTGAAAGGGAGAGACATGGGTAAATTCATTGACTTAACAGGGCAAACGTTTGGCAGGCTAACAGTTCTCTACTGTGCAGGAAGAGACAGATGGGGAACCTCAACATGGGTTTGTCAATGTTCGTGCGGAACAATTACCGAGCCGATAGTAGGCAAAGACCTCAGAAGGGGACGCTGGGAAGTGAGCCACTGGTTTCTGCGCAAGGAACCGTTCTACCTAGACATAACCGCTGCGCAGTTCGGCAAAACTCCCATACCATATCACAAGGCGATTGGTTGCGGCTTCCTCCACGAACTTCCCATCGGAAGGCGCGGCAGAGATAATGCGCAGGGTGGACCGTTACTGAAAATCGTGGTATACTTAAAGAATGCCAAAGGAGACTCCAATGGTCAAGGTCGTAACGATTAGTGCCTTATTTCCCCAACTCAAAGGGGGACGAGCACACCAACAGGGCCGAGGCCGAGGCAGCAATGTCCAAGCCGCGCTATGCGCAGCCATGCGTGATCTGGTGAAGCAGAAGGGCCTGAGGAAGCAACGCTACTCAGAGTTCAGCGCAACGTTTACCGTGGGCACTGTAGCACCTGCATTAGAAGTAGAACCCACGCAGCCGCAGTGTACCAAAAGAGTCGTACCGGAATACGTTGAATCGCAGTCCAAGGATGGGATCGGAGGATACTAATGCTAAAAATGGTGCCACTGAGCAAAATCAAAGACAACCCATGGCGCAACCTAAAGCGCAACCCCATAGAGCAGAACCGTGTGGATGCTATTGAAGAATCTATTGACACTACTGAGTTTTGGACTGGAGTGTACGGCAGAGAGTTGAAAGACGGTACTGTGGAGATTGCTTTCGGACACCACAGGGTGGAAGCCGCTAAGCAATCGGGACTCAAAGAGATTTCTGTAGAGATACAAGATTTCTCCAATGGGGAGATGCTTCGCCGCATGTCGCGTGAAAACCTTCGCGGGGATTTGCCGGGTTCGATAGAGATTGTAGAAGCGGCAGTTAAGGCGCTAGCTAGTGGAGACATAGTTTTAGAAGTACCAGACGCAAAGACACGCAAGGATGCTATTCGGTACGCCCCTAGCTTCGTGCCAGGAAAAGCATCTGGTCCTAGTGGCGGACCACACCCCTATACCGCAGACACGCTGGCGCGTTACCTTGGAGGAGTATACGTAAGAAAGCCACGTACAGGACGAGAAGAAAATGGAAAGAAACGAGCACAAGAAAGTGTGTCCGCAGCACTGGCGATACTAGAACTAGAGGAGCGCAAAATTAAGGGCTTCTCTGAAAAGGTGCTGCAGGTAAACGGTGTTGGCCCTGATGGCAGATATATGGGAGCTAAGAAGGTGCTGGAGTATGTGGCCGATATCAAAGCACGCGAGTTCAAAGCTGCGGAACGTGCTGAGAAGTCTGCCGAGGAAATAGCTGCGGAGAAAGCAAAGCAAGAGAAGTTAGCTGCAGACATCAAAGCACGGCAGGCGCAGGAAAAGAAAGATCATGACGAACTGCTGAGCCAGCGTGTCAAAGCAGCGGCAAAGGAGAACGCCAAGGAAAGCAAACGCCTATCTGATGAAATCCGCAGGAAAGCCGAAGCTGCAGAGGCAAAGGCAGAAGCGGATAAAATCAAGATGGCCGCGCTGGAGGCCAGTGTTGAAGCAAAGAAGGCAGCGGCAGTGGAGCAGCGCAAGGAAGATGAGTACCTTCCTATACGACGCGAGGCAGACCGCATCATCCATATACTGGAAAGGCGGGACTTATCCGAAGACTTGAAGGCACTGTCACGCAGGCCCTTAACGCTCAAAGACAGAGAGCGTGTGTGGGAGGCAATAGACGATCTAGCAGGCTGGTTAACCAGTTGGGCAGCGGCACAATTCAGCGGACCTGTAAAAGCGCCTAAATTGAAAAGGAGAACCAAGTGAACAGAGATGTGAACTATACGCACAGCAAAAACATTGGAGCCAAGGTTGGTAGTTTCTGCGACGTTCCTATTGTGGAACTTGATACATTTGAGATGGACGTAGACGTGGCAGTGGATTCCCAGCGCACATTACTACTCAACAGAGCCATGAACTGCAGCGACATCCCAAATACAGCCGAGGTTCTACCGGGAGAGGTAATCTGCGCGGACAACATCATTCGCCGGATTACCACAGCCGAAGCGCAGGGATACGACGCATACATGGAGAGGCAACCTGCCACAATGCTTGTTGGGGCTGATAGAACAGTGTATGACCCAGAGAACAACCAGTGGAGGAGACCAGATGGTGTAGCTGGGCAATCCACACCAGAGCAGATCGTCGCATGGCTCAACAACTTACCAAAGCGCAGCTTCAAGTCCAGAGTAGACACAGATGGTAATGACAAAATCTTTATCACTGAGAACGAGAAGGGGCAAACGCTGTACGCCTTCCGTTACTTTGATGGGGCGGCTGGTACGTACATCGGTGGAGACGAAGTGCGACTGCTGGAGCCTGTACAGACCAAGGTCAATCCCCATACCACATCGCGTGTGATACAATACTTTGATAACGGCAATGCAACGAAAGCAGCATCCCTACCTGTTGAGTACGCGGATGAATGGGTCAGCCATTACATTCCTACATCGCATGTGGACCGCATCACTGTCGGCGGCACCGCACTGTTTGCACCGGAGGAGGAAGCATGATTATCAAGGATGTCAAAGGTGGAAAGCTGCGCCTGACCAAGACAACACTCACGGAGTTGACTGGTGAAGCCACAGATGGCGACAAGTGGACGCTGAACTTGAGCGAGCTGAACCGTGAAGGAGCCTTGAATGGCCGCATAGAACTATGGCTGCATCGCACTAGTCCTACCGACGGCAAAGTCACTGGCTTATGCAGGGCAGACGCAGCGAAACTACGCATAGGGTGCCGTACGTTCACCATCCGTACGTTTGGCCGCATCATCAGGGCCGCACTGGACCTGAGATAGAAAGGGACAAAAAAGAGCAAGTGAGTGGATTTGAGAACCTGTTGAAAAAGTTCGACTCAGGGGGCTGTGAGTATTGCGACGAGTCCCCTGAGTCCGAGCTACCCTCCCGAGAAGGTGGTTCATCTCTTGAGGCATTTATACAGAAGCATGGGCACGTAACGGAGGAATACCACTTCTATAACGGAACCGTTACTTTACGTTTCAATGTGGAAGAGCACAGGTATTACCGCGTGGGAGAACTGGGAAACCTGATACCAGTCAATGGCGTAACGCAGACTTGCGGCATCATTGACAAGTCTCATATGCTTACGCCTTGGGCTGCAAAGGTCTGCATAGCGAAACTGCTACGCCTTATGCCGACTGAGATGGTGGATGGTGTTATACGCATCAAAGCTCTTACCTTTGAAGAGTTCACCACGATTGCACTGGAAGCGAAATCTGCGCATAAAGACAAACTAGACGAAGCGAGCGACATTGGACACATAGCCCACAAGTGCCTTGAGGACTCGATCAACTTTGCATTGCAGAATGATTCAGAGAATATAGTAAGGAGCCTGATCAATGTTCCTACAGACCAACTAGCAGCGAATGCAGCAAGCGGCGGTTTCAACTGGATGCAGGCACACAACGTACGCTGGGTGGCAACCGAGTCTAAGATTTATTCTAGAGAAGACAACTTTGCAGGGACCATGGACGGGCTTGCGGTGTGTGACTCTTGCAACGACAAGACATGTTGCTCTGAAGAATTTAAGGATCATCTGTCCTTAATTGACTGGAAATCTAGCAACAATCTGAAGCTAGGATATCTACTGCAAACTTCTGCCTACCAAAAAGCCATTATGGAAGAATTTGGAAGTGAACAATGAGAGAGGAAAGTATACGAGAAGCCATAAATAAGTATGGGCCTATCACGGACAGGTTCATATTGCGCCTAGGCAAATCTGAGGAAGAAGCTGGAAAATTCGAGTCTTGGCATTCAACTTCCAACACTTTTGAGGAAGACTTCCAAGGCTTCCTATGCTGCCTCAATCTAACCCGACTGGTAGACAGCGTAGAAGAACGCATGAAGAACACCAAGAAGACTATCCGTGCAGTCAAGAAGGAGCAACGCGAAACCGCCAAAGCGCTTCAGAAAGAAAAGGACAAACTACAAAAAGCTTTAGACAAAGCAGCCAAAAAAGTTGAGCGCGAAGCAGAGAAGCAAAAGATAAAAGCCGAAGCTAAAGCTGCACGCGAAACTTTGAAGGCCGCAAAGAAAGGAGCACTATGTACGTCTACATTCCAAGTGCAGAAGTCGGAAGGTTCCTTGTTGGCTTCTACTACCCCTACGAATACTACCGCCCCTACATTAGAGCCGTCACCACCGCTCACAGATTCCACACCGAGTCCGAGCACACCAGTGCAAGAGACGCCGCAGCACGCTGCAATTATCTTAACGGAGGTGAAGGAAACGCCAAGGCGTGAGTTGTCGATAGAGGAGATGCTTCTTTCCTCTGCGGCAATCAAGGCTGTAGTAGAAGCACTTGCTAATCCGCCTGCACCAAATGAGGCATTGAAAGCCGCCGCTGCACGATACGAAGAAGAAACATACACACCCACTTTCAAATTACCAATGGAAGGCTAAAGGAAAAACATGGCAGATGATAAGTTAATAGTGCTTAACGACAGAGCACCGCAAGAAATGGTCATTGCACAGAAGGTCAATGCCTTATCGAAACTCTTTCAATTAAAACCTAAGACACTGGAACTGGTTTCCAAATCCACACAGCACCAGGGTGCTGAACCAGGAACCTTCAGGGTTACTTCGACAAATGAAAAGTTTCGTGAAATGAGAGCGGTAATACTTTTTGAACCTGTGGAACAAAGGGAGATGTACAAGAAGGGCGTGTACTCCAAAGACAGCAAGCTTTGCTTCTCCTTGGATAACGTTCAGCCACACTTGAGGGCAAAGAACCCTCCAGCCTTATATTGTGCTTCTTGTCCCATGGGTGATCTGCATTGGGAAAAGTACCGCGCTGCTAAGGCAAAGGGCATCGAAGGCGAAGCACTGCAGGCGTACCTGCCTCCTTGCCGCAAGTATTGGCACCTGTTCCTCGCCGCACGCGATACGCAGCGGCCTTACTACTTCAACGTCAAGGGCGCTAGCGTGAAACCCTTTGAAGATGCCATGCAGAATATGGCAGACCTGTTCCAAATGATTATCCAGAATGCCAAGGCCGAGATTAAGGCTATTAAAGCGGCCAATGCAAAGGCACCAGAGGGGATGCAAGCTCCAGTTCCTACGCTTCCCGCATCCGTGGCTGATATCATCTGGCACATTTCGTTCACCATGTATTCCTTCCAAAAGAACGGTGGGCAGTTCATGGTAGGCTTCAAGGACTTCGCAGTAATGAAGCCTGAGGATCGTGAAGAGTTCGGCACAATCCTGCAGGACTTCATCGCACGGCGTAATGCTGGGACAATCCAAAGCCAAGAAGCCAGCGAAGCAGAAGAAGAAAACGCGGCAGTTGCCGAGCGTCCTGCTTCGGCGGCTGAAGTGAAACAGGCTGGCGTTGCACAGCAAAACGCACAGATAGAGATTTAACACAAGTTTCCATCGAAGAGGTGGACTTCAGCGAACGACTCATGCTTAGTCGTCGCTGTCGTAATACAGCATGCATCGGGGACGTATAGTGGTAGCGTCTAGATGTTAACCAACCACTGCATGGGGCCGCGCCAAGATGCCTTGGACGTGCGCTGAGCAATTAACGCACGTAGGCTCCACTAAATTTCTGATGTAAAATCCCAAAGGAGAAACTAATGAAGAAAGTTCTGATCGCACTGATGTTCCTCGCGTCCACTCTGCTGTTCGCACAGGACGGCCGCACGAAGGTTCAATTTTTCAACCAAACCAGCACCACGCTACGCTTCATGCTAAACGGCAACCCCGTTTGCACAGGCGACGTAATTCCACAGGGATATTGCACGGAGCCAGTTAACCCAGGCACGTACACGGCGTCCGCAACTAACGGCCAGCAGACGACGGGTGGACAGACGTTTGACATTGCGTACGGCGAGACGTACAACTATACTGTCAGCGAGCGTGAATCGCAGGTGCACAACAACAACCCAGCATTGCGTACCGTTGCTGACCTAGACTATCACCAAGGGTTCACTGTAGACGCACCTATGACCCTCACGACCACTGGCCCTGAGACCCGCACGACGCACGAAGGCAGACCTTATACCCAGACCATTTACAGTGGGTCACTGCCGAACGGCGACTCTTACTCTGTGGCCGTTGCGGAGTACTCGTTTCAGGTTACGAACGAAGACCTAGACCGTGCTATTGAAGGCTTTCGCGCAGCGTTTAACGGTACCGTGACCAAGACGTTTGATCTGCAGGTTAGCGGACAACCTGCCAAGGGCGCAATAATTGAAACGCAGCAGAATGGCCGCACGTTACGCTTTGCATTCATGGTCACCTATCGCGGGAACAAGGCGTTCATGTTTGCGTTCGGCACTTGGCTGGACACGCAGGGCACCAACATGGAAGATGTGAAGACGTTCTTTAGCTCTGTGCGGTTGAACTAGCATTTGAAATATCTCGGAGCATGACAGCTTCGGGTGGTGGAGGAAAGCCGCAAGGCGTTCCCCGGAAACTTACTCAGGGTTTCCGTCATACCTCGTCCAAGGCATTACACCCTATACGCATAAGGGACGCCTATGTGCGTGACCGAGGTATGACGAAGGCCCTGAGGTCTTATTTCAAATTCAAAGGAGACATGATTTATGGCAAAGGGAAAAGCAAAGCGTCACACAAAGCGTTTCATCATCATGGTGAAAGACCCGCGTGATGGCGAGACTTTCCGCTCGGGCAACGAGGGCCTACAAGGCTTCTTCTTGACCAAAGAAGAGGCACTGGCAGCTATCGCGCCGGAAAACGGACGGATCAGTGAAGGTTTGAAGTACAGCGTTCGGCAGAAGTAGGATAGCCGTCAACTACCCAGACTAAAGTCTGGGCTTGAAGCAGAAAACCTTACCACGTTTTCTGCCCGAGACTAAAAGGTTGTACTAGACAAGTCGCGCTTGTACAGGCGCAAAGTTAGCCGATTGGACGTGGTAGTCCATAGCATGTGCAGGATGCTTCTCTAGTCTTGCTCCTCTGCATCGGCAACTGTCGAAGAGAAGTCTACAGGAGGGCTTATCGCCCATGTTATATGTACCCGTAGTAGATGCTAATCAAAACCCGCTCATGCCTACCACAGCGAATCGTGCAGCAAG
>Ga0208038_1001349_pt1 | contig 13592 bp, 13 predicted proteins | sample June2015DPH_16_1_FD_184714 | JGI IMG/M metagenome (GOLD analysis project Ga0208038, IMG submission 184714) | Peatland microbial communities from SPRUCE experiment site at the Marcell Experimental Forest, Minnesota, USA - June2015DPH_16_100... | ecosystem: Environmental > Terrestrial > Soil >...
TTCCTGATCCTTGCCGCCTTGTACGAAAGCTGGTACCTGCCTTTCAGCGTCTTGCTGGGCACGCCCATCGCCGTTGCCGGAGCGTTTCTGGCACTCATGGCGCGACACTTTGAGAACGATGTCTACACGCAAATCGGCCTGGTGATGCTCATAGGCCTGACGGCCAAGAATGCCATCCTCATTGTGGAGTTTGCCAAACTCGAACACGCAAAGGGGAAGGGCACGGTGGAGGCCGCCTTGGACGGGGCTCGGCTCCGCCTGCGTCCCATCCTGATGACGTCTTTCGCCTTCATTCTGGGTTGCGTCCCGCTCTGGACGGCACAAGGGTCTGGGGCGGTGGGGCGCCGCATTCTGGGAACCGTGGTGATCGGTGGTATGTCTGCCGCCTCCTTGATTGCCATTTTCCTGATTCCGGTTACTTTTGCAGTCGTTGAGGGCCTCTCTTCCCGGCTGAGCCGCCACCCCATACAGCAACCTGAAGCCGGTGACCCAAAGGGGGGGCAACTCGCATGATGCGCTTGGCAAGGGGCTTCTCCATTTCGTTTCTGCTGCTTCTGTTGCCTGGCTGCACGGTCGGCCCGAATTACCAGCGTCCCAAAATTGACGTCCCAGGCGGATATCGGGGAGTGCCGGCCACCGTTCCTGGGGCTGCTTCCTCCGAATCGCTGGGGGATGCCCAGTGGTGGACGGTTTTCCAGGATGAGCAGCTTCAGTCGCTCATTCGGACGGCGCTTAAACAGAACTACGACGTGCGCATCGCCGCCGAGCGCGTGCTGGCGGCGCAAGCGCAACTCCGAATCACGCGGTCCGATCAGTACCCGTCGGCCGGGGTGGGGGTCGTCGGCACGACCGAACGCGAGCCCTCCAGCCCGTTTTCCCCCAGCTATCGCTGGGATTATATGCAGGTGGGGGGCAGCGCGTCTTGGGACATTGACTTCTGGGGGAAGTACCGAAGGGCCACCGAGGCTGCTCGCGCCAATCTGGCCCAGACCGAGTGGGGAAAGCGCGCCGTGATCAGCACGCTGGTTGCGAATGTTGCCAGCGCCTACTTCCGGCTCAGGGCGCTCGACCTCGATCTCGAAATCACCCAGCACACCCTCGCCGCCCGGCAGGAATCATTGCGGCTGACCAAGCTCCTCGCGGATCAAGGGGCTGCTTCGATGGTGGACGTACGCCAGGCGGAGCAGCTTGTCTATGTGGCCTCTGCCGCTCTCCCGGATCTGCAACGGCAAATTGAACAGGAAGAGAACTACCTCAGCTTCCTGCTTGCTCAAAACCCCGGGCCCATCACTCGAGGGCACAGCCTGACCGAACAGGTGCGGTCGCCCGTGGTTCCCGCGGGGCTGCCCTCCCAATTGCTAGAACGCCGTCCCGACATTCACGAGGCCGAGCAGCAATTGATCGCGGCCAATGCCCAGATCGGTGTGGCGCGGGCCGCCTACTTCCCGTCTATCTCCCTGACCGGAACGGCCGGATTCATGAGCTCTGCCTTGACCGATCTGTTCACGAAGCCTGCAGGTATTTGGAATGTCGCCGCTTCCGTCACTCAGCCGCTCTTCACCGCTGGCAAGTTGCAGGCCAATGTCCGGCTGGCGGAAGCACAACAGCAAGAAGCCTTGCTGGCGTACCAGCACACGATCCAGAATGCGTTCCGGGATGTTTCCGACGCTTTGGTGGCTTACCAAAAGACGCGCGAGGCGCGGGAACAACAAGAACTCTTGGCCGCCGCCGCCCAGGACTCCACCCGGCTGGCGCACGTCCGCTACAATGGTGGCGCGACCGCTTACCTCGAAGTCCTGACCAACGAAACCAATTACCTGGCCGCCGAACTGAATCTTTCCCAGACGAGGCTGAATGAGATGCTCTCCCTGGTGCAGATTTACAGTGCCCTGGGTGGTGGCTGGCAGCAATAGGCGGAGGACTGCCGCGCGCGGGTGAAAATCCGATTGGTTTGCGAAGGCGAACCGGAGATTCATTTTCTACCTGGCACCCGATACCTAACACCCGGCACCTGACACACAGTGTTGCGGGTATACTCTCCCACAAGCGTGCCGTTCTACAAGCCGACTGATTTTGCCTGTTTCTCGTCACTTGTCACTCGTCACTTGTCACTGCCTTTTTGGTCCCTTCGGGAAATCGCAGACCCCAAAGATCAGGGGTCTGCGCCAGCCAGCCGTTCCCTTGTCCAAAGCGAAATTATTGTAACTCGACCACCGCCAAGCTTTAAGAAGTCTTCAGTTATCAGTTATCAGTTATCAGTTGTCAGTTATCAGTAACAACGGGTGGCAAGGCGAAAGCTGGTAGCTACTGCCGGGCCGCGAATGGCGAGCCCCCAACCCCTAATCCCCCGCCCTTTGCGCACCGGATTCAACTATTCCAGCAGGCTATGCCTTCGCCATCAAGGGAAGAACTGCGTTACCTGCTCAGCATCATAGCCCGCGTAGCGGGCGGAAGACCGTAGCCCACTGCGCAAGAAGCTGTGAAAAAATAATTGAACTCGCGCGGAGACGCAGAGACGCAGAGGTTCGGAATAAATAGCTGCCTTGTTTTCTTTGTGCTCTCTGCGGCTCTGCGCCTCTGCGCGAAATGCTTTTGCTTTTGCAGGAATTAATTCACAGCTTCCAAGCGGTGGGTAAAATATTCGAGTGGAATTCCCCGCAAGCCCCGGAGGGGCGAAAGAACATGCCGCACACCTACACGAATCTCCTCGCACACGTGATCTTCAGCACCAAGGACCGCGAGCCCCTTATCACCGCCTCGCTTCACGACGATCTTCTCGCTTACATGGGCGGCATTGTACGCGAGCTCGGTGGCGCCCTAAGAGCTGCAAACGCAAGACCCGACCACGTACACCTGCTCTGCTCGTTACCGCCCACGGTAGCGACGGCCGACGCTCTGCGGGTGGTGAAGACCAATTCCTCGCGCTGGGTGCACCGCGGTCGGCACTATCCCGGCTTCGACTGGCAAACCGGCTACGGAGCGTTCAGCGTCAGCCATTCCCTGGCGCCTGCCGTGGTGCAATATATTCGCGACCAGGAAGAGCATCACCGCCGCGTGAGCTTCCAGGAGGAATTCATCGCCTTTCTCAAGAAGAATAGCATCGCCTACGACGAACGTTACATTTGGTCGTGATTTCTTTCGCCCCTTACGGGGCTGGGGCCGGGTCGTGATGCCCTGTTCCCACAGCTCGCGAAGCTGTGAAAAAATCGCGTTGTAGGGGCGGCCCTTGTGGCCGCCCTGGGGCAACCACAAGGGTTGCCCCTACGACGCGATGCCACAACGCGATTTTTTCACACCTTCTCGCGCTGTGGGCTACGATCTTTCGCCCGTCAGCTGACGGGCTAGCGTGACACCGCCGGTGGCGCCGCTATAACGGGTAGCCACGGTGTCCCCGTGGCCCGCTCGCCTGCGCAGCCGCCCAGGTGTTGGAGAGCTTCTTCCCGCTCGAGACGCATTCCCGGAGGTAAAGGTTGATCAGCGTTTGATAACCAATGCCGGTTTCCTCTGCCAGACGCTTGAAGTACTTTACCGTGTCATGGTCAAGCCGAATGGTCACTTGCTGCTTCAAACGTCGGGCATAGGGATTGCGTTTGGCTTTCGAGAAGTCGTAATGCTCCCTCATCGTGCCCACCTATTCTCGTACTCCTGTCCTTCAATGTCCTTACGAGATCAGCCAGGCTTTCCCTGACGTACCAGGTCCACGCTACGCTTGCTTTCACTGGGTTAGTGCGCGATAGGGTACAATGGCCTGACGGGTGATCACGGATAGCCGGACACAAAGGACGTTATGTCCTACTGTCTGAGTTGACAGAACGAGACGGCGGAATTAGGGTTAAGGACGGGTTCAACGCACCCAGGGGAGACACGGCGCATGACCGGAATCCAATTCATCACCGACGAAAAAGGCCGCAAGACGGCGGCAATCATCGACCTCAAGAAGCACCGCGCGCTCTGGGAAGATATCGAGGACGTGCTGGTTTCCCGGTCGCGGCAGCACGAAAAACGTATCCCGCTCGAGAAGGTGAAGGCAGACCTCATTAAAAGCGGGAAACTGCGTGGCTAGCTACCGCGTCGTATTGACATCAACTGCAGAAAAAGAACTCAAAGGACTGTCTGCCCAGCTAAACGCGCGCATCGTTCCGCGCTTGGAAAATCTGGCCGACAATCCCCGCCCGCCGGGCTGCAAGAAGCTCCAAGGCGGTGATAAAGAGTGGCGCATTCGTGTGGGTGACTACCGCGTGGTGTACACTATCGACGACGCAAAATTGCTGGTCGAGGTGACGCGGACCCGCCACCGAAGCGACGTATACGAACGATGAGTGCCGAGAGCGCGATTCTTCCCACTGACCATGAGCGCTCCGTGCCTACGCTTCCGGCCCGCCGCACAATGGGGTCGTGAGCGAGTAAAAGAGGGGTTGCAGCTCCACGTCAACCGCGGCATCGGAACCATCTTTTCCCCGTGCGCTTCGGCTCCACTCCGGAGATCACTTTGTATGAATTGAAGCGCGGGTAGAACAAGGGCAGCTTTGAGCTGTTAGCTGTCGGCCGTTAGCTGTCGGCTGTCAGCCGCGTCCTGCCAACTGCCTACCGCTTTCTGCCTACTGCCTACTGCTTTCCGAGGGCTGGCGCAGACAGTCGCTTTGGGGCAGTAGGCAGTAGGCAGAACGCGGGAGGCGGACAGCCTTTCGTAGCATCCGGCCCCCGCACCAGCGCCTGGCACCTGGCACCTGACAGCTGCCAGCGTGCCGTTCCACAAGCCGACTGAGGTGAGCAATCGTAGCGCGGACCTGTTCGGTAGGTCCGCGGCTTTTTGTTCTCGGTCGAGGACTCCCACAAGTCCTTTCGGGAAATCGCAGACCCCAAAGAACAGGGGTCTGCGCCAGCCAGCGTGTTCTGGTACAGCCATTAAAGTGGTATAATGTAAGTACGAGACGGTAACTACGCGAAATGCGCTTTGAGTGGGATGAGGTCAGGAACCGCCGTAATCTCGGGAAACATAAGATCAGCTTCGAGACGGCAAAGCTGGTTTTTGACGACCCCCATGCCCTTAGCTATCGGGAGCGTGAAGTGGAGGGCGAGGAGCGATGGCAGACCCTGGGAGGAATTCGTGGTTCGATCACCGTGTTGGTTGCTCACACTTACCGGGAGGAAGACGGGGAAGAAGTGATCCGCATCGTCTCGGCGCGAAATGCGACTTCGTCGGAAAGGAGAGCCTATGAGGAAGGCAAGTGGCCGCCTGGCTAAGGAGATCGAAGACCTGAGGAGAATGAAGGATGACGAGATCGACCTTACCGACATTCCGGAAACGGCGGACTGGAGCAAAGCTGTGGTCGGAAAGTTCTACCGGCCTCGGAAGAAATCCCTGACAATTCGCATCGACGCTGATGTTCTCGCCTGGCTCAAGGCGCAAGGAAAGGGATACCAGACGCGGATTAACGCCTTGCTGCGAGAAGCCTTTGAGGGCCACAGCAGGAGCGGGTAGCCAGAATCAGTGGTTTGGTGACCGTGGGCTTTTCTCATGCCCGCGGGCTGGCGCAGAGGGTCGCTTTTCAGGAGTAAACATGCACAAGTATGAGATCATCATCTATTGGAGCAACGAGGACCAAGTCTTCGTTGCCGGAGTCCCGGAATTGCCGGGTTGCATGGCCCATGGCAACACTCAGGATGTGGCGCTCGCACACGCCAACGAAGCCATTCAATTGTGGATCGACACCGCCCGGGAATTCGGGGATCCCATTCCGGAGCCGAAGGGCGAACGTCTCATGCTGGCCTAGAAAAGTCCCGGCGGGTGCCGCCGGAACAAAAAGTAGCGCAAGGCTCGCTCTCCAGCCTTGCGGCTTTTCAACCGTGCCGCGACTGTGGCGGCACGGCGGGCGCAAACGGTCGCTTTTTAGCGTATGCGATCTCCCGAAGCTTTTCATACTGGCCGGCTTTAGCCGGACAGCTTTTCGTAGCGGCCGGCCCCCGCACCAGTATCTGGCACCTGATACCTAACACCTGGCACCTGACACCTGGCACCCGGCACACGGCACCTGACGCCCGGCAGCGTGCCGTTCTACAAGCCGACTGGTTTTGCGTGTTTCTCGTCACTTGTCACTCGTCACTTGTCACTGCCTTTTTCGTCCCTTCGGGGAATCGCAAACCCCAAAGGTCAGGGGTCTGCCCCAGCCAGCGCTTTACGGGACGGTTCTTTACGTGGTTGGTCCCTTTTTGCTGGCGCTGCTGCCGGCGCGTGGCTTTGGCCAGCTTGCGCGGACCTATCTTCTAGTGCGTTCCATCCCCGCCTGGGGTATACTCGATTCATGCAGGTTACCCTCACACCGCAGGCTGAACAGTTGTTGCGCGATGCTATGACTCGGAATCCTGGAAGCACCGCTGCCGAAATCCTCGAGCAAGCACTGGCTGACCGCCGGAAAAGTGATGCGGCAAATGATTCCCTCCGGGAACGGCTTAAGAGCTTGCCCGGCGTTAAGCTGCCTGCCCATTGGCCACCCCAATTTAAACCCCTCGAGCCGCTCGAGGTTGAAGGTGAGTTGCCTTCCGAACGGCTCGTCCGGGAGCGCCGGTGACCCTCCTCTATTTGGACTCCAGCGCTTGGCTCAAACGCTATTTCCAGGAGCCGGGCAGCGACTGGATGATGCGGCGCTTCGAGAGCGGAGACCCCTTGGCAAGCTCGGCTCTGGGTTACGTTGAGGTAACTTCCGCTCTGGCCCGGCAACAGGCCTCCAGGAAGCTGGATGAAGAAAGACTGGCGCAGCTCCAGCAACAACTGGAGGAGGACTGGGGCGACATGGCGGGGCTTGCCCTCACTGATGAGGTGGTGGTTCGCGCTGTCCGGCTGGCGCGAGGCTACAAGCTGCGTGGCGCCGATGCAGTCCATCTGGCCACAGCTATAAGCGTGAATGACGCCCTGGCGGGGACCGGCAATTCCCTGGTCTTAATTGCCTCGGATGAAGAACTTTTGGCCGCGGCCCGGCAGATGGGACTGGCCGTTGAGAACCCGGCAGTCGCAGTATACCCGTAAGGGCAGGCACAGCAGGGCTCGCATTGACGAAGGGTAGGCTCTGTCCAGCGACGATCTACTCGCAGGCTAGGGAGCGGTGGTGGCCCATGAACAACCGCAAATTATCAAGAGAAGATGCTCTGCAGCAGTTGGCGGGCTGGCGCAGACGGTCGCATTAGGGCAGTAGGCAGAAAGCGGGAGGCGGACAGCTTTTCGTAGCGGCCGCCCCCCCCTCACCAGTACCTGGCACCTGATACCTAACACCCGGCACCTGACACACAGCGTTGCGGGTATACCCTCCCACGGCATGCCGTTTTACAAGCCGACTGAGGTGAGCAATCGTAGCGCGGACCTGTTCGGTAGGTCCGCGGCTTTTTGTTGTCAATAGAGGACTCCCACAAGTCCCTTCGGGAAATCGCAGACCCCAAAGAACAGGGGTCTGCGCCAGCCAGCCGTTCCCTTGTCCAAAGCGAAATTATTGTAACTCGACCACCGCCAAGCTTTAAGAAGTCTTCAGTTATCAGTTATCAGTTGTCAGTTATCAGTAACAACGGGTGGCAAGGCGAAAGTTGACAGATAGTCCCGAGCCGCAATCCCGAGCCCCCAACCTCTAATCCCCCGCCCTTTCTGCACGGGATTCAACTATTCCGGTTGTTGAGCCCCAAGGGGGCGACCCAGCCCAGCCCAGGCCATCGGCCTGGGTTACGCGGCCCGATCCGTTTCAACGTGTGAGCCCTGAAGGGGCGACCCAGGGTCTTGCTTCAATCCCACACAAATCGTTCGTCGTAATCAACCCCGTTCGCCTGCAAAAACTTTCGCTGCTCCTCATGAAAACTTACCACTCGATGGTGCTCCCCCTCGGTACCGATTGTGGCGTAGGTTTCAATTGGCGCGCCCCTTCACGGCTTGAGGTTGTGACCGCTCCTTGATCCTCAGGGCGTTGAAGGTGTGAAAAAATCGCGTTGTGGCTGCGCGTCGTAGGGGCAACCCTTGTGGTTGCCCGAGGGCGGCCACAAGGGCCGCCCCTACAACGCGTTTTTTTCACAGCTTCGTTGCCCTGGGCTGGGATGGATCGCCGCGTTGGGGCTCATAATCGTCCTACGTGCGTCCTACTGGCTCCAGACTCCTGAACCCTGACTGCTGCGTTTTTTCTCTTGACAGGCGAAGCAAGATAGGCTAGCATAGTGAGTGTCCGCCCTGCCGTTGCCCTTGGGCATTTGCGGACACTCTTTTCGAGGCGACGACGCAAATCAGTCCTTAACCGTAATCCGGGAGGTACGAAAGCAGCAGAAGAGTCCTCTTTTTCAACTGGACAGGAAGTCAGCTTTCGTGGGGAAGAATTCTTTTTTTTGACAGAGCGACGCGGGAATATTATTGAAAACAAAGGACGGCCGTGGAAAACTTTGCGCCGAAGCTGGAATGTATATGAAAACAAAGGAGATGCGAGCATAAGGCGGGAATGTTATTGAAAAGAAAGGGTCTTGGCCTTGATTTCCAACCACGATGGGGCCCTTTTGGGGGCAGGCGGAAGGGAGGTCCCGCAGGGCGGGAGCGCCGAAATCCCGGCTCCCGCCCTCTGTTCGTCCCTCGCCCTGCGATGGTCGCGGCGACCAGCCGCAAGCTGCGCGGGGCGCGAGCCACGGGAATAATCACAAGCAAGCGTAGCGCGGACTTTCGTCTCTGAGGTCTGCGGTTCTTCCTCAGACTCGCGCTTTCGAATTCAAGGGCAAACGCGCCAGCAGCGCAGAATTGCGCCGGGACGCACGGCGAGCCGCGGCAGGAGGCACTAGTCGATTCCCAGTCGTCACCGAGCCCCTTGGCCCTTGCTGACTTCGGGAGAGCGACGTATTCTTGATTCTTGGGGGAAAGGAAAGGCAGTAGGCAGTAGGCAGTAGGCAGTAGGCAGTAGGCAGTGGCAAATGGTGAAGGGCGCGTGGTGATTGCCCAGTCCTTTCAATGGCCATATGTGCTCCGCAAGCGGAATGGGGCACCCCCTCACCCGTCCCGCCCCGGCTGAAGAAAGCGCCGGCGCGGGACACCCTCTCCCCCAAGGGGGAGAGGGCTAGAATCTGTAAAGGGGGAGAGGGCTAGAATCTGCAAAGGGGGAGAGGGCCAGGAATATCTCAGCACAGAATCGCGATGAGGAAGCAAACTGAGAGCCGAGATCGCTCCCCCGAAGGCGCCACGCCTCAGGCCCCGGCAGGCGGAACCGTCATCGACCCTGTTTGCGGCATGGAGATAAGCCGCGAGGATGCGGTCGGCAGTTATGTGTACGAAGGGCAAGAGTACTTTTTCTGCAATCCTTCCTGCCTGGAAAACTTTCGTGCCAATCCAAGTCAGTATCTGAGCCCCGCTCGAGCTGAGGCAGCTCCTCCAGCGGGAGCCTTGAGTGATGGGGCAGCGGACGTGCGCTGCGAACCGCAGAGATCCTTCGTCGTCCCAAAGAGCGGGACTCCTCAGGATGACAGGCTTACGGCCGGGGGCGAAAGCCCGATTTATACCTGCCCCATGGATGCTGACGTCCGGAAACAAGGTCCGGGCACATGTCCGAAATGCGGGATGGCGCTCGAGCCGCTCAGGACCACAACCACAGCTACCCGTACCGAGTACGTGTGCCCAATGCACTCCGAAGTGGTGCGCCATGAGCCGGGGGTTTGCCCCCTCTGTGGCATGGCTCTGGAGCCTCGGTCGGTGACCGTGGCGGAGGAACCAAATCCCGAATTGGCATTGATGACCCGCCGCTTCTGGGTTTGCCTGGCCTTAACCCTTCCGGTTTTCTTCTTCGCGATGTCCGAGATGATTCCCGGACAGCCTGTCCAGCACGCCTTCTCCTCGCGCCTGCTCAGTTTGGTGCAGTTTGCTCTGGCCTCTCCCGTGGTGCTATGGGGAGGACGGCCATTTTTCGAGCGCGGCTGGGCCTCACTGGTCAATCGCCACCTGAACATGTTTACCCTGATCGCCACCGGCACGGGGACTGCCTATGTTTATAGCGTCGTAGCCGTTCTCTCGCCCGGCATCTTTCCGGAATCGTTTCGCGGGCCTGGCGGCGAAGTCCCAGTCTACTTTGAGGCGTCGGCAGTTATCACCACACTGGTGCTCCTGGGGCAGGTGCTGGAGCTTCGCGCGCGCGCCCAGACCAGCAGCGCCATCAAGGGATTGCTGGGCCTTGCACCAAAGACCGCGCGGGTTGTCCGGGATGAAGGCGCCGAGGAGGACGTGCCGCTCGACCGCGTCCAGCGGGGAGATCGGCTGCGCGTCCGTCCCGGCGAAAAGGTGGCGACAGACGGAGTCATCCTTGAAGGCTCGAGCTCGATTGATGAATCCATGGTGACGGGGGAGCCCATCCCCGTGGAAAAGAATGCTGGAGACCGCGTGACGGGTGGGACGGTGAACGGCCCCGGCGGTTTTCTGATGCGCGCTGAACGCGTGGGCAGCGATACGCTCTTGGCGCACATCGTACAGCTTGTCTCAGAAGCGCAGCGCAGTCGCGCTCCGATCCAACGCTTGGCGGACGTTGTTTCGTCTTACTTCGTTCCCGTAGTAGTTTTCATTTCTGTGATGACCTTTGCAGTCTGGGCGACCGTAGGCCCCGAGCCGCGGCTTGCCTATGCGCTGGTAAACGCTGTGGCCGTCCTTATCATTGCCTGCCCTTGCGCGCTGGGACTTGCCACGCCAATGTCCATCATGGTGGGGACGGGACGTGGCGCCCTGGCAGGCGTGTTGATAAAGAACGCCGAAGCGCTTGAAGTTCTCGAGAAAGTGGACACGCTCGTTGTCGACAAGACTGGTACGCTTACGGAGGGAAGGCCTCGTCTTGCTTCGGTTCATGCCCTGCAAGGATGGAATGAGATGGAAGTGCTCCGCTTGGCCGCAAGCCTCGAGCGCGGGAGCGAGCATCCTCTCGCCGCCGCCATCGTTCGAGGGGCGCAAGAAAGGGGACTTCAACTCGGCGAGGCTCGAGAGTTTCGTTCGGTCACCGGTGAAGGGGTGATGGGCAAGGTGGATGGCAAAACCCTCGCACTCGGAAACCGCAAGCTGTTTGATGAGCTGAAGGTCGAATTGAACGCGCTGGCCACGAAGGCTGACGAACTTCAACGCGAAGGCCAAATCGCGGTCTTCATCGCCATTGACGGACATGCCTGTGGCTTGCTGGCGGTGACCGACCCCATTAAGCCGTCTACCCCTGACGCCCTGCGAGCATTGCAGAAGGACGGGATACGTATTGTCATGCTTACCGGCGACACTCGCAGCACCGCCGAGGCCGTGGCGCGCAGACTGGGCATCGACGAAGTCGAGGCGGAGGTCCTGCCTGAGCAAAAGGGCAAGGTCATCGAACGGCTTCAAGCGCAAGGGCGGGTGGTAGCAATGGCTGGGGACGGCATCAACGATGCCCCGGCACTCGCTCAGGCCCAGGTCGGCATCGCCATGGGGACGGGAACCGATGTGGCCATGGAAAGCGCTGGCGTCACTTTGGTCAAGGGGGATTTGCGCGGCATTGTGCGGGCGCGCAGGTTGAGCAAAGGTACGATGCGCAACATTCGACAGAACCTTTTTTTCGCGCTGGTTTACAATACCATCGGTGTGCCGCTGGCGGCGGGCGTCCTTTATCCGGTGCTGGGGCTGTTGCTGAGCCCGATGATCGCAGCAGCGGCCATGACGTTCAGCTCGGTGTCCGTGATCAGTAATGCGCTCAGGCTGCGGAGGATGGAGCTTTAGACGGCAGGTATCAGGTGCCAGGTGTCCGGTGCCGGGGGATAGCGAGCTGAGCATTCGCCGCAACTGACTACGGACAACTGACCGAGGGCTGTCCGTTGTCCGTGGTCAGTCGTCCGTTGCAACAAGATACGCGGCCGCGCGGCTGTGTCCTCACAACGGACCACGGACAACGGACTGAAGCCCGATATGCGAGGTTCGTGATATGACATTTCTGAGCAGCCGTTATCACCTGAAACAAAACTTGACTGCAAAGGACTTTGAAAGGCTGCACAGCCTCTCCACGGTTTATGGCATCCGAGGGCTTGTCATTGAAGGCCAGCTTCTGGAGCTCGAATATGACGCCTCGCGGATTCACGAAGCTGAGGTCTTGGCACAGGTCCGCAGGGCTGGGATTGCCGTAGAACCCGAGAAGCCTATTGCTCCCGGCGGCTTCGATTATACCGGCGAGTTCAGAGATTTCGCTTGGCCTACGCAAGGGCTAAGCCCCGCCAACCAGAAGGGGTAGCGCAGGTCGCTCTCCGGTTCCCCTCCTCGGCAGAGGAGGGTGGGGGTTACTTGGTCATGTTGGCCCATCTGATCCCTCCTCGCCGTGGAAGTGACCCCTCACCCGGCCCGCGCCGGCTGGTGAAAGCGCCGGTCGCGGTCCACCCTCTCCCCTCGGGAGAGGGGAAAGACCCAATTCCCTCCCTTCCTCCTCGGGAAAGGGGTAGAAGTCAGGGGTCGGACCGCTGTGCCCAGCAAAAGATGTGGGACACGCTGGGCCTTACTAAGGAGGGGAATCACCGTTGTCCCGAGGGGGATCTCATCCTAAATGACACTACGCTTCCGCGCGGCCACGCCTCCGCGCGGCTTGACGAATGTCGAACGGCGCGCTAACTTTACTTCACGACCATGACAATAGACGGACACATTCCACTAGCAAGCTTTTATCTTCTCGAACGGACAGAGCCGAGCCTGCCGAAACTTGATGATTTGGGCAGCTCAATCCCGGAGACTCTGAGGGGACTGGGCATAGCCGCCGAAAAGCTGCGCGGCAAGCGCGTCGCCGTTGCCGTGGGCAGCCGTGGTATTGCCAGCCTGAAGGAGATCGTGCAGGCAGTCTGCGGCTGGTTGAAGGCACAAGGGGCTCAGCCTTTTATCTTCCCCGCCATGGGGAGCCACGGAGGGGCAACCGCCGAGGGCCAGCGCAAGATCCTGGAGGATTACGGCGTTACGGAGGCCGCCACCGGGGTGGAGATTCGCTCTTCCATGGAGACCGTGCTTCTCGGAACGACCCCCGAAGGGTTCCGGGTCTTTGTGGATCGGAACGCCTGGGAGTCCGACGGCGTCGTGGTGGTCAACCGCATCAAGCCCCACACCGATTTTTCGGGGAAGATTGAAAGCGGATTGTTGAAAATGATGATGATCGGCATGGGCAAGCTGGACGGGGCCACCGAGGGCCATCGCCAGAGTTGGAAGTATGGGTTCGAGACTGCCATCCGCGCCGTTTCGGGAAAAGTGCTGGCCAGCGGGAAAATTCTCTGTGGGGTCGCGGTGGTCGAGAATGAAATGCACCAGATTGCCGTCGTCCGCGCCGCGCTTCCGCAAGGCATCGTGGCACAGGAGGAATCGACATTCCAACTGGCCCGCACCCTGGTGCCGCGTATTCCGTTCCCAGCATTCCACCTGCTGATGGTGGACGAAATGGGCAAGAACCTGAGCGGAACCGGCATGGATACGAAAGTAATTGGGCGCGGGGTGGAACTGCCGCCCGGAGAAGCGCCCAGGATTTCCATGATCTACGTTCGTGATCTCACTCGCGAAAGCGATGGGAATGCAGTGGGGGTGGGCTTCGCCGACGTCATCCATGAGCGTCTTTACCGGAAGATTGACT
>Ga0208038_1001355_pt1 | contig 13526 bp, 10 predicted proteins | sample June2015DPH_16_1_FD_184714 | JGI IMG/M metagenome (GOLD analysis project Ga0208038, IMG submission 184714) | Peatland microbial communities from SPRUCE experiment site at the Marcell Experimental Forest, Minnesota, USA - June2015DPH_16_100... | ecosystem: Environmental > Terrestrial > Soil >...
ACGAAGCGGTCGAGCTGCTCGGCGCGGTCGCCGACAGCCTCGACGCGGGGGACCCCGATGACGACGAGGTCGATGCCTTGGTCGACGAGCCGATCACCGTCCTGCACCCGGTCGGACGGGCCGACGAACCGCACAGTACCGGGGAGCCCTGGCCCGAACCTTTCCTCGTGGAGGAAGGACAGGACCGCCCGATCGTCGTTCAGATGCTCGGTCCCTTTCGCATCACCGCCCACGGGGAGCTGGTCGCGACCGGGCTGCGCAGCCGTGCCAAGGCCCTGTTCGCGTGGTACCTGGTCCGTCCCGAAGGCGCTACCAGCGACGAGGCCGTCGACGCGTTGTGGCCGGACACCATTCCCGAGCGCGTCGGTAAGCAGTTCTGGCGTGCCTTCGGCGATCTGCGCGCCCGGTTCCGCGGTCCCGGCGACGAAGCTCTCGACGTGCTCACCAAGACCGGCGAGCACTACCAACCGTGCGCGGCTGAGATCGCCTGCGACCTGTGGGAGTTCCAGGCGGCCCTCGCAGATGCCGCCCGGGGCACCGACGACCAGGCCCGAGCCGCGCTGCGCCGGGCCGTCGACACCTACCGCGGCGACCTCCTCCAAGGAAGCGACTACCCCTGGGTCGAACCGGTCCGCCAGGACCTCCACCGCCGGGCCCTCGACGCCCACCTCCGCCTGGCCGAGCTCGAAGACCACGGCGGACACCCCGACGCCGCGGCTGACACCTTGGAGCGGGCCATCGACCTCGACCGCTTCGCCGAGGAGCCCTACCGTCGACTCATGACCGTCCACGCCGCCCAAGGCCGCATCGACGCGGTCACTGCTACCTGGAAGCTCCTCCATCAACGCCTTGGCGATCTCGACCTTGAAGTCGAGCCCACCACAACCCGCCTCTACCGCTCGCTCACGATCAGCGTCCCCGACACCTCAGACGGTGCCCGCCCGATCCGTCTCTCGTCGTGACCATAGGGCAGGTCCTCCCCAGCATCGACACACCCTGCCGGATTCTCGCCACCTGCAGATCGGATGGGCCGCCCTCTCGACCGACACGCTCCTCGCGTTCCTGGACGCGGCTCTCTTCGTGATCGGGCGGCGCGTCCCGGCGACGCCCTTGTTGCGATCCTCACCATCCGATGAACTGACTCACAGGACCCGCCACCGACGGCACTACGCCGAAGTCGCCGCCACATCGCCCGTCTGCTCAGCGCACCGCACTGCCGATGAGGTCGGCCAGCGCGAGGTTCGCAACCATCTTGGCGAACCGTCGTCCAGCCGATGGGCGCAGGACAACCGTCGTCACGCCAGCCGAGTTCAGGTGGCCGAGGATCGCGCCGAGTTCGTGCCGGTTGGGCGAGATCCGTCCGTAACCGTCGACGACCACGACATCGAAGCAGGCCGGTGCGTCGGCCAGCAGTCGGCCCAGTCCCGGCCGGTGCCCCCGGACACCCGCCCACTGGTCGGCGTAGGTCGCGACATGCTGCCAGTCCGGCTGTCGGGTGAGCTGGGCAGCGAGCTGGCCTAACTGTCGGTCCAGCCGGCGCCGGCCGGCACGACCGGGGGCTTCTCGTGCGTAGATGGCAACTCGCCACATGGCGTCTCCTCTCTCGCTCGGTGTCATTGGTGAGGAGACCTCTGCACGAACGAGAAAGCAAGGCGAAACCGGTCGTCAACTAAGGCGCGAGAACCGTCTCGTTCTGCAGGCACCATCGACGTGACGCAGGCAGCGTTCTCTCGTCGCGTTCTGCTCCTCACCCGCGTTACGGATCCCAGCTGGCAGTGCGACACTTCAATCCATGCGGACACGTCTACGAGTGGTCGCCGTTCCGCTTGTCATGATTGCAGCTGGCATCGGGAGCTATGCGACGATGCCTGCCGCCGGCGCAATGGGTTCCTCGCCGGTCCGCACTTCGAACAGCTACTCGCAGGACCTCGTGGCGCTCAGCTTCTCGCCGATCGCGGGTGAGGACCTATGGGCAGGCAACGGCCTTGCCGTCTACCGTTCGGACGACGGTGGGATCCGATGGACGAACATCACGCCGACCAACCTCGTTGGCGACGACCCCACGGTGCGCTTTACCGGATTCGCCTCGTACGGCGGCTCGCAGCTTTGGTTCTCCGCGACGGAGGCCGAGAACGTGACAGCGCACCATCTGCGTGGCTTCGCGATCGAGCACTCGGCAGATGGCGGGCGCACTTGGACCTGGACGGGAGTCCCGTCGTGTTCGGGCTGCTCCATGTCGCTCTCCTTTGTGAGCAGCACTCTTGGCTGGGCGCTTGGTAGCAATGGCGACCTCTACGAGACCGCGGACGGGGGGACACACTGGAGGCTTCTGCCGTCGACGGCGGCGACGGCCGCGGCAAGCTCAGGGGCGATCGACTTCGTCGACGCGTCGAGCGGCTGGCTCTCGAACGGCCGCGAGCTCTATAAGACCTCCGACGGCGCACGCAGCTGGACCCTGGTCGAACTGCCCGCAGTCGGGCGCTCCAAGTCGCTGCCCGCTCGCCTCGGCTCGCCCCACTTCTTCTCGTCCGGCAGTGGAATCCTGCCTGCGACGCTGTCGACCGGGAAGGCCGTCGTATTTATCACGAGCGATGCGGGTCGGAGCTGGAGCTACCGCAGCGCGCCGATAGCGATGGGTAAAAACTCTCCCGGTTGGTGGACGATGCCGTCCTTCTCTGCGAGCTCGCCCACGGTCTGGACGATATCGGCCGGCACGCAGCTCTTTGTGACAGGTACCGCAGGACGCACGTGGTCGAGGATCACGCCACCCGCCTTTTACGGCAAGGGCGATCCGGTCTGGGGCTTTGCAATGCTGACGACTTCGACCGGCTGGCTCGATGCGGCGGCGACACCGTGCGACGACGGTGGTGAGTGCGCCGTCCCTGTGCTGTTGCGCACGACTGACGCCGGCCGGACTTGGCAAGCGATCCAACAGCCGGCAGCGTGAACGACTGCGCGCCCGGGTAAAGGTGCGCCGAACGTTGTTCGGCGCGCTAAGCGGTCCGAACGATGTTGTTATTCGGTGCAGCGTTCTGTTCCGCCTGCCGCGTGTAACGGCACCTGTGGGATGCCAGGCCTCAGCTCTCGTCGCTTCCGTGCCTTGAGGCGGCTAGTTGGCGCGAGTGGATCCTGCCCAACGGTCCGGGCTCCTATTCGTTCTTGCGGCGACCGGGCTTGGGGGATGCGCCCCACACCAGCATCCTGGTGAATGGCGGTTCAGGCCACCAGGTCGCGTGGGAGACGCTGGGGTCGTCCACCTCTGATGACAGATTCGAAACCTCAGGTGGCTCGCCCGATGTGCGACAAGCGCCTGCTCGGAGTTTCCGAGACTCTTTATCGCTGGCTCAGCGTCGACAAGGAGAGAGTCGGCAATCAGGCGTCGTGACGCCCCGCGCTTCCCGGCCTCACGTAGTCAAGTCCTCAACCTCGTCCTCGGGGGCTGGTCCGTCGGGCGGATCCGGTAATCGGTAGAGTACGTCAGCGATTTCCGTCGCCTCGTCAGCGTTGACGAGCGTCGGTGCAATCCACCGTCCCTCATAGTGCCAGCCACCTCGGGGGCCGATTCGAACTCGACGCCAGTGGCCCCGACGGAGATGAGGCGCGACGGTACCTCCCGACATCTCGCCGGTACGGCCCTCGAATGTTCGGCCCAAGTCGATGACGTGTGCCCCGAGTGCTGCGCCCGACCACGACCTCCGCCGGAACGCTCCTCGTCGCACGGTGTCACGAACGTCTCCGGGAGACATGCTCGGGCTGATGACTTGAGAGAAATCAGGCTCCTTCCACGAACCCCAACTCACGATGCTCGCAGCGTTCGCGGCTACGGATGAGAAGGCTCCGTACCGAAGCTCACCCGAGATGAACGTCGCGGTTGCATCTGGTTGGAGGCCCAGAGTCAGGAGATAGAGCGCGACGTTGAAGGGCTTTCCCGTGCCGTCTCCGCACAGCACGACACCGTGGAGCGTGCCGCCCTCGTCGTGGAGCACCTCCCACTGCGTGGTGCCGTTTGTGGAACTCGTAACCCACTTGGAGGCGGGGCCGAACTGAAGCGGACCGCCGAAGAGCACGAGAACAGAGGGGAACGGCAGGCGAATCTCGGCGAGCAGGTCCGAGGGTGGTGAGTGGCTGCCCGCCAGTGCCCGGCCCGCACCAATGGACATGTAATAGGGCACGGCGAACAACGCGAACTCCAGCTCCACTCCTAACATTCGAGCGACTTCCGGATCTGGCGCACCGAGCAAACCGTTGCGAATTGATTGAAGAGTTCCTCCGAGATTCCGGGAGACGTGCTTCACGAGGACCGCGGCGGCGTCCCCAGGTTGGTAACCGTCGCCGCGCCGAGGAGTCGCCTCCGCGATCTCCTTGAGCGCCTGGTAGCGAGTTGTGAGTCGACGAAATCGCTCGTGGGCCTCGCTCATCGGCATGTCCGTCCAGCCGGTTTGGTCACCGAGGTCTGCGAGGAAACCAAGGTCGCCGAAGAGGCGGTCCGGCGATGTGGCGGGTGGCCCCTGTCCGAATGGAACGGCGGATCTCACATCGCCGAGCGGATGCGGCCAGCGGGAACGTCCGCGGCCTTCCGGCGGGGCTTGCGCTTCAGTCATGCGGTGAGTCCTGCCGACTCCGGTGCTAGAAGCGGCTGGCGTCCCTGCGATAAATGACCTGATCCCCATCGCAGCAGGATTGCGCAGCTCGCCGGCATGCTGGACGTTCCGGCAAGGATCTCGTGAAATGCCTGCTCGAGGTGGCTCATGTCCTACCCATGCCTAGGGTAGTCCGAAGGCACACATGTGGGGCCGATGCTCGCTAGTCAAGCAACCCCTCTCGCCGGCCCACGACTATTAGCTGTCCCAGGAAGACTACGTAGTTGGTCGCCGAGATGATGTGATTAAGAAATACGTGTCGCGCTAACAGCGTCCCGAGCGGATCGAGCTGATTGAGCCGCTCCGCCTTCCGCTTGTCGTTGTGGAAGTACCGGCCGTTGATCCAGAGGTCAAGAGCGTCAGCTGGACTCAGGTGGTCCTGGTCGATGACGACTCGCAGCGGCCCTCCTCGACACTGCGCGAGCCAGGCATTTCTTGAGGCTTCGAGCTCACCGCGCAAGTTGTCGGAGCGAAGCTCCTGCCAGAGGGTGTTTGCCACACTGTTGACGAACACCGGTTCTTTGTCGCTGACGAAATGACGAAAGGTGAGGAGGAAGGACTTCAGTAGGGGTTCGGTCGGCTCACGACTCATCGTCGACAACCCGTCGGTCTGAGAGAACGTGAAGCTGAGCTGGATGTTGAAGCACCCTTCAGTCACTGCCGGTTCGGCTAGCAGCTCGTTCGCGCGATCAAGAAAGAGGTCGAGTCGCTCGCTAGTTTGGTAGGAATTTCCGGCCACGTTCCTAGATCAGCCCGTGACTTTCGGTGTAACGAGAATTTGCCGCTGAGGTTCGTTACTCGACGAGGCCATCGAGTTCCTCGCGGATGATACCCAACGCGTCGATGGTGGCTAGGTGAACTCGTCGCCAGGCGTTGTTCCAGTCGGCGGTCGGGAGCGTCACGCCGAGCCGCTGCGCAGCCTCTCGCCATCTGCGGTCATCAGCAGCATGTTGGCGCCACGCTCGGAGCGTGAACAGCGAGCGGAGCGTGTTGATGGCCTCCTGGGCGCGCTGGTATCCGCCCTCGGGGAGGTGATTGCTGAGGTACGTGTCGAACTCGTGGAGCTTGACGATCGAGCCGTCGGGCAGCGTTAGCACATCGAGGAGCTGACACAGACCACTCAGTTGTGAGTCGAACTGCTCGGACGACTCGCAGGTGAACGCGAGGCGAGCAGCTGCCTCCGCTCTCGGGATGCGTATGAGTGGGGCAGGTGCGTGGCCGCGCCAGACCGCGTTCAGGTAGTCGATAGCTTCCGGCAGCGCGAGGCCATGCGGATAGCTCTGTTCCGCAGGTGGAACTTTCGGGGCAATCTCGGCCACCAGGCGTTGCAGGTAGTCCTCAACGTCCGTTACCCGGTAGTACGGCCGGATGAAGGGCGCCACAGTGACGAGAAAGCCGGAATCGCTATAGGCGACCACGCAGTTCCATGTCGCCGGTTCTTCACCGATGAGCTTGGCGAGTCGGCGGAGGTCATCTTCCGAAGGCTGCCAAGACGCGCTGGCTCGGGGTGTGGAGACGCCGCCAGGTGTTGATAGCTCGGCTCGAATCTCGTCTGACGTAACGGTGATCTCCTGCACAACATCCGGCGTCGGACGAAACGTCCGTTGCCGCTCGCAGAGGTACCGAAGCATCGCCACAAAGCGATTGACGTCGGGATGGCCGCGTTGAGAGCGGGCCATGCCGCCGATAGATAGAGCGACGTTGTCGGCCGGCTGAGGCGAGTCAAACATCGTGCCCGACGTGCGGAGCCAGCCGTAGCGGCCGATGCCGCCGCGCACGGCGACTCGTGGCGTATTGGCAAGGATGGGAGCGGCCTCCAGGTGGTGCCGCTGGAACAGCGTCGCCTCGACGAACTGCCAGTTCGGCCAGTTCTCGCGGTTGATGTAGTCGTCCATGACGACGTCAAGGAGCTTTTGCTCGTCCTCCGTTGGCTCGCGCAGCAGGTCGTCATTCATCGCCACGATTGTCCCATCCGGCTGTTTCGCTATCCGGAGCTGCCGCGGTTTCCGGCCGCCGGGTGCTTCCGCACCGCGGCGTCCTGTACGGTCAGCTCTGCTTCGGGGCGGCGCTCCAAGTCGACGATGGTGCGCTGAGCCTCTTGGAGTTCACGAATCCGATTGCCGATCTTGTCGCGACTCCATACGGACGGCGGCCCCGCGGGGAGCATGGCGAGCGAACGTCGTTCCTGCTCCAACAGCGCGCCAGAATGTCGGAGGATCGGGTCGGCGACGGGCGCCCCGAGTCGGCGCTCGGCGCTGATTGGCTAACCGCGCCCGTAGCCGTCTCGATATGCGGTCTACGCGTTTCAGCGCGACCCCGTGTTAGGTGCTCACGTTCTGCGTCCGAGCCTGCCCGGTACAGCACTTCCGAGACGTCGACTGCCAGGGTCAGAGCTGCCCGACGGGCGCGCGAGTCGTCCGAACCGTCCGTGCAGACTTTTCCTTCCCATCGGATCGTGGCGAGTAAGCCCTGCCCGGCTGGTTGATTTCGCGACGCCCTGGAAGTCCAGCTACTCTGCTCCAGCCGACCACGGGTGCAGGACTTCAAAGCGGGGTGGACTCGGTCCTGACCGACGCACTGTCTATCGAGCCCTAAAGCACCCGTGCAGTACCGTCGCGGTGATGGCATGTGCTTCGCGTGATCTGGTGGTGACGCTGGGCACGAACGCGCACACACTCCTTGCGGGCGCTCCTGTGGATTCCGTCCGGCGGCGTTTGAAGCTGGCGAGCATCCTCTACGACCGGGTGCTGCTCGAAGACGGGACCTTCCGCGCGCAGGCGGGCCCTGGCGGCTCGTCGGCCTTCAGACATGCGACCGCAGTCGGCGAGTCGCCGTCGTGGCAGACGGCACACCAACGCAGTGTCGTGAAGGGAAAGACGTTCGGCATCACCGCGGGACTCGAGCCCGCACCAGGTGTGCCGGCCCCGACGATGACCCAGGTGTTCGCTTCCGAGTCCGTCATCAGCTGGGACGCCACGCTGGAGCCGTTCGCCGCGGAACTTCCCGCGGAGTGCGACTGGGTCCACTACTTCGAGCGCCCGCGCCGCCTTCCGGATGATGTCGGGAAGCTGGCGAAGCGGTGGTCCACTACCGACGAGCACAATGCGGTGCTCAAGGACCGCTTCCCAGCCCACTTCGTCTGCTCGCGGATCGTCCAGGACACCAATGAGGATCTCGCGCTGGCAGCGGCAGCCGGTGTTGTTCTCAGCGCCGATCCATTGCACAACGAAGTCTTGAGTCGCCGCCTCCAGGACGACCAAGGTTGGCGCCTCGAGGGGTTTGCGCTGCCGATCATCGTGCCGGCGGTCGGCGATTTGCCGTGGGACACCGTACGGGACATCCGGAACGACAAAGCTATGGGCTACCTGCGGGCAGCGCTACGCGACATCGAGCTCGCCGCCATGGAGGCAGCGACCTCGGCGAGTGACCTGCGGTCGGCGGTCCATCGGACCGTCGAGGACGAGTTGGCGAAGGCGAACGAGAAGCGGGATGAGCTGAGGTCGACGATCAAGAGGAGTCTGCTGGGCATCCTCATTGCGACCGGCGTCGGTTTCGCTACGACCGCGCTGACCGGTCCGCTTGGTGTCATCACCGTTGCGGGTGGAAGCACTGCGCTCGGCACCGTGATCGATGCCAAGGCCGCACTGCGGTCGAAGCGCTCCCGCGCGTGGGTGGGAGCGCTTGCCCGGGTCAAGTCCGCCACGGTCATCACTTAGAGCAGCTCCCCGGCTGGGAGGAGTCCAATGCCGTCCGACGAGCTCAGCTTTCCCCTCACCGAGGGGGTTTTCCGTGAACAGCGCGTCTACCTCGGACCGGAAGCCTTCGGTGACCCGGGTGATGGCATCGAGTCGCCGACCGATCTCATCAATCAGCGCGAGTGGATGCACCTGATGGACTCGCCGACGGACGTCGTGCTCCAGACGACTGACCACTTCGGCTCGGCCTTCCTCGCCATCGCAAGCCTCTGTCACATGTGGATATGCGCCATCGTGCCGCCCGACGAGCCGGAGCCGTCAGGCCTTCCGCTGGTCTTCGACGCCTATCTCGACGCTTACGACGAGTTCGAGGCGGCGCCCTTCATCGCTGCGCACGGCTGGTACCGACAAGGCACGGCGGGCCTTCGCAACGCGCTCGAGGTGATGACCAACGCCGCCCACTTTGCCATCCGCGGCGACCGCGCCGGGCACGCCGCATGGAGGGACGGCACAGCGGAACCACCGAAGTTCGGGAACTCAGTGGATCTTCTCGGCAGCGCTCCCTCGGTGGCGGCCATCGAATCCACACTCCCGGGAAGCGCCTTGTTCGGAGTGAAGCCCGACGGTGTTGCGCGCGCCCTCTATGAGGAGGTGTGCCGATTCACACACGGCCGACCAGGCCATACCAACGCCGACATCTGGGAGGGAAGCAATGGACCCATCTTCATACCGAATGCGTTCACCCAGTTCTGGCGCGACTTCCGGGACACGGCCCTCATGTGCTTCGTGCTTCTCAAGATTGCCCATCCGGCGGTCGACATGCCTCGCGATCTTCCGAAGGTCGCCGAGAACGCCGGAAGCCTGTGGCACGGTCTCGCACCGGCGACGGTAGTCGCCTACTTCCCTTGATGACAGCTCTCCGGCTGGTGTCCTGAACAGATATCGGTCCCAGATGAGTGGCGTCAGAGCGCCCAGTTCCTCTTCGTCGCGGACCATCTTGTTGAGAAGCGCGGATCGACGCCGTCGCTCCTCCAGCATCAGCCTACGACGGGTTCGCGTAGTGGTCCCAGCCCGGCGCATAACGTCGGAGGTGCTATTCGAGGAGCACCGGAAGCGCCGGTTCGCGGGCGCACAGAATGACAGCCCGAGCCACGTCGTCGAGGAGCTCAAAATCGGCGATCCGCCCTTATCGTGAGACGTCCGTAGTGACGAGCAGCAGGCGGCTAACCGGTCGCCATCGACCCCTTCGGTCCATGCCTTGCCTGAGGATTCATCGCGCAGCCCGGCATCAAACCGTCGTGGCACCGAGGTAGGTGTCGGTTCCCCAAGAGGCACCGACCGTCGTGGGAAATGACTCGACGCGGACGTCGGCACCGGTGTACGGGGCGTCGACCATCACGGCCTGGCCGCCTTCCATGCCGACGAAGATCCCGACATGCTCGACATTGGATGGTTCCCCTCCGAAGAAGACCAGGTCGCCGGGTTCGAGCGGGTCGTCGGGCGCGAGCTTGGTGGTCGCGTCGTACTGCGCTTGTGCAGTCCGGGGCAAGGTGATGCCAGCCGCTTTGTAGGCGGCCTGGACCAGGCCGGAGCAGTCGAAGCCGACACCGGGGGTCTCACCGCCCCAGAGATACGGAGTGCCGACCTGAGCGAGCGCCCAGTCGACGGCGATCCCGCCGGCCGTGCCGGCGGCGACGGTCTGGGCTTCGGTCTGGCCGTAGGAGTTGGCGAGGTCGAGGACCTCGGACACGTAGGTGTCGGAGTGGTTGTAGGCGTAGACGGCGGCCGAGAGGTTGGCGCCGTTCTCGCCCCCGTTGGCGCACAGGTCGCGGGCAGCTGCGTAGACGGCGTCTACCGCGTCATACGGGCTCGGTGGTTTGGCACCGCCGGGCGGGACCGGCTCGTCGTAGGCGGCGAAGGTGGCGGGCTCGAACTGCATGGGTCCTTCGGCGCCGGCCGAGTTCGCCCCGGAGTGCACGCCGGGAAGGGTGGATTGGCCGTTGTCGGACTCGACGGTGCCGATGGCGGCGAGCACCGTCCACGGCAGGCCGGGGCAGGTCGTGGCGGCCTCTTGGTACAAGGTGAGCATGGCGGTCGGGATGTCGTCGGTGGCCGTAACCGACGGGGTCGCATCGCCGCCGCCGAGGAGCGACGTGATGCCGGCGCCGGCTCCCGCGGCAAGAACGGCGACGAGGAGTACGAGCCCAGCAGCGCCAGCCGCGACCTTGTTGGCGAGGCTGGCGGGTGCGCCGTCGAGGCCGAGGCTCACGCCAGCTCAAGGGGGACGTTGGCGAGTTGGGCGAGACGGAGCCGAGCGCCGTGGCGTCGGACCGGGAGCCAGATCGCGGCGTCGGGGGCAGTGCCGGGCTCGCGCGACGCGGTGGCGACTGGGACGCCACGCTGGGCGAGAGCGCGGCGAGCGTCGCGTTCGCGCCGTGGGCTGGGAAGGCTGAAGAGGACCCAGTTGGGGTGCCCCGCCGCAGCGGCCAGGTTGGCGTAGCCGTCGAGCTTGGCGGCGAGGCGTTCGAGACGCTCGGTGCCGTTGTCGTACTCGAGGAGGAACGGAAGGCTGGTATCGGCTTCGGTCCAGATGCCGTAGCCGTCGGGACGGACGACCTCGCCCCACTCGCGGGCACAGCGCCGTTCGGACCACCACTCGTCGAGCCGACAGCCGGGTCGGGTGCGAGCCGATCCGAGCAGGGAGCAGAAGAACCCGTTCAGACCGACGAGATGCGCGAGGCGTTGGCTGGCAGTGAGTTCGTGGACGAGGCTGCGTCGCCAAGAGAGATCGGCGACGTCGAGCCCGGCCTCGGCCGCTACGAGAGCGGCACCGAGCGGCCCGAGGACCCAGTGGAACGGGGACGGGCTCCCCCACGCCTTGGGTCGGAAGCGGTCGAGGATGTCGAGGGCGTACAGCTCTGAGAGGCGCATCCGGGCCCGGCGTTCGCCGCTGAAGCCGACCTCGGCCACCTGTGCGGTAGTGAGAACCCGATGGTCATCGAGGAGGCGGCATAGAAGACGGTCCCGTTCGGTGAGACGGCCGACCACAGCCAGCAGGCGAGCATCGAGGTCCCGCCAGCCACGACGACCAGGCACCGATCCGAGCGAGCCTGACGGCACTGTGCTTGATCTGGATCGGGCTGTCGTTGCTGCGCCTGACGGCGCCATACCCACCGATGCACTGTTGCTTGACGCAGTGCGGACCGGCCCTTGGCCGGACATCTTCGAGCAACTCACGACCACCTACTCCCTTGAGTCCGCCGACGCGGCGGAGCCCTCTTCGGGCCGGTGACGTGCCGGTTCGGGCGGTGGCGAGGGCTCCATCCGAGGACGGAGCCCTTCCTGGAGCCCTTCACGGAGCCCTTGACGGAGCCCACTGCGGACATCGCGGGGGACATCCCCCGGAGCGCGCGAGGCGTTGGTCGGGGATGGGGCGGGCAGGGTCCGCCCGGCGAGCACCGGCCGTGCCGGCTTGGTCTCCGGACGGCTGTGCGCGGCACGGTTGGCGTCACGGACCGCCTGGGCACGACCGGGGATGGCGGGCGGTGCTGGCCGGGTCCGCAGCGTGAAGGCGGGGGTCTCCTCGCCGTCGACCACGAGGCGAGCCGCGGCGGTGTACGCGCCGAGGTGGGACAGGTCGTGCTCGGAGACCTCGGGGGCGACATGGCGGGAGAGAGCGTGGGCGTCCTCGGGGCTCATCGAGAACCACACCTTGGTCCGGGCATTGGACGAGACCGCCTCGCGTAGCTCTTTGGGGAGCTGGCCGAGGTGCTGATGGGCGAGCACCATGGAGAGCCGGTAGCCGCGGGCCTCGGCCAGCATCTCGTCGAAGCTGCGGGGTAGGTGCAAGAAGTTCTGGCACTCGTCGACCACGAGAGATGCGTCGACCCGGGCGGCTTGTCCGAACCGGGCTCGGTGGGTGGCGGTCTGCCACACCTTGGCCACGACGAACGAACCGAGCAGCCGTGCGGTCTCCTCGCCCAGGATGCCCTTGGGCACCCGGACCAGGCAGATGCCGCCGTCGAGGACCTGGCCCATGTCGAAGCTGGAGTCCGGCCGGCCGACGACCGAGCGTACGAAGTCACGGAGCAAGAAGGCCCGGAGCTTGTTCATCACCGGTCCGATGACCTGGGCGCGGTTGGCCTCGCTCATGGCCTCGTAGGAGTTCCAGAACCCGCCGAGGCCGACCGTGTCGTCCGCGACAGCTGCCACTCTGGGGGCTCTGAAGGCGTTGTCGGCGAGCAGGCGCGGGACGTCCGCGAGGCTGGTCGAGGTACCCGAGCTGGCCGCGTATCTCAGCAGGGTCAGGCATGCCGAGCGGAGCACGTCGTCGGTGCGTGGTCCCCAAAAGGCGGCGAAGATAGACCGGAAGATCCCGACCAGGTTGTCGACGGCGAGGTCGGGATCGGGACCGGCGAGCACGTTGAGGACGGGCGCCGCGTCGGGGTCCTCGGGATCGATGAGCACCGTGCGGGACTCCGCGCCCTCGGGGAGCCGGTCACACAGGTCGGTGATCAGATCGCCCTTCGGGTCGATCACGACCACACCGCGTCCGGCCGCTATGTCGCCGAGGACGAGGTTGGTGAGCAGCGTCGACTTGCCCGAGCCGGTCGCTCCCATGACATGCAGGTGGTAGCGGGCATCGGGGACTGCCAAGGTGACCGGACGACGCCCGCCGGCCTGGGCGTCGCCGAGCACCTTCGGGCTTTGCATGTTCGTTGCCTGCCCGGAGAGTGTCGCGGGGAGGTTGGCGGGGCGGGCGACCGCCGGCGGCGGAGCGACCGCGTTGGCCCCCGCCCGGGCGAGTCCGGGGACGCTGACATCGGTGGGCAGATGGGCGAGTGCGGCCAGCTCGGCGACAGAGACGAGGTCGCCACGGCCGAACCGCCGCTCGGCTAGGACACGGGCGGGATGGACGAGCCGGTGGCGCTCGAAGCGATTCCGCCCGGCAAACAGCGCGAACGCCGAGGCGACGGCGTGAGCTCGGCCACGGAGCCGTGCGCCGGCCTGGCGGTCGGTGGCGGTGGAGGACAGCGCGTAGCGGACGCTGATCGCCCAGCACGGCTGGGCGGCCTTGTCCAAGATGTCGGCCACGTCCGCGCTGCGGCTCGGGTCGCTAGCGGGCGCATGCGCGCTCGGCCCCGGGGTGACCAGGTCGACGAGCCGGCCGATGCGGGTGACGGGCCGCCCG
>Ga0208038_1001356_pt1 | contig 13523 bp, 12 predicted proteins | sample June2015DPH_16_1_FD_184714 | JGI IMG/M metagenome (GOLD analysis project Ga0208038, IMG submission 184714) | Peatland microbial communities from SPRUCE experiment site at the Marcell Experimental Forest, Minnesota, USA - June2015DPH_16_100... | ecosystem: Environmental > Terrestrial > Soil >...
GTCGACCCCGACGGACGAGGCCCGAGAGAGCGAGCGTATGTCGACACCCAGGCGGCGCTCGCCTGCGAGTACATGACCGACGTGCTCCGAGCGGCCGGGGCACTTCACGGGGAGCATGACGGCGGCCATTGATGGAGCAAATCAAAGAGCTGCAGCGGTGGATTGGGTTTCGCTGTGCTCTTTGTTACGCGACATGCCGCTCGTCGACCGGTTTCCTGATCGCCTGGGAACCATGTATGGGAGTCAGCTCGTGGAGCGCGAGGTGACCATCGAGGTATGGCAAAGGAGAATAAGAACAGGAGGGAAAGAGATAATGAGGAAGAAAGTAATATTGAGGAAATCGTGTTGGTTGGCCGTGCTAGCAAGCTGCGCAGCGCTTTCACTGGGCCTGGCAGCAGTACCAGCAGCAAACGCAGGTGCTGCCGCGGGGATCAAGTACGGTGGGGTGCTGCAGGTAGTGCAGCCGCTGGGCAGCATTGTGAACAACTTCAACCCCTTGACGTGGGACGGTAACGACAGTACTACCGCTCTTGGGACAGGGAGCCTTATCTACGAGCCCCTTTTCTACGACAACCCCTATACCGGCACGACAACGCCGCTCCTCGGGACAGCGTACAAATGGGAGGACAACAACCTGGAGCTCGTGGTGACGACACGCACGGGCGTGCAGTGGAGCGACGGGACTGCCTTCTCGGCTGCGGACGTGGCCTTCACGTTCAACGAGCTGAAGAAGTACCCGGCCCTCGACGCCGAGGGGATCTGGACGACACCGCTCAAGTCGGTCACTGCGACAGGCCCGAACACCGTCATGTTCAGCTTCTCTTCTCCTTTCACGCCGGTCTTCGTCGACCTCGCGCTACAGCCGATCGTGCCCGAGCACATCTGGTCCAAGATCACCGACCCCACCAAGTTCACCAACCCGAACCCGGTGGGCACTGGTCCGTTCCTGCTCAAGTCCTTGTCGTCGTTCTCGGTGAGCTACGTCAAGAACCCGCACTACTGGATGGCCGGCAGGCCCTATCTCAGCGGGGTCGTCTTTACAGCGGTCAAGTCCGACACCACTTGTCAGCTGGCGGTGATGAACGGCAGCGCGGACGCTACCGACGACGAGATCACCGACCCGAACGTTACCTTCGTGGCGAAGAACCCGGCATTCAACCACTACTGGTGGCCGGGCTATGAGCTCAACCTCTTGTACTTCAACACCGCCAAGGCACCTTTCAGCGACGTGGCCTTCCGCAAGGCTGTCGCTCTGGCCCTCAACACCAACGCCATTGCTGAGCGGGCCTACTTCGGTTCCCTGCCCGCCGGCAACGAGACAGCGGTCACGACCGGCCAGCTGAGCGGGTGGGTGCCGTCGTCACTCAAGTCCCTGGAGTGGAGCTACAACCTGTCCGCCGCCAAGGCCACGCTGGCCAAGGCTGGCTACAAGGTCGTCGGAGGCAAGCTCGAATCGCCCAGCGGCGCGGTGCTGCCCACCTTCAACATCCTCATCGGCGGACCTGGCTGGACCGACTACATCTCCATTGCCCAGACCATAAGCGCGGAGCTGGCGCCACTCGGGATCAGCACCAACGTGCTGCAGGACGCGTACGCCACCTACTACAGTGTTCTAGAGACAGGCCAGTACGACATGGCCGTGTCGTGGAGCAACAACAACTACGGGACTCCTTTCTACGAGTACTACGCCCTGCTGAGCTCCAAGGCGTCTGCCCCGATGGGGAAGACCGCGACCACCAACTGGGAGCGCTTCACCAGCCCGTCCATCGACGCCGCGCTGAACAGCTACGCGGCGACCAGCAACCTGGCTGTCCAGAAGCAGGACATGGCCCAGATCGAGAAGATCGTCCTCACGGAGGTACCGGTCGTGTCGCTCACCGTCCGGCCGAACTGGTTCGACTACTCGACGCGGGTCCTCACCGGCTGGCCGAGCGCCTCTGACCCCTACAACTCCGGCGACGCGCCGTCGACCTATGGTGGCGGTGCCGAGCAACTCGCCCTCAACCTTCACCTGAAGTGACCACCCGGCAGAACGGCTGACAGTCAGAAAATAGGACAACTGTTCAGGGAGCGGACCCATCGTACTGGTGGGCTCGCTCCCTGCCGAGAAAGTGCCCCAACGGACGAGAAAGGTTAGGGCCTTTGCGATTCCTCCTAAGGCGCTTGCTGATCCTCCTGCTGACCGGCTGGGCCGCCCTCACGCTCAACTTCATCTTGCCCAGGCTGATGCCCGGGAACCCCATCGAAGCGATGCTCGCCCGTTACCAAGGCAAGCTCTCGCCCCAGGCAGTCGGCGCCTTGGAGATCGCTTTCGGGCTCAACACCCGCCAGAGCGCCATCTCCCAGTACTTCACTTATTTCGGGCACACGCTAACGGGCAACTTCGGTACGTCGATCAGCTATTACCCGACCAAGGTCTCCACCATCATCGCATCATCTCTGCCGTGGACGATCGGGCTTGTTGGCTTCGCGACAATAATCGCCTTCGTCGTCGGGACCGCACTCGGGGCTGTGGCCGGGTGGCGGCGCGGCTCCCGTCTGGACAAAGTGGCAGTCCCTTTTAGCGTGATGCTGAGCGCCATGCCTGTATTCTGGATCAGCCTGCTAGCGTTGTACTTCCTCGCCTTTCGCCTTAACTGGTTCCCCATATCAGGAGGCATTGGTACTAGTCAATCAATGAGTATCTCCGGCATCGGGTCCATCATCAGTCACGCGGCACTGCCCGCCATTACCCTCACCCTGGTTAATGTAGGGGGATGGGTCCTGCTTATGCGCAACAGCACCGTGTCGGTGCTGGGCGAGGACTTCGTTAAGTTCGGCCGTTCCAAAGGCTTACCAGAGCGAGTTGTGGCTTATCACTACGCGGCTCGCAACGCCATCCTGCCCAACTTTACAGCGTTCGCGATGGCCTTGGGCTTCGTGGTCGCCGGCGCCATCTTCACCGAGTACGTCTTCTCATATCCCGGGATCGCCTATTACCTGCTCCAGGCGGTGCTGAGCCTTGACTACCCCCTCATACAGGGGATCTTCCTCGTCATCGTTGTGGTGGTGTTGCTGGCCAACTTTCTGGCCGACATGCTGTATGTGGTCCTCGACCCACGCATCCGGACGGAGGGGCGCTCGTGAGGGCCTTCTTTTCTAACCGCCTTGCCATGGTAGGCCTTGGCATCCTCGTCTTCTTCGGCTTGGTCGCCCTGCTGGCGCCGTACATCGCGCCCTACTCACCGACCGACATCAACTTCACGCCGATGCTCCCAGTGAGCGCAAACCACCTGCTCGGCACCACCTCCCAGGGCAACGACATCTTCTCCCAACTGATCTACGGGGCGCGGGCAAGCCTGTTCGTCGGACTGGTGGCCGGAGCGATCATGGCGATGGTGCAGCTTGTGATGGGCGTTTTCTCGGGATACGTCGGAGGCTGGACAGACGCAGTGTTGTCGACGATCGTCAACGTCTTCCTGGTCGTCCCGGGCCTCGTCCTATTGATCATTATTGCCGCCTACCTGCCGCAGAGAGGCTTAACGACGATAATCGTCATCCTCGCTGTTACCGGCTGGGCTTGGGGTGCCAGGGTCTTGCGAGCGCAAGCGATCTCGTTGCGGGACAGGCCGTTCGTTGAGGCGGCGCGGATGTCCGGCGAGGGTCGCTGGCGGATAGTTCTCGGCCACATCGTTCCCAATATGTTCGGCGTCATCGCGGCCAACTTTTTCGGTGCCGCGCTATACGCCGTGCTCGCCGAAGCGGGCCTCGAGTTCTTGGGACTGGGCAACATCAACAGCGTGACGTGGGGAACGATGCTGTACTGGGCGGAGAACGGGGACGCTGTGCTGATGGGACAGTGGCTGTACCTCCTGCTCCCAGGCTTGTGCATCTTGCTGTTGGGCACGGCCTTCGGGCTGCTCAACTTCGCGGTCGACCAAGTCGCCAACCCCCGCCTGAGAAGGAACTGACGTGGCGGAGCTGCTAGAGATCTCTGGCCTCACGATTGGCTACGGCTGGAAGGGCCGTCCAATGGTCACCGTCGTTCGGGACGTCGACCTGGCGCTGGGCGCTGGCGAGGTGCTCGGGGTCGCGGGCGAATCAGGTTGCGGCAAGACGACCCTGGCCCTGGCGGCATCGGGCTTGCTGGACCCTCCAGGGCAAGTTCTGTCGGGTTCTGTGCGTTTCCAGGGGAAAGACGTGCTCTCCCTGTCGCCCAAGGAACTCCGGGGCCTCCATCTGAGCGAGATCTCGATGGTCTTCCAAGCCTCGATGAATGTCCTCAACCCCGTGATGCGCATCCGGGACCAATTCTTGGACGCCATGAAATACCACGGCGTGAGCGACCGCGCAGAGGCGGAGGCGCGAGCCAGAGAGATGTTTGACCTCGTGAGGATTCCCCAGCGGTTCTTCGGTGCTTACCCTCACCAGTTGAGCGGAGGCATGCGCCAACGGGCCGTCATAGCGCTGGCCCTCGTGCTGCACCCGAAGGTGCTCTTCCTTGACGAGCCCACGACCGCGCTAGACGTCGTGGTGCAGCGGTCCATCCTGCAGATGCTCAACGACCTTCGCCGCCAGCTGGACTTTGGTGTGATGTTCATCACCCACGACCTGTCCCTGCTCGTTGAGATCGCCGACCGTGTCGCCATCATGTACGCCGGCGCCGTCGTCGAGGAGGCGCCGGCCAGGGAGCTCTACGAGAAGCCTCGCCACCCCTATACCGAGGCGCTGATGAAAGCCTTCCCACCCCTCGGCGGAGAGCGGCGGCGCTTAGAGGGGATCGCGGGCCAACCGCCCGACCTCCGCCACCTGCCCTCCGGGTGCTCTTTTGCACCTCGCTGCCCGAAGGTCATCGCGGGCACGTGCGAGACAATCGAACCCCCCGTGGTCGAGTGGAGCCAGGGGCACCGGGCGGTTTGCCACCTTTGCAGCCAAGAAGAGGCCCGAGTTGTCTAGAACCTTGGGCAGACCTGACCTGCCCGACGACACAGAGCAGGGACCGGTACCAGTCCTCGATGTTCGTGGGCTCACTAAGGAATACAAGGTCGGCAGGCTTGGCCGCCAGAAGGTCGTGCACGCGTTGACCTCCGTGGATCTGACGCTCGAGAGGGGTCAGGTCCTCGGGCTCGTCGGGGAGTCCGGCTCGGGCAAGACCACTTTCGCCCGGACCGTGACTTACCTGGAGCGGCCGACGGCTGGGGAGGTGATCCTACTCGGGCGTTCCTTGCCCCTGCGCCCGACTCAGCGCAGGCTCCGGGAGCAGCGCAGCCAGGTCCAGATGATCTTCCAGGATCCGTACACCTCGCTGGACCCTCTTCGCACGGTGCGCTACACCGTGTCCCGGCCCCTGCGTTCGTTGGGCGAAGTCCCCCGCCGCGCTCTGCACGAGGCGGTCGAGGAGCTCCTACAAATGGTGGGCCTTGTGCCGCCGGGCGAGTTCCTCAGGCGCTACCCGTACCAGCTCTCTGGCGGGCAACGCCAAAGGGTGGGCATCGCGCGAGCCCTGGCGGCGCACCCGGCCCTGCTCCTAGCGGACGAGCCCACCTCGATGCTGGACGTTTCCATCCGACTCACGATCATGAACCTGCTGCTGGACTTGCAGCGCAGCCAATCGCTCTCACTCGTGTTCGTCACCCACGACCTGGCTGGCGCTTCCTACATGAGCGACCAGATCGCCATCATGTACGCCGGCCATCTCATGGAGGTAGGCCCGGCCTCCGAAGTAATGGGCGACCCGCGCCACCCTTACACCCAGCTCTTGCAGCAAGCTGCGCCAGACCCAGGAAGCGACGTCGGCCGCGCTGACCGCTTCGAAGCACGTGGTGACCCGCCCGACCTGACAGTCGTCCCTCCAGGCTGCCCATTCGCCCCGCGCTGCCCCCAGGCACGCAGCGAATGCCAGGAGGCCTTACCCCAATGGCGCCAGGTGGGGCCCAGCCACAGGGTTCGGTGTGTCCTGTATGGCTGATCTGGCTACCGAGCAAGGGTTGTCGCAGAGGCGAACCGGGGAAATGGCAGGCCCTGGCTGCCACTCCGTGAGCAGTAACGACGGCCTTGCCGAAAGAGTGCAGCGGATAACGAAAAGGACGGCTGAGTGAGTCGCGGTCGCGAAAGGAAGAACAGACACACTCGGCTTCTTCCGGAAAGGTATTGGTAGCCGATGAAAGAGATCAGCGACCTTAGGGCCGCAGTTGTTGGCACTGGCTTCATCGGCGTGGTCCATGTCGAGACGCTTCGACGACTCGGAGTGGAGGTGGTGGGTGTCTGCGCCGAAACCCCCGAGATAGCGCGTGAGAAGGCTCTGAGCTATCCCCTCCCACCCGTCTACGAGAGCTTTGAACAGCTGGTGAACGACCCGCGAGTCGATGTCGTCCACATAGCTACTCCCAACGACCTTCACTATCCGCAGGTGAAGCAAGCATTGGCTGCGGGCAAGCACGTCGTGTGCGAAAAGCCGCTTGCACTCGACTCGCGCCAGTCGGTGGAGTTGGTCGAGCTTGCCGAGTGCAGCGGCCTGGTACACGCGACCAACTTCAACATGCGCTTCTACCCACAAGTGCACGAGGCTCGCCAACGCATCCTGGCGGGGCAGTTGGGCGAGATCTGGAACATCCATGGGTCCTACCTACAGGACTGGCTGCTGTATCCGACAGACTGGAACTGGCGCCTCGAGCCTGACAGCGGGGGATCCCTTCGAGCGGTTGGCGACATTGGCTCGCATTGGCTGGATGCGGCCCAGTTCGTGCTCGGACGCGATATCACGGCGGTGATGGCCGATCTGTTCACTGCGATCCCGGTCCGCAAGAAGCCATGCAACCGAGCCGAGACCTTCGGCGCGGCGGATGGCGCGACTGAGGATGTCGCCGTCCTTACCGAGGACATCGCTCACCTGCTCCTGCGCTTCGAGGGCGGCCCCCATGGAGCTGTGGTCATCTCTCAGGTCAGCGCCGGACGCCGAAACTCGCTGACGTTCGAGGTGGATGGATCGGGTAGTTCGTTGTCATGGTGCTCAGAGCAAAACGAGGAACTGTGGTTCGGGCACCGAGACCGGCCCAACGAGCTGCTCGTACGCGACCCGGCACTGATGCACGGACCGCTACGCGGCTCGCTACCCGGAGGCCATACAGAAGGTTTCCAGGACGCCTCGAAGGAGCTTTATCGTGCGGTCTACGGCGCAGTTGCAGCGGGCAAGCCGTCCGAAGGTTACCCGACCTTCCGCGACGGCCATCGCGTGAACGTCTTAGCCGACGCGGTCTTGCGTTCCAGTCGAGAGCATCGTTGGGTGGAGGTGAATTGAGGTGAAGCTCGGTTTGTTAACAGCGGCCTTCCCGGACCTATCGCTCGACGAGGTGGCCGCTTGGGCTGCGGAGAAAGGGTTCGAGGCGATCGAGGTCGCTTGCTGGCCAGCTTCAGGTGGCGAGATGCGCAGGTACTCAGGCGTCTGCCACATCGACGTCGACCGTTTCGATCCCGACGCAGTCAAAGAGACCTTGACTTCGCACGGCTTGGAGATCTCCGCGCTCGCTTACTACCCCAACAACCTGCATCCGGACAATGTCCACCGAGAGCAGGTGAACGCTCACTTGCGAAAGGTCATTGACGCGGCACAGCGGCTCGACGTGAACGTGGTCGGGACCTTCATCGGCAACGACAAGGACCGACCGCTCCCCGAGAACCTCGACCGGTTCCGAAAGATCTGGCCGCCGTTGGTCCACTACGCAGGGGATCGCGGCGTACGCATCGCAATTGAGAACTGCCCGATGATTTTCAGCTGGGACGAATGGCCCGGTGGCAATAACCTGGCATGGTCGCCGGCCATCTGGGATGAGATGTTCAGTGCCATTCCAGACGAGAACTTCGGTTTGAACCTCGACCCCTCGCACCTCGTATGGCTCATGATCGACATAGAGCGTGCGATTTACGACTTTGCCGAGCGGATCTTCCACGCTCACGCGAAGGACCTCGAGATCCGTCGCGACGGCCTCTACCGGCACGGAGTGTTTTCTGCCGGCATGGGATGGCAGGTGCCACGGCTACCCGGGCTTGGCGAGATCGACTGGCCGCGTTTCTTCGCCGCTCTGTACGGCGCAGGCTACGACGGCGTCGTCTCCGTCGAGCATGAGGATCGCCGCTTCGAGGGCAGCATGGACCTCGTCAAACGCGGCTTCCTGCTTGCACGAGACACGCTTCGACCCTACATCAGGTAACTCGGTGGCCGGTCTCATTCGATGCTGTGTTGATTCCATAATCAACCTGTCCGGCAAATTCCGACCACTCCAAGGCTGATAGACCGTGCTTGAAAAGACGAGCGGCGGACCCGTCACAACGCCATGGCGCGGCGTGGTCGCTGGTTGCCTCTTGGTCTTGGTATGCGGCTGGAACCTCTCCGCCATCGGTGCCGTGGTGGCCACCATGGCGCATGCATACCGCATCTCCCTTCCCACCGTTGGCCTCCTCACCACGGCGGTCTATGTGACCCACACGGCGGTCCAGATCCCCGCTGGCAAAGTGACCGATCGCTTCGGAGGCGTGTTTGCCGGTGGTGCAGCGTTGATGTTCATGGGCATTGGCGATTTCCTCGCCCTACAGATCGCGTCCACCCCAGTGGCCATGGTCGCTCGCGCCATCACCGGGCTCGGGACAGGGCTCGCCTTCGTTGCCGGTAACGCCATAGTGCGGGACTCGGGCGGCTCCGCTTCCGCACAGGGATTCTTCGGTGGGGTAGGACTCGGCGGCGGTGGGTTAGCACTAGCCGTCGTGCCCCAGCTTTCGGGATGGCGCGCCCCTTACTGGACCTCCTTGGTTCTCGTTGTGCCCGCCTTTGCTGCTCTTTACCCGGCGCGGTCCGTGCTTCCGAGAATCACCTTGGCGCCTCGGGGTACTGGCGCTCGACCGGGCGTATTTCGCGATACACGCCTTTACCGCCTGGCGGTGCTCTACTCCTGCTCCTATGGCGTGACCGCGGTAGTGTCCAACTGGGTCATCGAACTGCTCAAGCTTCATAGCACGCTGAGCCTCGCCTCAAGGGCCCTCGTTGGTGCTCTCACATTGCTTCTCGCAATGGTGAGCAGGCCTGTTGGCGGGTGGATTCTTCACCGCCGACCTTGCCGTCTTCGTCTCGGTATCGGCTGCAGCCTTGCAGCCGGCGCAGTAGGAACGATCGGGCTTCTCGTTGCTCATCCGGTCTGGGTCGCTGCCTGCGGTGGGGTGCTCGTGGGCTTGGGTGCGGGCATTTCCTTCTCAGCGGTCTTCACCGGCGCTGCGGCGAGTCACCCGGATGCCCCGGCGGCGTCAGTGGGACTGGTAAACAGCATCGCCAACCTCTTCGTGCTCGTTGGAGTGCCGATGGTCGGGCTCACCTTCTCGCTTCCTGGCAGGGGGCGGATCGGCTTCGCCGTCATCGCCGGACTCTGGCTGATCGCACTGGTCTTGTTGCCGGACCGAAGTGCCCTCGGTGCCGAAGCGGTGAGTGTAAGTGCGATCGAGAGTGCTGGAGCGCCCCCATGCAGTCATGCTTAGACACTTTTCCGTAGCGCCGATGTGGGGCGTAGTGGCGGGAGGAGCCGGGAAGGTGCACCCAGCGTGGTAAGGGAGCGCCGGGGGCATTCCAGGGTAATCGCGCTTCTACTTCTCCTCACGGCTACGGCTTCGTGGGGGGCGTCCTTTGTTGTGGTGAAGGACGCCGTGGCGCACACTCCGGTGCTCAGCTTTCTCACCTGGCGTTTCCTCGTGGCGAGCGGACTGCTGGTTGCGTTCCGGCCACACAGCTTGGCTCAGCTCGGGTCGCGCAGGTGGGCCCAGGGCAGCCTGATCGGCTTGGCGCTCGCTGGCGGCTACATCTTGCAGACCTTTGGTCTGCGTTACACCTCCGCGGCAGTCTGCGGTTTCCTCACCGGCCTCCAGGTGGTTGTTACGGCCCTGCTGGCCTGGCTGCTGCTCTGTCAGCGACCGACCGGACGGATGTGGTTAGCAATCTTCCTTGCCACCGCCGGCTTGGCGGTGATCTCGGTACGGGGAGTGAGTTTCGGCCTCGGCGAGGCGCTGACCCTCGCCAGTACTGTCCTGTTCGCTTTGCAGCTCGTTGGGCTGGCGTACTGGTCCTCGACAAGGGACGCCTATGGCTTGGCGACCGTCGTGGTGCTCACAGTGGCTGCGTGTTGCCTGGCCGCGAGTTTGCCAACGGGACCCGGGCTGCCCACCAGCCTCTGGACGTGGGCGGCCATAGCGGCCACTGGAGTGGTGGCGACTGCGTTCGCGTCCGTCGCCCAGATGTGGGCCCAGTCGCAGCTCTCCGCAACCGACGGCGCCATTGTGCTCACGACAGAGCCGATCTTCACCGCGCTCGTAGCCTGGGCCACCGGTCAAACTATCGCCTGGCCGGTGCTTGTCGGCGGTGGGCTCATCATATTGGCAATGCTGATCGCCGAGGTCGGACGGACTTGAAGAGCGCGGCTTGGCCGACGAGACGCTTGCTCATGCGGCGGTCCCTACCCGGGATTCGCGGCGTTGCGCCTGCGATGCGGGTGCGCTCCTATCGCTGGTGGTTCATTTCGCAGGTGTTCTCCGCCTCCGGCAGCATGACTCAGACGGTGGCGCAGTCCTGGCTAGTCCTCAATCTGACGCACAGTGCCTTCCTGCTGGCGCTCACAGCCACTACCACGTTCACACCTCTTCTGTTGGGCAGCGCCTGGGCTGGCTCGCTGGCGGACCGTTTGGACCATCGCAGACTGCTTGTCCTCACGCAGTCCACATACATCGTGCTTGGGGTGGCACTGGGAGTTCTGGTGGAAACCGGGGCCGTGCGTGTCTGGATGCTGTTTGCATTCGCCTTTGCCAATGGCAGCATCAGCGCCGTCGACTTACCGACCAGGCAAGTGTTCGTGCTGGAGCTCGTTGGCCCCGACTGCGTTGCCAGCGCCATCAGCCTAAACGAGGTCGTCATCAACGCATCACGGGTCCTCGGGCCGGCGCTGGGCGGGGTTCTCCTTGCCACCGTTGGCTTCGCCCCCTGCTTCTTTGTCAATGCCGCCTCCTACCTGCCACCGCTAGGCGTTGTCATTGCCTTGTTGTGGCGCCGCGGATGGGCGCGACGGCAGACCTCGGAGGAGGGACGGGAGCCCGGCCGAGTGCGGAAGGGACTCGTTTTTGCGTGGCGCAACCCCGCCATTCGTTACTCGATGCTTATGGCTGTCGCATCCGGGATGCTGTTTAACACGGCTAGCACTCTGCCTCTCGTGGCGACCAGGGTCTTTCACATGGGCGCCGGCGGCTACGGCACGATGTTGGCAACCTTCGGTGGGGGAGCGGTCTTCGGGGCGCTCCTGGCCAGCGCCGGACCGTCCTGGCCGAGTGGGCGGCGGGTCCGTTGGCTCGCAGTACTGACCGGGGCCGTTGTTTGCCTTGCTGCAGCCTCGCCCAAGGTTGGCATTCTCTTCGCAGGGCTGGCGCTGACGGGTTTCCTCTCGATCTGGTTCATCTCGCTCGCCAACGCTCTCGTCCAGTTGCGGACCGAGCACGGGTTGAGAGGCCGGGTCATGGGTGTGTGGACCATGGCTCTGCCTGGTATGACGCCGATAACCAGTCTCCTCATCGGTGGAGTGGCCACCTGGGTTCGAGGTGCGCCTGGCGCCAGGGCTGCCTTTGGCCTGTCGGGAGTCGCGCTGCTCCTTGCCGCCGGCGTGGCCTGGCGTTCTCTTTCCGACAGGGGAGAGCAGGCGCGGTTGTCGCCGCGTGCCGACCTGGCTGAGTCCTCAGATGTCAGAGCCAGCTGAGGACTCAGCCCCTGTAACAGTCAGCCTGGTGCTATCGGTGTGTGTAGGCGAGAGGTGATGGGCGTCAAGTGGTGAGCGGAACCTCGCGGTATCAGACAAGATCTATTAACTTTTGGTGCACACGACAGACAATAACGAGATGAGGAATTGCGAGTGACGTGGCGGGTGGGGTTGGTCGGTGTTGGTCGTTTTGCTCAGCAGGCGTACTTACCTGCTTTGCAAGCTCTTAAGGGCGTGGAGGTGACACTGCTGTGCGGTCGCTCCCGTGATCGGATCGACGTGGTTAAGCGCGCCTGGTCGTTGGACGCGAGGTTGGAGGAAGGGGTAGCAGGCCTCGTGCGTGCCCTGGAGGACGATGCGGTCGACGCGGTGATCGTAGCGGTACCGGATCGGTTTCATGCCGCGATGGTGCGTCCCGTACTCGAGGCCGGACGTCATGTGCTGTGTGAAAAGCCGATCACGATCAATACTGAGAGTGCGCGAGCCTTGCGCGACCTCGCCGATAGAGCACAGTTGGTAAGCATGATGGCCTTTACGTACCGCTACACATTGGCCGTGCAGAAGGCGCGCCAACTGATCGAGGATGGGGCGATCGGCGACGTCGCAATGGTATGGGTCGAGGTCCACTGGGGCGGGAGGGCCGGGGAGCTGGGGTGGAGAGAGAACGGCGAGGTGAGCCCCGGTGGCATTTGGTTCGATGCGGGATCCCACATGGTTGACATAGTTGGGGTTCTGGCAGGCCCCATGAGCAAGACGCGCGTAGTCACCGGGACGGTGACGCGAAATACCGGAGCGAGGCCAACAAGCCCAGACATTGCGATCGTAGTCGGAGAGGTGGAGCGCGGTGCGCCTTGGTTCAAGCTGGCGCATCGGGTGTCAGGCCGTGCGCCAGAAAGCAGGATCCCAGTAGCGGGCGCACTGTCGCGGGTGGATGGGATGGGCACTGACCAGGTGCGGGTCGTCGGCTCGCGGGGAGGAGTGAGCCTGTCGCTAAGCCGCGGTGAAGTCGAGTGGTTGGATATATGGCAAGAGGACGGCGAACGACGTCGGGTCTTGACAGTGGAGGAAGGGGGCGCTGCCGGGTCCGGTGCTCCGAAGGCCGTCGCACGCATGGTGGAGGCATGGCGCGACAGCCTGGAACGGGGAGAACTGAGCGATTGGGACGCCGGATTCGACGTTGGCTGTGCTGTACAAGAGGTCCTGTCCGGCGCGGAGTCGCAGTGGGCGTGACGACCAATACAGTCTGTGGCGCTGCTGGAATATGGCCCTCGGTGGACTACCCGGACTCAAGGAGTCCTCACAACACCGCCTTTCTGACGAAAGAGTAGGTGTTCGTCCAGAGCTTCGGCTGGCGCTCTCCAGTCGAGCGTCTTGCGAGGTCTTCCATTGAGGGCTGCCGTGACGGCGCCAAGGTCGCGCAAAGTGTGCTTGCTGAGGTCGGTTCCCTTAGGGAAGTATTGGCGAAAAGACTGTTCGTGTTCTCATTGGTCCCGCGCGCTGTCACGGACTCTGAGGATCACAGAAGTGGATCGCCAATCCGGTGTCGACGAGTAGCTGGGCGTGCTGAGCCACTTTAGCACCCTGACCCAGGTCAAGGATCGGCGGAGATGCTCGGGCAGCTCGGTAATGGAGCTGGCCATAGCGTCGCGCACCGCCCAGGCGCCGTGTCCGGCAAATGCCAGGCCGTTCTTGGTCCGCAGGCCGGCACCGTGTTCGCGTAGGCCATCCGAGACCTAGTGCCGGCTGAAGCAACCCCGGATCAGCTGGCCATGA
>Ga0208038_1001362_pt1 | contig 13469 bp, 10 predicted proteins | sample June2015DPH_16_1_FD_184714 | JGI IMG/M metagenome (GOLD analysis project Ga0208038, IMG submission 184714) | Peatland microbial communities from SPRUCE experiment site at the Marcell Experimental Forest, Minnesota, USA - June2015DPH_16_100... | ecosystem: Environmental > Terrestrial > Soil >...
GCGCCAGCGTAATCACCATGCCAATGGACACGATGCTGAGAAAGAAAATCAGCAGGTACTTCTTCACCGCTTCTCGATTTCTTTTGAAGAATCTATACATGAAAGCTCCTCGACCTTAGCCAAGACCTTTGTATTATAGAGGATAGTACGCGACCCCGGCAACAAAATGGCGGGGCCGGTACTGGGTCAATTTGATGTAGAGGGGGCTTTACGCCGCCATTTGGCGAGATAAACTCGCCGCTACGGCATCAAATTGACCCACTGCCACAGGGCCGGCAAGCTTCCTGGGGAACGTCAAGGGCCCGTACAAACTAACGCCCGAGACCTGGCGGTCATCGAGCACTGGGACGACACCAGAGGGAGCGTGGAAGCTACCCCGAATGCCAACAACGGGGAACGTGGCCACCGGCTTGCTCGGCTTTCCTCAGCCCAGCTCAAATCGCCGCGGGCGTGTAGTTTTTTCTTTACCGCTGTAATTTCGCCGTAAACGGCTTCAACATATCGTGCTGCGATGCCTCTTAACTCTTCAATCCACAAGTGGTTATAAGGTCCCCTCTTTGGCAAAGTATTTGCTTCTCGCCTTTCGTTAGTGTCTGACCGGAAAGAACAGAACATTCGAGATTTCCAGCCCCTTGAATCCTCTTGACCCTATTGCTGGATTGGTCAAGAATAAGTAGGCGAGTGCGAAACCACCATGGGCGTACCACCTCGGCCGCCGGTGGACCAATCAGAGCGGTCGCTCGAAGTCGAGGGGACGACTATTTCTTGTCGCACCACAGCTTTTTGCGCAGTCCCGGCTCGGTACTTCCGCGCCTTCCTCTCTGTTTCATATCTGCCGAGTACTTTGAGAAAAAGGTAAAGAGGCGGGCTGGAATCAATCTCGGGGAGAATCGGGCAGAGCGCGGACGACGAAGCGCGCAGTTCAAAGCGCGAAGCACACTTCGCGAGCTTTGACGGTTCTGTGCGCTTCAAATGGGCGAGTTTTCTCCATTGCGCGGGAGGGAACTCGATGGCATTTCGGGTCGCCGCTGCCCAAGTCCGGGTCAAACCAAATCACGATTACGGCGCGATACCGGAAGAGGGACACGAATGCGATCCGAAAGACCATTATGATGGAATGATGAACCCCTCCGGGCGATTTCAGACTCCATCGAGGCAGGAGTTGACGACGCAATGAATGTGCGTTCTTTGTTCAGTGTTTTCTCATCCGACCTCGCGATTGACCTTGGAACCGCGAACACCCTTGTCTTCGCGCGGGGCAAAGGCATTGTGGTTAACGAACCGTCTATCGTCGCCATCAACAAAGTCAATGGAGAAATCGAGGCGGTGGGACGCGAAGCTAAGGATATGCTTGGGCGCACGCCGGGAAACATCGTCGCCATTCGCCCTTTGAAAGACGGCGTCATCGCGGACTTCAAAGTCACCGAGAAGATGCTCAACTATTTCATCCAGAAAGCGCACAACCGCAAGATGTTCGTACACCCCCGCATCGTCATCGGAGTGCCTTCGGAAATCACTCAGGTGGAAAAGCGCGCCGTGCAGGACTCCGCCATGCGTGCCAGGGCCAGCGAAGTGTTCCTGGTGGAGCAGGCGATGATGGCGGCCATTGGCGCCGGCCTGCCCATTACAGAGCCTTCAGGCAGCATGATTGTGGATATCGGCGGCGGTACGACCGACATCGCCGTGATATCCCTCTCTGGCATCGTCTACGCCCGCTCCGTGCGGGTGGCAGGAAATGAGATGGACGAGGCTGTTACAGCTTACCTCAAGCGCAAGTACAACTTGCTGATTGGCGAACGCACGGCCGAACAAATCAAAATCGAGGTCGGCTCGGCTTATCCGCTCGAGAACCCCCTAAGCATGGAAATCAAGGGACGCCATTTGCTGGAGGGAATTCCTAAGACTATCACCGTAGACGACTCCGAGATCCGTGACTCGCTTTCCGAATGCGTGGCGACTATCCTGAACGCCATCCGTGTGGCCCTGGAGCGCACACCCCCTGAACTCTCTGCGGACATTTCCGACCGTGGCATTGTGTTGACCGGCGGCGGGGCGCTACTGAAGAACTTCGATAAGAGGATTCGCGAGGAAACTGGTTTGCCTGTTTCCATTGCCGAAGACCCCCTGGCGTCGGTGGTGCTGGGAACTGGCAGAATGCTGACGGATTTTAAGCTTTTGCGCCGAGTTGCGATAGAATGACCCTGGACACCGCGGGTGAATCGTCCTGGGAGGCCGCTGGATTGACTCCCCGAGCCAGTTTGGCATAGAACGTGCTAAACAGAAATGAGGCGAAGGCGCAAGAGAGGAAGAGCGGCCTGCTTTCTAGTGACGACGGACGACTGAGCACTTACGGCGGGCGCTTATTTCATGTTTGATCCAAACTCTCCGGAACTGACAGCGTCAACACAGCCCGTCACGCGGGAAGGCCCCGATATGCAGGCCTTCATCGCGCGCCACCGCCCGGTTTTTATCCTGGCGGCGGTCCTGCTTGCGCAACTTTTGCTCCTCTCGTTACAAATCACCCGCAACCGTGACGTGCGCCTCATTCGGGTCTGGGCGGTGGCCGCGATCGATCCGTTCCAACGTTCGCTGCGCGGGATAATGGATATCTCCCTTGGGGCCTGGCGAACCTATGGCAGCCTTCTGCGCGCTCAACAAGAAAATCAGGAACTCCATACGGAGCTTGTATCGGCGCAATCCCAGATCCAGCAGCTTTCCGAACAGGGGGCGGAATCTTTGCGGCTGCGCACACTGCTGGAGTTCAAGAACCAGCTCCCGTTTCAGACCGTTGCGGCCGAAGTCATTGCCTCCAGCCCGGGTGAGAACTCCAACGCCATTTTCATCGGCAAGGGAGCGGATGAGGGTCTTACCTCGGACCTCGCGGTGATTACTCCTCAAGGCATAGTGGGCAAGACTATCGCCGTCTTCTCCCACTCTTCCCAGGTCCTCCTGCTCACCGATCCCTCCAGCGGAGTGGGCGTAATGCTGGAAAAGACCCGCGTCCAGGGCGTCCTTAAGGGCGATGGCCAGAACCTCTGCCTGATTCGCTACATTATGAATGAAGAGCCCGTCTCCTCCGGCGAGGCCATCCTAACCTCGGGCCTCGACCAGATTTACCCCAAGGGCCTTCGTGTTGGAACGGTCGTTAGGACCAGCGCCGGCAACATTTACAAGAACGTTGAGGTAAAGCCAGCCGCAGACCTGAACCGTCTCGAAACCGTGCTGGTGGTTTTGAAGCCCAATTCGATACAGCAACAAGCCTTAAACGTTAACCCTCATTCTTAATTCAAACTACCACAAGTTGGCCGGCGAAGAAGAAAGAGTGATTCACACGCTCAGCGTCCTTCTGATAGTCTAAGAGCACGATGCCAGTTACTCCCCAGCGAGAAGTCGAGGCTTTTCGAGTCCATCCAGCTACCCTCTGGGTGACCATCCTGGTGGCGCTTTTGCTCCAGACCTTCCTACCCCTCAAGATCCCTCTGGCAGGACTCATGGACTTTCCGTTGCTGGTGACCGTGTATTTCACTTTGGTTCGCCAGAATAAGATTTTCGGCATCGCATTGGGCACCGGTTTAGGCCTGATGCAGGACGCGCTCTCGCATGGTTACGTAGGCATGTTCGGAATGGCGAAAGCACTAGTCGGCTATCTGGCTGCATTCGCCGCTATCCGCTTCAACGTTGAATCGCTTTTCGCCCGATCCGTGGTGACCGCTTCTCTCATCCTACTCCACAATCTCTGCATGGCGGGGCTTCAGCACGCCTTGCTCGAATCGCCACCTGCTTTCATGGCGCTGGACTTAGCTAGCGCGGTTCTGGTCAACGTGGCCCTGAGCTTGATCGTCTTCCCGGTGCTGGACCGGATGCGGTAGCCAACCTGAACTACGGCGACGAGTGTCGCCCTTAGGATTGCCGACTCGTCGTGGCGAGACGAGCGTCTTGAATCTTTTGGAGATTAAATCCCTTTGAACCCGAATTCGAAAGTTGGCAGCCGCCGTTCGAGCCGAATCACTTGATTCGAGGCCCGTTTGACGCAGATACCGGAGGAACAAAATGGTGCGGGGCCGGGCGTAGGGGCATCCGCCGCGGCGGACGCTGTGCCCCTACAAGATGCACATCACACCCACGCTAACTTCCGAATTCGGGTTGAATGCACCTTCGTATTAGACGCTCGCGCTCCACAGGGCGTGTTGCGTTGGCTTGACTTTCCGTAGCATGCGGGTAAGAATCAGTAGCAAGGGAGGCGTGCTTCCCGTTACGAGCGGCGCAGGTGGGCGCCGCGTCTGGCGATCATCCCCAAGTTCGAGGTGAATTGAACATGTGCAGAGTCAATGCAAGCTCCCCCTTTCGCAGGCTCCTCATCCTCGCGAGCCTCGCGTCGTTGGCCCTTGTCTTCCCCAGCCTCCGTGTCGCGTCTGGACAGGGCGCTGACGAGGCCGCGCCCAAGACTCCGCTGGTGGCGCCCGTCCGCCCGGTGACAGAGGAATATTTCGGCACCAAAGTCGTTGATCCCTACCGTTACATGGAGAATCTGAAGGACCCCGAGGTCGCCGGTTGGTTCAAGACGCAAAACGATTACACCCGTGCCATCCTGGCGCGCATTGCCGGGCGAGATGCGCTTCTGAGCAGAATTAAAGAGCTTGATGAAGCAGCGCGGGCGCGGGTTTTTGACGTCCGGCGATTGCCGAATGGCCGCTATTTTTACCAAGAACGCCTGGCCACAGAAGACGTTCCGAAGATCTATATGCGCAACGGGCTCGCTGGAGAAGAGAAGTTGCTGGTGGATCCCGCAACATTCGCCAAATCCGGCGGCCCTCACTACTCTATCGACTACTACGCTCCCTCCCTTGACGGCCGCTACGTGGCCTTCGGTGTCTCCCCCGCCGGCTCTGAGGATGCTGTCCTTCATGTGCTGGATACAAACACGGGAAAAGAAACGGGCGACGTGATTGACCGAGCGCAATTCGGGAGCCCCAACTGGCTGCCGGACGGCCGCTCATTCCTTTACAACCGACTGCAAAAGTCGGGCCCGAACGCGGCCCCCACGGACCGCTATCTCAAGAGCCGCTCCTACCTGCATGTGCTGGGTGCAGACCCGGACAGGGACCCCGCGGTTTTCGGCTTCGAAGTTTCGCCCGCCGTCAAGGTGCGGGCGGAGGACATCCCGTTTGCGGGTACAGTGCCGGGTTCATCCTATGCGTTCGGGATAGTGGCGCACGGCGTCCAGAACGAAATCACGATGTATTCAGCGCCGCTCGCTTCGCTTAACAAGCCCGGCATTCCCTGGAAAGAGATCTGCGACGTTGATGACGATGTGACCGGATTCGATGTTCATGGTGAAGACCTCTATCTGCTCTCGCACAAGGGCGCGCCGCGATTCAAGGTGCTCCACACCAGGCTGTCGAACCCGGGTCTGGCCGGGGCGGAGGTGATCGTGCCGGCGAGCGAAGTGGTCATCCGGAATGTCGCCGCAGCTCGAGACGCCCTCTATGTACAGGAACTGGACGGCGGCATCGGGCGGTTGCTGCGTGTGCCGTACGGATCAAAGCCCGAACCTGTCGCCCTGCCGTTCGACGGCAGTGTGAGCTTGGCCGCTACGGACCAGCGGGTGCTTGGGACACTTCTCGAAATGACTTCGTGGACGAAGGCCAACAAGATCTACGCATATGATCCCCATTCCAAGCAAGTCGCGGATACTAAGCTGCAGCCCATCGGCCCCTACGACGATCCCAAGGACCTCGAATCCGTCGAGGTAAAAGCAAAGAGCTACGACGGGACCATGGTTCCGCTCTCCATCGTTTACAAGAGAGGTCTAAAGCTGAATGGCTCAAATCCCACGCAGCTTCGGGGATATGGCGCCTACGGCATCACCGAGGATCCCGGATTCGATCCCAAGCTACTCGCGTGGTACGACCTCGGTGGGGTTTTTGCTGTCGCCCACGTTCGCGGCGGCGGAGAATACGGTGAGGATTGGCACTTGGCAGGCAAAGGACTGACCAAGCAGAATACCTGGAAAGACTTCGTCGCCTGCGGGCAATACTTGATTGAGCACGAGTATACCGATTCGGCGCATCTTGGCGGCCTGGGCGGGAGCGCGGGCGGCATCACCATTGGCCGCTCCATCACCGAAAGCCCGGGCCTATTCGCGGCGGTAATCGACGCGGTGCCGATGTCCGACGTGGTGCGGGCTGAGTTCACGCCCAATGGGCCCCCGAACATTCCTGAATTTGGCACCGTCAAGACAGAAGATGGCTTCAAAGGCCTCTATGCCATGAGCGCCTATCACCATGTGAAGGATGGCACGGCTTACCCTGCCGTTATGCTTACCACCGGCTTCAACGATCCCCGCGTAATCTCGTGGGAACCTGGGAAGCTGGCCGCTCGCCTGCAAGCGGCCACGGCGAGCGGCAAGCCGATTTTGCTGCGCGTCGACTACGAAGCCGGCCACGGCTTCGGCTCCACAAAGACACAGCGCCAGCAGGAGCAGGCCGATGAGTGGAGTTTTCTGCTCTGGCAATTCGGCGAGCCGGGGTTCCAACTGAAAAAGCAATAACCATGCATTTATGACTTAATGAAACGACCAATCAATTGGGTTGGCTCGGGCGGGTCATTCATCGCTTGTCACTCCTCCCCCGTCTCGTGCTAAAATGCCCCGCTGGCCCGACCCCGTTAGAAGACTTTACAGGCCACCTCAAGGAGGATTTTCCCATGGCAACAACTTTAGGCGTCATTATCGGCAACCGTGGTTTCTTTCCCGCTATCCTGGCCCGCGATGGGCGTGAAGAAGTTTTGCGCACTCTCGAGCAGCAAGGCTACAAGAGCATCTGCCTGACTCCGCAAGAAACAAAATACGGCTCAGTTGAAACCCTTCAGGACGCGCGTAAGTGCGCGGACCTGTTCAAGCAACATGGTAACGAGATTGACGGTATCCTCGTCAGCCTTCCCAACTTCGGTGACGAGCGCGGTGTGGCCAACACCATCCGCATGTCGGGGCTGGAAGTGCCGGTCCTGATCCATGCCTTCCCCGATGAGCCCAACAAGATGCTGGTGAGCACGCGCCGCGACAGCTTCTGCGGAAAGATGTCGGCCTGCAACAACCTCTGGCAATACGGCATCCGCTATACGCTTACCTCGCTGCACACGGAGGCTCCTTCCTCTCCGGTCTTTGCGGACGACTTGAAGGCCTTTGCCGCCACCTGCCGGATTGTAAAGGGGCTCAAGAACGTCCGGGTGGGCGTGATCGGGGCGCGGCCCGCGGCCTTCAACACCGTGCGGTTCAGCGAGAAGCTGATGGAGTACCATGGAATCAGCGTCGAAACGCTGGACCTCTCCGAAGTCCTGGGGCGCATTCAGCGTCTAAAGGATGACGACGCGAATGTGCAGGCGAAAATCGCCTCCATTCAAGGCTATACCCCCACACAGGGTGTTCCCTCCGCTTCCCTATTGAAAATGGCAAAGTTCGGCTTGGTGGTGGACGAATGGCTCAAGGCGAACGAACTCGTAGGCTCCTCCGTTCAGTGCTGGACGGCCATGGAGGAGTTCTTCGGCGTCGTACCCTGCACGCTGATGAGCATGATGTCCAACAACCTCATGCCCAGCGCTTGCGAGACGGACATGATCGGAATGATTTCGATGTACATCCTGCAGCTTGCCGCCGGCGAGCCCAGCGCCATCGTAGACTGGAACAACAACTACGGCGAAGACCCCGATAAGGCCGTGATCTTCCACTGCTCAAATCTTCCCAAGCACTTTTTCGAGGATTTCAAGATGGATTTCCAGGAGATCATAGCGGGCTCGGTCGGCAAGGAAAACACCTTCGGAACCGTAGTCGGCAAACTGAAGAGCGGCCCGCTCACCTATTGCCGCGTTTCCACCGACGACCTGAAGGGCAAGCTACGCGCCTACGTGGGCGAGGGCGAAATCACTAGCGACCGACCCAAGAGTTTCGGCGGCTACGGTGTGGTCAGGATCCCGCAAATGCAAAAGTTGCTGAAATACATCTGCAACTACGGCTACGAGCATCACGTGGCCGTCAACCGCAGCCATTATGGCCGCGCCGTCGCTGAGGCACTGACAAATTATAAGCGCTGGGATGTCTATCACCACCAGCCCGACGGCTGCTGAGAAGAGCATGGGGTCGGACTGGGGCAAGGCCAAGGTGCATCAGGTGCGCCACGTCGCTTGATTTATCCCCTCAATGGTCATTATAATGTGACCATGGGCATTCGGAGGTGGATATGAAGTCGATGCGGGCGGGAGAGTTCAAAGCGCGCTGCTTGAAAGTTATGGACCAGGTTCGAGCTACCCGGGAGCCCGTGATAATCACGAAGCGAGGGCGGCCGGTGGCCAAGCTGGTTCCAGTGGACAAGCGCGGCGACGATATCTTTGGCTGTCTCAAAGGTGTCGTGGAGATTGTCGGGGACATCGAGTCTCCCCTGGTGGCACCCGAAGACTGGGAGGCCAATCGGTGATCCTTCTCGATACGCACGTCCTAGCTTGGCTGGTGGCAGAGCCGAGCCAGCTCTCGCCTAAGGCAGCTTTCGCGATCCGCCGTGCGCGGGCCAATGAGGGGATCGCCATCGCCGCAATCAGCTTGTGGGAGCTTGCTCTGCTGTTTTCGTGCGGTCGTCTGCGAGCGCCTGGCACAGTCGAAACATCGGTGCGCTGGGTCGTGGAAGACGCCGGCGTGTCCATCAAACCCATTACGTTGGAAGTTGCGGCATTGGCTGCGCAATTCCCCGAAGACTTCCCGCACGATCCCGCCGATCGCCTTATCGCTGCCACGGCGCGAGTTGAGGGAATGACATTGATAAGCCGCGACCAGCGAATTCGCCAGAGCCCCCTTGTCAGGACGCTCTGGTAGCCCCTTGGAATGAAGCACCGCGCATTGCCAGTTACAAACCGCGCGGCTATGATTCCGGCGCGTCATGCAACGTCCGACTTCGCGTGCGCCACAACCCCATTTTTTCGGGAGGAACAGATGCAGCGGAGAATCGTGTTGATAGCAGTTTTCGCGGCGGTGCTCGCAATGTTGACGTCAACGAGTTTTGCCCGAGGACAAACGGCGGCAACCGCAGCGCCGCAGGCACAAACGGGTGCGATTGCCACGACTTCAACTAGCGAGCACTTTGATCCCGCGGCCGCGACCAATGCCTACCTGGCGAAAGTGCCGCCGGATAAGAAGGCCAAGTCAGATGCCTACTTCGAGGGCGGATACTGGCTCATCCTGTGGGATTTCCTGGCTTCCTCCATTGTCTTCTTGTTATTGCTGGTGACAGGCTTGTCGGCGCGCATGCGCGACCTGGCAGAGAGAATCACGCGTTTCAAGCCGATCCATACTTTCCTATACTGGGTCCAGTTCCTGGTGCTCACATCGCTGCTTACATTCCCTCTCGGAGTTTACGAAGGATTCATCCGCGAGCACAAGTACGGCCTGGCAACACAAACCTTCGGCCCTTGGATGGGCGACCAATTAAAGGGATTGGGACTAGGTGTGGTTCTTGGCGGGCTGTTGATGGTGGCGCTTTACGGCATCGTGCGGCGACTGCCGCGTACCTGGTGGATCTGGGGGGCGATTACGAGCCTCGTCTTCCTCACCTTCTTAATCCTGATCTCACCTGTGTTTGTCGCCCCGCTGTTCAATAAGTACACGAAGCTCGGAGACCCAGCTATCCGCGACCCCATTCTCAGCCTGGCGCGCGCCAACGGCATCTCGGCAAAGGACGTTTTCGTTCAGGACGCTTCGCGGCAGACCACGCGCGTGAGCGCGTTCGTCACCGGGTTCCTAAACACGGAGCGCATTGTCCTTAACGATAACCTGCTGAAGCGCTGCTCTGTGGCCGAAATTGAATCGGTGATGGGCCATGAAATGGGTCACTACGTCATGCACCACGTTTACAAGGATTTGATGTTCTTCGGCATCGTCATTGTTCTGGGTTTTGCCTTCCTGCGTAAAGGCTCGGAATGGGCCTTCGGGCGTTGGGGGGACAAGTGGAGAGCCCACGCGGCCGGAGATTTGGCCGCACTGCCGCTTTTCGCCCTCCTCATTTCTTCCTACTTCTTCGTGCTTACCCCAATCCTCAACACCTACTCCCGAGTCGAGGAATACGAAGCGGACATCTTCGGGCTGAATGCGGCTCGCCAGCCGGATGCCGAAGCCGAGGTTGATCTGAAGCTCGCTGATTACCGCAAGCTCGATCCCGGCCCTATTGAGGAGTTCCTCTTCTACGATCACCCGAGCGGCCGGACACGCATCTACGCTGCTATGCGCTGGAAAGCAGAGCACCTGCACGAACTCGAGAACCCTGTCCCGCAACCCAAGCCATAAGGACGCGGGTCTCTTCATTTCTCATCGACTGACCCGCAGCACCACAGCATGCTGTGGCTGCTCCTTCGACCGGCCGCATTAGTGAGCGAAGTAATTACCTTGAATTGCAACACTCCGTGTGCTATCTTTCTGATTTGATAGAGAGATAGGTCGCCGGGGAGGGGGTGGCAGTGTGCGGTGCAACCGACCTGAGCATCTAGGTTGGTTCGCTCGGACCAAGCGTATTCTCGGCCCCGGTGGTTTTATGTAAATGGAAGTTCGATTTCCGGAACATGGACGCCTTCCTGCCTGGAAGATTGCTTTCTTCCAATACGCCGTGGCTCTGACCTTCCTCGGGTTGCTGGTGGGATACTGGCGGATACAAATCGGCCAGCATCGTTTTTACCTCGAACAAGCTGAACGCAATCGGGTTCGCAACCTGCCGGTCATCGCTCCACGCGGGAGGATTCTGGACCGCGAAGGGCGCGTGCTGGCGGACAATTTCCCGGCATTCAGTGTGCAACTGATGCGCGAAAGCGCGTCCATCCTGCCGCCCGAGCGCCTGGAAGGAATAGCGCGTGGATTGGGTCTTGACCCTGTCGAGATGCAACGGCTGATGGAGCATGCGGTCCGGCTGCCGCGGTTTCAACCCATCGTTCTGAAGCAGTCAGCGACTCTCGATGATATCGCCTTCGTGGAATCTCACCGGCTTGAGTATCCCGAATTGGTCCTCATCCAGGTTCAGCAGCGCCTTTACCCCAAGCGCGAAGTAGCCGCAGCAACCCTGGGTTACGTGGGCGAGGTGTCGGAGGATATGATCGCCAAGCCCGGCTCACCTTATCGGCCCGGTGACGTGGTGGGCAAGTTCGGAATCGAGCGTCAGTACGACCAAGTCCTGTCCGGACGTGACGGCATGAGGCGGGTGATTGTGAATAGCCGCGGTGAGGAAGTGGGTTCGCTCACCACCATCAACGCCCTGCCGGGAAACGATCTGAGACTGACGATTGACCTGGATCTACAGATGGCGGCAGAAGCCTCTTTGGGCGACCAGCCCGGCGCCGTCGTGGCTCTTGACCCCCGGACCGGCGAGGTGCTGGCAATGGTCAGCCACCCTTCGTTTGACCCCAACGATTTCGCCAAGCGCATCGACCTCGGGGAATGGGAAAAACTCACCGACGATCCGATGAAACCCATGATGAACAAAGCCATACAGGCCCAACTGGCGCCGGGCTCGGTCTTCAAAGTCGTTACTGCTACCGCCGCCTTGGAAACAGGGACCATCCAACCAGACTTCACCTTGAATTGCGCGGGCGCGGTTAATATCTACGGCCACACCTACCACGACTGGGTCTGGGAGAAGCACAGGGGACATGGAAGCGTTGACCTGCACCGCGCTATTATTGTCTCTTGCGATGTGTACTTTTACACGCTGGGAAAGCTCCTGGGAATCGAGAAAATCGACTATTTTGCCAAGCAACTGGGGTTAGGCGCACGAACCGGAATCGATTTGCCTGCGGAGGCGACAGGACTGATCCCCTCGCCCGAATGGGTACAAAAGGCTTTTAAGCGAAAATGGTGGGCGGGCGAGACTATTTCCGTAGCCATCGGACAAGGAGCGGTGGCGGTTACGCCTTTGCAGCTAGCTCATACAATGGGCGCAATCGCCTGGGGCGGAACCTTCTCCCGCCCCCATCTGGCTTTCAGGAACCAATTGCTGGCCCTGGGAGTGGATCTCCCCGACGATCGCGAGCAGAGCTTTCCTCTGAGCGAGAGTACGCTGGAGGCGTTAACGCGCGGCATGTGGGGTGTTGTCAACGAAGGCGAAGGGACGGGCGCCAGCGCTCGCTGCCCGGGAATAGATATCGCCGGCAAGACCGGGACCGCCCAGGTCGTCAGTGTTGACTTGCAGAAATCGGAGGGGAACGCAAGTTTCAAGAACAACGCATGGTTTGTGGGCTTTGCTCCCAGCACTAAACCTGAGATCGTCGTGGCCGCGCTTGTCATGCAAGGCGAACACTCGACCGTGGCAGCCCCCCTGGCGCGCGAGGTGATTAAAGCCTATTTCGACAAGAAAACAGCGCAGAAGCCTCCGCTGGTACAAACCCAGAACCAAGTGCGAATGCTGAGCAAAGCCATCGCGGTGCAATCCACAAGGCCAGCCACACTCGCGGGATTTCGCTAGGTGGAGTTCGCAAGAGGATGAGCATGCGGTTTCGGTTTCGCGATATAGATTGGCTGCTTCTTGGACTGGCTATTGCTATTGCCGGGATTGGAGTTGTTGAAATTTACAGCACCACGGTGCATTCCGCCCTCGAAGGCCAGCACAAAAAACAGATTTATTGGTTGATCCTAAGCGTCGTTCTGGCGCTAGTGATCAGCCACATCGACTACCACTTCCTTCTCGAGCAAACTCCGTGGCTGTACCTCTTGTCAGTGCTCGTCTTGGGAGAGATGTTAGTTGCTGGCCATGCCGTTGCCAGGGCCAAGAGGTGGATACATCTTGGTGGATTTACTTTCCAAGTGTCAGAGTTAGTCAAATTAGTTATAATACTGTCGGTGGCGGCCTACTTTGCCGAAAGGCGAAGCACCTCCGCTACCTGGGGCGACTTGGTCAAGCTAGGCTTGTTGGCTGGAGTGCCGGCAATCCTGGTAGCCTTAGAACCTGACCTCGGTACGGCTTTGACATTCTTAGCGATTGTCACGGCGGGCATTCTGCTCGCTGGCATTCGGTGGCAGCAGGTTGCCGTGCTTTTATTGTTGGGGGCGCTGATCTTGCCGGTGGGATGGCACTTCCTACGGCCTTATCAGCGCGACAGGTTAATGACCTACATTCATCCGTCACAGGACACGCAAGGCACCAGCTACCAGGTAACCCAAACAAAGATTGCTATCGGCTCGGGCGGCCTTTGGGGAAAAGGCATCGGAAACGGCACCCAAAGCCGTCTGGGCTTCATACCTGTCTCCCATGCGGATTCCATTTTTGCGGCCCATGCGGAGGAACAGGGATTCGTCGGTACGCTGTTTGTTTTGCTACTTTATTTCGCGTTGCTGCTCCGCCTGCTGGATGGGGCGCAAATGGCGCCAGATCGTGCCGGAGCGTTTCTGTTGGTTGGGCTTGCGTCGGTGTTGTTCTTCCAGGTTGCCATCAACACGGGGATGATGATCG
>Ga0208038_1001364_pt1 | contig 13437 bp, 17 predicted proteins | sample June2015DPH_16_1_FD_184714 | JGI IMG/M metagenome (GOLD analysis project Ga0208038, IMG submission 184714) | Peatland microbial communities from SPRUCE experiment site at the Marcell Experimental Forest, Minnesota, USA - June2015DPH_16_100... | ecosystem: Environmental > Terrestrial > Soil >...
GGCCTCTTGCTTGGCGGCACGAAGCTCGGCATAGGCGGCATCACGCTCCTTTTCGAGCGCAGCCAGACGGCCTGTGAGGGCGGTTGTATCCTTGCCCTGTGACTCGAATTGCTTGATTTTGGCTTCCAAATCAGTTTTGGCCTTGGTCAACGCATCGCGTTCGGCTTTAGTCGCCTTGTAACGCTCGCGCAGTTCCTTCGGGGCGAGCTTATCAATGTCGTCCGGCACAACCGGAGCGGCGGGCTTCGCCGGTGCCGCGGCAGGGGCAGCGCCAGCGGGCTTGGGCGGGGGCGCAAAGGGGTCGTCACTGGCTGGTTCTGGGGCAGCAGCGGGTGCGACGGCTGCTGGTGCCGGTGACGGACTTGGCGCGGCAGCGGGTGCAGTGGCGGGTTTGGCTGGTGCAGGTGTTCCACCACCACCAGCGGGAGCGACGGGATCAAGAAGGATTCGGTTAATCATAGGCTATTTGCTTTTTTGTTTTGGTTTGAGAGTGCGGTCTTTCGGTTCGAGATTATGAGACAGGCCGGGTTGCGAAAAGGCGACCGGCGGAGAGTCTGGCTGGCTTAACGTCAGCAAAATCTCTTTGAATTTCAGGATGCCGTCGCGTTGTTCGGCAGACGGTAAATTTTCAAACGCCACGGCAGATGAATGGAGCAACACCTGGTCGAAGCGAGTGTCGTTCGAGATGGTTGCCCACCATTCGGACAGGGTTTTGTTTGAAAGGAATTGAGTTTTTGAGTCCATAATTATCGGGGTATCAGCAAAACGTCCAACTGTTCATAATTCAGATTGTGGCGTGGGTCAATGAATTTCAGGATATAACCGATGTCAAACAGGGGTTTCAGAATGTCCTGCTTGGTGAATCCGTATCGCGCCAACGGTCCATCGTTCAATTCAACGAACATTTTAGGCCGGAACTTTTTGAGTGTTTTCATTGCGCCACGAATGACAAAAGGCTCGTAACCTTCAACGTCCATTTTGATGAAATCACAACGGGGAAGATTGATGTCGTCCAGTGTAATCATTTTTACCGTTCCATTTGAGCAAGAAATAATGTGCGACGCACCAGCATTTTTCTCCTGCTCTATTCCCGCGAAACTCTCTACATCCGAAAGCCCCTCGTTGAATAACGTCGCTTGCGGCAGATCGCGGCAGTTGATTTCTAGGCAGACATACGCTGCAAGGTTTGGCTCAAATGCAAATACCCGGCCTGTTTCACCAACCGCCTTTGCCATGCTTACGGTGTAAGCGCCAATGTTCGCCCCTACGTCAATAACAGTGTCGCCGGGTTTGATATACTGCAAAACATCTTCCACGCTTCGGTCATAATCAAGGCGCTGTTGTTCTTCGCACCATTTTGCCGCGTGTGTGTCGCCTTTGATGACGGCAAATTGCCATCCGTGTTTGTCGGTGAGAAGGTTAATTTTCAGAATTTCCTCCATGAGAATTTTTGGAGTTACTTCTTTTGTCTTTCCATCAATCCAGATGGTTTGAGGCTTTGTGATTTCGCCGTGGCTCCAAAACTGACAAACCGGATAGGGGCTTTTATCAGGGTTGGGTTCCTTCGACAAATCAACAAAGAAATAATTGTCCTTGAACAATTCCTGCGCGACGGCGGACAGCGTGACAAACTCACAGAACTCTTGTGGGAACTCGTTGCGCGTTGATTTGACGAAATCGTTGAATGGCAGCTTTGTCTTTTGCTCAACCAACTCGCGGGTCTTGGCATACAGCGTGCGATGATAAACTTCCGGGTGGCCTCGCATCCCCTCGTTGTTCACAGTGAACGGCAGACACCTCTCCGCCGCTGCCTTCCAATTAAGAATGTTCGGTTGTCTTAACGACAGGGTGGCAAAAGGCTCATACCGAAGCAGTGGTTTCCCGTCTTTGAAAAAGGTTTCCGGTGTTACTGGTGAGGTAAAAACGCAATCAGCATCAAAATGGGCAATGTAATCCGCATCAGGACACCATTCGTCCGCCCTGCATTTTTGAACCAAGTGCCACAACATTCCCTTTTTCGCCCATTCATAACCGGACTTGACGATCACGTTTTTAATCCCTGAATTATTGATGATGATTCTCAATGCCGGAACGTCCTTCGTCGGAACGAGAATGGTTGTGCCGACAAAGCCGGTGGCAAACTTCTGGATTGAACGCAGGCAGTATTCGAGATAAACAAAATCTTTTGCGTAGGTGACGATAAACAAGCGGGTTTTCTTTTCGACCTTTGGCTGCATTATGACAGGGACGGCTTTCTTTACCGGCCCCGCCCAAGTGCTTTTAATCTGGTGAACACCGACGATTTTGCCTTCTTCAAGCCACTGTCGCCGTTCTTCCTCAGAACACATTATGTTCCCGTAACCGGAATAAACGGATTCGAGATTGACCACCTTTTCGTAAGTGTCCTCTTTGAACTCATTCCACAAACGAACTCCGATTGCGTAATCCCATGTTTTCAGATTCATGGCAAGGCTGATGTATTGTTCCGGCGTGCCGATGATTTCAGGGAATGTTTTCAGAAGCCAGTCCATCCGGTAGATGGCAAACGCGCCATTGGGGAAAATGCAGGAATTATATTTTCTGGCAAGATCGGATGTGCCGCACGTTGAAAACGGCATCAACCGTTTTGGTTTTGTTTCGACCACCATCAATTCATATCGTTCCGCCGCCTGACGGCTAAATGAGCATGGATTAAAGAAAACCATCGTGCCGCCCATGATGGCATCTGGATTTTTTGAGAGAAACTCCTGCCAGATTGTTTCATCCCAAGCCGGTGTGCTGACCCGGCAATCATGTTCCACAATCATTACATGGGTGAACTGATAATTTGCAGCCAATCTCAGTCCGGTGAAAAACACAAGGTTGTTGACCGCCATCTTATTTTTGTCGGTCTTGGCAACCTCAACAGTCCCATTGAGTTTGAATATCCCCGGCCATTCCTTGCTGTAATCGTGGTCGCTGTAAAGCAACAGCCGGTTTTTGGCCGGACACTTTCTCATGTTGGCGAAGAAAGAATCGGCGTTCGCCAGATTTGGCGGCGCGACGTAACAGAGGATGCCGAGTTTGTTGCCCATCAATTCAGTTTCGAGTCTGTGATGATTTCCGGTTTGAATATCTTTTTGCGTTCAAAATACTTTCCGGCTATTCCGCAAGGCGCTCCCTGCCCCCGCATTTCAATGCACGGCGGGTAAAACCTTGTCCCGCGCACGACCTCGATCATTTGAGAAAGATTGCAGCGCGGAACGTCGTTATGGCTATTGGCATCCGACTCAATGAAACGTCTGCAATCGCAACAAAAAGGTGGCGGATTGTTTTGGGGTGGAGATGCTTTTGCCATAGGGGTTATTTTTGGGGTTTGGATTTCGTTTTATCGTTTAGCGATACAGACCATTGAGCCTTTTTCATCCCGCCATTCGACAACAACGGCTTGGCCGAAATTGTCCCTGATACGCTCGGCGTCCTTTTCACACCAATCCCGATACGAAATGTAGCCGAATTGAGATAGGAATTTTGTTTCTGGAACACCCCAAATAGAAATGTTCGGGACACCAACGGGAGTAGTGACGATTCGCGGGTTCATAGTTTTTTATCTCTTTCTTGCTCGGTTTCTTTCACGGCTTTTGAGAACAGCTTTTGACACCAACGCCAAAACCAGCGTTCCTTAGATTTTGCGAAGGCGATTTTCGCATCCTGATATTGCGTTTCAGTGACGCGGAATTTCAGCCATTTCATTCGCTCGATTGCCATGTGGAACGAATATCCCACAAGGAACGCAAATCGTCAAGCGCGAATTGACATTTATTTTTTAGGGGGGTATTGGTCGGGTATCAGCGATTGATTTCTTCGCCTCTCATCGCGGGCGGACTGGCCGAGACTACGGTGGTATCGGTTGGAAAAAAGTGATTCGGGAATCCTCTCCTGAATCTGGGGGTCACTCCCCAAAAGCAACCGGAATCCAGTTCGGTCAACAATTACGCACAAAAACCAACAACCAACACATATTTATGCTGAGCACAACGCAATGCAAACAATTCAACGATTTCATGGGAAGACGGCCTTACCCGTGGGACAAGAAAATCGCCAAAGACCGCAAGCCGCGCGAGTTCATCTACGTCGGGATGTATAAAACATCGAAGTGGAAACCCGGCACGGAAACCGTGCATCTCCACGAGAAGGTGTATGTCGCCCGCCCGAACGACCCCGGCCTGTGGCCGCAGTATTTCGCCGATCCATGCCTGGGAACGCCATGCGACATGAGCATTTCCTACATCGGTCACGGTGTTGATCAACTGGCTTATGGTCGGTTCCGCAAGGAAATCCGGTCATCGGTGTTCTGCCTTGACCAGTTGAACACCATTGAGGAAGCCGAAACGAAGCTGGACGCCATCGTTGAGGGCTACAAGAAAGTTCCCGAAGATGTCGCCGGCGGTTTCATCCGTCAACTGGCACTGCGTCAGTCTGGCCTTGCTTCGCAGGGTGCGGGCTTGTGGCTGGTTGGTGTTCAGGACGCCTATGGCAATCCGGCTTCGATTGACATGAACGACAATATGTTCGCCATCTCCAATGGTGGTCAGGCTGGCACGGTGAACGGGCTGTTTATGAATCTCAACGCCAACGGCCAGCTAACGGCGTTGGTTTCTGCCGGTAAACTCACCGCCGCAACGACACTCGGACTTTCGCAGTATCTATCGCAGTTGACGATGGAATATCTCGGAAACCATCAAGAGGACTTGGCCGGTCAGGGCTATCACGATGGCGAATGGAGTGTTGCTGGCAAGTTCACAATCACGATGGACGACACGACCGGACGCCGGCTGCTCGTTGCCAATCCCGAACTCAAGGGGTTTTACAAAGCCGCTGACTTCGAGAAGGGCGGGGCGTTCTACTCAATGGGCATGAACGCCGGTTGCGGTGACTGGTTATTCAAACGCGATCCCCAACAGTTGCGCTTCAACTTCCGCTCCGATTTGGACGGCAAGGATTTGACCGGCAATTCACTGACCGGCGCGGTTTGGCTGGAACAGATTCAGCCGTTCCAAAATGTTCCGGCCACCTTTGGCATCAAACCGCTTTATTCTCCGCTCTGGAAAGCGGCTCCAATTCGCATCTACCATTGCTACAACCGCGATGCGCGTGAGTGCTATGTGGGCGACATCACCAGCGTCAATTCCGAGATGAAGTTCGGTCTGGCGCGGTCGTTCATGGGCAACATGACGTGGAAACATCCCGATTACTTCACGGCCTTCGACCCGACGAGCGGCACTGTTTGCAACATCGAAAACGTCAAGGACAACAAGGGCTTTTTCCTTGGCGAATACGACATCGGCATCAAGACGGTGTTCCCCGAAATCGAGCGTTGGTTTCTCGCGCTCGGTGAGGCCACGCCTTACACGCGCCGTCCGAACACGGTCACACCGGCCTTGGCTCCGAGTTCGTATCAGGACTTGGTTGCCTACAACGCGCACTGCTCGTCACCGGACAATGACACTTCCTATGTCTGGGGACAGACCTCGTTCGCGGAAGCGGTCGCTGAGGAAGTTCAATCGTATCAAAACATCGGTGGTGGCGATTTCGTCGGCTACCAAACCGGCATTGAGCCGATTTAACGGTCAACTTGAGGGGTTTGGCGATTTCAAATCGCCAAACCCTTTCTAAACCGAAAGGCTTATCATGCCACTACAAAACCAAATGCCCGCCGGGGCTGCTTTATCGGCAGCGCCGCCGGACGCCGCCGCGCCCGCCGATGGAGCTACCAAGACTTTCAGCGTGCCGGTGGACGTATTGCCGGACGCCAAGCCCGGCGACACCTTCAAGGTTCAATCCGTTGCCGATGGCAATGTGATGTTGGAACACCAAGCTGCTGAAGGCAGCGAAGATGGATGGGGCGATGAACTCAAAAAGGCCGCACCAGCGGAGGAAGGAGAGATGGTGTAATTATGGCTAAAACACTTATTGCACTACCGCAAATCACAACGCCGACCATAGCCAACCGGCTACCGTTGGAAACCGACATTTCCAGGCTATCGGCGTTGAATCCGAAAGAGCTTCTTGCTCTGGCAGTCTATCTTCGGGCGAAGGAATTGGCAAACGATGCTTCGTCTCCGTTGACGAAGTATGATCCTGACACTCTGGCAAACCGTATCGCGTTGAAGCAGGACGCAACCACAATCTTCGGACCACTGCCGACTGGCGACATTCCGCGCGCATCTGTGGCGATTGATTGGCAGAACTGCCAAGCGGTTTACAGCGCAATCTCGTCCGATGTTGACGTGCTTGGTGCGTTGGCCGGAGTGGTCGCTTTCCGTGAATGGTCGGAAGATGATCTCCGGCGCATTTTGCTTTATCTGCGGCTCGAAATCGGGGAGTAACAACCTATGGACGCTGCCACCTTGCTTGCGGGTGCGCTGGCAGGCGGCGCGGACGGGTTAAGCCCGCACGACTGCTGGTTGTGCTTGGCGTATCTTTACAGCGGCGGCAACTCTGCCACAACGCAGATTGCCGCCGCAGTCACCGCCGGTTACGACGCACTTTCAACAGGCGACATCAAAAAGTGTCTCGCCTCAATCCTTAACTAACGAAAAATATGGCAGCATACACAACAGCCCTTACAACAGCCGATCAAGTTTTAATCAACGCCATTGCCGCCGGATATGACGGTCTTTCCACGCGCGACATCATGCTTTGCGTTTTGCAAGGGGCGGCAAGCAGTGGTGGTGGCGTTTTCTCCGGGTCAGGAACTCCGGCCTCACAAACAACGCCGCCAGTTCCGGCAGGCACATCAGGGGTCTATTGGGATTACACGAACAAAATTCTGTATATGTGGAACCCTGTAACGAAAGCATGGGAACAATAATTATGAAACGCTTTATTCCAATTCTGGTCGGGCTGTTGCTGCCATTCGCGGCATCGGCATTTCAGGACAATTATTACGATACCAATTCGCAAGCCACAGTGGACGCTTATGTTCAGGCATTGGTGAGCGGGCCGACGAATGGCATCACATTACTCGCGGCAACGAATGTAGCTAACGCATCAGCTTTGGCGGCCACGAACAACTTGAAATATCAACCACCTTCCACCACGTTGACGAATCTTTCAGGAGTCACCACGAACCAAATCGTGTTCACGAACAACACGGTCTGGTTTGACACGAATGGGTCGGCAACAGCAGCGACAAAATTGGCCACGAATGGGATTTTGGGTGCGGCGTATCAATCTGTCAGTTATTTCGACCTTGCGGGTGCGGGAACAACGGCGGCTACAGCAGCGACTAACGGGATGGGCAAGACAACCGGCTTGGCGGCATTTCAGAACACGAACTTCTTCGACCTTGCGGGCGCGGGCATAGCGGCAGCTTTGGCGGCAACAAATGGCCTTGCACCGACGAACTATGTCAACAGCACTCTCGTCACGGTTTATATCACGAACTTTTCCATCCCGACTTACCGGACGAATTACACAGTGTCGCTGACTGGTCTGGGCGTGACAACGAATCTTCTGATTCGGGAGGACTTGTATCTTGTGCCGCAGTCCAGCAATCCGCTTTTCCTGAAAATGATTTCTGGGACGTTGTTAAATTCAAAAGGGATTGGCGGTGCGGATTATTCTGGGTGTCCACCGTTTGCCCAGACCACAAGTGATGGCGGCCTTACATGGTCGGTGATTTACACCGGAGAGACTCACATTTCATTTGCAGACACAAACGGGTCGCCAACGACAATCTCGGCGATTCAAGCTGCGGCAAACTTTAATTTACAAGCACGTTACTCATGGGTAAAACATCAATAGCACTGGCGGGGTTGCTGCTTTTGGCTGTTGGTGGGATGGCGCAAACCATTCCAGCACCAGCCAGCATCGGTCAGGCAACAAATATGGTGTCACAAGATGTCTATATGTCTCCTGCAAGGATGGCCGACTTCTGGAATGATATAGGAATACCGTATGTGCTTGCCAATGGAGGTGGTGGCACTTCAACCACGAACTTCAATAACATCAATGTGACGAACACCGTCACGGCTGGCACCTACTACGGCAACGGCACGGGGTTGACGAATCTTCAAGGCTCGAACGTCGTTGGCGCAGTCAGCAACGCGACCACGGCGGGGACGGCGACGAATTGGGTTGGTGTTCTTACTCCCACGAACGCAGCAGCAGATGGAATTACTGACGACTCACTGGCAGTGTCCAATCTCTTTTACAATCTCAATTCTGGTAATGGGTTGGAAGGGAGTTTGCTAGGCAAGACTTATTACATAAAATATCCATCACTATTACCAGTGATTACATCGTTAAATACCACCCTTGAAAATGGAACTTTAATAACCGACTCCACAAATGGAGCGATGATAAAAGCAACTCCGTTGCATAATGGGAATTGTGGTTTTAGAATACAAGGCGTTTCCATTTTGAGAACTGGCTCAAGTATTCCAAACACAAACTCTGTTGGAATTTATTTAGGATACGGACTTACTGGTAGTGGGTTTACCGAAAACAACAGCATAAGTCAATGCACCGTTTCTAATTTCAGTATTAACATCATGGAATGGCAAACTTTACAAACCATAGTTGAAAGGTGTTTTCTGGGCAATGCATGGTCACAGATGATTTATTTTACACAGGAAGGCGGAACTATTATTGGTTCTGGTCAACAGAGTGATGCGAATACTATTTGCAATAACGACCTGAACGCTTTGGATTGTGGAGCCACACCTTATCAACAGACAAACACTATCGCAATACAATGTGATAGGTCATACGGACTGACTATCTTTGGTAATAATGGGGGTGGTTGCAAGCAGATTGCCGTTATAGCCAACTCGGGATACATTGAGTTTAATGATACTTGGGAAGCTATCATTAATAATAATACAAATCTAACGGCATTTTATTTCACAAACTCTATTGTTGTAATGAATAATGTGCATGGAGGGTATCTAGACACAAATCATGATGGGGTTATTGGTCTGGATGGTTGTAATCTGGATATATGTAGTTTTAGTTTGCCAAATCCTACGGTATTCCGTATCTTTAGTTTTCTAGGAGTTTCTTCTTTGCCACAAATATCTCCGGGTGGGTTTACGGTTAGATTTAGTAATGGTGGTGCTACCAGTTCCACTTACTATCTATCTTCCACCACTCCCAATGTAAACCTGAATAATACTTGGGTGGGTAATCAAAAATGGCAGGATGGTAATCCGGGAGCGTATCTATTTGGTGCCAATATCAATTCAACCTTGGTATCTTCAAATACAGAAAAGGCTGGTGAATTTTATGGATTGAGGTGGAGTGATGGAGCAGCTATTAGTTTGTTTGGTTATGATAGTTGGGAAAGCGGCAATATGAATATGTTCATTGGAGGAACGGAAAACGGAGGATTGCCAGCTCCACAAGCCATAATTATTGATACTTCACCAAATGATAGCACAGAAGGAATTCGTCAGTGGGTGTGGGACGGGTATGGAAATTACATTCCTCAAGGCAACCAGACAATAGGAAGTTCTGGTAATCCCGTTGCGTATGTTTATTCAAAGCAGTTTATTGGAAATTCCAGTGGATTGACGAACTATGCCGCTACGAATCTAATAGGCATTGTGCTCACGAACAACCTGCCGATGGCGCAGCTTGGTGGCATAACGAATCTGGTGGCAACAAACGCGGCCTTGCCAAGTGTGTCTGGGAAAACCGGATTTGTGCCGACGAACAGTGCGAGTGGTGGCACTTCAACCACGAACTTCAACAATTTGAATGTGACGAACACCGTCACGGCTGCTCTGTTTCGGGACAATGTGGGCGACTACATGAGCAATGGCGTAATTAAGGACCTTACTGGCGACTACATGAGCAACGGCTCGATTGAGGACAGTGGTGGCGACTTTATGAGCAACGACAATATTGAGGACTATGCTGGCGACGCCATGGTCGGAGGAATGATTGAGGATAGTTCTGGCGACAACATGAGCGGAGGAATGATTGCGGATAGTTCTGGCGACTACATGTTCGGCGGCACGATTGCGGATAGTTCTGGCGACTACATGACGAGTGGCCAGATTACCTTGAACAGCGGCGGAGGCGGCCATGCAGTCTTAAGCACATCTTCCCTCTCGTTTCCCAATGGAGACGACTTTGGAAACACCATTTTTGTGTTGTTTGGTGTTGCAAGCATCCAACAAGACACTGGCGGTCATGGCGGCTCGACTCTACAACTCAACGCATCCGATAATGGCACACCAATGTATCTCCATGTAACCTCACTCGGCGTGGCAACTTGGACAACCTCACCATAAATAAACTATAAACCATGAAAAAATCAATACTCACAATCATCGGGCTGGCCTTTTTGGCTGGCGGCATTTACGCGCAGCAACTCGTCACTAACATCGTTTCGACTGTCAACATACAGCCGCAGACATGGCAAGGCAGCAATGCTGTTGTCGTAGCCAATCAACTGTTGGCCATAACCAACGCGGACGGCAGCGCGGTCATCCCGCAAAACTTTATGCTTGGCCAAAACTCGATGATAATAATCCGTGTGAATTGCAACTCGAATGGGCTGCAAAGCATGACGGCGAGCGTGCGGCTGATGCCAAGTCGCCCATAAAAAAAAGGCGACTGGGGTGAGGGTTAAAACCCATCAGAGAGACGCTAGGCGACTCTTCCCAGACGCACCTGAACGGTAACACTGTTCACAACTTTGTCAACATTTATATGTTCGTAAGATTCCTACCAATTCTTGCGGCGGCATCCGGCTTGGGCGCGAGCGTGGAGGCTGGTTTGCCCTACGATGCGACAAATCCGTCCACTTTGGACGCGCTTGGCCGCTGGCCGTTGACGGTGATTCTCGGCGCAGTCTGCGTGACGTGCGTTTATTTCATGTATAAGCAATCGAAGGACAACGCCGATAGAACTCTAGCAATGGTCGAAGGCGAACGGTTGGCCACAGAACATCGTATTCAAAACAACGTAACGGTCACAAAAGAACTGGCGGAGAACAACGCTAAGGTTGTCAAAGAACTTGCGGAGAACAACGCCAAGGAAATTCGGATATTGTTGGATGAACTGATAAAGAAAGAAAACCAATGACAACCGCAAGGATAATCTTGTTCAGTGTCTGCTTTTTGATACTGATTTACTGCGCGTTTTGCGATAACAAGCAACCGAAGAAACGAAAATGACAAATGCGATACCAGTATTGGTGACGACGGACACGGTTGACGGTCTGACGAACTGGCTGCTGTCGCTAGGCGCAGTTCCTACTACAATGTTCGCAGTCATTGTTTTTGGTTACGTCCTTCGCGCCATGCCAATCTTCCCGATGCGGTGGTTATTTTTTGCCTGTGCGATTTGTGGCGCGATAATCTTCCCGTTTGTAGCGCACTACCACACGAGCGCGGAATCGTGGGCTTACATCGGCAAGACGATATTCGCCGGTGCAGCGATTGGGATGGGCGCATGGGCATCACATGACCAGTTCCTGAATAAGTTCGAGGACAAAATTCCGGTGTTAAAAAACATCGTGGTAGGAATTGATGCAATTCGCAACTCAACAAACCCAAAATAGCTAAATGACGTGTCTTTATTGCAACGGAAGTAACTTTACTCCGGTAAGCGGTTACATCGCCTGCGGCGATTGCGGTTGTTTCGCACGTCGCTATCTTAAACCAATTTCCCAGTCGCTCTGGGGAAGCAAACCAAACCAAAATCATATATGATGAGAAAAACAATAATCGCAACGGCGATGGCAGCGATGCTGGCCATCGGTCTTACGGCACGGGCGCAGTCATCCAACTTCCTTAGCTCGGTCGAAAGCTATGCCACATCGTTCAACACGAACTATTCGTGGACAAACGTCTCTTACGAAATCTCCACCGGCTACAAGCAGGTGACCGGCCAGGGCGCGGTCAACGTGCTGGACGCTCAATGGGATTGCTGGAAGGGATTCAACGTTGGCGCGGAAGGCCAGTTCAGCGGAGTCGGCAGCGCGGTCAATGGCGCAGAGGGTCAAATCGGTTACGCCATCGTCCAGCACTACGACACAAAGGTTGATATTGACCTTCGGGCTGGCATGGCGGAAAACACTCTTGAAAATAAAACAGGAGTCATTGAGCCGGCCGTGTTTCTCGAAAAGAAGCAGACTTTGAACACGGCTACGAAGGCCGGGCTTTCCTTCCCGTTCTATTTCCGGGGCAAGTTCAACAACACGCCGACGGTTTACGTCGAGGAAGTTGTGACGTTCTGATTATTTGGCGCCGCGCCGGTTAACCGAGATTGGTTCCTCCGAGACCGGCGCGGCGGCCAGATTGAATTTATGCTGATGGTCGCTGGCTATCGCGGGATCGGTTGGGGTAGCGACTTGATCAAGTTGCTGACCTACTCAAAGTATTCCCACCTTGGCGTGCTGTTCACGGAGGACATGAACGTGCAAGTGAATGGGCGATGGCATTTCATTGCCGCCGGTTGCGTGATTGAGGCGTGGAAGGGCGGCGTGAAAATATCGGACAGCTTGGGCGCAAATCACACGCACGGAACGCCGGTGGATTTGTTCGCGTTCAAGACGCCGCTGACGCCAGAGCAGGAACAGAAGATGGCGGCATTCCTGATTTCGCAAAAGGGCAAAGGTTACGATTACTGGAATGTGGGGCGGTTCGTGCCGATTGTGCGGTTGCTGTTTCCGAAACCAGAGCCGAACATTTACTTACGCAATCACGTCTTTTGTTCGGAGTTGGTGATGGAAAGCAGCATTGAAATCAAAACCCCATTATTGGAGCGGTGCAAGGCGTGGGAAGTGCCTCCACGCGACCCTCCGCGCAGTCCGCTGTTGAGGTTTGTCAAGAGCGTGGTGACAAGCTGTGATTTGGCGAGCGACTTCTGGCAGGTATCAAAGGTAAGTTAATCCCTTTTCCCGACTTCAAAAGCAGCTTCATATTCCTCAATGATTTTCTGGTCTGCGGCATTTGCACGCTCAATACGCAAGCGAGCTTTCTTGGCTAACGCATTATCGCTCCAACGCTTTCTGCGTTCAAACCCATGCTTACGGCTGTGATAATTAGGCTTCATTTTTTCAACCTAAATCAGTGTTAAGCCACTGGATTTTCACTTTTCGGATGCGCTTGCTTTTGCCTTGCTCTGCCCACGTTCCACGCGCTTTCCGCTGCGACGTGTAGCAGTGAATTTCTTGACCATCTATGCAGACATACGCCCACATGGTTCGGAGCTTTGTCCATTTACGCCGTGGCTTAACAACGCGCTGCTGCGAACCTTCGGTTCGCCCCTCAGCGCGGCTGGCGTCAATCCACCTATCTCCATCAGTTCTGACTTTCACGGTTTTCCTTTCTCGACCACCGAAGGTCGTAGAGCTTGGTCGTTAGGGAGCTTGACGCACCGGGCGTTCAGACGGTTTGAGTTCCTGAATCGGCGCGTTCCATTTGGAGAAGTTCATTA
>Ga0208038_1001366_pt1 | contig 13425 bp, 11 predicted proteins | sample June2015DPH_16_1_FD_184714 | JGI IMG/M metagenome (GOLD analysis project Ga0208038, IMG submission 184714) | Peatland microbial communities from SPRUCE experiment site at the Marcell Experimental Forest, Minnesota, USA - June2015DPH_16_100... | ecosystem: Environmental > Terrestrial > Soil >...
ATGCAGCCAATCCCGCACACGTTGAATCTTCGTTTCCAAACTGTCTTCGTGTTGGTGCGCTACCTTGGTCATTCCCTGGAGATCGACTAACGTGAAGACAGCTAACACTTCCTGATCGTCAAGGTACCCACCGGCGAATTTGCCCGCCTTCTCGAACTTGCCATCAAGATTGATGCTTTTCAGACCGACGGACCCGAGACCTTCGGATTTCCACTGCGGGGCAATGAAGTGTCGAACTGCCAGTTCTTCGGTGTCGCCTTCGCACAGCACACCGATTCTGCTCACGAATTTCCCCGGCGATTCTAGGGGCGTCCGCCGAAGTGACCGGCAAGCCACAAATCAGAGAGGTTGAAATCCTTAAGCCACTTTTCGAGGTCTCGTCTTTCCAGACGCCTCAGCGATGTTTCACCCTCTTGCTTCTCGGTGACAATCACCTGCTCAGGGTCAAGCTTTGCGACGATCTGGGGGGAGTGCGTCGCGACAATCAGTTGCGTACGCGCGGCTGCCGACTGCATCAATTCGGCGACCAACTCGATCCAGTCGGGATGGAGCCCAATCTCCGGCTCGTCGATGCAAATCAAGGGCGGTGGGAGGGGATTCATCAAAATCGCGATCAGGCAGAGCAATTTCAGCGTGCCATCCGAAAGGAGATTCGCGGAGACGCCTTGCTTTTCGTAGGGCCGCTCCCACCACCGGAGCACCACTTTTCCGTCGCCACCTTCGGGAGCGAAGGTGATCCTCTGAAAGTCTGGATAGGCGGTTTGAAGCAGCTCGACGATCTCCTCCCAGGTCTCTGGGTGCAGTCCCTGGATCGAATTGAGAACTGACGACAGGTTGGCGCCGTCCGCTGAAAGCCGGAAATCCGGTCGTACGAGTCCCGGCAGCCGAATGGGAGCTTCGGACCCGACGTCGACGTCGCGGTATAGAACCCATTGTTGGAACTGGCTTAAGAGCTTGTAAGGCGTCGGGTACTTTTTGAGGTCTCTGACCTGAAAGATGGCAAGTTCGGAATCCCATTCCAGGTCCTTCCGCTCTTCGGTCTCGCCCGCTTGGTCCGTGGCGAGGGAACGGAAGATGCATGCGTCCGAGTCCCTCCTCATAACCAAGACGGGGTGTGGTCGCTGCGGGGTGCGTTCCTCAGTCACCTCCTCAATCCAAACCCGTGAGGTATGGGGACGAGACTCCAGCCCCAGCTTGAACAGCACGTTCGGGTGCTCGCCCTGTCCTGTCATGGGGGCCAGGGGCGGAAAGGCGTCCGCTAGGGATTTACCTTGGAAGCGAAGCTCGACGAGGATCTTCCCATAGAAGGAGAATCCAAATGTGAGGCAGCCGGCTCCGCCCCGCGCAGCAATGCCGTCTGCCAGGTGGCCTTGCCCAGCTTCTGCCATGAGCGACATGAGATCGAGGAAATTTGACTTGCCACCGCTGTTTGGCCCGATAAAGACAGAAAGAGGGGAAAGGTTTAACTCGACCTTTTTGAAGCTCCGAAAGCCCTCAATCTTGATGTAATCGAACATGGCAGAGGTCCTTAGCTCCGTAACGAACCGACTTGAAAAGGATTATAGCACGCGGGGCAGCGCCATGGTGGGGAGCGGTAGCGGCGCACAGGCGAAGAAAGGATCGGGAGGCCGCAAACATCATTCCGGCCAGGCGTGAATCTCGACGTAGTCGAGGGGAGCATGTTCCTCTCCGTCCGGAAATCCCTCGATGCGGATCTCGTCGCCGGGGCGGAGCGCCAGGCCGGTGATCCGTCGCCGGGTGGAAGAATCGCCTCCCGGCTTCGTCGCGGGCAGGCTATCGTTGGCGACCCATTCATCCACCTCCTGATCGCCCACAAAAAGCCGAAACTTGGACTCACCGTTATTCTGGTCGAAGTACTCAACGTCGAACTCGTACCATCCCGCGGCACGGTCGAACCGGAACATGGCTTCGCAGGGTTGCCCCTGCCCCGCGCACTCGATCGCCTTCCCTCCGGAAGCGGTCTCCGGCGGGGTGACCTCGAAAGGCACATAGCCCTGAAGCTGCATGCCCTCGGCCTCAATGCGATCAGGGTAATGTCCTACGCGCCCCTGCGCATCGGCTATCCCCGAAATGCGGAAAAACCAGTTGCAAATGGCGTCGCGCCAGACTATGGCATGACCGGCCTGGTAGGCGAGCCGCGCCGATACCGCCGCGTAACGCTCGTCGTCCACATGGCCTTTCAGCGAACTCCACTGCCGCAGCAACTCTTCCGCTCGTTCTGCGCCCTCGTAATGCGAGTCATAGATGTGCTGAATCACCGTCTTTCCCGAATGCAGCACGTGCGTGTACGGCACGTGGTGGAAGAACAAAAGCAGCTCGTCGGGAGTGTTCGCCGCAGACTCGTACAGTTTTGCGACCGGGGCGGGGTACTGCGCTACATAGCCTGTGCCGGTGGCCACCGTGCGGTCCATTCCGATGCCCTCGTGGTCAGCGCGATGCCACTGGCCCCAGCCATTCCGCTCGGACGATTCGATTCCGGGTCCATAGTGGCTTCCCAGAATGTTGGTCAGCGTCCCTGCACCCAGTGGCCCGGTATAGCTTTCATAGATGCGCCAGGAGGCAAGCTGTATCGCCGTGATAGTGCGCACGACAGTTGGATCGTTGCTGAAGGTGAGCCTTGTCCACTCCTCGGCGATGGCGCTCGCGCTCAAATTGGGATCCCAGGCCAGGCGGCCAAACCCGTAGAGATTAGCCATGGCCAGAGGGTGGCCGAGCCAGTTCGTATCCATGCCAACGTTCGCCACGCCAAGGAATCCACCGGTGGGGCGATGAAAACTTCTGCCCGCCACCAGGTCCTTAACCGGGGTGCTCCCCCCGCCGGCGTGCAGGTCGAAGTCCAGCACCTCTTTCCATAGGGGCGGAAGAAAACAGAGATGCCGCTGCTGGCCCGTATATTCCTGTGTGATTTGCAGTTCGATTGCCTCGTTGGTGCTGTGCAAACCGCCGAAAAGCGGAGAAGCCGGTTCCCGCACCTGGAAGTCAATCGGTCCATTCTTGATCTGGACAATGGCATGGTCGTCGAATTCTCCGTCGAGCGGATGGAAGTTGTCGTAGGCGGCTTTGGCGCGATCATTCTTCGGGTCGCGCCAATCGAGATGATGGTTATAGACGAACGCCCGATAGAAGACCACGCCGCCATGGGGTTTTAGTGCGCGGGCAATCAGGTTGGCTGCGTCCGCGTGTGTCCTGCCGTAGGTGGACGGACCGAGGCGGCCCTCGGAATCAGCCTTGACGACAAATCCCCCGAAATCCGGGATGTGCTGGTAAATCTCGTCGACCTTCCTCCGCCACCATGCGCCGACGCGAGCATCCAACGGATCAAACGTCTCCAGACCTCCAATCACCTTGGGGCTGCCCAGATCGACAGAGATGGATAAGGCGACGCCCCAAGGACGAAACACATCGGCAAGGCGAGCAAGTTGCGGAAGAAAACTATCTTCAAGAATCCGTGGATCGGCATTCACATTGTTGATTGTGCACCCGTTGATGCCGACGGAAGCGAGCAAGCGCGCGTAGTCGCGGGCGCGTGTGAGGTCAACGCGGACGCTGCCATTCTCAAAGAAGATGGAAGGGCCTGCGTAGCCACGTTCAATACGACCGTCCAGATTGTCCCACTGGTTCACCCAGCGTATCGGCGCATAAGGCTGTTGCACTTCATCGAGGCCGGTAACCGTCTCGTTCCGCGCGATCTTGCTCAGCAGTGCGAACACGCCGTACAGGACACCGCGGTCGTTCGGCGCGGCAATGAGGAGACAGGGGAACCCATTCACCCCAACGGCCTTGAGCCAGAAGCCGTCTTCTCTGAGGCCTGTAGGGAGGCCGGCCGTCGGCACGGCGGCCTTGAGGACACCGAACGTGCCGAGAACAATCGCGCTCTCCTTCGGAAGAGCTACCTCGGCCCTCAATGTCCTGCCGAGCATGCCTCGCACACCGCGAATCAGTTCCGCTTGCGCCGTTCTGATTACAACGGAATCGCCGAGCGCGACCGCATCGACAGGCAGTGTGTCGTAGCGCTCTCGAACGGGGGCGGCGTCAATCGAGGCGTATCGAAGCCACGCGTCGTATCCAGTCTCCGCTGCCACAGGAGTCGGCAGCGTGAGTACGCTCAGGAACAAACTCAACAAGGAATACCTCACGAGTTGCCTCCAGAAGCCAAGCATTGACCACACTGCCTACCTCGCAGGACGCGGTGCGGTCAGCACCTAAATGTAATGACCCTCCGCCCATTTACACAAGCAGCTCGAGATCACCCGTTATATGCACTTGACGGACAGCGCTTAGTTGTATAAGCTTGTAAGCGGATATATGCTTATCTGCTGAGGTGCACTCCATGTCCGACTCCGAAGAAACGACCCGGGTGACTATCACTTGGTCCAAGGAAACCGATCTCACGCTGCGTTCTTTCCTCGGCTCCCAGGGCCTGAAAAAGGGCGCGCTCTCCAAGTTCATCGAGGAGGCCGTGCGCTGGCGCGTCTTTCACCAGACCGTGAGCGCCGCGCGCGAGCGTTTCGCCGACATCCCCGAAGACCAGCTCCAAAAGGAAATTGACGAGGCGGTCGAGGCTGTCCGCGCGGAACGATACCGCCGCCGCGCCAAGCGAACGTGATGCGCCTCATCCTCGACACCAACGTCCTGCTCTCCGCCCAGCTTTCGCCCCGTGGCGCGTCAGTCAAGTGGCTCGCCGCCTGGGAGCAGAAACGGTTCACGCTGGTCATCTCTGATGAGCTCCTTGCGGAACTCCGCGAAGTTCTGCAGCGGCCTTTCTTCAGGGCAAGGTTGCGCGAGAGCGATGCAGAGCTTTTTGCCGCGACCCTTCACGACCTGGCCCTCTGCTATCCCAAGCCGCCGCCTTCCGGCGTAGCGCGCGATGCCAAGGACAGCTTCTTGCTGGCGCTCGCCGCAGTCAGCGAGGCCGCGTTTCTCGTCACGGGAGACAAGGGTCTGCTTGCCCTGAAACGGCACGGCGCCACACGCATCGTGACGCCCACGGCCATACTCGAATGGCTGAAGACCCCTGACGCGCCAGTCACGGAGACACCGTGACCGTGCGTTTGATGTCGGGCCTGTCTTCATTTATATTCATAAAGAATATGTTTGAAGAGGCACGCCAATGCCGAAGACTTTGACTATGCGGTTGGACGACCAGACCTGCCAGATTTTTGTCCGGGCTGCCAAAGCGAAGAGGCGGTCGTTGGCCAAGCTGGTAGAGAATGCAGCGTTGCAACACCTCTTGGAAAGCAGTTTTGTAGACGACGCCGAAATGGCGGAGATCGCCTCACGGCCCGAACTGGTGAAGCGGCTTCAGGCTGGTTCTCGACATGCCCGAAAGCGCCAAGGCCGTTTTATCACGTCCCGATAGAATCTTTGCTCGATGTAGCTAAACGAAGAGGGAGCAGCGCGGACCTGTTTTGTAGGTCCACGCCCCTTAGTCCCGGTCGACGAGAAAAGCCGCAGAGTCTCTGAAAAGCGAGACCCTAGGCGGGTGGCGCATACATTGTTTTGGGTATGCGCCCCGTTCCTGAAGGGAATGGAGTCGATGTTCCGGGTCCCACCATGACGGACACCTCGCCGTGTTCCTTGCGCGTGGGTCGGACCGTAATCTCCACGTCTTGCCCAAGGGCGGTGAGAAAATCCATAAGTCGCTCGACGGAGAAGGCGCCGGCGCGGTTGCGCATCAAGGCGGACACGCGGGGCTGCTGAACGCCGAGGATCTCCCCGGCTTGCGCTTGGGTGAGGCCGCGCTCCTTGATGAGACGGTAAATCTGCAGCGTGAGCCGCGCTTTCACGAGTTCCTGCTCCGGATGAGGAAGCCCCAGGTCGGCGAACACGTTCCCACTGCTCCTTTCGGACCTGACCGGCTTTTTCGTTTGGGTGGACATGTTAGTTTTGCCTTTCTCGGTGGAGACGTTCGGCCTCAGCCAAGCGTTGGCGGATGAGGTCCACGTCCCGCTTGGGCGTGGCGATGCCCCTCCTCGACTTCTTCTGGAATGCATGCAGGACATAGACCGCCTCCGGAAAGCGGACTGTATAGACAGCTCGCCAGGTGTCGCCATGGTGGTCTGCGATAATCTCAACCACGGACCGCCCACCAAAGCCCAGCAGTGGCTTGGCCGCCGGATCGGTTTCCCCCTGTTGGGCAGCGAAGAGGGCTTGGCCGATATGGCGCCTGACCTGGCGCGGGAAGCTGCGCAGGACCCTGCGGCTCGAGCCGATCCACACCAGCGGCCGTTCTAGTTCTGTCAGCATATAAATATACGTCTACTTATATATTCTGTCAACCCCGGATCGCCTTCTCGACCGCGGGCTGCAAACGGTCGGAACCGTGCTAGCGGTGCTGTCGGGCCAAGGGGGGTTGGAGCCCAATCCCCAAGAGCAGGTGGCGCCAGCCGCAGCGGGTTCTCGAACTTCGCGGCCCCTTATCAGGATGACAGACGACGGCAGCTTCGGAGTTTGAGTTTATCGTCCTCCTCCGGCCTGGCTGCCGCTGGATTTGCCGAACCACGCTTTGACGGTCACGATCTCGAAAGGATGGACAGTTACCGTTGTTTCCTTCCCGCCGTCCTGGAGTGAGAGCGGAGCATCCTGCTTTTCCATCAGGTTCACTTGTGCGGCTTGGGTCGCGGCTTCGGGGAAATGCAGACGAACTTCGCTGGTTTTTCCTTCGAACTCGAAGAACCGGAATATCAGCGCGGCGCTGTCTTCAGCCTTCTTCACGGCCGTTAGAATCACGTTGCCAGGTTCGATCTGCGTGAAGGAGTAGGAAGCGGGAAGCACGCCCTGGTGGGGCTGCGCGGTGACCGGAATCAGTGGGAAGTTGAGCTCGAAGCCGCGCCGCTCAGTTTCCGCGGCTTTCCAGTCGCCGGCGTGTGGATAAAGGGCATAGGTAAATTCGTGGAAGCCCTCGTCGGCGTGCGCGTCAGGCCAGGCGGGAGATCTCAACAAGGACAGGCGGATGACATTTCCCTTGGCATCGTAACCATACTTGCTCGCATTCAGCAAGCTGAGCCCGTGGCTTGTGTCGGAGAGGTCGCCCCAGCGAAGAGCCGGTACTTCAAACATGGCTTTTTCCTCGGGAGTGTTCCTGGTGGTCGGGCGCTGGATGTTTCCGAAAGGAATTTCATAGGTGGCGTAATTGCTTTGCACGCTCACCGGGAATGCGACCTTCAGCAGGACATGCTTTTCATGCCAGTCGGCCTGCATGTTGACGTCTACGCGGGGCACCCCTGGGTACATGCAGATGTCCTGGACAAACGTCGAGTTCTGGAACTTCTTCTTTACTCGAATCACCGCTCGCACCGGCGTATTCTCAATCAGTTTTACCTCCTCCGCATCCTTCAGATCCCACATCTGGTCCTCGAAATTGGCATCGATGTTCCATGCATCGTATTCCTTCGGCTTGTCCACGAAGGTCTGGAGGAGGTTGCCACAGGCCCCTGGCGCTAGCGCTTCGTGGCCGTCGTGCTTGTTGAGCAAGCTCGTGATGCAGCCTGTCTTGGGGTCCACTTTGAGGCTCACGAATTCATTTTCCATCCCCTCTGCGCTGGCTTTCAAAGTGCTGCTGGCGGAAGCTGGCTGCGCGACGGGTACGAGATGGAAGACCGCATATCCCATGGCAGGCACCGACTTGGCCAGGAACCTGACCTTCACCGTATGTGTTGTGTCGTCGCGGGAGAAAACGGATGAGGGAAGAACCGTCCCGGCCGAGTCGCGCACCTCGATCCCGCCCTGCGGGGCGATTCTCGAGGGGAACTGTGCCTCGGCTTCCGTGACGTCCGTGCGAGCCCAACTGAGTGGATTGAAGAGAACCACAGGAACGCCCTCTCCCTCGGTATTGACGCGCGCCGTGAGAGTTTTCAGCGAGCGGTGGAGGATCTTGTTCCCGGATAATCCCACCGCGCCCAGATCGCGGGCTGCGTCAACGTAGTTGATGGCAATTCCTGAACCCGGCATGATGTCGTGGAACTGGTCGAACAGAACCTTCTTCCAGTCGTTTTCCAACTCTTCCTGTGCATAAGGCTGCCCATCCAGCATGGCCAGAGAAGAGAACTTTTCAGCATTCAGCAGGAGTTCTTCGCTTTGCCGGATCTCTTTCTTGGTTTCAGACTGAGTCGTCATAACCCCGCGGTGGTACTGGAAGTAGAGTTCGTTGTTCCACACCGGAATCTTGAGGTGGGCGGCGTTCTTCTCCACATCATCGAAAAAGGACTGTGCGGTACCGAAGGTCAATTGGGGAAAAATGTTCTGGCCGTTCTGCCAGCGCTGGGCGGAGTCAAGCATGGTGCGGGTCGGGCCCCCTCCGTGGTCGCCGATCCCATAAAGATGCATGATCTCAGGCAAGCCCGTCTTGGGAACGTACTCAGCCACATCTTCGGAGATCCGCACCGGCTGAATTTCATTCACGTAGTCGTGCGGGAAATAGGTAAGGATCCGGCTGCCATCCGGGGATTGCCACCAGAAGAGCTTGTAGGGGAACTTGGTGGTGTCGTTCCAGGCCATCTTTTGCGTAACGAAGTAATCAAGACCAGATCGCTTGTAGATTTGCGGGAGTTGCCAATTGTAACCAAACGAATCGGGATTCCAGCCGATTCGCACATCAACCCCAAACTCTTGCTGGAAGTAACGCTTGCCGACCAGGATTTGCCGCACCAAGGACTCTCCGCTTGGCATGTTGAGGTCAGGCTCGACCCACATGCCTCCCACAATCTCCCACCGGCCCTCCTTCACTCGTTGCTGAATCTCCTTGAATAGGTCGGGATACTTCTCCTCCATCCAGACATAGTCCTGCGCCGCTGACTGCGCATAGATGAAGCCCGGATATTGACGCATCAATTGCAGTACCGTTCCGAAGGTGTTCCGTACCACCTCGACCGTCTCGGTCCAGGGCCAGAGCCAGGCCATGTCAATGTGCGAGTTGGCCACGGCGCGGACCGAAAACTGCTTTGCCCAGTCACCGAGGGGCCGCAGTTTTTCCTGCGCCGCCTTCAGTGAATTCTCAAAAGCCTGCTGGTCCCCACGCTGGAGCGAAGCGAAGTCGAGGGTTTTGACGGCGTCGTCGAGCTGTTTCGCTCTCTCCGGTTGGCCAGCAGAGAACCCTGCGATCATTGCCTGCGCTGACCGGATCTCTTCGAACATGAGGACTGGATCGGGCCGACCAGGGGGATAGTCAACCAGGAGCTCGGCGCTCTCGAGGCGCGCCGGACCTGTAGCAGCGGGAACATTGATGGCCACCAGGACCTTCTTGCCGGGCTCGGCCTTCTCGGTGAGCAGAATGGGTTGCTGGGTATCCTCATCCGCCATCTCCGCGAGTGCGCCATTGAAGAAGACACGCACCTGCGAGGAGCCCTCCGCACTCACGCGCAGATCGAGCCGAACACGTAGGCCCCGAATGTTGTACCCTCCCATCGACTGTGGAATCTCGACCCAGCGCCGGAACCACGCAGGGCCGTTTTGCCACGGTTCAGAGATACGGAAGGGCGACCAATCAGCATCGTTTAAGCTCGGGTCTTCGCCATGGGCAAGGTTGTCCTGGTGCGCCTTCCAATCGGGAAGCGTCTGCGCGAACATAGCATGTAACTGCGACAGTTCGCTTTGATAAGGGTTCTTCCCTTGGCCCTCCTGAGCTTGGGCAGGCGGAAGGTAAAACAGCAAGCCGCACAAGGCAACCATCAAAGCCCACGTTCGAGACACTCTGCTCCCAGGCCGTTTACACTCCCATAAAGAACTCACCGCGGAGGGCGGCCGTTTGTTCATAACTTCTCCTGCTGCACGGATCTCTGCCATTTGATTGCATCCTTTTCGATAAATGTGTAAGAAATCCACCCAAGGCAAATACGCCGGACAGCCTGCCATAGGAACGATATGCCTGCTCAGCTTGGAGATTCAATAACCGGCAGAATCCTCTTCTGTCCCCAGATACCCTCATTAGACCCGTTAGTTCTCCCAAAATGGAATTCAAGGAACTTGTAAACAGTGGCTGAATCAATTTATTACTGTGCGACCTTTATAACCTTTAGCTTTTTCATATTCACCCAGTCCTTATCCACACTCAGCAATTCACGAGGAAAGCTGTTACCAATTTTTTCTAGCACGATTCCTCGTTTATTATTGAAGTATGAGGCACTGACCAGTATTGCAGTTGCCCATCCTCCCCCCTTCAACCTTTTAACGCGGAGCAATTCAAAGAATCCGCCGTTGCGGGAGAATATTTCAACGTTAAATCTTCTGTACTCGACGGCTGGAGCAGCTATATAAGTAGTAAGTGGATGCCACAATGAGGCTCTCGTTAGAAAATCTATGGCCGGGAAGCTGCGTCTCCAGACGCTAATGTCTTCCATTTGTCCAGATTCGAATTTGGCGGCATCAAGGTCGGCAATTGCGACATTAACTTGAAACAACGGATAGCGTCCTTGTTGGACTGCTGATTCCGATGAAGGTGGTCACTGATTCCGATTTGATCCCGGTCAGTGATTCCGATGTGATGCCGGTCGCGATCGGAGCGAAGCGACGCTGGCCAGACCATAGTGGCTGAAGTGACCGGCATCCGTCAACCGGAATGGAGTTTTGGCTTCATGTTTTCTTCTCCTTTTGATAGAGAATAAAACCCGCCGTCGGCGCGGTGGAAATGTGGGAATCCGGCGCAGTTGGCCGGATTTCCAAGCCCGGTGGAAAGAGTGGGAAACTCGCGGTTTGAGTTTTCCACGCTTTCCACGGGGCGTCATTTCCACGGCGCTTGGGCACATGCCGGGCGCGAGGTGGGGCGCAGCATGATTCCGATCGGATCTCGAAGCGTGATTCCAATTTCATTCCGTCACCCTCGGAGCGAAGCGACGCGAGTTACTGCTCCTTGCCGCCGCGCTTTTTGCGCATCGACTCGCCCCGCATCTCGATGCGCTGAGCGTTGTGCACCAGCCGGTCGAGAATGCTGTCGGCCAAGGTGGGATCGCCGATCTGTTCGTGCCACTTGGCCACGGGCAGTTGGCTGGTCAGGACCGTGGCGCGAGCCTGGTAGCGGTCCTCGCAGATTTCCAGAAAGTCGCGGCGCTCGGCGTCGGCCAGGGGTGCCATCGCCCAGTCGTCAACCACCAGCACATCCAGGCGGGCCAGCCGGGCGAGCAGACCTCGCAGACTCCCGTCGGCACGAGCCAAGCTCAGATCGCGAAACAGTTGGGTGGCCCGCGTATAGAAGGCTGTGAACCCATCCCGGCAGGCTTTCTCGGCCAGAGCGCAGGCCAGAAAACTCTTGCCGATTCCGGTCGGTCCGATCAGAAAAAGGTTCTGATGCTCGCGGACCCAAGCGGAGTCCTGGGTGAGCGAGCGCAGGAGGGTGCGGTCCAGGCCGCGCGGGGAGCGGAAGTCGATGTCCTCCACACAGGCGCGGTGCCGCAGTTTGGCCTTGGCCAGTCGGCGCTCGAGGGCCCGATTCTGCCGCCAGTTCCACTGCTGATCGACCAGCAGCGCGAACCGTTCCTCGAAGCTCAGGTCGGTGATCCCGGCCTGCTGAGCTTGGGCGCGAAAGGCCTCCGCCATGCCGTGTAAGCGCAGGGTGTGCAGCTTTTCCATGGTCTGCTGATTCAACATAAGCTCTCCTCTCCTGAGAGAACTACTGCACCCTCGGCGGGTTCGAGGGGTCGAAGTAAGCAGCGCCGCGCAGGTTCGCGTGCTCGAGGGGCAGTCGGGGCGCCGGCGCCTCCAGAGGTTGACGGTCGAGCCCGCGTTCCAGCATCGATTTCACGCTCCGGTAGGAACAAGCTCCCACCGACACCGCGCGCGTGGCGGCCGCTTCCAGACGCCCGGTCGAATAGCGCTGGCCCAGTCGCAGAATGCCCAAACACGACCGGTAACCCATCTCCGGGTGCGGTTTACTTTCCAGAATGGCGGTGAACAACTGCGCCGTGGCCGGTCCCACCGACTGCGCCCAAGCGAGCAAGCGTGAGGGTGGCCAAGCCAAGTGCTGCTGATGACTCTTCGGCCGATGTTCGAACACGGTGGTGGCTTGGTAGGGCTGGCGGCTGCGCAGGTGCGAAGCCACCCGCTCGCCCCGGTGGAAGATCTCCACCGTCGTCATCGTCGCCCGCATCTCCACCGACTGTCCGGTCAGCGTGTAGGGCACGCTGTAGTAGTGGCGCTCGAATTCCACGTGATAGTCGATGTTGACGCGCGCGGTGGCCCACTGGTGGAACTCATAGCGCTCCTGCGGCAGAGGTCCGAGAGCGGGCCGGTCCAGTTCCTGGAACAAGCTGGCGCGGCAACCGGGGCGCTTGCGAAAGGGCCGCTGGTTGAGCTTCGTAAGGAGCTCCCGGATCGCCTGGTTGAGTTCCGCCAGACTGAAGAACTTGCGATGCCGTAGCGCCGCCACGATCCAGCGCTGGACGATTTGCACACCGGTTTCGACCTTGGCCTTGTCGCGGGGCTTGTAGGGCCGGGCGGGCAGCACCCCCACGCCATAGTGCATGGCCAGCTCGTGATAGGTGCGGTTCAAGTCCGGTTCGTAGCGGCAGGCCCGATTCACGCCGCTGCGAGTATTATCCGGGATGACCAGCTTGGGTACGCCTCCCAGAAATTCGAAGGTGCGGATGTGCGCCCCGATCCAGTTCTCCAGTTCCTGGCTCCCGGTGGCTTCGGCGTAGGTGTAGTTGCTGGCCCCCAGGACGGCCACAAAGATCGAGGCGGGGAGCACCGGCCCGCCCTGCGGGTCATGGATGGGAATCGTCGCCCCGGCGTAATCGACGAAGAGCTTCTCGCCCGCCTGGTGCTCTTGCCGCAGCACGACGTCCAGTTGCTGCCGCCACTGCTGGTAGAGTTCGCAGAACCGGCTGTAGCCGTAGCCCTCGGGGTCAGCCTGCCGATACTCCTCCCAGGCCAACTGCAGCGTCAGGTGAGGATGGCGTTGGAGTTCTTCATGCAGGTGGGCGAAATCCGGGGTGGGCTTGCGGCTGTCGTAGACGCGCCGCGGGGTTGGCCCGAACAGGGCCTCTTCCAGCCGGTGATCATCCCAGCCTTCCGGCAGCGGCCAACCGACACCCGCCGCCTGCGCGCGTTTCAGATACTCGTAAACCGTGCCGTGCCCGATCGAGCAACTGCGGGCGATCTGCCTCTGCCCCAGTCCTAACTCGAAGTGGAGACGGAGAACTTCTTTGATTTTTCGCATGGACAACCTTTTCGTTGGCAATGTGGGTTCCTCCACCTTCCAGTGGAACCCCAAAGCCCGCGTTGTTGTCCAGCGTCCTTCGCCCTGTGGAAATCGTTCCGAAATGATCCCGGTCAAGGTTCCGACTACCGGCTCAAAGTGACCGGCTTGAAATCGGAATCGGCGCCCGGGTTCATCCCGGAATCGTGCCCGGCTTCATTTCGGAATGCTGACCGGAATGATCTCGGAATCGTGACCGCCTTGCCCCGGAATCCGCA
>Ga0208038_1001367_pt1 | contig 13420 bp, 10 predicted proteins | sample June2015DPH_16_1_FD_184714 | JGI IMG/M metagenome (GOLD analysis project Ga0208038, IMG submission 184714) | Peatland microbial communities from SPRUCE experiment site at the Marcell Experimental Forest, Minnesota, USA - June2015DPH_16_100... | ecosystem: Environmental > Terrestrial > Soil >...
CTATGCTGCTGGCCCCCTTGAGAGTTCCTCCGACAACTGTCCGCAGTTTCCGGCGCGCATGTCATCCTTAGGCGGCGGACATGAACCTAGCCGGGCAGGAGGCGGCCGCCGAATCACCGCCGAATCACCGTTGAGCGAAACCTTGCGCTGGCATACAATACGTCCATAAGTAGCTTGCAGAGCAAGGTTTTAACTGCCGGGCCTATCCGGACCACAGTTCTGAGGCACTCTCATGGAAGTCGCCCACGAACTCACCGCGCTTGTGGCATTCAAATTGATCGTCTACACGTTCGGAGCGCTGGTGCACTTGTTTCTCATGGTCTTGATTCTGGGGAATCGCAGGCTGCGGCGACTTGAATGGCTGCTCTTTTGGCTGATCTCGGGGCTGTTCATGTGGAACTCGGGCAACTTACTCGCCTTGAATGTCGGCCTCTTCTACGGGGTCGGTCCCGCCATGCTTTCCAGAGCCTCTCGTCTCATCCCTTTGCTAGGCTTGGTTCTCGCGGCGCCGCTCTTGGTGCACGTCCACGTAAATTACTTGGAGCATTTCTCCCCTGTTTCTCCAGTTGCGACGCTGCTCTCCCGCATCTTCTATGTTCCTTTGATTGCAGCTCCGTGGATGGTGGGCAAGCTGGGCGGACGTCTCGACCTCGATCCTTTGCAGGCACTGGGATGGTATGGCAAGATGATGGTGGCGTGGATTGTGGCGGCCTTGGTGGCCGGTATGGCCATCAATGGATTGCTCGTCCGCCGACGCGTGGAATCTAACCCCGGCCTTCGGCGCTTTCATGCCTGGTTAGTGGGGCTTGAAGGCACGTTGGGACTGGGCTTCGCCTGGGCCTACCTTTTGCGACCGTTCCCCCACCAAGGCCTGGGGGGGTACACGGCAACCTCCTTGATGCTCATTGCGGTTATCCCGGGCGGGCTCGTCGGCTATTCGATTTTCGGTTATAACCTGCTCGACCTTCGGGTGCAACGGAACGTCATCTACTCCGTGGCGGCTATATTCGGCTTGCTCCTCTACATCAATTTCATGCGGCGTTTGAGTGGGTTTTTGGAAGCCTACGGACTTCTTCCTGCTCCCGTGACTGAAGGAGTGATGATCTTCCTCCTGGTGGTTTGCGTAGAGCCGGTCAAGAAGCTGATCAACCGGGCCCTGCACGAAGCCTTTGTCTCGGAGTTCGAGAAGGTCCAGAAGCTGGCGACGGAGATTCAGGAGTTTGCCAAGCAATCGGGCGACGTCCGGTCACTCACACACTACATGGAGCAGCGATTGGCCGCCGAGCTGGAGCTGAAGAATGTGAGCTTAAGGAGAGGCGAAGAGGTAACGCCGCCGGCGAGCCCCACGAAAGAGGGAAAGGTTCGACGGTTTCCAATCCACCGCGGGAGCGAAGTGGTCGGCGTGCTCGAGGTCACTCCGCGTACCTCGAACCTTTCTGGGGAGCAGTTCGGCGCTCTGGAGTTCTTGGCGGATCAGCTCGCGCCTGCGCTCGAGGTTTGCCAGCTCATCGCGGACAAGATTAAGCTGGAACGGGAGTTGGCTGAGAAGGCGAAGATGGCTTTCCTGGGGGATATGGCGGCCCGCATCGCACACAACGTTAAGAACCCACTCAGCTCGATGAAGACGCTGGTGCAGTTGCTCGAGCGGGACACCTCTTTGCCGGCGCGTGCGCGGCAGGACTGCGGGATGGTGATCGCGGAGATCGATCGGCTCAACAACAACGTCTCTCAACTGCTGCGCTACGCGAAGCAGGCGCGAGACACTGACCGCCCCTGCGACCTCGAAGCCGTGGTGAGGCGTGTGCTAGTCCTGAGCCAGGCTGAGGCCGACCGGCTGGGGGTGAAGTTGGATTGCAGCGTGGCGTGCGCTTCGAGCCGGGTGGAGGGCGGGGAAGAAGCTGCAAGCGACATCGTCTCAAACCTGGTGGTCAACGCGCTCGAGGCAACCCCTGCGGGCAGCAGGGTCGTCGTCCGCATTGTGCCGGATAGCGCGGCGGCCGGAGTCGTCGCGCTCCAGGTGGAGGACGAAGGGCGGGGAGTTGCGTGCGAAATGCAGGAGAAGATTTTCCAGCCCTTCTTTACGACCCGACCTGGAGGGACGGGCCTCGGCCTGGCCATCGTGAAGCGGCGGGCGGAGGAGGTTGGCAGTTCGGTGGAGTGCGTCAGCCCGTTGGACGCGAACGGGGGGGCACGGTTTGTTGTGAAGTTCCGCCTCGCCGCCTGATAGACTAAAATCCAAGCTCATCGGGGTAAACATGCATTCCGTCCTGATTGTCGATGATGACGGCGCAGCTCGCTACAGCATGCGGCGAGCGCTCGAAGAAAGCTACAAGATCTTCGAGGCCGAGAGCGCCGCCGGAGCGCGTCGCATCCTGGCGGCTGAGAACCCCGACCTACTCCTCCTCGATATTGAGATGCCGGAAGAAACCGGTCTGGACTTCCTCCGCGCTCTCAAGGAGGGCGCCGATACGCGACCCGTAGTGATGATCACCGCCTACGGCTCCGAGAAGATCGCCGTCGAAGCGATGAAAAGCGGTGCCTACGACTATTTGCCGAAGCCTTTTGAAGTGGACGAGTTGCGGCTGGTGGTCGAGAAAGCCCTCGAGCATGCCGACCTTGCCGAGGAGAACGAGCGCCTCAAACGGCAGTTGATCGCGGAAGGCCAGTTCGGCTCCATGATTGGCGCGAGCAAGCCGATGCGCGGACTGTTTGAGCTGGCCGACCGCGTGGCACAGGCGGACGTGACGGTGCTCATCCAAGGAGAGAGCGGAACAGGAAAGGAGCTTCTGGCGCTCGAAATCCACCGCCGCAGCAACCGGGCTACGAAGCCGTTTGTGGCGCTGAACTGCGCCGCGCTGCCAGAGCACTTGATTGAAAGTGAGCTCTTCGGATACGAGAAGGGCGCGTTCACGGGGGCGACAGCGCACAAGCGCGGGAAATTCGAGCTCGCCCACCTGGGCACGCTGTTTCTCGATGAGGTGGGAGATATGTCGCTCGCCACTCAGGCAAAGCTTCTGCGGGTGCTCGAGACGCGGAAAGTCGAGCGGCTGGGGGCTACCGGTTCGCGCGACGTGGACGTGCGCATCCTGAGCGCCACCAATAAAGACCTGCCGGCGGAGATTGCCAGGCAAAACTTTCGCGAAGACCTTTACTTCCGGTTGTGGGTGGTGCTGCTGCGCTTGCCGGCCCTCCGCGAGCACCGCGAGGATATTCCTCTGCTCGTCCAGGAATTCTGTCGCATGCTGGGCGAGAAGCACCGCCGTCCGGCGCTGGCTGTTTCACGTGAGGCGATGGAGCGGTTGATGGCGGCCGAATGGAGAGGCAACGTGCGCGAGCTCAAGAACGTGCTGGAAAGTGCCGCGGTGATGAGCCGCAACGATATTCTCACCTCCGAGGATTTCCCTTCTGACTTCCTGCGAAGCCTTCCAGGACTTCATCGCGGCAGCGGGGAGAGCGGCGGGGCATCATTCCTCGCCATCGATGACTACCGCGAGGCCAAGCGGCAGTTTGAAATTGCCTACGTAAAAGCCAAGCTGCGCGAGCATGGCGGCAACATCACGCGCACCGCCGCCGCCATAGGAATCCACCGGCAGAGCCTGCAGGAGAAGCTGCGGGAACTGGGGATTCAGGCGGAGAAGGAATGAAAAAGTGGATTCCTGGCAGCATGCTTATCCTGACACTGGCGCAATATTCCGACGTGGTTCGAAGGAAGGTAAAACTCCCTTCGGCGCTAGACTGATCCATTAATAATTGACAAACAATGACTTAGCGCTCACCCAGGTCGATCGCTCAAGGGCAGTGCGAATGCTCACCTCCCGGGACAGGAGGTGAGTGATGTCGCCCAAGTTCCTGTGTCGGACCGTTCGCAACGTCATTTTCCGAAGTCGACCTTACTTTGCACACTTGGCTTTCACACACCGATGTAACTTGCGCTGCCGCTTTTGTCATATCCAGGAAGAAAAGATGGAAGAATTGGACGCTGCCGGCATGAAGCGGATTATTGACCGGCTCGACCATTTGGGAATCGCCGTGCTAAGCATTTGCGGAGGCGGCGAGCCCCTCCTAAGGAACGACTTTGCAGAATTGTTGAATTACGCCAGTGCCAAAGGGATGTATACCAAGATCACCTCCAATGGTACTCTGTCGACGGCAAAGTACCGGGAGTTGCTGGCATCAGGAGTTTCCGAAATAGCTATCTCGCTGGATGGGGTTGACGGTAACGACCTGCCTTATTCCCACGTCGGGCCAAAGATTCTGGCCACCCTGCGATACTTGAACGACCACCTTCCGGCGGGCAAGCAACTGACCATCAACCTCACCGTCTCCTCTGCTAATCGAGAGGAAGTTCCCGCGGCCGTAGCCTGCTGTACGCAGGAATTCCCCAAGGCCCGGATTTGGCTGAATCCCGTGGTCGTGGGGGAGGGGAAGCTCCGGGTCCCGACACAATCGAAAGTGGACCCCGACTGTCTGCGGCCTATTCAGTCACCTACCCTCCTCACTCCGGAGTTCTATCGCCGGGCCTGCGAGGAGTACTACCGTTCGAAGGTTTTCAACTGGGGATGCCGCGCGGGCGAGCTTTTCTTTGACGTCAAGCCTAATGGAGATTTCTGGATCTGCCAGGACCACCCATGCCAGACCCCGCTCAACATTCTCGAGGATGATTTTGAACAGAAATACCGAGCCGCGGATTTCACAAACCGCCGCAACTGCAGCGGATGCACATACTCGTGTTACTACTTGACTCAAAAGTCTTTCGAGCCCCGCGCCTGGCCGGCGATGGCGGAATTGTGGTGGAAGGCCAGGACCCAGCCCGACGAACCTTGCCGCAGAACGGCCGACCGGCGCGGCTGGATTCCCGCCCTGCTTCATTACTCGGTGTCCCGCCTGCGTCTTTCCCTACAGTCTGCGGCCAGAGCGAGTCTGTGGCTTATCATACTGGCGGTGGCCCTGGGGGGTGGGCCGGCAAGCGGACAAACACCGCTGGCGGCGATGGACGCGGAAGAAATCCTCACTCGAATGGAGGAAGGTAATGCAGCGCGTTTCCAGGCACTCGATTCGTTCCAGGGCCGGCGGCGCTATTTCGCGGAGAACCCACGACTGCGACAGAAGGCCTTTGTCGTGGTCGAGACGCGATATGACGCTGGGCAAGGCAAACAGTTCCGCATCCTCGAGCGTGGCGGGTCGAGGGCTGTGGAGCGGCGCGTGTTTGTTCCCATGCTGGAAACCGAAACGGCAAACTCCAAACCACGCGCGCGTGAGGCCGTCGACATCTGTCGGCGAAACTATGTCTTTTCTCTGGAAGGGCTGGACGCTGCAACCCACGCCTTCATTTTCACCGTGAAGCCGCGAACAGACAGCAGGTATCTCTTTCGCGGAAGAATCTGGGTGGACGCTGATGATTTCGCTATCCAGCGCATCGAAGGGGAGCCCGCACAGCGACTGTCGTTCTGGTTGCGCTCCAATAGATTCGTGCATGAGTATGCGAAGTTCGGATCATTCTGGTTCCCCATCCGCAACCGGACGGAGGTCCAACTACGCCTGTTTGGAAAGTCAAGAATGGGAATTGATTACTACGGGTATCAATGGCAACCAGAAACCACCCATCTGTCGCCAAAATTCAATCCGCCCGCAATACTAGCAACTTATCCCATGCCCTTCCCGATGTCCATCATCCCAGCCGATGATGTAAACTCCCCCAATGCTCCGATTCTTCTGAGTTTCCTCGGTTGGTTCGGCGGGTTCTCCGGGTCTCGACAGGTCCTCGGGCTTGAGCTTGTTGCCTTGAGCCATCGAGTGAGCGTGCTCGAGCGCAAAAGCCCTCGGGCAAGATTGGAGATGCGCGGTTCCTGCTTTTCCAGCGCCAGTATCAGCAGGCCCCAATCCGGTGCCAGGAGATCATGGTCTCCCGATTCACCACGAGCAGCGACGAGCGCTAGCCTGCTGGTAATGGATGTTGATCGGTCATATAGAGCGCCGGGGGACATCCGCGTAGGGGCGATCCTTGTGATCGCCTAAACCCTGGTCGCCGAGCACGTCATACCGGTACGAATCCATGCCGTTCTCGGCAAAGTGCGCTCGGTCCGTGATCCGATCCAGCAGCGCTTTGCACAAGCGCGCGCTGGGGATCACTGCCGTCCATTCCGATAATGGCGGGTTCGTGGTCATGAGCGCCGCCGCCCCCCATTGCCGTACGGCGGGAGGCCGATGCGTGACCGGAGCGTGTAGAGACGGACGGGGCGTCTTACAAAGGTCAGGGAAGAACCTGCGGGGTGGTTAGAGCCGCGTTCTCGTCGGCTTTCGCCAAGGCTGGTATGACGTTAACACGAAGCGTCTTGTCATCCACCTTGGCCACTGTGATGAGCACAGTGCGGCCGGCAAGAAGCGGCATGAGTTCGACGAACACAGGGCCTCCTTTGTGGCACAGGCGCCACGTGTGTTGTTAATTGGGAAGAAGATTGAGTTGATCGGGACCAGACAGCGAGCGGGAAGACGGCGCCCCGAGTTGTGGTCCCGCAGAGCGGGATGAAGTTTCACTTTGGGGAACTGTTTCCTCGCGCCGGATTCATCGTCACGAACCTGGAAACCGACAGCCTGGCGGTAGTGCAGTTCTACAAGAAGAACCTCTTCCCCATCCTCACTATTTGTGCGAGAATACGATTGATTTTCGACATACGATTCCAAATGTGTTTTCTTAAAACTCTTCCGCGTGAGGCCCAACAAGCCGCTATCAGATTCACAAAAGGGTATGGAGAATTCCGGCACCAAGGAACCAGGTAAGGCGGTAACACTGCCTCGAGTCATGGTGGCCACAACCGCCATGCTCACCTTCATCTCCTTTTGGCGCGCCGCAGCCATCGTCCTGAACGATCTGGCGTCATCCGCCTTTTACGCCGGAGGTATCGCCGAGGAGGCCGTGGGGAAATCCGCTCCCTGGTTCATCCTGGGGATCATGCTCTTCTCCTACGCGGTGCGGGCAATTTACGTAGAGAGCTGTAGCATGTTTGTGCGCGGCGGGGTCTACCGGGTAGTCAAAGAGGCCATGGGCGGGACGCTTGCCAAGATCTCCGTTTCCGCCCTGATGTTCGATTACGTCCTGACTGGCCCCATCAGCGGCGTTTCAGCAGGCCAATATCTGGTGGGGTTCCTTAACGAATCTTTACAATACCTCCACATTCATCTCGTCCTTTCCACCAACGCCACAGCCGAGCTTTTTGCGATCCTCGTAACACTTTATTTCTGGTGGGAAAACGTCAAAGGTATTCCCGAGTCCAGTGAGAAGTCTCTCCGCATCATGCAGTTCACCACGGTGATGGTGGTGCTCATGATCGGTTGGTGTGGCTATACGCTCTGGGTGCGCGGATGGCATCTGCCGCCGTTACCGGCCCTGGCGAACTTCCACTTCGCCCCCGAAGCCCTGGGTTGGCTTCGCCACAGCCGGTTGCCTCACACCATTGGCCTTATCGGAATCCTGATCGGTTTGGGGCACTCCGTCCTAGCGATGAGCGGCGAGGAATCCCTGGCGCAGGTCTACCGGGAAATTGAGCACCCGAAGTTGCCGAACTTGAAGAAGGCAGGCTTGGTAATCTTCGTCTACAGCATGGTGTTCACCTCGCTCGTCTCTTTCTTCGCCGTGATGATCATCCCAGATGAAACGCGAAAGGGTTTCTTCGAAAACCTCATTGGCGGCCTGGCGATGAATGTTGCCGGCCCCCTCACGCTCAAGCTGGTATTTCATGGGTTCGTCGTCCTGGTGGGCACACTTATTCTTGCCGGCGCTGTAAACACGGCCATCGTGGGCTCAAACGGCGTGCTTACCCGGGTTTCAGAAGACGGCGTACTGGCGGCTTGGTTTCGCCGTCCCCATCCGCGGTTCGGAACTTCCTACCGCATCATCAACCTCGTCGTTGCCCTGCAACTCCTGACCATTATCCTAAGCCGCGGCAACGTCTACCTCCTGGGCGAGGCTTATGCCTTCGGCGTGGTTTGGAGTTTTGTGATGAAGGGTCTCGCGGTGCTCGTTCTCCGGTACAAACAACCCGGAGCCCGCGAATTTCATGTGCCGCTGAATTTCAAGCTGGGCAAGACCGAGATTCCCGTCGGTTTGGGACTCATCACCCTGATACTGCTGGCCATTGCGGTCACCAACATCTTCACCAAACAAGTGGCGACCATATCCGGCGTCACCTTCACACTGGTTCTTTTTGGTGTCTTCACGGTCTCTGAGCGAATCGCACACCAGAAGGGGATCACGCACACTGAACTCGACCAGTTTCACCTGGCATCCGGTGAGGATATCACGCCCAAGAGGCTTGGCTGCCGGCCGGGGAACATCCTGGTCTTTATCCGCGATTACAACACCCTTTATCCTCTGGAGCGGGTTCTCAAGCGCGTGAATCTGGCGAAGCAAGATGTCGTGGTTCTTCACATCCGGGTGCTGATGCGCGCCGGGTCAGGAGAAAGCGGCTTGATGCCTGATCAGTTCTTTGGGACGACCGAGCAGTTTCTCTTTACCCGCGCTCTTTCCCTGGCGGAGCACGAGGGCAAGACCATTCACCTTGCCTTGGTTGCAGCCAATGACGTATGGGATGGAATCCTGCGGGCTGCTCAGTCCTTGGAATCGTCGGCCGTTGTTCTTGGCCTCTCGGCAAAGATGGCGATTACGGAGGAGGCCGGGCGCGCCGGCGTGGCATGGGAAAGACTTCCCGCACCGAAACCTCGTGTGACGCTCGAGATCTTCACCCCGACGGGGCAGGAAGGAATCTTCTTCCTCGGTCCTCATGCACCGCACCTGACGCCCGAGGAAATCGCCCTTCTGCACGGCCTTTGGCTACGATTCAGTGATGAACTCGCGCCTGAGGAACTCCACCACCACGACATCGTCCACTTCGCTCTAAACGAACTCAAGCAAGAGCTGGCCGAAGGTAAGGATGATGAGGTTCGCGCAAAGCTCAGAAAGCACTTGGAAGAAATTAAACCCCGCCGTGTGCCGGAGCTGTGAAGACAGCATGTGGTGGGTAGCAGGTGTAAGAAGGCAACCGTCGCGCAGACCTGCTCTTCAGGTCTGCGGCTTTTGCGGCAGTCGGCAGTAGAGTGGCGTCGAATGTCGATGGATTAGGCGCCGCGCAAAACCAACCCCGGCCGTCTCCTCTGGCAGCGAGCGCTTGATATCAGGGTTCAGGCTTGTCTTTGTAACTGACTAAACGTACGTGGAGCTTGTGAGCCGTGAGGCAATGAGCTCCGTTCTTACCTTGACACAGATCTTATGATCTCCATTACATTATACCACACGAGGCAATGCTCACACTGGTATCTCCGAACATTAAATAGGGGAAAGTACCCGGTCAATTGTTGATGGATTCGACTTAGGACAGGCACTTGGATTTCCCCTCTTGGTCTCCCGTTCCTCTGCCCCGGTGTAAGGAGGGAGGCCGGCAGCTTACACCTGCTGGCCCTGGAACAAGGGAAAACCAAGCTTCTTTCATTCCTGGTTAGTATAGAAAATTCCGTACTCTTCCGACGCAAAAGCAGAATATATTTGGCTAGTTTGATGGCTTTACGATTCGCTGAGGGACCCAGTGCCAAGGGGGCTCGACCGGGCCAAGAATCGGACTGCGGGACTGGACCGTTCCGTGTCGCTCCCACGAAAGCAGGGACGGGGTCACTTTTCCAGTAGGTCGACGGCCAACCGGCTGCGCCCTGTTCCTGACCATCTAAAGGGCGGCAACTTCCGTGTTCCCGACCATACGACCGCAATGCAGGTCGAGGTGCAACGCGGCTGTCGCGCAACACTTGGTCGGCCACTTTCCGGCACGCGACATGGCAGGCGGCCTTCAGCCTCGGGACTTGCGCGCCAGATAAACTGTACGGCAACCAGGACCGACCAGCGGATTGTCCTTAAAGAAGGGGGCAGCATCCCAGGCACGCAGCTGGTCGAAGCCTGTCTCTTGGAAGATGCGGCGGATCTCGTCAGAATCCCAGCACACCTCTTCCACGCGTTCGTGACGCCTTCGCCAGCAGGCTCCGTCCCGGATGAACCATTCGATATCGCTCCAAGCCCTGTCAGCCTGGCGGTTGTGGCCGTTGCGCATCACGACCGCCACGGTCGGCTTCTCGAACCAGACGGTGCCCGACCAGTATCGCTCAAATCCAAGGGAGTTGTTGACGTCGAAGAAGAAGTGGCCGCCGGGCCGCAGTGCTCGCTTCACGGCCTTTGCGACCATCCGCAGGTCTGCTCTGCGCGGAACATGATTGAGCGCATCGTATTCGCACGTAATCAGATCGACTGATTCCGGAAGCCGGAAACTCCGCATGTCGGCCCGAAGTACGCGTACAGGCAGGCGGGCGCAACGAGCCTTCTCACGGGCGAGACGGCACATCAGCAGGGATAGATCCACAGCGTACACATTGATTCCCTTGCGCGCCAGGATCAGAGCAGTCGTTCCTGTGCCACACGCCAGATCGCAAGCGGTTTCAACGTGGGGCAAGATCCGGCCGAGTACGCGCTCACGCGCCGCATCTATCGGGAATCGAAAAGACGAAAAGAGCTCGTCGTAATACTGCGCAAGCCATCGATAGGGTCTAATGAATGAACTTCGAGGCATGTTCGTGCCACCTGTTTCGGGATTTTACACCGGCTGGTGACAACTGGCAAGCTCCAGACGAGTTACAGCATTGGGCGAGACTGAAATAACCTACCGCGCATTCCTTTTCTGCGCCTTTTCTGCGGCGTTGACTTAGCTGCACCCGTGGCCTAAGATGGCCACCAGAGGCGGGACCCTCGCATGATTGGCAAGACCGTTTCCCACTACCGCATCCTCTCGAAGCTTGGCGGCGGGGGCATGGGTGTCGTCTATAAGGCCCAAGACACCAAGCTCAAGCGCACCGTCGCCTTGAAGTTCCTGCCTGAAGAACTTTCCAAGGACCGGCAAGCCCTGGAACGGTTCCAACGTGAAGCGCAGGCGGCCTCGGCACTCGATCACCCCAATATCTGCACTGCTTATGACATCGGCGAGCACGACGGCCAGCCCTTTATCGTGATGCAGTATCTGGAGGGCAAGACGCTCAAACACCGCATCGCCGGCCAGCCGTTCAGGACTGACGAGCTGCTGGAACTGGGGATCCAAATTGCCGATGCGCTGGACACTGCCCACTCGAAGGGCATCATCCATCGGGACATCAAGCCGGCGAACATCTTCGTCACGACACGTGGCCAGGCGAAGGTCCTAGACTTTGGTTTGGCCAAGCTGGCGCCAAAGCCCAGGGGGGTGGCGGAAGCCGTGGGAGTCTCTGCGCTGCCCACCGCCTCCATCGAGCCCGAGCAGCTCACCAGCCCCGGCGAGGTGATGGGAACGGTCGCCTACATGTCGCCAGAGCAGGCGCGAGGCGAGGAGGTCGACGCGAGGACAGACTTGTTCAGTTTTGGCGTGGTCCTGTACGAGATGGCGACAGGTCACCCCGCCTTCTCCGGGACAACTTCCGTGCTCATTTTTGATGCGATTCTGCACAAAGCCCCGACATCGCCGGTTCGACTGAATCCCGACTGCCCGGCGGAGTTGGAACGCATCATCAACAAGGCGCTGGAAAAGGACCGCGAGATGCGCTACCAGAGCGCCAGTGAGATTCACACAGATTTGAAGCGCCTGAAGCGCGACACGGAATCCAGGCCCGCGGCGGCGGTAGCGCTGGTGTCCGCACCTGTCAGCCGACCGGTAGAGTCGGGGTCGCCGCGCCGACTGCCTGTCCCACAGACGCGGGAGCGCCCACAAGGGGCGTCGCTACATTGGTTGGTCGGGCTTGCCGCCGCACTGATTGTCGTTAGCGCGGTCGTGGTTCTCGTCCTCAACGTCGCTGGGCTGCGCGACCGGATTACGTTGCCTGCAGGGGCTCGCCACGGCGTGGCCCCACCTAAAATCGAATCCATGGCCGTATTGCCGCTCGAAAATCTCTCCCGCGATCCTGAGCAGGAATACTTCGCCGATGGCATGACGGAGGAGCTGACAACCGACCTCGGCCAGATCGAGGCTCTGCGGGTAATTTCGCGGACCTCGGTGATGCGCTTCAAGGGGGTGCGGCCGGCCGGAGGTCTGCCGGAGATTGCTCGCCAACTCAAGGTGGACGCGGTTGTGGAAGGTTCCGTGCTGCGATCAGGTGACCGGGTGCGAATCACAACGCAATTGATTGACGCCCGGACTGACCGGCACCTGTGGGCGCACAGCTACGAGCGCGACATGCGGGATGTGCTGGAGTTGCAGAGCGAAGTCGCGCAGGCGATCGCCAACGAGATCAAGATCAAAGTCACGCCTCAGGAGCAGGTGCGACTCGCCCGCGCACGCCCGGTCAGTCCCGAGGCCCACGAGGCCTACCTCAAGGGCCGCTACTACTGGAACTTGCGCACGCAAGAGGGCCTGAAAAAGGGCATCGAGTATTTCCAACAAGCGATCGAAAAGGACCCCGGCTGCGCGCTGGCGTACGTCGGTCTGGCTGACTCCTATCTTAACCTGATAGGGTGGGACCTGGCGGCGCCCAGGGAAGCCTATCCCCGCGCGAAGGCAGCAGCGCTCAAGGCCTTACAGGTGGACGAGACCTTGGCCGAAGCACACGTCCCACTGGGGGCCGCCGGATTTGCGTATGACTGGGACTGGGCGGGTGCGGAGAAGGAACTCAGACGCGCCATTGAGCTCAATCCGAGCTATGCAACCGCCCACAATTTCTACGCCCAGTGTCTAATGTTCATGGGGCGACATAACGAGGCCCTTGCAGAGATAAAACGAGCCCAGGATTTGGACCCCGTGTCGCCCATTCACAACACGGTTCGGGGCATGGTTTTCTTCTTCGCGCGCCGCTATGACGAGGCCATTGCGGAATGCCAGAGGGCACTTGAGCTAAATGCAGGATTTTATCCGGCACACCTTTTTCTCGCCGAGGCATATGAACAAGAGAGGCTACACGATAAAGCCATCTCAGAGTACCGGAAGGCAATAGCTCTTCAAGAGGGTAGCACAAGAGCGGCAGCAGGCCTGGCGCGTGGTTATGTGGCTGCGGGCAGAAGGACCGAAGCCCTGAAGATCATCTCTGACTTGAGACAGCTCTCGAAGCAAAGGTATGTCTCAGCTTACGGAATCACTCAGACTTATATCGCTCTCGGCGATTTCGACCACGCATGGGCATGGTTGGAGAAGGCGTTCGAGGAGCGCTCGTTCCAACTCATTTGGCTCAAAGTGGATCCAACGATTGACCCTCTGCGCTCCGACCCTCGCTTCCAGGACCTCCTGCGCCGCGTGAACTTCCCGCCCTAAGGTCGCTCTCGGCCATTGGCTCCCCATTTCTTACGTGCGCCTCCGATGCGATTCCGTTCCGTACATACGCAGTTGCGGAATCAACTGGCGTACACGGCCACAAGGGGGAGAACTGCCTTTCGGCC
>Ga0208038_1001378_pt1 | contig 13319 bp, 9 predicted proteins | sample June2015DPH_16_1_FD_184714 | JGI IMG/M metagenome (GOLD analysis project Ga0208038, IMG submission 184714) | Peatland microbial communities from SPRUCE experiment site at the Marcell Experimental Forest, Minnesota, USA - June2015DPH_16_100... | ecosystem: Environmental > Terrestrial > Soil >...
CTCCCAGAGCGCGTCGCCGGGGCCGAAGGCGCTCATGAGTTCCTCGGTGAGGGTTTGGAATTGTTCCGGGTCTTCGCCCAGCGCCAGCATGGACTGGCGGCGATTTTCCTCCGCGACGTATGCGCCGTGCTTCAAAGCATTGAGCTTGGAATTCTGCTTGGCGGCGGCGCTCCGCGGTCCGGTGGAATGCTGGGCATTCTGGCGCGCGGCGGCGAGCAACGCGGGCGTAAGTTGTGGTGATTTGCGTAAGGACATAGTTCCTCCTGGGACGGAATGTTGGGCTAGCGAGGAAAGGCCTTCCCCGCGGGTCAGGCTATACACATTAATAGGCTATCACAGGGGCGGGGCGTTGTCAAGAGAAATATTTACAGGTGTAGCCCAGGAGTTCTTCAATTGACTCATTGATTCATTGGGTCATCGGGTCATTGGGTCATTGAATCATTAAAGGGCCGCTGAAGGGCAAGAACAATTATGAATTGTGAGTCGCGGATTGTGAACACGGGTGGCGTATACATCCTTTTGTGATGTACACGTTCCTTCCATTCGGGGGAAACATCAATACCCATGAGTCTTCGCCCAAGCCAGCCATGCATCTGCCAGTTAATGCATGTTTTCCGCATTGGGGGCTGGGTCCTCACGTGTTATGGCTTCGAGCGCGAAAAACCAATGGTCGGGCGAGCTTCTCATCTCCTTGATGATCAAAGGGATGGCAGGACGCCCAAGGCCGATAATCTTCAGGTGAGCTGGATGCGAAATTCTCTTCTTTATTGAAGAAATAAACCAAGTTTCGTTGCGCCATTCGTCGGCAAGGCGGTGAAAGGTGGTTTCTAGATCAGTTTGCGTATCCCCAACAACGACCTCTTCGGCGGTTTTCCAAGCCCCCACCCAGGCACGTTTCTTCTCTTCCATTGGGGCGCGGACTTGGTCACTGTCCATCAGTTCTCCACGTTGGGCGGCGGCGTAGCCCTCTTCGATCTTGGCGCGGTTCTCGGCGAGCCGTGCGTCGCGTTGGTGGAGCAACTCCAGTGCCTGCCTGATCACTTCCTCGGAGTTCTGGTAGGCGCCCGAACGCAGCGCCTCCGCAATGAGCTGGTCGTGTTCCGGTTGCAAAATAATGGTCATAGCGAGTCGTCCTTCTGCCTCCTATGCTTTCACCGTATTCCCGCCCATGGTTCCGGTCAAGCCTCATCCCGAGCCGCACGACCCACGCTCCTCGCTCGCTACGGCGTCACCTTCAGTATTCCTTGGAGAGCTATATCCGCCGACGACTTTCCCACCATGATGTCAAAATCGCCCGGCACGACCCGCCAGTGCATGTCGATATCGAGCAACTGGAGATCTTCCGGGGTAAGCTTTAGGGTTACGGTCTTCGTTTCACCAGGTTCAAGCGCCACTCGCTCAAACCCCCGGAGTTGCTTGACCGGGGTTGAAACGGGAGCGTACTCCTCGTGAACGTAGAGCTGCACGGTTTCCACGCCCGCGCGGTCACCGATGTTTTTGACGTCCAGGGTCACGCGCGCCTCGCCGCCCGGATGAATCTCCGTCGGCTCAACGTGCAGATTGCTATACTCAAAAGTGGTATAGCTCAGCCCATAACCAAAGGGGTAGAGAGGAGTCGCAGGCATATCCACATAGCCCCTGGGCCGAGTCCATGAATGTTCTATCCAGTACGCCTTGGAAGGCTTGTAATTGTAATAGACCGGCAATTGGCCGGAGTGCCGGGGCACCGAGATGGCCAACCGTCCGGAGGGGTTGTAATTCCCAAAGAGCACGTCGGCCACCGCTTCCCCGCCCCGCTCGCCGGGTTCCCACGCCTCCAGCAGGGCGGGCACGTGTTCGGACGTCCAGCGCGTGGAAAGCGGCCGGCCGTTGATGAGCACCACGACGGTGGGAGTTCCCGTCGCGAAGACCGCCTGGATCAGGTCCTCCTGCACTCCCGACAGATCCAGGCTCGCCACATCGTGCCCTTCACCATCGGTGGGGCTGCCCTGAAGGTCGGCCCCGTTCGTCATATGCTGCCTCTCGCCGACCACCACAATGGCGACTTCCGCCCCTTTCGCAGCCCGCACGGCTTCGGCAAACCCGCTCTTGTCCGTGCCGGTTATTTCGCAGCCGCGCACCTGCGTGACTTTGGTTTGGGGCGAGACCACAGCTTTAATTCCCTCGAGCACGGTGGTTACGTGCTGGAGAATGTTCTGCGGCGAATAGTCGCCCAGTTGGTTCATTACATCGTCCGCGTTGGGGCCGAGCACCGCTAGGGATTTCAAATCCTTCTTTAGAGGCAACAGGTTCTTATCATTCTTCAGCACCACAATTCCTTCGCGGCCGGCGCGCAGAGCCAGGTCCTGATTCGCTTGCGAGTGCACGACCCGGACGGCGCGGTCCACATTGACGTACGGATTCTCGAAGAGGCCCAGGCGGAACTTCAGCTCCAGAACTCTGCGCAGAGCGCGATCCACCAGCGCCATGGGGACTCGACCCTCTTCCACGCTCTCGACCAATAGCCCCATGTAAGCAGGCTCGTAGGTGATATCCAAATCGACTCCGGCCCTCAAGCCCAGCACTCCAGCTTCCTTTTGGGTGGGAACGATGTGCTCGTAGATCATAGTGGAGAAGCCGCCGCCTTCGCTCTCGACCACTCCTTTGAAACCAATTTCCTGCCGCAAGACATCGTTCATCCACTTCACCGAGGCGTGCGCCGGCACATCCTCGACTTCCGGGTAACCCGCCATTACACCCAAGCCCCCGGCTTTGGTGATTGCTCCGATCCAGGGCGGCATAAAGTTCTCGCGCAAGGAACGGTCCGACACCTCAATCGCTCCACGCTCGAGACCACTCGATGGTTCGCTTTGCGTGGGAAAATCCGTCAGCACCGCGATGACCTTGTCAGGGGCAGAGATGTCGGAACCCTGCGTCGCCCGCACGATGCTCTCGCCGATGCGCATATAAAGGTAAGGATCTTCGGTGTAGGCTTCCTCGTTTCGGCCCATGCGCGGATCGCGGTCCACTTCCATCACCAGTGTGGAAAGCATGTGGATCCCGACCGCTCGCGCCTCCGCCGCTGCCGCCGCGTAGATCGCCTTTACCAGATCCATGTCGAAGGAACTGCCCACGGCTAGGCCCTCCGGGAAAACCGTGCCACCCGGAAACATAGCGCCATGCGTCCCTTCTTCGTCCTCCATGACCGGTATTTTCAGGCGCGTCTGGGTGAGTGCGATTTTTTGCAGCTCGTTAAAGTATTCCGCTTGCTGGCGTGCGCCTTCGTGCAGAATCTCATCGGCGAGCGTGAAGAAACCGCAGGCCGGGCCGATTTCCTGGGTATACGTTCCGGCCGTGAATTTCTTGCACGCCTCCGTCTTCGAGGGAATGTCTGTCCCCAGTTCACGAACATAGACACAAGGTAAATTGAGCTGCCCTACTTTTTCCTTAAGCGTCATCCGGCTCATTAAGTCATCGATCCGCGCGTCGATCTGCCGCTTCGGATCGAGGTAGACCGGCGCTCGGCCGCATGCTTGCCAGAGAATCACCGAGATAAATGCCAGCACAGTGCCGGCTGCCGCCACCCACCACCATAAGGTTTTTTTCCGCATAATCTTTACCTCCAAGAAGTCATGGGAATTGGCCCGGATTCTAAAATGGCAGGCTTAGCGCAGGTTCACCGCTAAGATTCTAAAACCTGATGCCTGCTTGAGTCAACGGAGGTCTCGTTTTCCCGTCAAGCCCAAGCCGTTGCCAACTCTGCGCCACCTGCTGTCGCTCACACAGCAAAAATGGCATAATACCGCCCGAAGGCTCGCCAACCGCCCCTATGCGGTTGGGTGCACGCCCAGGCGTTCAAGCACGTTGAGTGCAATGCTCCACTGCTGAGAGGAGCTGATTCACAACCATGGCATTGATAAGGGCACTCGGACTCATATGGGAAGGGTATTACGGATACACCGACAAAAATGTCGATAAGTATGCTCCCGCGAGATCCGGGGTGTATAAGATCGGCATCGTGCAAAAGGGTGGTCGTTTGAAGGTCCGATACATTGGACAGGCAAATGACCTACAGGCGCGACTCAAAGAACATCTGGATTTTGACAGCGAACAGAACGAATGTCTCCGGAGTCGTTTGGAAAAGTATACTGCGAGATTTGCTTTTGCCGAGATTTCCGGACAGAAAGATAGAGACGGGGCAGAACGGGCACTCCATTACCATTATAGGCCCGTTTGCAATGACGAAGATTCAATTCCCACTGGTCCCGACGTCGTGATCAATTACAGATAATGGGTTCGCAGGGGTGGGAAGCGGAAAAGCCCACGGCACAGCATCCGTGCCGTGGCTACCCGTTGTCAGGTGAGTTGGTCCTTTGAATGTCCCCGCTGCGAGTGTTCGTTGATGTGGTCCGCGATTTCCTGCGGCCGGTCGATTTGGGAAATTGTCAGCCTGCTCGCCTCACCCGCTGTCTCAATCGAAAGATCGCCCACTCCGAGAATTCTTTGGCCGACCCGCTGATGCACCGTCACATCCTGCACTCGCGAGACCAGGATGGTGCGCGTGGTCCTGCTCAGAAGGCCCGTTTCGTACCGCAGTCTGTCATCGAGGATCGTCATCTTGGTCAGGCGGTTGCGGAGATGGCGTTTCAGCGGCCAGAGCAGAAGGAGCGCGGGCAACCAGGGAATCCAAGGTTGCCAATGCGATGGAATCCAGGGCGGCCATTGCATGCGCATCATCGCAACGACCAAAGCCACCACGATCACAACCACCACCGCATATCCGAGGCGTATGAATTTCATCGTCGGACGGATGATCATTTCGGACATGCTCACCTCCTGTGACCAGTACCCACTATTGTACCGCGACGCGGCAAGAACTCGCACCGTTGGAGAAATGTAGCGCAAGGCTCGCTCTCCAGCCTTGCGGCTTTTCCACCCCGCCGTGGTTTTGACGGGGCGGCTTCCCGTTATCTGAACGCGGAATCTAGTGTTCTCGGGAATGGCAAGACTGGCAGCAAACTGCCCGAAATCAGCCATTGACTGGCTGAGATCGGCCAGAGTCCGTTCCCGTCTTCCAGCAGGCAAGGTGCACCAGCACTATCCCGCACAAAAAACAGGTGATAGATTTCTGGCTGGGAGCCCTGATTGGCAATGCGCTTGCGTCCTACCAGGTTGGAATTACTGGTGGTGCTCGAAGCACGGACTTGTGCCATGAAAGGACGATGCCTGTTGAAAGCCATCCCTCGTTGCCAGTCAGCCGTTGTCTTCGCTGGCTTCTTGTGGGCTGCAACTATAGCCTGCGCGGATCCAGGCCAGGCTCAAACTTTCACTAAGCCGGACGCTGCCACGCCTCCGCAGACTGAAGTCCAGGCAGCGCAAAACGCGCCGAAGAAGAAGCTTGCCAAATCGACCGCGTGGCATCACTTCGGCGAGAGCGATAACGCCTCCGTGGCGGGGCAAAGTCAACCGGGCGTCTGGCATCCCTTCGGTCCGAACCATGGCACGCCGAAGGTTGGTCCCGGTGAAACGGCTCCCCAGCCAAACTTCGGCGCGAACCGCATGGCCGATTTGGAAAGGCAGATGTGGGCGCTCGTCAACCACGAGCGTTTGGATCCCGAGACCTCCGCCGAGACTGGTGGCCGAGCGCAGCCCCTCAGGTGGAACGAGAACCTGGCTGCGGTGGCGCGAGCGCATTCCCGCAACATGCTCGAGCAACGATTCTTTGACCATGTTGACCCGGAGGGCAGGACCCTCTCGACGCGAATTGACGAGGCTGGAATTCCCTGGCGGGCTGCGGGAGAGAATATTGCCATCTACGAAACCATTCTGGGCGCGGAAGCCGCATTTATGAACGAGCCCCGTTTCCAACACAATCATCGGGCCAACATCTTGAACGCGAATTACACTGACGTGGGAATTGGGATCGTGCATGGGCCGAATGGTAGCCTTTACATCACGGAGGATTTCGTGGCACTTCCGCCCAGACTTGCACCTGGGACTTCGAGGTCGGGCCGCGGGCCGGAAAGTGGAGGCTAGCTGCGAGCTGAAAGGCCTGGGAACAGCCCAAGACTCACTGTGACCCTGGTAGAATAATCCAGGGCACCTCAGGGACTCCCGGCAAGTTACTCTCCTCATGGAGGGGAATTACTGGAGCAGGTTGCTCATCCCTGAGCTAAGGAACTCAAAAAGGAGGAACTGAAAAATGCTGAACGGAAGGATGAGAAAGACAAAGTTCGCGATTCGATTGATTGCCGCCTCTTTCGCACTCTTTATTGCGGCGGAGCTATTCACTGCTGCGTCGTTTGCGCAAGCGCCGCCCTCCTATCCGCCGCAGGAGTTGGAGAGGTTGGTATCCCCCATTGCCCTGTATCCCGATCCATTGTTGGCGCAGATTCTCACCGCGTCGACCTTTCCTAACGACATTCCCGCCGCCGCGCAGTGGGCGGACGAGCACCATTACCTTACCGGCGACGCGTTGGCCCAAGCCATCACGGCCGACCAAGTACCCTGGGATCCAAGCGTGCAGGCGCTCCTACCCTTTCCTTCGGTCCTCGATATGATGGCTTCCGACATGGGCTGGACGCAGGAACTGGGCGATGCCGTCCTGGCGCAGCGCCCCGACGTGATGGACGCGGTACAGAGGATGCGCAGGGAAGCCGCGGACTTTGGCTACCTGAGATCGAATCCGTCGATTGTGGTGGGGATGGGGCCGTACATTACCATCATGCCGGCGAACCCTGCGTTCATCGTGGTGCCCTCCTACAATCCCGCCGTCGTGTTTGTACGTCCCCGGCCCGGCTTCGCCGTGGGCGCCGCGATCCGCTTCGGTTTTGGCATCAGTATTGGTGTCGCGTTTCGTCCTTGGGGATGGGGCCTGACCCGCTTCAACTGGGGCGGTCACGCTGTCATCGTCAATAACGTGCCGTGGGGCAGGACTTGGGCGAATCGCGCTACCTACGTGCATCCGTACACCGTCCGGCGCTTCGCGCCATCGGCGCCTCGCCCGCCGGAACGGCATGAAGTGGTAAAACGGTCGCCGAGCGAACGGGAAGATGCCAGAGCAGGCCATGCCGTAAAGGAAGAACACGGCAAAGCGCCCAAGCGCGGGCACGAACGCGATGAGCACCGCTGAGACGCTGCTTCGAATTTAACGGCTATTTTCAATATTCTTTACGGGACCTACAATTTCGATGGCGGCATCGCCGGGGTTGATCTTGCGCATAATACGTTAGAGTAAATATACGCACGCTCGCTGCCGGTGGGCCAGTTAATCTTATCAGGTCGCGAGGTTGGCATTCGCAACCAAGTCGTGCCAAAATCCGCACGCTAGACCTGAAGGATATCGCCCTCGCGCGCCACCATTTGGTACAGGACTGGACTCACAATGCGGCCGAGGAACAGCCTCGAGACCAGGCCGGCCACAATGACGATGGCAAAGGGCCGCTGTGAGTCCGACCCGACACCGTGCGAGAATGCGGCGGGCAGCAAGCCAAGGCAGGCCACCAGCGCCGTCATCATGATGGGCCGCAGGCGCACCATCGAAGCCTCGAAGGTCGCTTGTCGGATTTCCTGCCCTTCCAGCCGCAGTTTGTTGATGTAGGAAGTGTCGATGACGGCGGTTTCCACCGACACACCCATCAGAACCAGCAGGCCTAAGATGGAAGAGACGCTGAATGGCGTGCCGGTCAGCTTCAGCGCCAGCAGCGCTCCTACGGGTTCGGTCAATACCACGCTCAGCACCACGATGACGGGAAACTTAAAATTGCCGTAGAGCGCGAACAGGATCAAGAAGATCAACACCACAGTTAACGGTCCGATGATGCCAAGTTGGGCTTTGGCGGCCAGAAACTCGCTGTACTCCCCGCCCCATTCGAGGCGGTAACCGAAGGGCAGTGTGACCGCCTTTCTCACGGCTCGCTGCCCTTCCGCCACTGCGCGCTCGAGGTCGCGTCCCACGATGCTGTACTGGATGCCGACGTAACGCGAGTTGTTCTCGCGGTAGATGAACGAGGCCCCGTTACCCTGACTGATGCGGGCGAGCTGGCTCAAGGGAATCTGCTGGCCGGTGGGCGTGCCGACGAGCAGATTGCCAATCTCGTGCTCGCTGGAGCGGAACTGGGGCTGCATGCGCACGACCAAGTCAAACAGCTTCTCTCCCTGGATCACTTGGGTCGCCGCCTGGCCACCCACCGCCGCCTGGACGACGGCTTCGACATCGGCGACGTTGATCCCGTAGCGGGCGATCTTCTCCCGATCCACGTCCACGAGCAGGCTGGGCTGGCCGAGCTCGCGAACCACGGTTAATTCGGTGAAACCGGCGACTCTCGCCAGGGCGTTCTTGATCTGGACGGCCTTATCCTGGAGCACGTTCAGGTCAGAGCCATAGATCTTCACGGCCAGGGCGCTCTTGAGTCCCGTCAGCGCCTCGTCGACGGCGTCCTCGGCCGGCTGGGTAAAGTTAAAAATGATGCCGGGGTAGGACTCGAGCTTAGCGCGGATGGAGTCAATCAGCTCCTGCTTGTTGTGAGTCCCGCCCGCGCTCTTCCACGCCTCGTCCTTGTAAGGCTTGAGCCCGACGTAGAACTCGACGTTGAAGAATCCGGTGGGATCGGTGCCGTCGTCCGGACGACCGAGTTCCGAACCCACGATGGTGACCTGGGGATAGGACATCAGAATCTTGCGAATCTCGGGGGCGATCTTGCTCGCTTCTTCGAACGAGATGGTGTAGGGCATGGTGGCCCGCACCCACAACGCGCCCTCGTCAAGGTGGGGCATGAACTCGCCGCCGATGGTGGGGACCAGCAACAAAGTGGCGCCGAAAATGAGGACCGCGACGAGCATGCTCACCTTCGGGTGGTTGAGGCACCAACCGAGTTCTCCTCCATACTCGCGCTTGATCCACTCGTAGGCGCGGTTCGAGCTTTCCCGGACGCCGCGTTTGAACCAGTAGGATGCGAGCACTGGAACCAGGGTCAGGGTCAGGATCAAGGCGCCAATCAGCGCGAACGACATGGTGTCGGCCATGGGGTGGAAGAGCAGGCCGGAGGGACCGCTCAGAACGTAGATGGGAAGATAGCCGGCGATGATGACCGCCACCGAGTAGAAAATCGGCCGGTCGACGTCGCGCGCCGCAGCCACGATCACTGCGTGCAGTTTGTACGGCTGGCCCTGCCTCAGCCCCAATTCGCGGTAGATGTTTTCCATCATGACCACGGTGCCGTCAATGAGGATGCCGAAGTCGATGGCCCCGATGGAGAGCAGGTTGGCCGAAACGCCGTGGGCGTGGAGGAGAATGAAGGAAAAGAGCAAAGCAACGGGAATGGTGAGCGCCGTGATCACCGCGGCGCGCACGCTGACCAGGAAGAAAATCAGCACGACCAGCACCAGGGCCATGCCGCGCAGCAGGTTATTTTCCACCGTATCGGTGGTCAGACGCACGAGTTCGCTGCGGTCGTAATAGGGCCTGACCTTCACGTCGGGTGGCAGCACCTCCCGGTTCAGTTGTTCGGTCTTGGCCTCCACGCGCTTCAGCACTTCCTGGGTCTGCTCGCCCCGGCGCATGAGGATGACGCCCTCGACGGCGTCATCATTGTCCTTGGAATTGTTCAGAGACTTCTCAACGTAGCCGAACTCGCCCAAGCGTGGCGCATGTCCGATGGTGACTTCGCCGACGTCCTTGACGCGCACCGGCGCCCCGTTGTTGCTGGCGACCACGATGTTGCTGATGTCCCGATTGTCGCGGGCCAGACCCAGGCCACGCACGTAGTAGAACTGCCCGCCCTGAGAATAGAATCCGCCCCCGGCATTGGCGTTGTTGGCGGACAATGCCTGGATGACCTGCGGTACGGTGAGGTGATAGCCGTAGATGCGGGAGGGATCGAGCAGCACCTGGTACTGCATTACCGTCCCGCCGAAGCCCGAATCATCCGCTACTCCAGGCACCGACCTGTAGGCCCGCTCGAGCACCCAATCCTCGATGGTTTTCAGCTCCTGCGGTGTGTGGTCGGGGCTTTCGATCACGTAGCGGTAGACGAGGCCGCTGGGGCTGAAGAGCGGCGCCAGGCTGGGCGTCACGCCGTTCGGCAAGTTCGCGTTACTCAAGCGCTCGAACGAGACCTGCCTGACAAAGTAATTGTCGGCGTCGTCTTCGAACGTGAGGATCACGTCAGAGAGCCCGTAGAGCGAGATCGAGCGCATGAAGACCAGCTTCGGGACGCCGTTCATCTCGACCTCGATGGGCAGCGTCACCAGGCGCTCGACTTCTTCAGCGGCGTGGCCCGGCCATTGGGTGATGATCTCGACCATGGGCGGCGAAAGATCGGGATAGGCATCCACCGGCATGCGCTCAAAGGAGACGACGCCCACCACCACGATGAAGGCAGTGAGCATCAGCACCAGGAAGCGTTGGTTCAGGGCGAATTGGACGATGCGGTGAATCATCTCGAAGGAAGTTCTCAGTCCCTGGTGGTCAGCAACCGGTTGTCAGCAAGAAGGTGGCTCCCTCACTTCAGTTCGCTCATCTCTGCAAGGAGTTGGCGAACTGCAAGAACAGGCTGCCGTCAGCCACCACCAGCTCGCCCGCCCTGAGACCGCTCAAGATCTCGGTCTTTCCATTCTGGCTGTCGCCGATTTCGACCGGTCGCTGGCCGAACTGTTTGGCCTGATTCGTCTGGTTCGGCTCGCTCGGCTGGCTTGGACCCACCTCGACGTAGACGAAAGGCTGGTTCTCGGGCGTCCTCAGCACGGCCGCGTCCGGCACGGCTAGCGTGTTTACCTCTCCCGCCTGCACCGTGGCTGTCACGTACATATCCTTCTTGAGCTTTCGCCCGGGATTGTCGGTCACGATGCGCACTTGCAAGGTCCGCGAGGTGGGATCGAGCGCCGGGGCGATGTAAGAAATCGTGCCATGAAATGCAGTCGGATAAGCATCGGTCTGGATTGCGACCGGATCGCCGAGTCGCACGGACGCAAGGTCGTGCTCGTAGACGTTGGCCAGCACCCACACGGTCGACATGTTGGAAATCGTGAACGCCTGGGTCGCGCCCGCCTGCAGCACCTGTCCCGGGCCTACCAATCTTTCCACCACCTCGCCCGCGAGGGGCGCGAGCACGGGGACTTCCGCCGACACCGGAGCCTTGGGGAGGTCGTCCGGGTTTACCCCCAGCACTTTCAGCGCCTGCTCCGCCGCCTCGAGATCAGCCTGCGCTTGGTTCCGAGCAGATTCGGACTGCTGGAGGTCGGCTTCGGCGATGGCGTGATGCGCGTACAAGTCCTGCGCGCGGGCGTAGCTCTTTGTGGCGAGCGACAAGGCGTCACGCGCCTTCAGGTAATTGGTGCGGGCCTGGGCGTAGTCGGGACTCGCGACGTACAACATGGGCTGGGACTTGCGCACGACTTCGCCGGGCGAAACCACGATGCGCGCTACCGGTCCGCCCACCTGGGTGATCACCGGAGTGGTCTCGAAATTATTGTAGGCGACCGAGCCAGTGAGCCTCAGCACCCGGGGCAGGCGCTGGGTCTCGACCGTCACCACCTGGACGTGCTGCATCTGCTCCTGGGGCACGGTGAATAACTGCGCTTTGTCTTCCCCGCTGACGGCGCCGCCGGAAGAAGTCGAATTCGACTGGGCGTCGGCGGTGCGATGAGAGCAAGCTGCAAGCGCGAGGGCAAGAAGGAGAACGACGGCAAGCGCTGGCAGCGCGTCGAGCGGCCTTGCCATCCTGCCGTGCGGAGAACCGCCGACTCGATCAGAACACTTCCTCGCCACTTTCGACGGTTGACTGTGAACTGTGGCCTGCTTTTTCATGGCAGCGTCCTCGATCCCACCGCCTCCCGCAACTGCTCGAGGGCCAGCATGTAGGTGGCCAGCGCCTGACGATAGGCCAGTTGCGTAGCGCGGTAGCTGCGCTCGGCGTCCAGAAAGTCCAGCAGGCTGGCAGCGCCGCGCTTGTAGGCGTACTCCGAGATGTCGCGCGAGTCCTGGGCCTGCTTCAAGTACCCCGACTCGTAGAGCCTGACCACGGTGTCGCCCTCCTTGGCCGCCTCGAAGGCCGTGGTCACATCCGTCATCACCGTCTCCTGGGCCGCGATCTTCGACTCCTGCGACTGGGTGATGGCGTAGTGGGTGCGCGCGATCTCGCCTTGGTTGCGGTCGAAGATGGGGATTTCCATGCTGAAGATGAAGCTGGCACTGTTGATCCCGGAGACGTGGGTGTAGTCCAGCGTGGTGGTCGGGTCGCGCTTGCCGTTGGCGACGGCGAGCTGATGCTGGCTCCCGGCCGCGGTGACTCCCTGGATCGCGGCCCTGAGGTCGGGGCGCAATCCGAGCGCGGTCACCTGCATGTCATCCTTATTGCCGTGCAGAGGAACGTAACTGAGGTCACCGACCACGTCGTAGTTTGCGGGCACGGTGTCATAACCGAGCTGGCTCCGCAGGCTGGCCAGCGCCTGGACCAGGTTCAGCTCCGCCGAGGAGACGTCGGTCTGGAACTGGAGCAACTGCAGCTTGATCTTTAGCAGGTCGCCCTCGCTGATGTCGCCCGCCTTGTAGCGCGCGGCGCTGATGTCCACCGTCTCCTGGAAGCTTTTGAGGTCCTGCTTGGCGAACTCGAGATTCGACTTGGCCAGCAGCACACCGATGAACTGCTGCCCGACGTTGAAGGAGAGCGCGCGCTCGTTGTCGCTCACTTGCGACTGGGTGACCGCCGTCTGGTCGCGCGCCGCGCGGATGCGCGCCTGCCGTTTATGCCCGCGCTCCCAGGTGTAGGAGAGCCCGACGTCAAACTCGGTGATCTGATTCAGGGTGGTCGAGCTGAACTCGTTAGGGGTAAGGGGCACGAACAGGTCGTCGTAGTCAAACACCGGGTTCGGGCGGATGGCGGCGGTAATCTCCTGCGCCCGGCTCTGCTGAATCAGGGTGCGCGCCGCCTTCAGGGCGTGGTTGTGCTCGATCGCCAGCCGGATGGCCTCGTCGAGGCTGATCTTCATGCTGGGCGGAGGCTGGCTCTGCGGCCTCGCGACCTGCGCCGCCGCAGCCACCATCAGGAGTGAAAGCGCCGTCCGCCTCGAGAGTCGAAATCGCTTCAAAATCAACATGAATCGAAAATACATTTCGGCACCTGAAACTGCTCACCAGGATGAATGCTCACTGAGGAAGACGTAGCTACAGACTCATCTTCATTCGGGGCTTGCCAAGGGCAAGCATGAAACCGGGGAGAGAATCAGGCGAGAGGCGGAGCGCGCCCGTAAAGAGTGGTGGGCCGAAGGGAATGAAAGATGCTGAACGAAAACGCCGCCAGGACGGAAACCGCGCCTCGAGCCTCGGGCGCCGTGGCGCCTGG
>Ga0208038_1001384_pt1 | contig 13281 bp, 25 predicted proteins | sample June2015DPH_16_1_FD_184714 | JGI IMG/M metagenome (GOLD analysis project Ga0208038, IMG submission 184714) | Peatland microbial communities from SPRUCE experiment site at the Marcell Experimental Forest, Minnesota, USA - June2015DPH_16_100... | ecosystem: Environmental > Terrestrial > Soil >...
ATTCGCTGCGCTCATTCCCCCACGGCTCGCTTCGCTCGCCTCCTCTGGCTACAGTTTCGCTCGCTCCGCTCGCTCCCCCGGCGGGCCCTTTGGGCCCTGCCCGCCTGGGGTCGGACGCGACTGAGGTAGACATGGGACAAGTCACAAACTTTTCCACCATGTCATCCACAGCCTGATCCACGGCCTACATTCATGGACGGCGCGACGGTCCCCGATGTCAACTGGGGGCCGCACCCCCTCTGGGGGCTCCTGGGCGTTTGCCCGGCTCTCACGGGTCACCACGGGGCTTTTTGACGGCCATTGGCCCTACCGGCCTCTGCTAATCCGTCCTTTTACGGCCTGTGTAATTGAGCGAGCGCCCCTCGCGGGCGCACGAGGCACCTAGCGGGGCCCCTGTGTTAGACAAGCGCCCGCGTGCACGGCGCCGTCGTAGAGAGTCGAAAGACGGATCAGCGCACCAGGTTCATAGCGAGCCCCACAAGCGTGGCACTTTCCGCCCCAATGAGCTCGGAACGCCTTCCGGGGGCGGCTCATGCGCGCCGCGCGGTCAAGCCCGCGTTCATGTGCCGCGGCCTTCTCTCGGGCGCTCTTTGGCCAGTCGAGTCGTGTCACGCGATGACCTTCCGCCCGACGCGCTCGATCTCCAGATACATCGGCCTGGCGAAGATGACGAGAACGCAGCCGAAAGGCGCGTGGACCGGGACTTCGATGATCTTCTTCGGCTTGTCGGCGAAGGTCACGGGAGCTCCTCTCTAGGGGCCGTAGCTGGCATCAGGATCGAGCCCGGCTTCGAGCTCGAGGTCTTCGACTTCGAGGACGTCGCACGCCCCGAGGCCGTAGGCGTGGCCCCACGCGTCGAAGAGATCCTCGGCGGCGACGGCCCATTCCCCGCGCTCGACGTGCACGGCAAACGTCGCGAGGGGGTAGAAGGCGACGCCCGGCGGGGTCCGCTCGCGCTCGTCGTCGGAGACACGGATGACGCCCCACCAGCCGGCCGGGATCGTCACGCCCCGGTCGACCATCACGCGGGCGAGCTCGGCGAGCGAGGTCGCGTCGCGGAATTCGACACCCTGGCGACGGAGCCGGTCCATCCCTCGCCGGCGGAGCCGCTCGAGGACGGGGCGGATCTTGTCGGGCCGGCGCTCCCCCCGCTGGTAACGCTGGAGATTGCGGAGGAAGCCCTGGCGCTCTCGCCGAGCGTCACGGCTCACGCGGGCGAGCGAGGTCGCGCGGGCGTGCGGGTACCGGGCCCGGTAGGCCGCGACGGCCCGGCCGGCGGTCGGAAGGCCGGCGGCGTCGGCGATCGCCGCGTTGCTCCCGTAGAGCTCGCGGAGTCCGGCGTATCCCGGCGGGGGCTCGTGCCGGAGCGCGACGCCGCCCTCGAGGAGGGCCTCCATCGCGCGGCGGAGCTCCGTCCCGGGCTTAGGCACGGCTCACGCCTCGAGCGGCGGGCGCTCGGCCGGAGTCCGGAAGGGGCGCCGCCGCCGGGGCGCCCCGCCCTCAGAGTGCCAGAAGACGAGCCCGTCGGTGTGCAAGCTATAGCGGAGGCCGCTCCAGTACGGCCGACGGGTCCAGAAGCGCCGCCGGCGCCGCCACGTCTCCTGGCACTCCTCGCACTCGATGAGCGAGTCGAAGAGGTAGTCGCACGGGTCCGGAAGCCGGCAGGCGTGTGTCGCCTGGTAAGCCCGCCGCGTGCCGACGGCCTCGAGCATCGCGACGGCGACGATGAAGGCGTCCGCGGCCTCCTCGCCGGAGAGCGATCGGACTAGCCCGTTCCATGCCTCGACATCGCGGGCCCGTCTCGCGGTCATGAAGGCGAGGCACGTCTTCGCGCCCGCGGCTTGGCGCTCGGGGACGGCGAAGCCCGGCGGGAAGTCCTCAGGGCGCACGGCGGGCGAGCCTCCTCCGGCGGCGCCACGGGCGCCACGTCGGGTGAATCAGGCCATAGAAAGCGGGGTTCAATGTCGAGCCTTCGGCGGTCGCTCGCGCGGCGAAGCGCCCCGAGCGCCTCGATGGGCCGGCGACGACGCGGTTGTGCCAGGCGAGGAGCTCCGGGCCGTGCTCCCATGAGTGGCCGAGGAGGTCGACGGCGACGCCGTGCTCGAAGGGGGAGAGGCCCGGGCCCGTCTCCCGTATGTAGTCGCAGGCGTCGGCGGCGATCTGTGCCACGGTGAGCGGCCCCATGCCCGGGGGGGCGCACACGACGACCTGGCGTTCCATCTCATTGGCCCACGCCTCGGCGAACCGGGCGATGGCCTGCCCGTGAAGGCCGGGGTTCGCCCTCCTGAATCGTTCCCAGTAGCCGGCGTCACGCATCTGCACTTGGGGCTCCTTTCTTCACGAGCTCGCGGAGGAGCTTCACGGGATCTCGAGCCGTCGGATCCTCGAGGATCTCCCGGGCCGCGCGCCCTGGCGCGATCCCGGCGAAGCGGAAGGCCCCGAGGCCGTCACCGAGGCGGAGGCCGAGCGCCCGGGCGAACCGGGCCGGGGAGCTCCTTGAGGTGAGGAAGAAGAGGGAGTCGATGTCGACGGCGACGGGGGACTGAGGGAGCGCGCGGATATGACGCTCGAGCCGCGTCCTCGCCTCGGCCTGTACGGCGTGGCGCCAATAGGGCACGAAGAGCGGGTCGGCCTCCTTCGTGCGAGAGACGGAGCCGAACCGGCCGACGCCTTCACGGTAAACGGCCTTGAGGGCCTCGAGGGCGACGACGGCGCCCGTCTCGAGGAGCCGGGTCCGCCCGTCGCGCAGGGCGCGGTACCAGGGCTCGAGCCAACGGTGCGACTCGGGCCAGAAGTAAGCCTCGGGCCACAGTGGGCAGGAGTCCCCCGCCCCGGCGAGGGCCGCGCCCGTCGGCGTCGTGATCCACCCGCGCGAAGCATCCCACCAGTAGCCCGGGCGGCTCGGGTCGGCATAGACGCCGGAGATGTGCTGATACGGGCCGACGGGCAGGGCGAGGGAGCTCGCCGCCGAGAGGAACATCCCATTCACGTCGAAGGCCATGACGTAGCGGGCCCGACGCTCCTCCTCGAGCGGCGGCCGTGAGACGTAGAGACTCGGCTCAAGAGAGGAGTCGAGCGCCGGCGGCGGCCAGTCCATCGGCTCGAGCTTTCGGCCGTAGTGGTCGCGCAGCCAGGCGTCGGAGGTGATCGCGCCGGAGCCCTTCCACATCATCCCGGTCGCGTCCGTGAAGTCGACGACCTCGGCGAGGAGGGCGGGCGCGTAGGCGAGAGGGGACCACGGCGAGCGCCGCCGCTCCCAGGAGGGGACGAGCACCTCGACGGCCGCGTCCCCAGGGCCGCCCCACACGGAGAGACGGGGGGCGAGCGAGAGCTGGCTGGCCGGAGCCACGAGGCCCGGGTGGGCGAGGAATGAGGCGGCGAGCGTGTCGCGGCGGCCGTAGGACGCGGGGAGCTCGAGCGCCTCGAGCGCCGCCGGCGTGAGCCATAGCTGGCGGAGCTGGTGGGCGCGAGCGAGGTCGGCACAATCGCCGAGGTGTGAAGCCGGCCCGAGGCCGTGCGGCACGGCCGGGCGCCCGAGGGCGTGAAGGAGCTCGCCGTCGAGCACGCCGATCGCGAGACAGTCACCACCGCGGAAGAAGGTCCGGCTAGTGTTGTGGCTGGCTCTCGTGGCCCGTGCGCCGTCGGGAGAGGGGCGCCGGCCCGGCAGAGGGGGCTCCGCCGGGCTGGCCGCCCTGGTCCTCACCGGGGCGCTCATGAGCAGCAATCCGAGCATCCGGCGGCACAATCGCATTCGAGCCGGCGGAGAAGGGCCTCGAGCGCGTTCGCTTGCCCGGCGAGGAAGCCCGCGGCGAATTCGTCGGAGTAGCCCGAGACATCGCACCCGATAGGTTCGCGCGCCCCGCGGAGAGCGAGAGCCTCGAGCTCGGCGGCGGTGGCCGGCCTCACGAGAGCACCTCGAGATCTCGCTCGGGGAGCAACGCGACCAGCACGTCCCACCATCCCTCGCCGCGATAGAAGAGGCGCACGGCGTAGCGGGTGCCGTCGGCGGGGCGAGGGCGCCACCGTCTGAGGTAGTGGCGACGGTTCATCGCGCGCCGCTCGTCGTTCCAAGTGGAGTCGAGCACCCATGAGCCGGGGTGGAGGGCGGCGAGCTGGTACGTGAGCTCCTTCGGCGGCCGACGGTCCGGAGGAGTCTCGTCGGCGAGACGCGGGAAGGGGCCCTTCTCACTCATAGCGGCCGGCCGAGTCGTCGCCGTAAGCCTCGACGAGGACGGCGTGGAGCCGGCGGCGCCTCACGTCCGCGAGGCGCCCCGTCGTCGGGTCGACATCGAAGAAGCAGCCCTGCTCAACGTCGCGCGCTGGCCTCTTGTCGGGGCCGTGAGCGAACCGCTCGCGCTCGAGCTCCTCGAGGTCGATCCCATAGAGGGCGGCCTCCCGGGCGCCGGCCGCGGGGATCGGCGCGCTCACGAGCACTCCCCGAGGGCGGCGAGCGCGGCATCGTAGGCGTCGAGCGCCGCATAGGCCGCGTCGCGGGCGGCGGTCATCTCCCCCGCGCTCGTGAACGCCGTTTCGTTGTAGACGCGCTGCGTCTCATCGCGCCGGACGCTCGCGCCGACGACGTCGAGCAGAAGCCGGAGATCAGCCGGCGCGTGCGCGATGAGGCCGGCATCGTCCGGCGTCTCAACGTACGCGAGAGTCACGCGGGCGCCGCTCTTCGCCTCCTCGATCTCAATCGGCGGCAGGGCTTCGTCGTGTTGCGGCAACGCGCGCCAGGGTCCCGGCGTCGCCTGCGCGAGCCGTCCTTCGATGAGGTCGAAGCTCATGACGCCGCCCTCTCGGCGTCGCGCTGGGCCTCGAGGCGGGCGATCTCGGCGGCGGCTACCACGCCGACGGCGGCGGCTTGCCCGAGCGTGAGATAGACGATGGTGCCGAAGACACAGGCGCCGCCGGCGATCTCGGCCTCGGCCTCAATCGCGATACGGCCACCCTCGGCGACTCGAGTGGTGACGTGCGGCGCGTCCTCGAGGTGAAGGAATGACAAGCCGTCCTCGAGGTGAAGGAATGACAAGCCGGGCTCGATCGCGAATACGGCGCCGCTCTCCCGGGTGGTGCGGTAGCAGATCACGTCTGGCATTGGGGACTCCTTTAGGTGGGCTTACGATCGCACCTTATCGCATCCCGGCGCAGGACGTCAACGGTCCGCGGCGGTACCGGGGGGAACGTCCTCTTCCTGCTCGAGGCCGGCGTCGCCCTGCTCCTCGCTCACCGAGACGAAGGCGTGAGCGCCGGCCGCCTCGAGGCTCGAGTCGGGGATGAAGACGGCCCACACTTCCCGAACGTGCTCGATCGTGAAGTCATCGGGCGGGAAGCGGCTCGGATCCGCGCCCGGCACCATGAGCGGCATGAGGAAGACGCCGCCGAGCTGAATCGGGAGAGCGCCGACGGCGCCGCCCGAGAAGTCGGTCTTGACGCCGGAGGTGATCCGATCCCACGGCCCGAAGGCGACGAAATAGCCGTCGTCCGTCGAGGCGGCGATTTGAATGACGGCCCGCCGCCGGCGGACGTTGGCACCGAGGATTTGCACCGGCTCGACGCCGACGCCGACGGTACGGGTCGACCAGCGGGCCGAGCCGCGGCGCTCCGTCTGCACGACGTGAACAATCCGGTGCTCCCGCACGGGGCCGCCCGGGGCTGGCTCATGTGCCTCGAGCTCCGGGCGGACGAGCTCCGCCTCGCGTTGCTGGACGTCGAGCTTGGCGGTGCCGGGGGGCCGTTCGGCCGGGCTCGTGAGAGGCGGCTCGTCGCTAGTGATCTCCGCGGGGGGGGCTTCTCCCTCGCCCTCGGCGAGCTGGCCCTCGGTCGCGTGGAGCTCGAGCTCGTCGTCGGGCTCGGGCTTGTCGCCGAACATTGGCGCCGCGCCCGCGGCGCGAGACGTCTCACCCATCGGTCGGCGTCTCGGGCTTCACGGCCTCGGCCGCCTTTGTGCCGGCGTCGCCGTAGTGGAAGAGCAGGCCGCCCTCAGTGAGGACGTAGTACCCGGCGCCGCTCGGCGTCGGGGTGATCGCGATGCACCCGTCGACGCCCGGCTCGCCGAGGTGGGGGACGCGGACCGCGACGACGCGGCCCCGCCGAGTGACGGCCAAGTAGCCATCACCGACCGCGGCGACGTCGGAGTACTCGTCGACGATCCCGAAGGTGCCGTCCTCATGGAGCGGGAGCGCGACCGCGTCCGCGTAGGGTACCGGCGCGGCGGGCGGCTCGACGGCCGGCGTCTCGACTTCGGCGATCTCCTCCGCGGTCGGCGCTACGGCCTCCGGCTCCGCGGGCGGCTCGACGGCCGGCGTCTCGACTTCGGCGATCTCCTCCGCGGTCGGCGCTACGGCCTCCGGCTCCGCGGGCGGCTCGACGGCCGGCGTCTCGACTTCGGCGATCTCCTCCGCGGTCGGCGCTACGGCCTCCGGCTCCGCGGGCGGCGCGATGGTGGTCTTCGGACGGGTGAGCACAGGCATAACGACGCCCTCCTCATTCACAGTGACGAGGCCGGAGGGGACGGCGAAGTCCGTCGCCATGAGCGTCGTCGGTACGGCGATCAAATCGAGGTCGATGACCGCGCCGAGATAGGGCGCGTTCCCGGCGTACTGCCAAGCGAATAGCCCAGCGGGGAGCTCGGGCATCGGCGGCGGCGCCGAGCCAGGCTCGCGGGACCAGGCGGCGAGGAAGCGCCCGACGCCCCGCGCAACGCCGAGCGTTCTCGCACTCCCGTAGACAACGGGGAAGAAGGCGGCGGCGCGGCCGACGCCGGCGAAGAGGCCGAGCACGTTGGGGAGCTGGCTCCCCATCCTCTCGGCCCACTTCTCCTCGACGTCGAGGACGAGCGGGCAGCCTCGGGGGACGCCCCACGCCTCGGCCTGGCGGACGAGCTCGACCATGACCTCGAGCTCGGAGATAAGCCAGGGCCAGGACTGCGGCGGCACGACGATCGGGAGCGCCGCCTCGATGCCGGCCTCGTGAAGGGCGGCGGCCTCGGCCCGTGTCCAGACATGCTCAGCGGCCCCGGCGACGAAGATCCCCCATGCGAGAAGCGAGGAGTGGTAAGCGTCGGGCTGGGGAGTGCCGGAGTCGGCGGCGAGGACGCTAGGGGCCACGGCGGGGATCGTAGCGCGCCGCGGTGGGCGCGGCGTAGGATCTCGGTCGGTGGGCGAGTGACAATGAAGCGCATCGAGCCGGGGCCGGTCGCGTGGCCGAGCTGACGCAGGCCCAACGCGACCGGCTCCCGGCCGACGCCTTCGCCATCCCCGAGAAGCGGGCCTACCCGTACCGGCACCTTCCCGGGGGCCCGACGAGCAACCGGGCGCACGCCGCCAACGCGCTCGCCCGCGTCGCCCACTACGGCACGGCGGAGGAGAAGGCTCGAGTGCGGGCCGCCGTCCGGGCCGAGTACCCGTACCTCAACGACCACGAGCGCGGGGAGTCTGTGATCGTGACAGACTCCTCCGGCCAGCACGGCGCCCGCATCCATCGCGGCCGGCACGCCGCCGGCGTGAAGGTCTACCGGAAGGAAGGCTCCTAATGCCCGAACCGAATCCCGCTCCCGATCCCTTCGAGGGGTGGACCCCCGAGGAGCTCGCGGAGTGGAAGGCGAGCCAGAAGTACCGCGACCGCGCGGCCGACGAGCTCACGGACAAGATCCTCGACCGCATCTTCACGATGCCCGAGGGCGGCGCGACCGTAGGGCCCGAAGGCTCGGCGACGCAGCCGACGCCCGGCGCCCCGACGGGGAGGCCCGCCGCCCCGGCGGCCTCGAGCCAGCCCTGGTTCGACCGCGACCTCCTCTCCTTCTTCAAGAAGAAGCCCGCCGCCCCGGCGGCTCCGGCCGCCCCGGCGGCTCCCGCCGCTCCGGCCGCGCCGGCCGCTTCATGAAGCGGCCGAAGCACGGGATCCGGGTGCAGCTCGAGCCCTCCGAGGTTGCCGCGGTCCTCGCCGTCGTCGTCTTCTGTCTCGGCTGGGCGGCCTGGCGTGTCTGCGGCTCCCCGGCTTGGCGATACGGAAGGCGGCCCGATGGACGCTGATGATCTCTTGAAGTGCAAGGCGCTCCTCGCCGCGGTGCCGGCGGAGGTGCGCGATTCCATCGCCGCCGGGCTCGCGACGCCCGAGGGCCGCGCCGCCCTCGAGCCGATGCTCAAGCTCTTCGGCCTCTCCCTCGAGGACGTCGACGAGGTAATGGCTCATGAGTGACGTCCTCGCCGACGACCACGAAGCGACGCCCATCCGGCCCGCCGCGGCCGAGGGCTTCTATTGCGACCTCTGCCCGGCCGAGCGCGGCCCGTTCAAGTCAAAGGGCGGCCTCTCCGGGCACCGGTTCGCCGTGCACGGCGCTGGCGCGGCGGCGAAGAAGCCACCGGCGGCGAAGAAGGAGTCGGCCGGGAAGGAATCCGGCCCGAGCATGACGCAGGCGAAGCCGCTCTCGACGCGCCTCGAGGGCTCCTTCGGGCTGATCGGGATCGGCGTCTCCTTCGTCGAGCCGTATGACGGCCTTTGCATCACGAGCGGCGCGCACGAGCTCGGCGCTTCACTCGGCGCCCTCGCCGACGCGTACCCACAGACGCGGAAGTATCTCGAGATGTTGTGCCTCGACTCCCCGGCCATCGCCGTCGTCGTGGCGACGCTTCCCGTGCTCCTTCCGATCATGAAGCACCACGGCCTGATCGACCTCCGGCTCCCGGGCCCCTACGCCGGCCCGCCCGACCCGCACCCGAAGAAGCCGGGCGCGACCCCGGCCGAGCCGCCCTCGAGCGAGCCCGCCGCCGGCGCCCCGTTCGATATCGTCTCGCTCCTCGCCGGGCTCGGCGTCAATCAGGAGACGGCGGCGGCCCCGCGGCCAATGGGAGAAGGCGCCCCGGCGCCGGCCGAGCAACCGGCCGCGCCCGAGCCGGCGGCCACGGAGGAGCCGCCTCCGTTCTTTGAGGGAAGTGAGCCGGCGTAAGCAAGGGAAGCCGCGAGGCGGCAGGGCGGCACGGCACCACGAGCCTCAGGGCTTCTCTCCTCCCCCCGAGGCGCGGCGTTGGCACGACCCGGCCGCGCGTGCACTCCTCGCCGAGGGCCGGCGCAGATGGCCGGATCCGGGCGGCGTGGACCTCGAGGGCGACGCCCGGCGGGCACTCGACGATCATCTCCGGGCGAAGCATGAGCGCGACGAAGCCGCGAAGAAGAAGGGGGCGCGCTAGTGCCGTCACGCGGTGAGCGCGAGCGCGAGTCCGTCGTCGAGGAGCTCGACTGGCCGCTCTTCTTCCGCGACTGGAAATGGAAGGCCGGCCAGCACGTCACGATCATCGGCCCGAACGGGCAAGGGAAGAGCACCCTCGCGTGCCAGCTCGAGACGAAGCGGAGCTACATCGCCAAGCTCACCTCGAAGCCCCGCGACCCGCTCTTCGACGAGCTGATCCGGCGAGGGTGGACCCGCGTCAACCGTTGGCCCCGAGCGACGGCCGACGATTCACAGGGGCGCCGGCGCCTCCTCCTGTGGGTACCGACGGCGACAATCGCACAGGTGCCGCGGACGTCCCGCGTCTTCCGCGAGGCCCTCGAGTCCATGATGAAGGAGGGCGGGTGGGTGTGCGACGTCGACGAGCTTCTCTTCGCCGCCGACCCGCGCTGGCTCGCCCTCGGGAAGCACATGGAGCTCATGTGGCAGCAGGCGCGGACGCTCGGCGTCTCGCTCCTCGTCTGCTCCCAGCGATCAGCCCACATCCCCCTCCTCGCCTACGACCAGGTCGAGCACCTCTTCGTTTTCCGCGAGAATGACCTCCGGGGCGCCGACCGAATCGGCGAGATGGCCGGGCTCGACCGCTTCCTCGTCCGTGACGTCGTGCGCGATCTCGGGCGCTTCGAGTTCCTTTACATCGGCGTAAGGGACGGCCGGCTCGTGCGGTGCCGGGCGCCGATCATCATCTAATGAGCTCCGACCCCGCGCGCAAGATCCGGCGGCGCGTCGAGCTCGAGCGCCGGGCGCACGCCCCGCGGAAGAATCCGGGGCGCGCTCGAGGCTGGTGGCTCGTGCGCGGCACGGCGAGCGATCCCCGCCAAGACGCCGCCGCCGAACGGCTCGCCGAGCTCCTCGCCGGGCGCCGCCGGTGAGCCGGCCTCTCCGCTCTTACCGGGACGCGGCCCGGGAGCGAGCTCTCGCCCGTCGCTCTCGAGCGACCCGCCCCGGGCTCGGGGCGCTCTCCGCCCGCGACTACGCCCGCCGGCGACGGCCGGGGATGCTTGACACCTCGCCGCCGGAGCGCGCTAGTGTTGGGCCCGTGGAACCTCGCGACGATCTTGGGGCCGCGTCTTAACCGGCTTTGTCGGTTTCCTCCTCTTCCTGTGCTGGCTGGTCATCGCCCACTTCGCGTTCTACATGATCCATGTCTTCTGGCCTGACTCCCTGATCGCGCACGCGCTCGGGGCCATCGGCCTCGGATAACCCGGGGAGGCGCGTAGTACCGGCACTCAGACAGCAAGCAGGGGCAAGCACGGGGGGCAAGGGCACGGCACCGGCGGCGCGAGCCGTCACCTTCCGGCGTTCCGCCTTCGAGCACGCCGAGCTCGTCGGGCAGCAGACCGTACAGCTCGGAGCTTCTTCGGTCCCCTTCACCGGGATCGTCAACATTCCGGCCTACGGCTTCCTCCGCGGCCTGTGGTTCGTGCTCACCCTCACGGGTGGCGCGGCGGGCGATCACTCCGCCGTCGAGGCGACGCCGGACGGGCGATTCGCCGCCCTGGCTCTCTCCGTCGCCGACGTCTCGGGGAACCCGTTCGACGGGCCGTTCCCTCCGGGCTTCTTTATCTCGGCCCTCCAGAAGTACGGCGGATACCGCTACGCGTTCGACCCGCGCATCCTCTCGACCGATCCCACCGAGGACGGCGACTTCGAGGTCTGGTACTACGTCCCGCTCGAGATCATCAAGAGGAGCGGGCTCGGGTCGATCACCAACCTCAACGCCGCCGCGGCCTACCAGATCGCGGCGACGCTCTCGCCGGCGTCGACCATCTTCTCGACGTCGCCGGACACGCTCCCGGCCGCGACGCTCCAGGTCTACATGGAGTGCTGGTCCCAGCCGCCGGCCAATGACGTCCTCGGGAACCTGCTCACGAGGCAGCCGCCGGCGCTGGGCACTACCCAGTTCGGCACCCTCCAGACCTACCCGATCGCCGGCGCCGGCTATCAGACGATCCGCCTCAACCGGGTCGGCTACTACGTCCGGAAGCTGATCCTGATCTTCGCCGACGCCTCGGGTGTCCGGTCGGACACGGTGACGCCGCCGGTGCTCGAGCTCTGGAAGGACAACCAGCAGGTGTTCATCCAGCCCGTCTCTCTCATGAGGGCGAAGCTCTACGCCGATACCGGCTACGGCTTCACGTCGACCGATCTCGACACGGCCGGGTACCAGGACACCGGGATCTACGTGATCGGCTTCGACAATGACTTCGGGCTGCAGCCGGGGAACGAGCTCCGCAACGGCTACCTCGCCACGCTCCAGTCGACGAAGCTCGAGATCCGGGGCGCCGCCGGCGACGCCGGGACTCTCTACGTCATCACCAACGACGTCGCGCCGCCCGAGAAGGGCGCCTCGTCGATCTTCTTCCCGGCGACGTTGTAGAAGGCGGGGGACATGCCTCTCGGCGAAGGGACCGCGGCGAACGGGGGACTCTCCCTCGTCCGCCTCGACGCCTCGACCGCGCTCGCGCTCCTGGTGCTCGCCGCGCTCTTCATCATCCTCGGGATTCATCTCTCCGTCTCCGCGACGGTCGGGAAGGGGTAACCGTGCCAGCCTGGCTCCTGTTCGTAATCGCCTTCATCTTGGGCGCGATGTTCGGCTCGAAGCTCCTCAACGCGGTCAAGTCCATCGCGTGAATTCGCTCGGCCGGCTTCTTCGGTCGGAGCTTCACTCGCTCCTCGGCGCCGCCGGCGCCGCCTTCGGCCTCAACGCGCACTCGACGACGGTGCTCGCCGCCGGCGCCGCCTACGCCGTGGCGATGAAGGGGCTCGCGATTCTGTCGAGCTCGCTCGAGAAAAAGCTCGCGAAGAGCCCCGCCGAGGAGGCCGCCGTCTCCCTTACCGCGAGTGAGGTGAGCCGGCTCCTCGCGGAAGAGGCGACGCGGCTCGGTGTCGCGACGACGCCCGGCCTGCAATCGGGGGCCGCATGAACCGCGGCATCCTGATCGGCGCGGCGGCCGTCGTCGTGCTCCTCATTCTCCTCGTGTACCTCTCCTCGGCCGCGACGCGGAAGCTCCGCGACGATGGGGGCCTCGGCTCGCCGATTCAAGAGGACTAGCCGATGTCCGGCGTCGCCGTCCTCGTGATCCTCTTCGGGTGCGTCTCCGCATGGAGCGGCTATAACGACCTCTCGGTCCTGAGCGTCATCCGCGCCGCTGTCTCGAAGACGGGCACGATCCCGGCGTACTCGAAGGGCGCCGGCGCGAAGAAGGCGCTCGCCGAGGTGCTCGGCTTCGAGCTCGTGAAGGCGGCGGCCTCCGGCGTCTCCTCACTCCTCCCGGCGAGCATGATCGCCGCGGGGGGCAAAGGCGGCGGCGGCGACGAGAGCGACACGGGCGACACGGGCGACACGGGCGACACGGGCGACGCGGGCGCCGCGGCTGACGCGGGCGACGCGGGGATCGCGGCGGCGGCATGACGAAGCCGCGCGCCGTGCTCCTCGGCCTCCTCATGATCCTCGTGTGCTCGGGTGTCGCGATCTACCGCGGGCACGCCTTCGACGTCCGCCGGATCGTCGCCGTCGACCTGTGCGGCGCCGGCGTGCTCTTCGTGGCGGCCTTCTCGCCCGGCCTCTCTGCGATCGCGTCGGCTCTCCTGCTCGCCGATGTGCTGGTGCTCAATCCGAAGGGGGTGGGCCTCGTCGACGCGGTCGGCTCCCTGGCCGCCCCGGGCGCCTCGACGGTCCCGGCCGTGCCGACGAAACAGGCGGCCACGAAGGTCGCGAGCTCAGTGCAGGAGCAGCTCTCGAAAGTGAGCGACGAAGCGGAAGCCTGGCTCAGAGGGGCCGGGCTATGATCTGCGGGAAGGAGGCGCGTAGTTAGCTTCAATGGCATCACCGGGCTCTTCCTGTTCCTCGGGGTGATCGCCCTCGCGTACGTCCTTGTGAAGAATTACAAGGGCACCGCGGCCGGCGTCAATTCCCTCGGGAACGCGGTCACCGAGATGATTAAGGGCGCCACCGGGCAGTCGTGAGCCTTCCCGCTTCCGACTTCCCGACGCTCGAGGAGGAGCTTCCGCTCGACCTCGAGGGCGAGGCGGCATGGACGGAGGGCACCGAGCCG